>JFJP01037234.1_pt1 | contig 35940 bp, 54 predicted proteins | sample 431651 | NCBI WGS metagenome assembly JFJP01 (sample SAMN02602958, study PRJNA72255) | Microbial mat metagenome, whole genome shotgun sequencing project. | biome: fresh water; feature: sink hole; material: water; isolation source: purple microbial (photo- and chemosynthetic) mats found in... | reverse complement strand
ATAATACTCCATGTTCGACTAGCGAGGAATGTTCAACACAGACGGCTCCTTCATTACCTACAGAAATTCCAGCTTGTTGCTCAAGCTCTTCAAGTAGCTCAAGCAGTAGCTCTTCCAGTGGCTCAAGTAGCTCAAGTAGCTCAAGTAGCTCAGTATATGCTCCTAGTTCCCCAGGTCCAAACCCAGGGGAATTCGTATTCTGATTGAGTTTTCAAGGTATAAAATAAATTCCAAATTTGAGTATGGGAATGGTTTAATTTAGTGTATAATATAATAGAGGATTAATATATGTATGACGTTACGATTATTATACCGATATTCAACTTGACTGGAGAAAGAAGAGAAAATTTTATATTTATATTGTCAAAAATGGAAAGTGTAAATATAAACTGTCAAGTTATTATATCCGAACAATTCTCCGATAATATTATGATGGATATTCCTGCGGAATTTACACATAATGTTGTTTATAATGATAGCGGTGTAATAAATAAGTCAAAACTCATAAATGAAGCGGTTGCCCTGGCAAACACAAAATATATATGGGAAATTGATTCCGATGTTTTATTAAAGTGGCAAGAAATACTTCCAAAAATTAAAGATCAAGATGTAATACATCCTTTTAAGACTATTGTAAAACTTAAACAACAAGAAACTAAAAACTATTTAAAGCAAAGTAAAATAGTATTCGATAAAGTAACCGATAATGTTACAAAATTCGGTCCTCTAACTTTTATAGTGAAAAAAGAAATATACCAAAAAATACAGGGGATGGATGAAAGTTATGAGGGTTGGGGGTGGGAAGATTACGATATAGCAGAAAGATTAAAAGCTAATTATAGGATTGAGCAGTTTGACGATATAGGAATACACCTATGGCACCCACCAGCCAGCGAATCAAACGAAAGTACCAATAGAAAAATATATGAAGATAAATTAAATATACAAAAGTATATGAGTCAACCCGCACCAGTTACGGAAATTTCTAAAACTATAGTGACTGTATATTCCCCAACATTAAAAACCCCAACAGTTATTTTCGCATATAATCGCCCAAACCATCTAAAGAATCTTTTGTATAGTATACCAAACGATGATATCGTAGGTAGAGATTTTATATTTTACTTAGATAAAGGTGGGAAACACGAAGAGGAAGTCAAAAAAGTTATTATCGAATGGAAAGGTCCGTATAAGACAAAATCCTGCAATGTTTCCACAAAGAACCTCGGACTTAAAAATAGCGTCATAAATGGTATAACCAAAACACTTCTTTACACTGATAAAGTTATAGTATTAGAAGATGACTTAATACTTGAGCCTAATTTTTTCAAGTATATGGAAATTTGCTTAGAAAAATACAAAAGTGATAGTAGAGTTTGGCATGTATCTGGATATAGTAGGGGGGTAGAGTACCCCGAAGACGAAGACATATACTTTCACCAAAGACCCGAAACGTGGGGGTATGGATTATGGAAGAATAGATGGAACAGCTTCAAAGAAGATATTGACTATTATGACGAGATAAAAAATAATAGTGAAGAGAAAGCGAGGTTCTGTGGGCATGGTTCGTTTTTAGATTGGGAGTTAATCACTCGTGCTTATAATAAAGACACAACACTTGATACATGGGGAATGTGGTGGTATTTAACTATATTTAAACATAAGGGGCTGTGCGTAAATCCAAAATATTCTTTAGTCAAAAATAGTGGATTTGGTGAAGACTCTACGAATTGTAACGGCGCAAAACCTTTCGGGGAAAATATAAAAGCATACTTCAATCCTTCACGTTTAATAGATCCTTATATAAATATGAATGCATACGCAAGCCGTGCGAAAACTGAAATTGCGGCGTATGGTGGATTGGATACTAAACGATGCGACTCGTTGGGTAACTGTTTTAGTTATTTTTAATTCAATATTTCATATACTATGAATATTGAGTTGATATTTTATTCTCTAAATCAATTTTATATTTATTAATATCACATCCATATTTTATTATACGGTTATGATGCCTGTTTTTAAGCTCCGGACACGCAGCCATCATATAAATGTTGTGTATTGACATATCATTAATATCCCATTTCCAGTTTTGTTTATGATAGGGTTCGTAAAGACAACCAAATATCTCATTCGTATTAAATTTATCTTCAAAAATATCAGCGACTATAATATCCCAAGCAGGCTCCCCAATAAGAAAATCCGGTATCAGTCCTTCATAATATTTATCAGATTTTATTGCGAAACCATCGACGCCGCATAACTCCGTTTCTCTAGGATATTTATGAGAAATTATATCCTCGTATGATTTTGGTATACCCAATACCTTTTCCTTGTGAAACAACAAAGCGTCAAAACCGCAGTTTTTCTCCAAAACATCATAAAAGTCATAAGAAACACTGATGTCACTATTAGTATAAACTAACCAACCGTCACCACCAGAAGCATCATAACAAACCTTCATTATATGTGATAAGAAAGGTTTAATTTTATCAACTTTACCTATAAGATTTGAGGAAATCGGGGAAATAAAATATTCAAATCTTTCATCAAATTTATACTTCCAAGGGTTTTGTTCTATATTAGTATATTCATACTCCATGATGTAGAATATCTGTTTGGTATTGTTTGTTCTATTTAAATATAGTGAATCTGCCATTATTCGCTGTCTATATTGCAAATAATTATTCATTTCGGTGATACACGGCGATGTTATGTGTGTTACTTTCACACCAATATTATAGCATGAAAAATATAAATTTTGTTGTATAATAATCGCATGAATACGATATCATTTTGCACTTCGGTTATGAATAGGTTAGATAGTATAAAACAGACATTACCTTACAATTTGGATAATATAAAATTTCAAGATAATTCAAATATAATTATTTTTGATTATGGTTCTTCTGACGGCTTGAGCGAATACATAAAAGAAAATTATATAAAATATATTGACACTGGTAAATTAATATTTCTACAGACCGAACATAAAAAGGAAAAATATTGGCATGCTCATTGTAAAAATGTTCCCCATTTTCACGCAACCAGTGATATAGTTAGTTGTGTTGACGCTGACTCGTATATAAGTGGCGAATATATAAGGTTCATAATGAAAAATATCAAACCAAATACCATTATAGAAGGTTTTTCAGGTTACGGTATGACCGGATACATAACTATGTTTCGGGATGATTTTAGTAGTATAGGTGGGTATGATGAGGAATACAAAGAGATATATGGCTCGGAAGACCACGATATTATAAAACGCGGAAAAATGAAAGGTATGAAAGTAGTATCAACTCCAATATATCTTTTAAAAACTGTCATTCACGATAATACATGTCGTACAAAATATACAACTAATGATTCTGTTGCGGAGTCGTTAAAAATAACTAGAAGAGTTTATAATAGGGGTATTGTTGATAATAAAATAATGGTAAACACGCATGGTATTCATCCGGAGAAAATAATAAAAAACTTTGATGGGCAACTGGTTGTGGTAGCTTAAACGGAAAATATTTACAAGTATATTTGAATAACATGATTTACATAATTCCAATAATTGATTTGAATTCCGATAATAAATACTTAAAACAGGCTATCCTAAATATTGTCTCTCTGAGAAAATGTAATACCGAAGATAGGGTTATACTATACGATAGCACAATTAGTAGAAGCGTTGAATCGGTGGGTGTGATAGATAAAAGCAAAGAGGATTTAAATTACGAGTATATTAACGATATATACTATGATAGTGAATATTGGAAATCCAATGTATATGGAAAATTAATGGGAAACCGTCAATGGGCTATATGCTACGGATTGGATACGCTGGAAGAACCGTTTATCGTAATAGAATCCGATATTATTTGGCTACAAAAATTAATATTTAACGAAACCTATAAAGATAAAGACATCCTGACGCATTACTGGAATAATGTAAACGGAAAACAAATGGTTTCAGACCATCTTTTGTTATTTAACATTAATGAAAACACTAAGGATTTCGGGCATCTCTACAGAGTGATGTATAAGGGTTTATTATATAATAAAGACTTAAATTATTTTGTAAAATACATATCACGGGAAAATGGAAGTAATAAAAACATGACTTTAAATAGTGAAAGTGGCTTTGAGATAACTTTAAATACTTTTAAAAATATCAAGATAGACGACGTTCGTAAATATTGTACTAACATGGATAATTCATACTTTCATTATGCTCACTATAAGACGAATAGAGAAGATGTGATCAAACCAATGAGATTCGATAAAATGCGAAGTTACTTTTATGACTTTAACTACCTTGATGTGTTATAGATTTTCATATACATAGGAGAAAAAATGTCAGCAGAATACCTATCAGCGGAATACAGGGCAAGCAATCTAAGTGGAAATATTATAGATATAGGTTGTAATGTTGGCGACTTTGTTGAGTGGTGTCTCCGCTTCTCTAAAGTAAATAAAATATTGGCGTTTGATATTGACAATGAACACATTACTAACTGTAAACTAAGATTCGGTGACAATGAAAAGGTTACATTTAGCCAAAGCGCAGTTTACCACACATCCGGGGATAAAATAATGGCGGCAAAGTATAGCAACTTTGACAAAGATAATACCGGGCTTGGAACTCTGTATACTAATTCAAGTATAATGATGGAAGTAATCACTATAAAATTAGATGATATTATAGAATCTTTAGGAAGTGTTGATTTTTTAAAAATTGACTGCGAGGGTGCTGAATATGATATATTATATAATAGTAAAAGTTTAAATAAAGTAAATAGAATATCCGGTGAATTCCATACTGGATATGGATCATTTCCGGATAAAAATAATATATCGGCTCTAAGTCGGCACTTGTTTAGTAATGGATTTGATGTAGAGTTTTCATCTGCAAAATGGGCACCATCCGGCAACCGTGGTAATTTTTGGGCAACTAAGCGGAATGCATGATAGAGCTTAGAGATAAAATATATACGTTAGATAGTTAAACGATATTGAATAACTACCAACCCTCCATATAATCAACTTATAAGGAGCTTGATATGACAGTTTACAATGGGTCAGATTCGCCTCGCCGGGAATATAATTACGGAGATGTCTATCTCTTATCAAGACGCAAAGCTGTAGTAGGAAGCCGTAGCCAATGCGATACCACTGTTGAGTTTGGTCCGAGAAGCTTCAAGATGCCTGTCTGCCCCGCCAATATGAAGTCGGTTGTAAGTGCTGACACCTGTAAGTTTTTGGCTTCCAAGGGATGGTTCTACGTCATGCATCGCTTCGGTGTAGATCCTGTCAAGTTCATTTTGGATATGGAGTCATACGGATACTTCACTTCCATAAGTATAGGAGTAAATCAAGACTCATATGATCAGATTGATTCCATTGTAGCAGCCAAGCTCAAGCCAAACTACATAACACTTGACATAGCTTCAGCCTGGGCACCAAAGGCAGAGAAGATGGTGAAGTATATCAAAGACAGACTGCCAGATTCGTTCCTCATTGTTGGCAACATGGCAGTAGCCGAAGCTGTTCAAGAGATTGAATCGTGGGGTGCTGACTGCTGCAAGCTGTTCATCGGTCCCGGTTTAGCCTGCACCACGAAGCTCAAGACAGGCTTTACCCGACCAACCATCACATGTCTCCAAGAGTGTGTCCAAGCGTCTAAGAAGCCAGTTATTGCGGATGGGGGTATTCGTGAACACGGAGATATAGCAAAGGCATTAGCATGTGGAGCCACTATGGTCATGGCTGGAAGTCTCTTCAACGGCTATACGGAGTCGGGTGGTGAAATAATAGAGATTGACGGTCATAAGAAGAGTATATACTACGGTTCAGCTTCGGAACACAATAAGGGCAAGTATACCCACGTTGAAGGCAAGAAGCTGTTCCAAGACTTCAAGGGCAGTATGGAAGACCTTCTGGTTGAGCTACAGGAAGACTTGCGTTCCAGTATATCATATGCTGGTGGTAAGGATTTGAGCGCCCTAATGACATGTGAGTTGATAGCTATCAACTAATCATAAATACACACAGATAAACCCGGATTCCTCATGGATCCGGGTTTCTGTATTTTGTATAAATATGGTAGAGGTCTTGATATGCCTTTATCATTGCGAGAACAACTTAGACAGAAAATGCACTCGGTAGCCAAGCTATACGAGCTTTTTGTCATGAAGAACTATATGCAGGTTCAGGCAGAAGTTCTTCAGAACCTTGCACGCCACTTCGGTCATAGCGAAATACGAAATATAAACAACTTCGTAACCTCACCAGAGGGTCAATTTGCTATGAAAGCATTCAGAAAGATGCTTATTGATAAATACGGTGAGGATCCCTCCAAGCCAAACAGCCCAAACACGGATAATGACCCTGGATTCTTGGGCGCAGACCCCCAGGCTAAAGAAAATCTTGTTAGAAAGATAACAAGCGATATTATAATACTGTATAACAAGGAACATGGTAATGGCTAAAAAGCACTACGGCAATCTTGATATTTATGGCGTTGTTACGGTTGGTGCTGACATTAGCGCATCACAGTATACGCTTCCGCATGCTATAGGTGGTCAGGGCGACTCCCTTGTTATAGTTGGTGGCGTTCCAGTATTCACAAACGTAGCTCCATACGTTGACATTGCTCAAGTCTCGGGGGGCGCACAGCTTGTTAATGACGTAACATTCGTTGTAAATGCTATAAACAGTATCTCAGGTGCAGTTGATACCTTCGCAGAGCTTCTTGATACCCCAAAGCCAATCAATATCGTTGATTCGCATGAGGGTGAGATAGTCATTGTTGATCCAAATGCTTCCATGCAGGCTCAGAAGATAAAGTATTCGGGAGTAGTTCTTTCAGACTTGGTTGCTGATGTAAACTACCTCATATCTGTATCTGGAAGCCAGGGTGGTGGAATTGGTGACATAACCTGGGCAACTGTAGCTGCTGTGTCGGGTGGTCTTAATGATCGCATCTATACACTTGAGAGAGTTGTAGAAGATACAAACGAGCCAACTGGATTCGTCAACAGAACATCATCAACACTTACCTACGATACGACAGGAGCTATATTCTCCATTGTTGGAAGTCATGATGTTTACGTTGACGGTGTTAGAATGACCAAAGGTAACGATACCTATGTCATATATCCTTCTTATGGAACACATTACATAAAGTATGCATACCCAGGAGGGGCATTTACCGAGTCAACAACCCCATGGGATTTGACACACGATGCGCCAATTGCTTATGTATTCTTTAACGATTCGTTGACAGATTCGTTTGTCGGTGAAGAGCGTCATGGCATTACCATGGACGGCATAACTCACGAATACCTTCACAACACCGTTGGTGCCAGATACAAGAGCGGGTTTGATGTTGGTGGCTATACATTAGATTCTGACATTGTTGCAGACAATAAGTATTCAGTAACTTCCGGTGCTTTCTATGATGAAGATATAGTTAATAATGTTGTGGAATTGGCGGCTGCCGGACCATACAACATATTCTACAAGACAGGAGCTTCTGGAAATTGGACATGGAGTAAGAGCGAAATATACCCATACTTCATCAATGCTAACGTTATACGCTACAATGAGTATACAGGATCTACATGGCAACTTACAAACATACCAAGTAACGATACCTGGGTAAACTACTATGTATTGGCTACGAACTCCATAACCCCAAACTTTGGAACCGTAATAATCGCTGGTCAATACACCCACACATCATTGTCAAACGCCCAGGCTGAGTCAATTGCCGACCTTGATTTGACAGGTCTTCCGTTCAAGGAAACAATCACAATTGCCAAGGTAACACACCGTAGAGACAATACATATAACGTAGCTAATGGCTATTCGAGAATAGTTGAAGTTACTTCGCTCATAGGTCAATCAGTTACCAACCAAGGTATTCCAAGTCACAACTCGCTTCTTGGTATTCAGGGCGGAAACTCCGACGAACGTTACCATCTTTCACAGGATCAGTATAATGGGTTTGTTGATAGGAGTGAAATAGCATCAATATCCGGCGACCTACAAACACAATTAGATTCCATCGTAGTAACTGGATTAGGAACCGTTACAGTTGTTGAAAACCCTCACAACTTCTTTACCGTTTCTATATCTGCTGATGTTGGTTCTGGACCGGATGTTACCGAAAAGCTCATTCCAATAGCTTCGGCTCTTCTTCCAGCCATTTCGGGTGCCGACCTGTCAAGCAGAACTACTGCTGGTGGAATGATATTTGACTCGGTTGACTTTGCAGCAAGCTACGAAGTTGCTCACTTCAACTTCCCAATGTCTGAGAACTTCAATCTTGGTAGCACAGTCTATCTCAAGATGAAGATGATTGCTGGCGCTGCTGGAACAGCAGACTTCTTAGTGACATTTGAGGATTTGTCAAATACTGACAATTGGACAACAGCATCGGGTCACACCACCATTCCATTTACGCATGTGTTCAGTGGCGCTGGAATAATTGAAGATGAAACAGTTACAGTAACAAGCCCAACATATCATAACATCAAGCAGGGTGATTTGGTTATTATAAGTGTAAGAAGAGTTGGAGGATCGCTCCTTGGTGACGCTTCCATCGTATCAATGAAACTCGCTTGGTAATTAGGAAAAGGTAAATGCCGAATATCTTTTGGAGAAATCTCAAGAACAATCAGAATGCCAGCGACAGAGGAAACTATGCCGTTGCAATAACCGGTACTGAAGCCGTTTCTGGCACTTCTTTACTCCCAACTGATACGTTGATATTCACCCCCGCCGATACATTTGCGCCATCCGGAAGCTTTCAGAACGTTATAAGTTTGGATGCTCCAGTTCTTTGGTATAGATTCAATGAAACCGGTGGAACTATATGTACGAACTTTGGATCAGCCGGATCTGCTGCCAATGGAAACTACAGCGCAACTGGAATAACATATAGCCAAACCCCACTCCTATCGGGAGGTTTTACAAATGGAACATCGGTTAAACTCAACGGTATAAATGGAAGAATACTAATACCTAACAACAACATAGTGAATTACGGAGAATTTACCGGCAAGACATTTGAGATTATGTTCAATGCCGACAGCATAAATGCAAATGGTAAGAATTTCTTGTATGAACAGGGAGATTTCTATTCCGGAATGTCTATGTATATTAGTGGTGGTAAGCTGTGCAGCGGTATATGGGATGGTGATAGTGAGAAACAGTCATATCTTAATACTGACGATAGTATTATTACCGGATCCACCTATTACATATCGACTGTATATGACGGTCCTTCCGCTACACATAAGCTTTTTGTAAATGGAATAATTTCCAAGCAGCAGACAGACTATTCAACGATTCCGGCTTCTGTCACGAATCTACTCGCCACCCCTGCAAGCGGCGGCGTCGGTGCTGTAGCAGGAACTACGAAGGTTCCAAACGGCTTTATATCAAATGGTTCTTACTTCAACGGTCGTATTGACGAGTTGACAGTTTACAATGTAGCTCTCTCCGACAGTAATATAAGAAGACATGCTTCAGCAGCTTTCGGTTTATTTGACCAAGGCGTTACACCAGCCACATTCACCGCTCCGGTTTATGTTGATTCTATAAGCGGGTTGAACTATGCAAACGTCGTATCATTTGGAAGCCAGCCTGTCACTGCAAATAATATAGTATTCGGTGATGAGACAAACGTAAATAACCTTGGCACCATGGTATTCACCCAACCAAGCGGTCGCCTCCGTATTGGAAGAAGTGTTTCGATACCTTCATCATCAAGACTGTTCTTTGAAGATCCATTTTATGTTGAGGTTGGTGCTGGCGCAAATATGACGTGGAACTTCCCACCTACTCAGTGGGCTGGAAAAGATTTCCATGTCAATAAAGACGGAAGTAAAGGAACTATAACTCACACATTCCAGGGTTCCAACTCTCAGTTTAATTTCAAGGAACATTGGAGCGCCAAAAATATATACGTTTATGGTGGTAAGTATTCATTTAACATTGATGTTGGAAATAACAATCCCGATAGATTTGTCTATTCCTTGATATCTGGCGCTCCGGAAGGAGGCTATGTCTACTTATACAATGACGCTTCTTTTGATTTCTTAGCAAGTAACATATCGGCTGGGTCTACTCTTAGAGATACTTTTATAGTATATGCTCCTATTGACATATCTGGTTATAACATAACACTACAGACTAACGCCAGAATAGCCCAAATGGGAAATGTAAACATTTCTGGTAAATTGACGGTAAACGCTAATACATCATTCTTACAAAGCATGTTGTGTGTCAATTATGACACACCACCGAAATATAAGATAAGATTCAGAAGCAACCCTCCGGTTCCAAGCAGAATAATAAGAACAGGCGGCGGTAACGGTAGTCACTTCTGGATTGGTGGTAAGTTTTATGCCGACTCTGGAATTGATACTGTCGAGCTTACAAACAATACCAACTTCAACGCTATAAATGCTTATATCTCTTTCGATGGATTCCCAATAACCGGCTCCGACTCATATCCAAGACTCATATTGTCATCGGATATGTCTGGAAGAACACGATTCTCTTACTTCCCAGCAGACCGTATACCAAACGACATTGATGTTGTGAATTGTGATTTTAGATATAGCCCAGCCACTCCGTTTGTTGTAGATTTGTCTGGAAGTGCGACGAATCTACAAAACATAAGATTCATCTCGACAACTCCAACCAAGAGTCCATCCATCACTTTGGGAACCGACATTCTTTGTGAGTCGTTTACTGTAACTGGTGGCGGAACATTCTACTACTTAGCCAACGCCGGAACAACTATCACCCCACAGATAAGCGGAAACACCGTAATACTTGACTGTGATACTATAGGTGTACTCAACGGTGGTAAGGTAGCAATAAATTCAGTAAATGCTCCTATTGATCTTCGTAGAAGCATGCTGGTTGCGAATTCTGGAAGCGTTGCCGCTACTGCTCAAGTATACTTCAATTCCATGAACATGAATGGTCACAATATAAGAACCACCCATCCTATGGGATTCATCTCCGATTCTCCACTCATAACCAATAGCATAACTGGTGACTCTTGGATATATGGATCTGGAACCTGCTCATGGTTCGGTCGCTCTGGCGGTCTTCCTACACCAGAAACCGTAAGGTTTGGAACTCGTGGCGGATTGTTCCTCTACGGTAGAGACGCCTATAACAACACGATGATAAACTCCATAACTGGTTCATCGTCATACACAGTTCCCCACGGTCAGATGAACGACGGACCAGTTTACATAAGAAATAACAGAGACAATCTCACAGTCACATTCCTTGGCAGCTTTGCATGTCGTGATATGAACATAAATCCAAACTATCTGTCGGTATCACCAACTTCCGGCGCACTAAATGTTATTTTGGAAAACTCCACATTTGGTTGTGGTGATTACAACTTCAATGTAATCGGTGAAAACAAATCAAACACCCAGCATAATCTCACATTGAATAATTCTGTTATACTGACTGGTAGGATAGCTGCTAACTACACATCGTTGAAGAATAACAAGTGGAACCTTCACGCCTCTGGCGATTCGAGAATTTACTCTTACAGGTCCGGAAGTGATGCTGAGAATAACTTTACACTCTTTGACAAGGTTCCATCAAACAATCTTCAATCATTCGCATACGGTGGAAATGTCGAATATGGTCTGAGACATGGAGAAGATTCATCCTTCAATAACGGAAATAGCCCCGTTACTTACAACCACATTGGATTCGGTGTCCCTCTCTATGAGAAGGCATATCCATACGCAAGTAAGGTTTCTCCATCGGGTAACTGGACAAAGGCAATTCCAAAGGTAATAACTGGAGAGTATGTAGAATCATTCCCATTGGGTTCTAATACAACTCAAGGTGACGGATTCCGTTACTATCAAGTTGATGCTGTTGCTGGTGATGCTATAGTAACATCTGCTGTAACATCAGCAGGACCGCAATCATACGACTTTATATTTGAGGGCGACAGTATAACAGCTTATATAGAAAATGGTGGAACCCTAAGCTCCACAAACCAGTGGGACACCAAGTTCTGCTCCGACCTAGCTCTTGCAAACTTTATAAACAATAGATACAATGTAGCCCGAGGCGGTGAAAAGTTAGCGGATATAGTTTCACAGTATAATACCGAAGTTCGCCCCAACCGTCCTTCTGTTACCGGATCGGATAGAGCTTATCTCTTTGTTGAGATAGGTTCAAACGATATCAATCAAAATGTTCTAACTTCAGCAACCAGCGGATCGTGGCTGACAAGCTTACAGGTATACACTTCAAACGCTCAAGCGGATGGATTCAAGGTTGGATGGTTCAACATTCTTCCAAGAACTAACTTCGATGCTACTAAAGAGTGGGTTAGATCCAATGTCAGCAGCAATATAATGGCTTCAACGATTCCGGATTTGAAGATAGATATTGAATCAGTTCTCCCAAATCCAGCCGATACAGTCTATTACAGTGATGGAGTTCACCCAACTGCCGCAGGTGCTACCCTTATAGCAAATGAGGCTATAAATGCTATAACTCCGCTTCTACCAACATCAGTATCCGTTGACTCATATGTGCAAATATATGATGATAAGAATTTCCAGCACTTGATAGGGGATTACGATGATTACTACAATGGTAGCTACGCAGAATCTATATCAAAGTTTATATTCCCCGAGACAAGAACATACTGGATAGGTATAGGAACATACTCATCGTATGGTAACTATACATATATTTCCTCCCCAGGCGCATTCATGGAAGTCAAGTATGTGAAGGATGCTGATGTCACTGGTTACTGCACTATAACAAATCCATATACATACAACAACGCCCCAACAGTTGACACATTGGAGTTCAATGGGGGTGTGTGGGACTACGGCAGTATGTGGTGGGAAGGTGCCGGATATTCTGATAGTATGAATCTTAATAACCTTTTCTTGCATAAGAATATGGGTGTTTTGGTTAATGACCAGGGATTCTACGACTTAACGGTAAATATATCTGGAACCTATCTAAATAATACAGACATTCCAGACTTGGTAAGTAATCTGAATGTCAAGGTTTATGGAAGATATGTATTTAGACCTAACCACACTATACAGGATGTAAACGCAAACGGCGGAGAACGTCTGAATATCGTTAGAAACAAAGATTTTGGTAATACACAGAATATCGTCTACAGAAGACCATGGTAAGGAATAATATATGCCACAGAGAGAAATAGACACCAAACAGCAGAAGATTGATGAAGCCCTTGCAGCCGCATGGGTTTACATTGACAAGTTCTATGACGCTCCAGCTTTCATTCAGATGCTTGATTGGAAGATTGCTGCTCAACGCTCTGCCGATAGGGGTCTTGGTCAAACCTCTCTTGAGGCTGCCATACCGCTCATCATGTCTGTTGAACTTTGGAAGTCAAAGATAATGTTTGAGTATCTTATGGTGAAGAAGCCATCTATACAGACTGGAAACGCTGTATCATTAGCGTATGACATGTTCGGCGGTCCACCAGTATCATTTACCGATATATTCCTTACTGTCAACGAAGCTCTTAGACCGCAGGGTTGGGAAGTTCCAGACGTTTCGGAATATTTGACTAATAACCAATAATTTGACTACAGACGATATAATATAACTTTAGGAGTATAATATGGCAGGATTCAAGGAGTTTGCACATGAGATTCGCAAGAGAGCAACGGATTACCCGCTCGCAACGGCGCAGCACGTTGCCATGTATGCTAAAGATAACAACCGTGTCTACATTATTGATGAGAACGGTAATTTAGTTGACTTTGAAGTAAATGATGTTTACTTCAATGATGTTTATGTATATGGTAATGTTAGTATAAGTGGAAATACTACTCACTACGGGTGGGTTTCATCACCGGGCGTGAGTGGTGTTGAAAACGAATCCTTTGGGTTTGAGGCAATGCATTCAAATCATAGTGGTGGAGCTAACGTGGCTGTCGGTTATAAATCAATGTATTCTAACATCAATGGCGGCGGAAATGTCGCAGTTGGATTTAGATCCATGTATGAAAATATCAGTGGATTTTTAAACGTTGCAGTTGGATTTGGCGCTCTTTCTGAAAATATATTCGGAAGTGGTAATGTTGCACTCGGAACACAGGCTGGAAGTTGGGAAATGGGATCAAATAAGCTCTACATAGCTAATTCCGCTGGAACCTCTGCCGACGCTCTCATATATGGTGAATTTGATAATGGTGAAGTATATGTCAACGGGAACCTTACCATAACTGATAAGCTAACTGTTGGTGGATTGATAGATCCAACTGGATTGCAGCTTACACCTGTTGCAAGTAATCCGGGTGATGTGAATACTATTTGGGTAAATTCCACCGATAGTCTTCTATACTTCGGCGGCAATCCTATAAGTGGTGGCAGCGGCGGCTCCGTATACACTGGTGGTAATATATCAATTCCATTAGCTCCTTCTATGGGAAGTACGCAGACAAATATAACCCCTGGACAAATTCAATTACTACATGTTGGTCCTTACAGCGACTCATCAACTTGGACGAAAGAGGGAATAAGTTTCACCCAAGGATCACCAAGCGGAGTTTCGACAACTCTCGGGAAAACCAGTCTATCGGTTTCAAGTACACCAAACGGAACAACTACAATTAACGATGGAACTGTTACAACGAAGGGGGTTATATTAACACCTACTGCTGCAAACCCTGGAGGCGCTACAACAACGTGGGTAAACTCGGCGGATAATCTATTGTATTTTGGCACAAGTCTTATTATTAGTGGTGGAGGTGGAGGTGGAGGTGATGTTATTGGTTCGCAGGATAATAACTTTACTGGTGTTAATACATTTACTGGAACAATTACTTCACCTAAAAACGATGCCATATACACGGAGGGATTTGGATTAAATGCCCTATCGGCAAATACATCTGCTGGTGTATTCAATACAGCATTCGGCAATAGTGCCTTAATGTCTAATACTACAGGGCAAAATAATACTGCTGTTGGAACTATTGCTCTACGAGACAATGTTGATACCCACTTTAACACAGCAATAGGTGCATACACACTTGTAACTAATACGGGAAGTATTAATACTGCTGTTGGAGCGGGTGCTTTAAATCTAAACACAACTGGAACACAGAATAGCTCAATGGGATATGATTCCCTCCAGCATAATCAAACTGGTAATGCAAATGTGGCAATGGGAGCCTATGCCCTTTGGGAGTTGACCGCTGGTGATGGAAATGTTGCTATAGGATATTCTGCACTTCAAAATAATCTAACCGGAACTGGAAATGTTGCTATTGGAAGAACTGCTGGCGCTCAAGAATTTGGGTCTAATAAACTCTATATTGAAAATTCCCCAGGAACTTCTGGTGAGGCACTTATCTATGGTGAGTTTGATACTGGAAGACTATATACTAAAGGTAAAGAAATAGCAACCAGAGAATTAAGAGTCAAATCTATGCCTACCAACGGCGGCATATTGGACTTGGATAATTATGATGTGTTTGTGTGGGATGCGTTGACTGGTCCAAGATCCGCTATTCTCCCAGACATACATCTTTACTCTGGTAGAATAATCTATTTAAAGAACGCCACAGGCGGGTTGCCATTATCTGTTACGATTACTTGCACAGGCATTCAGACATTTGACAATGCCGCTACGTCATTGGTCTTGAGTAATTGGGACTATACTACGTTATTAGCTCATAACAGATGGTACAAGATGGCTTAGTTATAAATTAGATGACTAAAATAAGAACATAAACAGCAAGGTAATATGGAAACTCTCATAGCAATCGTAGCAGCCTTTGGAATAGCCAACATACTTGGTAAAGGATCTATATTTCATTGGTTGCGTGAGTGGTCAGAGCTAAATGCTGAATTCTTATATAAGCTTATCACATGTCCCATGTGCATTGGCTTCTGGATAGGATTGGGGATGGGCGCTGCATATGGACCATTCCCATGGTGGAACCCGCTCAATGGAGCATTCTACTCAGCTACCACATGGATAATACATTGTATTGTTCAGTTCCTTGGTGCTGGCTATGATCCAGCGAGAACGATAAATATAGTTACCACAGACCCAATACGGATAAAAGAAGAAAAACATGGATAAACAAGACATAAGAGACAGAATCAAGTCAAGACTATACGGTGAAGATTACGCCCGTGGCGTTCTTGAGTTCTCATGGGGAGACGAAGACCCTGACATTGCCAATGAAAGACTTGTAGCCGCAAAACAAGACTTGCTCGACATTTCTATCCGTTGGGTTGACTCAGAGCCGTTCGGAAATAGAATAACTGTTCTATCACCAAAGGATCATGCCGAGTCTGTCGTAAAGATCATGACCAAGTATGGTTTCGTTCTGGTCAATCAAATATTTGACCCTAAGCCAAGCGATAAGCTACACGGCACCGAAATACGTTGACGAATTTGTGAAGCTGATATAATAGGTAAAAGAATCTTATGAAAGGGATTATATGACTACTGCTAAGAGTGGTATTGACGGTATTTTGTCTGATGTTATGAAGGCTGAAGAAGCCGTCAAGAAAATGTATGGAAAGACAACTGGTAGAGTCAAGATCGCCAATGCCAAGACCGACGCTTCGTATGCTTATGATAAGAACGAAGAGTTTATGCGTTGGCATGTTGAGGTTCTGAATAACCTCAAGAAGCAATTATAAGTTATGCTATAATGGTGGCATGAAAAGTGTCATCTTAGCAGGAGGTCGGGGAACCCGCCTCGCACCCCAAACAGAGATAACCAATAAGCACTTGCTGCCTGTCTACACGCAGCAAGGAGCCATACCGATGATTTGGTATCCGCTCAATACGCTTATTAGGTCAGGCTCTCATGAGATACTTATTATTTCATCGCAGGAGCATTGTGGTGACATCATTGAGTTCCTGGGTGACGGTAGGAGATTTGGTGTTGACTTAACCTACAAGGTTCAGGATCATAACGACGCCTCCCGTCCAGTTGGTATAGCTTCCGCCCTCAAGCTCAGTCGTGGGTTTGTTGGCAATGACCCATTCGCTGTCATTCTCGGTGATAACTTCTACGAAGAATCGTTTGGTAAAGAGTTTGGTGACTTCGGTCATCACCACGAGTCGGCACATATCTTCTTGAAGCAGGTTCCAGACCCCGAGAGATTCGGTGTGGCTGTAGTTGACTCCGATTGGCATGTCAAGAGCATTGTGGAGAAGCCGAAGGTTCCAACCAGCAACTTCGCTGTAACTGGATTGTATCTATACACACCGAAGGTATTTGATGTGGCTGAAACGCTGAAGCCGTCTGCTCGTGGAGAACTTGAAGTGAGCGACATCAACGACTATTATGTGCGCCATGGCAACATGACATCTACCCTTATAGAGTCGTATTGGTCAGACATGGGCATTCCATCGTCAATGAAGAAGACGCAGGAGTGGATAAACGATAATAACTATAGGATAAACCTCAAATGAAGTATAAAAACGGTTCCGATTACAGACAATCCCTTATGGTAGCTGGCAAGCGTGTTATGCTTGTTCCTGGCGATGTTATAGAATCCGACCGTGAACTCAAGTATGTGTTCTTGGAGCGAGTTGATGATAAGACCCCTACAACAGTGAAAGCTGGCACGGCAGTAGCTTCTCTATTCCAGCTTCAGCACAAGCTTGATAAGATCCAAACAGAAGCCCAGGAATCGAAAGTTTCTTCGGATGAGGTCACGGCACTACAGCAGCAGATTACCACCCTCAAAGAGCAGCTAAACGATGCTACACAGGCTATTGAAGAGCTACGCAGTTCCAATGACAAACGTATGGGTATGTTGAAGTCTGCCGTCATGACACTTCAGGAAGACGTATATGGAATCCAGTTCGATGAGAACGGGAAGCCTGTGGAGGGTTCACAGGATCCAAACTTTCGTCCCGATGTGGCTAAACAATAATAAAAACTTCGTTGTCATACTTGACGATGAGGATACGCTGCCAGCCGATTGAATAACTTTCAATCCTTCGTATACTAATGTCACGAGGAAACAATCATGACAGAGTTACTTGCGTTTATGGCACTAAGCCCGTGGCTTTCGTTCTTTATGGGGTTGCTCGTGTTGGGGTTCATAGCCCACACCCTATCAGCGGTTCGTGATATGTATATTCACACCATTCGGGCGATTCGTGGAATAGTACCGATAGCTCCGCCAAAAGTTGATGTAACTGAACTTGACGCTGCCAAGGATAAGATAACCAAGAAGGAAGACGATGAGAACAAGCTTAAAGATTGTCGCTGATAAACCGTCACCAGCGGGTAGGATATATCCGAAAGCTATTGTTGACAGCATCATTGAACAGTTGAACTCCGCTCGTTCACCTATCTTTCTGGTAAACCGTGTCGGGCTGACTGAAGATGTTGACCAGTCACGGACAGTTGGATTCGTAACTAAAGGATCAGCACGAACCGATGATAATGGTGAACTGACCATTGACATCACATGGTTCAAGAAGCAGATTGCCCTCGCCCAGCCGTTTGACGCTCAGAAGTATCCACAGGTAGGAACTCAGGGCGGCGGCGTAGGAAACGCTGTAGAACAACTCTTTGATGCCGGTGGCTTGAAGGTTGCTCTATGCGGTGCTGGGGAGATTGATGATAAAAAGGTTGTGTCAAACTATAAGGTATCCTATATCTACACGGAGCCGCTTCCATGATTGAGAAGATAATCCTCACTCATAGTAAGCTTGATGGTATGATTTTAGATATCTGTAATAGAGTTCACGCTACAGGCATACCGTTCAAGTCGGTTGTTGGTATTCAGCGTGGTGGATTGAATCTGTCGCTTCCGTTAGCCGACTGTCTGAAAGTCAAGCACCGTAGTATCAAGGTATCCTGCTACGATGGGGATAAGAAGAGAAGTGAGCCTTTGGTTGACCTGTTCGATTTGGATATAACCGAGAAGCCGTTCCTACTTGCCGACGATTTGATTGACAGTGGTGGAACTATAAAGTATCTTATAGAGAAGTATAACCTCAAACAAGGAGAAGACTTCTACATAGCCGTTCTATTCAACAAGAAAGACAACGAAGCTGGTCTTGTACCCGACTTCTGTTGCGAAGATAAGCCCGAGGGGTGGCTATGCTTCCCTTGGGAGTTGTGTTTGTAAAAAGTCTAGTATTCGATTGTTTTTATATTTTCTACCATCTATTTCTATAAGAGATATACCATTTTCAACACAGTATTTTCGTAGCCAATCATCTCTAATCCGTTGCACTATAAATTTATCAGCGGCTTCTTTTTTAGTTTTTTCCCAAAACTTTATAGGTTTGTAGTGTTGCTGACCGTGATACTCAACAAAATATAAATGGTTATTGATGGTAAAACTAAAGTCAACCAAAACATAATTTCTTATTACCTTATCATTTATTTTTATAGATTTGTCTAACTTATAATTTTTTACTACATTTACATTTGGTAAAAGTTGCTCTAAAAAATGTTTAGTAAGTTTTTCATTTTTGTAGTGAGTCGGACTGCAATGTGGGCAGAATTTATTTCCGTCTCTTATTTGTGTAAATTGAGCATCCGTTACACCATTACATAATAGACATCTCCATTTTGTTTTCTGATGATTGTTAGTATAATCACCGATTATTTCAAAATTAAATTTTCTTACAATTTCATTTACTTCAGTATTGCTATATTTTACGGTTCTCATACAATATGGGCACCCTCTACCTTCGAAAACATGATCCAACCTTCTCTCCCACACTTTATTACAAGATAAGCACTTGAACTTATGATGGCATCTAACCTCACCTTTATATTCATCAATCAATACCATATTCAATTTTGCTTCTTCTATTCTTCTGTAAACTTCTTCTTTTTGTATCTTCATATGGTTCTCCTATATGTATTTATAAGAGATTTTGTTGGCATGGGAAATAAAAATAACGCATATAATATAGAAAATATATGAATAATTATCCAGTCAAGGTGTCAAGAACGAAGAAGGGCGGCTTTATAGCAGCCATTCAGAACGAGCGTGGAGACACCCTTAGAGAGCTTTACCAACACGACCCGTCATTGTCGGAAAAGATGAATCTATTTCTTCTCAAAAAGACCGTTGAGATATTCGTGTGGACGGATAAAATAGAAGACCCGTCAGAACCTCCAAGCCTACAAACACATGACATTTCCGGTTCGGGTGGTTGATAAATAGACTTACATATCTCTTATTCCACAAGGAGGATCGTATGGATGTTGTTATCGTCAACGTTTACCATTACCGTGAGGATGATTACTTCAAGACTCCAAGCCTTTATGAGTTTACTGTGGAAGAAAAAGGCAAGTGGCGAGACACCGTAGAAGACATTGTTAGTCAAAAGTTTGACAGAAGCAAGCATTTCGTTACATACCACTATGTCAAGCATAGTAAGTCACAGGCAGCCGCCTAAAATACCTATTGACTTTCGGTAGAGCCTCCTACAATAGAGGCATGAAAATACGCATCCTGTCTGATCTTCACCTTGACGTAGCTCCATTCACCTATAAGAAGGGTGATGAGGATATCGTCGTTCTTGCTGGTGACATAGCATTGTGTGAGCCACGGTATTTCGCTCGGTTTGTTCGGCTCATTGAGTCGATTGACAAGCCCATTGTATTCATCAAGGGCAACCATGAGGGCTACTTGGCTATCTTGCAGAACGTTGATAGTGAGCTACGGAGCCTTGAGGCTACCTACAAGCACTTTCACTTCCTTGATGATCAAGTGTATGAGACAGGTGACTACCGTTTCATCGGTTCGACCCTGTGGAGCAACCTTGACATTACGCCTCCGCACATGGAGACGAAGATCCAGGCTCTTGTCGAGTGGGGCATCAATGACTTCCGCCTCATCATGGAAAAGGATGAGAACGGTGTTACAAAGCCCTTCACCGTCAGTAACATGATAGGCAAGAACCTCGCAGCACGGGGATTCATCAAGAACGCTGTGAAGCGGGGCAAGAAAAACATCGTTGTCACTCACTTCTGCCCTTCGGAGAAGTCGATTCACGAGCAGTTCAAGGGGAGTTCGCTCAACCCGTACTTCACTTGCAACTGCGAGAATCTGATGACTGAGGATGTTCCGCTCTGGATTCATGGACACACCCACTCGTCATGCGACTATATGCTCGGCGGCACTCATGTCATATGTAACCCAAGGGGCTACAAGGATGAGAACAAGGAGTTCAAGTCAACTCTAACCGTGGAGGTATAACATGGGTGAGAAGTTACGATTGAAGTTAGCCGAAGCTTACGGTGAAGAGCTTCTGTTTATGGACGGGTTCGATGACTGCATCATGGGCGTAGCCGAAAGATGCGGCATGGAACCCGTTGTTGTTTATAGCCGCCGTAAGGTTCTTGAGAAGCTTGTGGCTGACGGTATGGATGAAGATGAAGTTTCCGATTACCACTACAACAATCAAGCTGGGGCATACATGGGTGAACGAACCCCCGTATTCTTCGACTCGCTCAACGAGATTCTTGAAAGATTTTAGCCGTTTGCATAACTGGAGGTTTCCTTTAGAATACTGAAAAGGAAACACCTATGACAGACAACAACAAGACTTCGATCACCGTAATCCTCGACAAGAGCGGTTCCATGGAACCCGTGAGAACTGATACGGTTGGCGGATATAATACCTTCATAGAAGCTCAAAAGCAGCTTCCTGGCGAATGTGACATCACTCTCATTCAGTTCAATGATAAGAGAGAGTTTACCTACAAGTCGGTTGATGTCAAGAAACTGGAAAAGGGATTGCTGCTTGAGCAGTATGTTCCTGACTGTGGAACTGCCCTTCTCGACGCGGTTGGTGTGGCTATCAATGAAAAGGGAGCGGAGCTTGCAGCCCTTCCCGAAGAGCAGCGCCCAGGCAAGGTTATGTTTGTTATCATCACTGACGGGCAGGAAAACGCTTCGAGAGACTTCAATCACGCAAAGATAAAGGAAATGATTGAGCAGCAGAAGACAACCTATAATTGGGATTTCACTTTCCTTGGAGCTAACGTTGACACCTTCAATGTTGCTGACTCCATGGGTATAGCAGCCAACAAGTCGCTGTCATTCTCAACGAGTAAAGCTGGTGGAGCAAAGAGAATGTTCGCATCCATGAGCAACTACACACGTTCCGCAAGAGCGGGTGGTCAGAGTGTTTCTGAGGCTTCATATTCGGAAGAAGACAGAGCCAGCAACGCATAAGAATAATATATTATTTTTAAAATAATCCTACTTCCATGAGGTAGGATTATTTTTTATACTTTCTGTGAATTTTATCAAGTAATTTATGGCGTTGTTCAAATTATTAGTATCGTCTTTGAACAACCCCAATGCCGTATTACAATTACTACACAGTGTTCCACGAAAAATATTATTTTTATGACAGTGATCCCAAACCAATTTATCAACATTTCCACAAATTTCACATTTACATCCTAACATATTTTTCTTTGATTGACGATATGCTCTCTTATAAAGCTTGCACTTATAATTTGCAGCTACAGAACATCTCCATTTTCCACCACCCCTATGCTGTATTTTTACTTCCCCGCAACACTTACATGTAGCTGTTTTACTTTCAATATTTATGTTTATCAAAATACGTCTTCTTTTTTCTGTCATAGAATTTTTCTCTATGTCACCATTACGAAGGTTTCTATAATAACAAGCCGTACAAAAACCTCTACTGTCAACCAGTTTATTACAACCTTCAGTTTTGCAAATATTTGAAGTTTCAATTGGTTTATCACTTGACATAATCTTCTCCTTTTTACTTACTTATTATAATTGATTTTTTGTAGAATGCAATATAATAAAAAAATGCCGCACCCATTAGTCGTTCACTGTAAGAAAAGCAAATACGATGTATATTGCGGTAGACCGTCTATTTGGAGTAACCGTTTCATAATAGGAAAAGATGGGACACGGGAAGAGGTTATTGAAATGTACCGTATATGGCTATTGACGAATCCTGCGTTGATGGGTAGAATAAGTGAACTGAAAGGTAAAGTTCTCGGATGCTGGTGCGCCCCGCAGGCGTGTCATTGCGACATACTTGCAGGGTTAGCCAACCGGGAGTGGATATTCACATGAGCAATGAATACATCAAACAGCTTGAATTGGCTAATCAGAGACTCACCCGCCGTTTGGAAGAGTCTGAAAAGACCGTTGAGGATCTGAAGAAACAGGTTCCTACGATAGTTCAGGTCGAGGAAGGATTTGAGTTGAGGGTTGATAAGGCTGTCATAGCCCGTAGTATAGGTTCTTGGGAATTGGCGGATAAGAAGTCGGGAAAGATACATGAGATGAAGTACGACCTGAAAATTATGAATGATGTTATATTCGGCTATAACACTCGCAATCCAGATAACCACATGAAGGAGCTTTCCCATTGGCTGTCGAGCGGGGTTCTCCCTAAGCACCGTTTAGGTAAACCAAAATATGCAGAGTGAATACACAGAACGCCTTGAATCGGAAAACGAAAAGCTCAGAGATGCTTATGCTGTTCTTGAGACGGAGAACTGTAAGTATAAGCCATGGTATCCTATGTGGCTTGAGACAGTAGCCGGTGAAGAGTTGGTCATCGGTAGTGTTACTATTGGTGAAGTAGCCTGCACACCTTCGGGCGAATGGGCTATATTCGTAGCTGGCAACAGACAAGACAATTACCACTGTAAGTGCCGTAGAGATGCTAAGACAACTCTTATCGGTATCATTATGACACCATTGACTATTGATGGCATCGGAAAGCGTTTGTCATGTCTCTAACCGATCAAGAGCAGTATGTAAAAGACCTTGAGCGTGACACGGAGCAGCTTCGTACAAAGCTTGAAGAGAATAGCGAGTTGTCAGACCTGTTCAAGTATATGATCGTAAATGGAAAACTTGAAGTTGTCTTAAACGCGAGTGGTGATTATGTATTTACTTACCGTGGAAATATGCTCAACAGCCCGGCAGATGTTCGTATCAAAGACTTCTGTAAGAAGTATGGTAAGCTGGGGTATGACCAGATGAATAAGCTTGGCGAGAGTATGGCTCGGCGGTATGGAGAAAAGAAATGATAGACTACACCAAGCAGCTTGAAGAAGTCAGTCATATACTTAAAACAAAATTGGAAGAAGCCGGTTTAGAAAACGAAAATCTGAAAGAACACATAGAAGAGCTTCAGAAACAAATACATAAAAATGAAAGTAACATACATTTTATGAAGAAAGAGATAGCTCAACAAAGTTCAGAAATAGTAAAATTAAATGAAACAATTAAATACCATATGCCTCGGAATTAGACGGAGAAAAGAAATGATAGACTACACCAAGCAGCTTGAGGAAGAGAATGCGGTGCTAAGAGTGAGGCTTGATATTACCGAAGCTAAGTATGACGAATTGAGTAAGCAGCATGAAGAACTCAAAAAGAAGTATGAGGTTGCCATAGCTCCTAAGCTGTCTCCGGGTGTATTTGTTAGAGAGTATGATGTTACCCCATATAGTAACTTTACTAAACCCAACAAAAACAAAAGATCATATGCGAAAAAGTGATTACATCAAGCAGATTGAGGCTGAGAACGAGGCTCTAAGGAAGCGGCTTGAAGAAGCCGCCTTGAAGGCTGATTGTTATGAGTTTATTATGAACAATCTAAAGACAAAGAATAGAGACAATCCAGCGGGATTGGTCATGTATCGTTCAACCGTATCAGCGGGTAACATAAGTCTCGTGATGAGTGTCACGTTTGATAAACATAATATCTGCGCTCAAAAGATATCTAATGACTTCATAGAAGACGAAAAGATGATGGAAGGGCATGATAAGAAATGAAAGACTACACCAAACAGCTTGAAGAGGAAAACGCCACACTTCGATATATGCTTGAAGGCGCTGCACAGTGGATTCCACAGTGGGTATACCCGTATGACTTACAGCCACCAAAGCATGCTGACGGCATCCCCAAGTATCGCGAAGAATACTTTCTAAAACAAGGAATAAAACTTGATAAGTCTGATGTGTTTATGAGGGCTGTTGTTATTCCCATTGCGGAGTATAAAATAAAGAAATTTGTGATTGGTCAAATTATGATTGGTCATAGTATAGCTGGAGTGTGCTTTAGCTGGGATAGGGTTGATAGGCGTGGTGCTATTGAGACAACTATTAGGTTCAAGCACGCTAAAGATAAAATAGAGTCTTATTGGAGGTCTGTCTCAGGTGAGTAAACAATATATCAAACAGCTTGAAGATGAAATAGCTGCCCTAAAGGGTAAGCTCGTTGAGTGTGATTGGAAGGCGGAATTGTTTGACAGGATAATGGTTTCGGCTACCCTAGAGAAACACCACCTTGACTTTAGTAAAAATATCGAGTTGAGCGTAAATTGCGATACAGACAATAGACTTGATAGAACCATAATAGACATTGCCAGAAAGACTACCGCAGACCGAAAGAAGTGGTGGGAGGCATTGAAGACTCAGAAGTTTCATAATGATGTTGAAGATTTGACAATATATTCTAAAGAGTTACAACAAGACATATAGGAGATGTAATGACACTTATAGTAAATGCGTTCGCAGGACCGGGAACAGGTAAATCAACATTCGCTGGAGGCATGTTCAACCTCCTAAAAACCCACGGTTACAACGTTGAATACGTTCAGGAGTTTGCAAAGACTCTGACCTGGGAAAAGAACTATGGCGCACTAAGCCACCAAGCATACGTCACTGGCGTACAGCAGTATACACAGAACATGCTGGTGGGTCAGGTAGAAGCTGTCATAACCGACTCTCCTATTCTTATAGGGCTTATGTATTATGCAGAGCCTAATGAAAAGATAAAGACCGCATTTGAGACGTTTGTGTTTGAGTCGTTTATGGTGCAAGATAATCTAAACTTCTTCTTGAAGAGAACAAAAGCTTACAATACATCGGGAAGAAACCAGACACATGAAGAGGCAATAGAGATTGATAATAAGACTAAGGAGCTATTGCAAAATCATAGTATTCCGTATGATGAGATAGAAGGAAACGATGGCGGTCTTCAGGCTGCCTTCAGAACTGTAAAACATAATCTCGACTACAGGAGAAGGAAGCTATGAACAACACCGTTGTAAAAGACCCAGCCGAAGAGAAGCTTATCAATCGCTATAGGCTTGAGAAGTCACATGAAGAGTATAAGTATCTTCACTTGCTTGAAGACATCATGGAGAACGGTATTGTAAAGGGCGACAGAACTGGAGTAGGCACCAAGAGCATATTTGGAACGCAACTCAAGTTTGATCTGTCAAAGTCGTTTCCAATACTGACAACCAAGAAGGTATTCTGGAAGGGTGTCGTTGAGGAACTATTGTGGTTTATTCGCGGTGAACATGATTCATCCAAACTTGAGGAAAAGGGTGTAAAGATTTGGGTTGGAAATACAACGAGAGAGTTTCTTGATAAAAAAGGCATGACTGAGTTTCCAGAGAAGTCGATTGGATTGGGCTACGGTGTGCAATGGAGAAGTTGGGGCGCAGAATACAATCAATATACTATTGAAAATAAAAAACATTTAGAGATATATAAAAATACTGGCGTCGATCAACTCGCCAATATCATCAACACTCTCAAGACGAATCCAAATGATCGTCGTATGATTGTTTCCGCTTGGAATGTAGCTGACATTGACAATATGGCACTCCCGCCCTGTCACGTTTTACAGCAATATTATGTCGAGAACGGTAAGCTTCATCTATGTTGGTTCCAAAGATCGAATGATGTATTTTTGGGCAGCGCATTCAACATCAGCAGTTATGCTCTATTGACATGCCTTATAGCTAAGATAACTAATCTTGAACCCGGATCCATAACATATGCTATGGGCGACACCCATATATACCTAAATCATATAGAACAGTGTAAAGAGCAGATTTCAAGAACACCATACGCCTTCCCAACGCTCAACATAAAGAAAGACATAAAGACTCTTGAAGACATTGAGAATCTTTCTCTTGCCGACCTTGAGCTTGTTGGCTATAATAGCCACGCTGCTATCAAAGCCGATATGGCAGTTTGACCATTGAATATTCGTGAAGAGTTACTAAAATATACTCAGTGAAAAGGAATCCATTATGACCACGACCCAATCCACAGAAACCCTGCTTGATGTCTTCATCAACGAAAAGGGCGAGCTTTGCAAGAAGGTGAAGATTGGCGATAAGATTGAACTTATCCCGCTCACCAAGTATTCCGCAACAGCCACACCGGCAGACACTCCAACTGACTTCAACGAGCGTTTCAAGGGAACCGATACCTTCCCTAACGACTTCAAGGCTCTGGCTACCAAGGTTCTTGAAAAGAAGATGCATGCAGTTACCAACGCAGGTTCCAATGAGTGGCGTCAAGATATGATTGACAAGGTTCTACACATTCACGGAATCATGGGAATCGTTGTCGGCTTTCCAAATGACATTCTCGACGGTAAGTGCGATGAGCAGATGGCTCGCCTCAAGAAGAACACCGCCCTGGCTGAGTTCTTCGGCATGCTCTGCAAGGCAATGGGCGATCCGTGGATCAAGGTCGCTGAGAAGTATCGCTTGTAAGGAGCCACATGATACGCAAAGATGGGATCATAGAAAGCGGCTCTGATGAAGATTTGATTCGCATGTGGGGACTGCTCAACAGTAGTCTCTCGTATGTGGAGTCTGAGATGTATAAACGCAAGATGGCTTCCAATGGTAAAGTCAAGCATGACGGTAAGACACTATCAATCAAGTTTATCACAGAAGAAAGCGAAATAGAGGTAGATTATAAATGAGATACGATCCAACCAACTTCAGGCACTTGAACCAGCTTCGGGAAGATGCTGCCCTTGAGGGTGACGATTGTCCCGTTGATGATGTGTGTGATTCTATTCCAGCCATTCTTGACTATCTTCAGTCACTTGAGGGTAGGGTGAGAGATTCCAAGTCAACCATTCAGAGACTTGAGGCTGAGAAGCGAGAACTGGAGAGACGCTTGAATAACACCAAGAGTCAGAAGTTCCGATTGGCAAAGAAAAAAGGCAAGACTCTACACAACTGAGGAATATATGACAACTGCATGTTGGGGAACTAATGCTTCGTTTGATTGCGCTTGGGTGTCGTTTGGTTACGGATCCAGATATGATATGATCTGTGACTATCACAAGGGTTGGTGGGTGTCTCTCGACGCTCTCAAGGTTCTTGTGAAGTATGATCATGAGTTTACTCCAGAATTTTGCCCCTCACCGGAGGTTATTCATAATATATACGAGCCAAACTGGTACGACAAGGATAGATTCATAAAGCGTCATATGGAAGATTACATCCTGTGTGAACACTATGATATAAAAGATAACCACGGGTTTATAAAGTGGAATGGGGATGGCAACCATCCCAGGTATGGTGATTGGGAATATGATTACGAGAAATGGAATACGATGCCTCCGCTTCTTCAAATGAGAACAACTGCAATACACATAAGTCATCCAAACTCCGGTGAATGGTTTCTTGAGTTGAAGAAGTATTCTGGATTGTTTATAAAAGAGAATCCAGGGTATAAGGAAACTGTTTATTACAATGGTGGAGAGCAGTCATACGAGAGCAGTATGCCTTCATTGAAAGCCATAAAAAACATAAACTACTCCGATTGGGAGATTATCAGTCGGGTTGAGTATATGAATCAACAGGCTATGGAAAGCGAGCCTGAACCTGAAAGACTACAGGTGGAATACGATGGGGTGGTTAGCTTCGACAATGCTCAAGACATGTTCAAAGAACTTGATAAGGAAGAATAATGCAAGAATACGTTCTATCATTTCTATTTGACAAGACTATGAAGCATGTAGCCCTCGTTCACAAGACTAAGCCAGCATGGCAGGCGGGGAAGATAAACGGTATAGGTGGCAAGGTAGAGCCTGGGGAAATGCCTATTGCAGCCTGTTCCAGAGAGTTTCTTGAGGAAACTGGTGTAGAGATACCAGAAGCCGAATGGCGTCAATTCCTGACACTCTCGGGCGCTGGCTTCAAGATTTATGCCTATGTGGCTGCTAACGATAGAGTATTCTACTGCAAGACGATTGAAGCCGAAGCTATAGAAGTATTCAAGGTAAAAGATATTGACTACTCCAAGTGCGTCGATAATCTGAAATGGATTATTCCATTATCGCTGAGTAAGGATAGAATGATGACAGAAACATTCGAGATAGGATAATATGCATTACAAGACGCTATTCGTATCTGATATACACTTAGGCACGAAACAGTGTCAGGTAGAATACCTTCTCAAGTTTATTCATGAGAATACCTTTGATAATGTATTTCTCGTCGGTGATATTATAGACATTTACGCTCTGAGCCATAAGTGGCATTGGGCTAAGGAACACAACACCTTCATACAGAAGATACTCCGCATGTCCCGTAAGGGAACCAATGTCATTTACATTCCGGGCAATCATGATGATATAGTTCGTGAATGGATAAAAGAAACTACTCCATTCTTCTTCGGTGATATCATCATAGTCAATCAGCATGTGTATCAGACTATAAAGGGTAAGAAGCTATTGCTTATACATGGTGATGAGTTTGATGGGGCGATTCGCAGTATGGGGTGGTTGTATTTTTTGGGAGATAGGACGTATGAAGTCGCCCTCTGGCTCAATACTGTTTATAATTGGTGGAGAAAACTATTTGGAATGAGTTATTGGTCACTTTCAGCCTATTTGAAGTCAAAAGTCAAAAGTGCGGTTCAAGTTGTTAATAACTTTGATGAACTTATAACTCGTAAATGTATTATAGAAGGATATGATGGAGTAATTTACGGGCATACACATAGTCCATCAATTAGAAAAATTAAAAATAAAATAATTATAAACGATGGTGATTTCGTAGAAAGTTGCACATGTGTTGTTGAAACTGAGGGGGGTGATTTCCAATTAATTAGAACGACTGATAACAAGATACTTGATAAGATATCTTAAAGATATTATTTTTTATTGTCTTTTACTCAAATGTTTACTTCTAATTTTTTCTTTTGCTTCATCGGTATGGTGATGTCCAAAGAAATAATTTTTGTCGCCCGATATATCTCTGCATTGTTTGCAAGTTGTTGTTTCAAATACACGGGAACCAGTTTCTTTACCACAAATAGGGCATACAAATTTTTTGGTATATAATCCACCTTTCCAATTTGGGTTTTTATCCCCTTTTGAATTTTCTGAATATTCTATTCTTTCTTTTTCTGTTTTAGCGTTCCATCTGTTAATAGCCGCTTGTCTTAATTTTTCTCTTATTTTTTCTCCATTGGGGTGTAAATCTAATGAGACACCACCGCCACCAGCAATTTTGTTGACATTATAACCTATTTGGTTATTCCACGGTGTTAATATATTTAAATAATCTTGTTCTTTTTCTAATAATATTTCAACACCCGTGACTTCTATTATTTCAAAAATAAAGTTATCTTTTCCATGTTTATTCCACGCTCTCTGCAAGTGTAAATTGTTATGTTTATTTTTATTTAAATGGCTACGATGTAAACTCCATCTCTGTTTGATATTTTTACTACTTCCAATATAAAATTTTCCATTTATTGCATTTGTTATTTTATATATTCCAACAATTATCTCTTTAAATGGCATATCATTTATCCTTTACTTCTACTTTTGTTTCAGCATTTAGTCCAACAAATCTTAAATATTCGCTTATCTGCTTGAATCCAAGACTAACTGCTTTTATAGTTATTTTGTCTTTTTCATCGTCTGTTATACGAATATGAATTTGTTTATCCTTGCTCATCGTGTATCTCCTATATACACATATTTATATGCTATATATCCGAATTTAGAAAAAATCTTATTTTTTACACTATTGACTTTTATCAAAACGCTATTAAAATAGAAACACAAAGGTTTAACAATGACTATAAACTTTCGTAGAAGCTGGCAACAATGGTTTCTTATGCATTGGGTTGTTGGAGCGACCGTTGTTATTCGGGATAGTGATATCCGTCAATTCCGATTTCAGTCAACGAGATGGTTTCTATTAGCTTATATTCACATGATATACATTCAACAAAAACTCGAAAACGAATATAGCGGCTGCCGAGTTATAACGTGGATGGATTGGGAGGTTTGATGTATGATGCAAACCCTCCACTTGCGTTACACTAACGCTGCATAACTTCCATTAGAATGAAAGTTACATCACACAATACCAACTTTATGAGCAATATGTCACCTAACTACCATTACAACGAAAGTTATAAAGCATCAAATGGTTCCCTGCCCCCCGCTATAAACTTGGATGGAACCCTGCGAAAGAAACAAGATCCTCACGATTATGGATTGACTTCCAGCGATGCTGAGATAGAATATTACGATTGGCTGGAGGAACTTAGAGATGCCTAAATGGAACGAAGGTGATACCTGTTATCTAACGTGTGTGAAGGGATTCGCATTCAAGAAACCCACCAAGGGGGTTGTTCTCATCGTCGGTGACGGAGAGCTTCTTATAGATGTTCCAAATGCCTACAAGACCCCGTGGACGAAATCAATGAATGAGGTATTCAAGACGGAAGAAGAGGCTAAAGAATACGCCGATCTTGAATGTGAGATGATGCCCAGCCTCAACGATATTATGTCAGTTCAACCAATGACTGCCCCAATAGGAAACCATTATGCTATCAAATACAGATACAGCCAAACCCCTATCCCAACACCTGTCCAGACTCACGGAGATGTCAACAAGGATAGCGGCAGCCCCAGGCAGCCTGAAGAAGAAGGCGATTCTCGCTGAATACGCTGACCTTCAAGACTTCATTCGCTACGTCTATGATCCGTTCAAGAAGTTCCACATAACTTCCAAAAACGCAAAGAAGCTCAAGGATGTCAAGGCTTTTGGTGGAGTGTTCAATTCGTTTGGTGGTCCGAGTGTTGAGACTGTTCAGTTCTTCAATACGCTCGACCTATTGGTATCTGGCGACCTGTCGGGGCACTCCGCAATCGCAACCATCAAGCGTATTATAGAGATTCTTCCCGAACATGAAGATATTATCTATCGCATCATCGACAAGGATCTGGAGATTCGTCTCGGTGACACTGAGATAAACAAAGTGTTTGAGAACCTTATTCCGACCTTCGATGTAGCTCTTGCAGAATCCTACGAACCTGAGAAGGATGTGCTTGAGGATGGTAAGTGGTTCATAAGTCACAAGTTGGATGGCTGCCGTTGCATCATGGTGGTAACACCCGATGACATCAAGTTCTATTCTCGTGAGGGTAACGAGTTCTTGACTCTCGGCAAGATAAAAGAAGAATACCGCAGCATGCAGCCAATCTCAAACAACTGCGTCTATGACGGTGAGATATGCCTTGTTGACAAGGATGGTAAGGAAAACTTCAAGTCTATCATGAAAGAGATAAAGAAGAAAGACCATACGATTGAGAATCCTATGTTCCTCGTCTTTGACCAGCTTAGTCATGAAGAGTTCAACAGCAAGACCTCGGATCGCCCATTGCGTGACCGCTTGAAGCAGATGCGTCAGCAGCTATGCCAAGACCATCCACCACTCAAGCATATGAAGCCACTTGATCAGATTGGTTACAACCTCAAGACCATGGCACGCATGCAGAAGGAAGCCAAGGAGCATGGATGGGAGGGTCTTATTCTTCGTAAGGATGCTGGATACAAGGGTAAGCGTTCTCGTGACCTTCTCAAAGTCAAGGAGTTCTTTGACGCCGAATACAAGGTTCTCTCGACCGAAGTTGGTCCGTTCCGCATCAACACCCCCGAAGGTGAGAAGACGATTGAAACGATGACCGCCGTCGTTATCGAACATAAGGGCTGCAAGGTTTCGGTTGGCTCTGGATTCACGCTTGATGAACGCTACGAGTTCTACAAGGATCCGAAGAAGATTGTCGGCAAGGTGATTGGAGTTCAATACTTCGAGGAAACGACAAACGATAAGGGTGGTGTGTCGCTGAGATTCCCAACCTTCAAATGCCTATATGGCGAAAAGAGAAACACATGATAAAAGACGCACATACAACCAGCTACAAAGAGTGGAAAAAGTATATCACAGACAAAGGAGGCGCATGCCTTACTGAAGTTGATGGTCTTGAAGACATTGAACATTTCATGATAATGCCCAATGCGCTGATAAACGGTAAGGCATATAACGCTACATCAGTGACGTTTGAAGATTACTGTCATATGGAAGACGCCCTATCAAGTTTCGCATGTATATATTCAATAACCAAAGAGCGTGGTAAATACGTTATCCGTGGCGTTACCGAAGATGTGTTCTACGCCAAGGAGTCATTTACCTGGGGCGACTTGAAGAAGCTGCTCAATAGCATGCCCGAAGAGGCGTTGGTAAGGGGCGTAATGGCATGTGACTCTGGTGGTAGTGACATATACCCAAGTAAAATGTGTTTCCGCAAGTCAACACAAGAGTATTATCTGGATGAGGAATAACAGTGGCTACCATATACACTCTTTACAAGCAGTTGATGGATTATCATCATAAGCTGGATCCTTACGCATATCCAAAGTATATGAGTTATAAAAAATACCTTGACGGCAAACTTGAGAAGTCTGAAATATATACTCTCAAAAAAGATGGAAAACTCGTAGGAATGTCTTTGTATTATATACAAGATAGAAAGATGACCATTACCGACTTGATTGTGGATAAAAAACATAGAGGCAGTGGGTATGGGAGTAAGATACTCAATGTGGTTGAGAAGATAGCTAAAAGGAGAAACTGTAAGAGTATACGATTGCAGGTTTCGTGGGTCAACGAGATAGCTCATAACCTATACACCCGAAACGGCTTCAAGGAAGCTTCTGTAACAATGTATAAGAAACTCAAATGAAACTCAAGCGTATCTGTAAAGTAGAATATAAGGATGATGTTGCGGTAATACCTCACTCTGAAAAGGTGAAGTATGATGTTTATTTTATAGATAATGAAGATTGGCTCTGTATTGACGAAGATGATTATACACACGGAAAGCAGCAGTCCAGAGCGTTTGAGGATATGCACAGATTCTTCAAACTGTATAAAGACAATGGCAGTGGCGTTACACTTACTGGTTATGTCTACACTCCATATATACTATTGCATATCGTAGACGAAATGGTAACTATAAAAACATGATCGACATGAAAGACTATGAAATAGAAATGACGCTGAAGGAGAACGAAGAGGTTCCCGCAGTCATACGCATATTTGAGGATTATTTCATTGATAATCATGATAACGTGTGGGTCAATAGGAAGAAGCCTAAAATAAGCATCCCACCTATGTCTATGCCAATATACCAATACCAAGGTGGAACACCATATAAAGTCTCGGATTGGGCTGCTGCCGCACAGAAAGACGAAGAGAATAGAAAAGCCAAAGAAGAAAAGGAGAAACAAAATGGGGATAATCCATGACACCTATCAGATAACCATGAAGGATGGTGCCACGTTCTTTATTGAATGTGATGTCAACGATGTCTCCAAGGCTAACAAGGAGATAATGGAGAAGATATATGCCACTATCAAGGAAAAAGGATACTCAGCCCGTGACATGAGTATCGTCAAGCCAGTCATGTCAACTGACCCTGACATCAGAGAGCAAATCCGTAACATGGGAGATGTGATGGATAGAATGCAACAGTTCTTTAGAATGGGGGGAGACTTACCCGAAGGAACCAAAGATGAATAAGTATAGAGTTTATTTGACCTCGCTCTCAGGAACCCCAACCATTGGTGTATCCGAAGTTGAGGCTACCGACTATAGTGAAGCTGAGAAGAAGGTTCTCGCTTCATATGGCTCTTATTCCGTGACGAAGCGTATCGTCAAGGTTGAGGAATGGGTACTTGATGATTCTCTACCAACGGGTGGATATTGGGGTATTGTCGTTCAATATGTTCAGAGTGATGTTGACCGCAGAGTTGAGACTGGACCACTCAAAATCAATGGCGACCATTGTGGTTACTTCATTCGTGGCGATAATGCCATGCACCTTGCCATATCTGCCGAATTTATTAGAGAATGGCTGGATTCTCTACCCGAGCAATACCGTCGTGGTCAGCCAGTGTTCGAGTTGAATGAAGTTCTAAACTCCATGAAAGAAATGAAAGCGTGTGGCTACAAATGAAAGATTCCATAACCAAGCAGATTATCAAGCTATCTCGTAAAGAACGCAAGCCGCTTATGGCTCGTGTTGTAAAGCTTGCAGAGGAACACGGTGAGCTTGCAGCCGCTATCCTGCGTGAAGAGGGCTGGAAGGGCATGGGCAAGTATACAAAAGAAACCAACCATGACAATGTGCTTGAAGAAGGCTGCGATGTCATGATTATAGTTCTCTCTTTGCTTGCCAAGTATAAGTTTACAGAGGAAGAGATTGACGAGAAGATGCAAAAGAAGCTTGACAAGTGGCTAACAACTATAAATAAAAATAACACCTAAGCGGAGAAAGTTTCTCTGTTTGTCGGAGAATGGCGCTGAAGTGGCTCTGAATATCGGAGCTTAGGAGTTTGGAGAACCAGTCGGTAAAACGGCTGGTTCTTTTTTTGAACCTTTGTCATCGGGCTGCGTTTACCATTATATGAGGAAGCACTATCAGCCCGTTGATATAACCCACAAGGTAAAGGAGCGTCTTATGTCTCTCACAGAAGTAGAAAATCAAGAAGAACTTCAACACGAACTTCAAGTCTTGAACGAACAACTTGAAACCGAGAAGTCGGAAGACCGTCAAAAGACTATCATAAGCTGGGCTACAAGCTTGGGCATACATGTCATGGTGTTCCTTATGGCTATGTCAATAGCATTCACCATGGCTGAACCAGAACAGGAATCACCACCAACCAGAATAGCTGTAATACCAATTCCACCTATGAAGACACCGGAAGAGAAACCAAAGGACAGAGAACT
>JFJP01001770.1_pt1 | contig 36012 bp, 43 predicted proteins | sample 431651 | NCBI WGS metagenome assembly JFJP01 (sample SAMN02602958, study PRJNA72255) | Microbial mat metagenome, whole genome shotgun sequencing project. | biome: fresh water; feature: sink hole; material: water; isolation source: purple microbial (photo- and chemosynthetic) mats found in... | reverse complement strand
CAAGGCAAAGTTCTCGGAAGATAATGCGCGTGTCGCGGACTGATGAATCTTGCTGACCGCGAACCAACGCAACTGGGGGCTTTGGCCTTTGCTTCCTGTCTTTGCGTTGGAAATGCTAAAGGATTCGGTTGGAACCACAAGCGCGTATATCGGATATATCGAAAGCTGGGGTTGAATTTGCGGATCAAACCAAAAAAGTGACTTACCAGGGCAAGGCCCGAATCGTTGTCGGTGCCAATGTCAATCAACGACACCCGGTCAATGGATATCATCCACGACCAGCTGCGGGATGTGCGTAGCATCCAATGGCGAGGACAGCCGATGACGATCTGCTGTGACAACGGACCCGAATACATCAGTTCGACAATGGGTGCGTGGGCAGAAAAAGTGGCACCAAGATCAGATTTATTCAACCCGGAAAGACGTAACAAAAGGCTTATATCGAGCGTTACAACAAAACGGTTCACTATGAACTGGCTCGCACATTACCTCTCAGAATCCGTTGATGAGGCTCAGGAACTTGCAACGAAATGGTCCTGGACTGACAATCACGAAATTACAAAAGCCCGAATATGAAGCTCGGCGGCATTACCCTGAAGCAGAAATTGACCCTTGCGATTTAGCCTCTACTTTTAACTTTGATTAAAAATAGGGGGTTTTATCCGAGTACGTAAACGGTGTGGCGAGCCGGCAGAAGAAGGTGTTGATGCCACTGGCACATCAGCTCGGCCATTCCCAGATCGATTTTGGATGCGTGTTCCGTCAAGGCGTATCCGACCGAGGATACGGGAGCCTTCCTGGACAGCTATCTTGCCGCCTTCGCATTTTCCGGAGGCGTGCAGCAATCAATTCTGTACGACAAGACCAGGATTGCGGTGGCGAAGATATTGGGCGATGGCCAGCACCGACAGACCCAGGCCTTTGCCGAGTTGTAGAGATACTATATGTTTGACGACAAATTCTGGCGTTCCACCAAAGGTAACGACAAGGGCAAAGTGGAATAACTGATGGGCTACAGTCGACGTCACTTCATGGTGCCATCGCCAGTGGTAGGATTGTGTGAACTGGAACGTATCGATCATGAACGTCGCACGATGAAGCGGCGCATCCGACTTGCCAAATTTTTGGTGACCAAGAGTCCGGATACCTTCGACTTCATAGCGATGCCGAGCCTGAATGGTGAAAATCAAACTTGCCGTTTGTCGAGTGGACCAGTATCCTCGGTTCGGAGCGATTGAGCAGCTCACCCATCACGTCCACATCCTGGAGATGAACGGCGAATCGTATAGATTCGCTACTAGCAAGAAACAGTAACAGCGCAATACCAAACCAAATATCTCCTCTAAAAAAGGAGGGGCAACCCGTAAAAATAAAAACAACATCTTGGGGAGAACGGCTACGCCGCACTTCGCCCGTTCCTTCAATTCTGCCTCGCAGTGAGATGTAGAGTGGAAGGAGAAAAATTCAAGGCCTGAACAGCCCTATTTATTAACCCAAATTAGTGCACGTTTAACGAGCCATCTGGTACATCTTCATTTCGGCATTGACATTCAAGACTGTATCGTCCACACATCACCTTTCCCAACCTCAGAGAAAAATATGAGTGCCCTTCATCCCATGCTGCATGTTGGTAACCCGCAACGTTCGACTGATTGCTACATCAAGGTGCTCGACATGAAGCTGCTGCGCACCAACGATAATCCGGAATACAAATACACACTAGCATTCGTCGACTATGGCAGTAATCCTGATCATGCAGAACTTGAACTGACCTATAACTACGACGTCGCAAACCATGAGCAAGAGCACCGCGTTCGAACATTTGACGGTGGCAGATGCCTACAAAGGCTGCGCCGATGTTAAGGTGCAAGGGGCGGCAACGTGATGCGCGAAGCCGAGCCGGTCAAGCGAGGCAGCACTATCATCGCATTTGTATAAGACCCGGACGGCTAAAAGATCGAGCTGATTGAATGCAGAGCCTGCAATGGCACCAGCGAGAAGTTATAACTCTGGCTCAGGCTTATACGTTGGTCGGACAAGGCGTTGGCCAACGCGACGAAACGCTCCATCGGGACCGCTTCCGGCCGCGCCTGCGGATCGATGCCGGCATCGATCAGTTGACTCTCGCTGAACATGCCGGACAGGCAGTTGCGAATTATCTTGCGGCGTTGGGTGAACGCCTTCAGTACCACGGCCTCCAGTTTTTGTTGATCGCAAACCAGCGGCTGCGCAATAGGAATCATCCGTACAATCGCCGACTCGACCCGTGGCGGCGGATCGAATGCGATGGGCGGCACGATGAACAGCAATTCCATATTGTAACGCCATTGCAGCATCACCGATAAACGGCCGCAAGCTTTGCTGCCGGGTTGAGCAACCATCCGTTCCACCACTTCCTTTTGCAGCATGAAATGCTGATCTTGCACCTGCGGCGCAATCTCGGTCAGGTGAAACAGCAGCGGGCTGGAGATATTGTACGGCAGGTTGCCGACCACACGCAATTTCTTCTCGCCGGCCAACGGAATGCTACTAAAATCAAATTTAAGCGCGTCGGCGGAGTGGACGTGCAAGCACGCCGGATCGAAGTTTTTTTGCAGGCGTGCTACCAGGTCGCGGTCTAGCTCGATTACATGCAATTGCTTGATGGATTCCAGCAACAGCCGTGTCATGGCAGCCAAACCGGGGCCGATCTCGACCATGTTGTCATCGGCTTGCGGATCAATCGCGCTGATGATGTTGTAGAGGACGGTGTCGTCCGTCAAGAAGTTCTGGCTAAATCGTTTGCGGGCGATGTGTTTCGTCATTTTTTCTTTAAAAGCTATTATCCGAAATCTTCGGTTGATAACGTTTCGGAATTATTATTTATGCATGTCTGGCTGGTCAGCACGATCGTTGCTTGGCACCGCTCATTGCGTAAACGAGCCCGGGCGCGACCCCACACGCAGTTACATGGGCCACGGAGTAAGTACGGCGGCTCATCTACAATTAACGTTCATCGTTATTTCATACGGTTGTGTTGCTTCTTACCGCTGACGAATATACAAATTAAACTACGCCCCGACTGCACGTTCGAATCATCTGCGCTGCAGTGTCCAGAGCGACCAGCATGCTGCCCTGGTCGGCATGTCCCAGACCGGCAGCGGCGATGTCTAAGGCGGTGCCATGATCGACTGAGGTGCGGATGAACGGTAGCCCCAGTGTGATGTTGATGCCGTGGCCGAAGCTGGTGTATTTTAATACCGGCAAACCCTGGTCGTGATACATGGCCAGCACGCAATCGGCGTCGGCCAAGTATTTTTGCTGAAACAGGGTATCGGCAGGGTAAGGGCCGCTGACGGCAATACCTCTTACCTTGGCGGCGTCTAGTACCGGCGTGATGATGTCGATTTCTTCGCGCCCCAGGTAACCGCCCTCGCCGGCATGCGGATTCAAACCCGTCACCAGAATTCGCGGCTGTTTCAAGCCAAATTTTTTCTGCAGATCTGCATGCAGGATATCGATGGTGCGATTCAGGCTATCAAAATTGATGGCTGCGGCTACATCCTTCAATGCCAAATGGGTGGTTGCCAAAGCGACGCGTAACGGCGGCGTTGTCTTGTCGGTTGCCAACATCATCACGACCTGTGGCGTGGCGCTACGTTCCGCCAGATATTCGGTGTGGCCGGTGAACGGCACACCGGCATCGTTGATCGTGCTTTTCTGCAGCGGGGCGGTGACGATGCCGTCGAATATTCCTTGCAGGGCGCCGTCGATGGCGAGATCGAGTGTACGCAATACAGGCCGCCCATTACGCGCATCCAGTTTGCCGGGATGCACATGCGCTTCTAGCTGACAATCGATCACCGCCACCTGGTCCGGGCCAAAGTTGGGCAAGCCATTGTTGCGCAGTGCTTGCTGCGACAATGCCACCAGGCAGATTTGCGGATCGATCTCGGCGGCGCTCATGGCCAGGAAAGCTGCATCGCCAATCAGCACACTGTTGATATCGGCGCGCCGCGCCCAGGCGGCCCGGATTGATACTTCCGGGCCGATCCCGGCGGGTTCGCCGGATACGACGGCCAGTATCGGCCGGCGCCGAACGGCGTTACTGGCAGACTGATTACTTGCAGACTGCTCAGACATTGTTCGTCCTCGGTACTTGCTTGCCAACGACTCGATGTCCATTTCATGTAATCAATGATTGTGGTTGCGATATTCGACGTATGTACTGTCGCGCAACCGACGCAGCCATTCGCTGATCGCTTCTTCGGTTTTGCGTTCGCGAATGGCAATCCGCGCGGTCAGGCGTTGACGTTCTTTCGACACATCGTTGGTTTTGCGCTCCAGCACTTGAATCAGGTGATAGCCGAATGGCGATTCGATCGGCTCGCTAATCTGCCCCGGTTTCAACGCATCCATTGCACGCTCGAACTCCGGTACGGTATCGCCGGCATAGATCCAACCAAGATCGCCGCCTTTGGTTGCTGACAGATCGTTCGAATATTGTTTGGCCAAATCTTCGAATTTGGCTGCATTATTTTCGATGCGCTCTTTCAACTCGAGCAGGCGGCGGCGGGCGTCAGCCGCTGTCACGGTTGGCGTCACCTTGATCAGGATATGACGCACGTAAGTCTGCTGAATCGGGGTAGGGATGTCGGTCGGCGCTGCGGCAGCTGCGCGCTTATCGACCAGCTTAATAATGTGAAAACCGTTGGCGCTCCTGATAATTGGCGATACCTGGCCTGGGCTAAGATTGGCCACCGTTTCGACAAACAGCGATGGCAGGCGGTCCTGCGAGCGCCAGCCCATGTCGCCGCCAGTCAGCGCATCGGCGGAATCGGAATAAGCTGCGGCGATGGCGGCGAAGTTACCACCCGATTTGATTTGCCGCATGGCCTCTTCGCCGCGTTTGATACGCTGGGCGATTTGAGCAGAGGTCGCATTTTCTGGAACCTGGATCAGGATTTGCGCCAGATTCAGTTCTTGGGCGGCTTGCTTGTGACCTGCTTCGGCCGCCAGATAATTATCAATCTCGGAATCCAAAATCTGGATCTTGTTGTCGACTTCGCGCTCACGCAAGCGTTGCAACAATATTTCCTGACGAATTTCCTCACGAAAAGCAAGATAAGGAATCTTGTCATTCTCCAGCTGACGCTGGAAATCTGGCATCGACATTTTGTTCTGCTCTGCAATCCGGCTGATCGCACGATCCAACAAAACGTCGTCGACAACGATACCGTTCTCTTTCGCCAGTTGCACTTCGGCGCACTCCAGGATCATGCGCTCCAGCAATTGCTTCTGTAACTCTGCCGCCGGCGGGAGTTCAATGTTCTGCGACTTCATCCGTTGCATCACGTCACGCATACGCGACGACAGCTCTTGTTGGGTAATCACATCAGTATTCACCACTGCAACGATCGCATCTACCGTCTGCTGGGCCGCGGCCACCCCCTTCACTGACGCTGCAGCGCTGGTCGGCGCCAGTACAAGCGGTGTCGACTGCATCGCAGCACCTTGCCCCCAAGCGTTGTTAGCAGTAGCCGACAACAGCGAGAAAGCGATTGCCGCGAGTTGATTTTGATTGGTTTTACGCATAATTGGAAAAACGTTCATAAATGAAAATGACGGGTTCAACGGCTAATGAAAGAGTCGGGCTTGTTAATATTCTGATAACCCGGAACACTACTACGCAGGGCTTTCGTCGGATTAGATCCGATACTCGACAAACCATTCAACTCAAGTTGCAGAAATATACCTGTAGTCGCCCGGGTTGACGACGATTTCCGCTGACCCACAACACGGAAAACCCAGCAATCAGCCTTATATTCAAGTCCCAGCAGGTTTTGTCCGATTGTTTTTTCTTGAAAGAAATAGCTAACGCTGCCAACACCGTACCAGCGGCGCGACAGCGGCCACTGGGCCGACAAATCGAACTGCTTAAGATAGCGGTTCAGTGGATCAGTGTTCGTATGATCCAGTTGATAAGAGAAATTGATAACCTTCTTAGGACCCGGCTGCCATTTGATGGTAGAGCTGGCGCGGATCCATTGGCTATTACTTTGACTGTACTGAATGGTATTGTCCAGGCTGAGCGACTGGGTCACCTGGCCGCCAGCCGACAACAGAAAATTAGAACGGTTGGTGGTGTCGGTTGGCCCCAACGTCACCCGCGGCTGCGTAAAATACAGGCGTTGGCCGATACCGAAGCGCAAACGCTCCTGACCAGATTCCTCGATAAACCGTAAAATCATCGCAACCGCCAGATGGTTGGCGTCGCTGATGCGGTCGTGGCCGCTGTAGCGGTTCTCAGTAAAAATCTGGGCAAAATTGAAATCTGCCGCGCCGCTATCGAACAACGGAAATTGCGTCTGATCGTGGTAAGGCGTACGCACGTAAAACATACGCGGTTCCAGGGTTTGGATAATCGGCTTGCCCCAGAATGTCGTGTTGCGCTCAAAAGTTAAACCAGCATCGAGCGAGAATGTCGGCAACACGCGATTAAAATTACTCCCCAGCACCGTGATGCCTGGAGCGGTCGGGACATTCGGTACGCCTAGCTTGTTGGGCGTAATGTTGTAAGATGTCGCATCCAGTTGGATCTTCGGCTTGATGAAATATCCAGGGTGGATAATCGGATAAGACAGTTGCTGATTAATGTAAATCCGCTCACCGCCCAACGGCATCAGTGTGCTGCTGGCTTGCGAAATACCGATGACAGTATGGAAATCGTACTGACTGTTCCAGAAGCGCGCATATTGCGCATTCACGGTCCAGTCGAAACCGTAAATATCCGGCTTGGCGGCAGTCAAGGTGATTTGCGGTAGCCGGTCGTACGGTCTGCTGATGGTCTGCTGATTGTTGGAATTAAAATCCTGCAACACCTGATAGCGCGAGGCCAGTGCCACCACATTACAGAATGAGCCACTGTAGTTCAGACCGAACTCGCGATTCAACAAGCGCGTCGAACTTTGCGTGATTGAGCGAGGAAAATCGTCGGGATAATTATGATCCGATGCAAAATTGACGTTCCAGCCCATCGTCAGGCCAGGCGCCAGTGTCTGCGAATGAATCGATTGCACCGCATAGCGGTTAGTCTTGGTAAGCATGTCATCGTGCAAAAATTCGCCCTTGGTTTGACCGCTGTAGCCGTCGCCCAAGTAGCCCGCATCGGCACCAATTTGCAAGCCGCGCTGCGTGATGATGTTGGGGTATAGTACCAAATCACGATTGGGCGCAATATTAAAATAATATGGAAAATTGAACTCCAGACCACCATTGTTGGTGCTGCCAAGAGTCGGCGGCAACACGCCAGACTGGCGATCATTAGACAACGGGAACGATATGCTAGACGCACCCAGAATCGGTACGCTCTTGAAATACAGGACACCGTTGTGCGCCACCCCCTCGCCAATCCCGCTATCGATATCCAATGTGCTTGACTTGATGTACCAATCCGGCTTGGTGCTCGAGCAAGTCGTATAAGTACCCTTGACAACCGTAGCCTTATCTTCGTCGATGAAATCGATGCGATCAGCGCTGCCGTGACCGTCATTGGCCTGAAAATGATAAGTCGGCTTGGTCAGAAATCCTTGACCAGAATCCATATTCAACCGCAAATCGTCGCCGGTATATTTGTCGCCATAGCGATTCATCCGCACACAGCCGTGCGCCTCGACCTCATTCTCGATAATCCGGTAGGTTGCTTTGTTGGACTGCACGTCCGTCTGGCCCCGGGTCAGGTCGACGTCGTTGTCGAGATTGATCAGCCGATCCGGACGGCCAGTCATTTGCTCAGCTTCAACATTAGTCGGCGCATCGCTTTCATTGACGCGAAGCGGCTTGATGTTGTTTTGAGTGGCGGGGGCTAGCGAGGTTGATCTGGTCGGCAATATTACATCGGTCGCCTGCGCCCAAGCCCACATAGGCATCGACGCTGCTGCCACAATGTATGCCACCAGGACGATCATACGCCGCAATGCAGGCAATTGGGGCGAGATAGAACCTTCCGCAGCCCGAACCGAACGTGACTGGAATTGTTTGGGGAGCGCTGAAGAAGATCGGGTCATGAAATGAGTTTGGAAAACACCATAGCAGGCGATTTTTTAAAATTAATACATTATTATATGGGAACTCACCATCAACAGCAGCTTTACTGGATTGCTTAATGTCTTTATCACCGTCGGTGCCTGTTTTACCTGATCTGCGTCAAATTCAAATTGTCGAATGGCTAACTACGCTCAGCAACACGCCCACCTTGCCTACGACCTTGCGGCCAGCCTCCACAGATGCCAGCTTTCGACGCTATTTCAGAATCGATACACCGGCTGGCGGCACCTTGCTCGTGATGGACGCACCGCCGCCGCAGGAAGATGTGCGGTCCTTTATCGAGATCGGTGCGCTGTTCTGCGGCGTCGGCTTGTCGGTTCCGGCAGTGCTGGCGCAAGATGTCGAACGCGGCTTCCTGCTGCTATCCGATCTCGGCAACACCACCTACCTGCAGCAACTGAATAGTGAAGGCAGCAGCTTCGAAAACGCGCATAAGCTCTATATGGACGCCATAGATGCGCTGGTGCTGCTGCAAACCAAGAGCCAGCCGAATGTGCTGCCGGAATATGATCGCGCCTTCCTGTCACGAGAATTGCAAATATTTTCGGAATGGTATTTAGGCAAGCACCTCCAGGCGACCCTCAGCGACCAGCAAAGCAACGATCTCAACAAGGTGTTCGACGCCATCCTCGCCAACAACCTGGCGCAGCCGCAGGTGTTCATCCACCGCGACTATCATTCGCGCAACCTGATGCTGCTCCCTGAAGGCAATCCGGGCGTACTGAATTTCCAGGGTGCCCTATACGGCCCGATCAGCTACGATATCGTCTCCCTGCTGCACGACGTCTATATTCAGTGGGACGAAGACCAGGTGCTGGACTGGATGATCCGCTATTGGGAGCGGTCCAAGCGCGCCGGCTTGCCGGTCGCCCCGGATATCGATACGTTCTATCGCGATTTCGAATACATGGGATTGCAACGGTACCTGAAGATATTAGGCCTGTTCGCAAGACTGCATCACCGTGATGGCAAGGAAGCGTATCTCAAGGACATCCCGGTGGTCATGGATTACCTCCGCAAGACGACATTGCGCTACCGCGAACTGATACCGCTGGTGCGCATGCTAGACAAACTGCAAGATAAGACGGTACAAGTCGGCTACACTTTCTAACCGGAATAACGCCACATGAAAGCAATGACATTTGCTGCCTGTCGCGGCGAGCGCATGTCTTCACAGGGTCCGCGGTCGGCCTTTGATCGTCTGGTACATCGTTAACTTGGTACGCCCCGGCATTATTAAGATCGTTATCAATCACACCCATCTTGGACACATGACTGGAGAGACCTTGAGCGAAGGCAGTAAAGATGGCGCCATCATCCGCTATTCGGCGGAAAACGTGGTGTCGGAAACTGCCGGCGGCATCGCCAATGCCCGCCACCTGCAGGGAGAAGAGCCGTTCGTAGCGATAGCCAGCGATGGCTATTGCCCAGATTTCGACTTTGAGCAAGTCAAGAATATGCTGGAAGACAACGACCTGTCGAGCCAGCACTACCCACTCGATAAGCGAAACGTGGCGTGGCTTTACCTAGTGAAAAATCCGTCGCACCACCCACATGGTTATTTTTTCCTGAACAGTTTCTCGGTCAACAACCAGCGTGAGCCCGGCCATACTTATACCTACTCGGGCGTCGGCGTCTATCGCCCTGAGATGTTCGATGCAGTCAGTCTTGGCCAGCCGGAAAAACTGGTGACGCTGATGCGCAAATATGCAACGCTCGGTCAGCTTGGCGACGAGGTGTATCGCGGCGCCTGGACAGACGTCGGCACCATCGAACGCCTAGATCAACTCAACGCGCCGTTGTAAACGTCGCATCACACAACCCGTTACAAAGATTAGGAATGAGCGTCAGTATGACTCCTTACAGCACACGTCGCAGCAAACTGATTACACAAATGCAGGCCATGGGTGGCGGCGTCGCCATCGTCTCCACCGCGCCGGAAATGACTCGCAACGCCGATTCCGATTTCCCGTATCGCCACGATAGCAGCTTCTATTACCTGACCGGCTTTACCGAGCCGGGCGCGGTGCTGGTGCTGGTCTCTGGAAAGGAGCCGAAATCGATTCTATTTTGTCGCGAGAAAGATCTGGAGCGTAAAATCTGGGACGGCTATCGTTTAGGACCTGAGGCGGCGTGTGCTGAACTCGGTTTCGATGCATCGTTTGCGATCGATGCAATCGATAGCGAAATGCCGAAGCTGCTGACCGACATGCCGACGATTTTCTATACGTTGGGCAAGCAAGCTAACCGCGATGCCCAGTTGCAAAGTTGGCTCAACAAGCTCGGCGGCCAGGGTCGCATCGATGTCAGCGCACCGCACGCGATCCATAGCCTGGAGCCTCTGCTGGCCGAAATGCGTTTGTTCAAAGATACCGGCGAGCAGGCGATCATGCAACGTTCGGGGCAGATTGCCGCCGGTGCGCATCGCCGTGCCATGCGCATCGCACGGCCTGGCTTGCGCGAATACCATCTGGAAGCGGAAATCCTGCACGAGTTTCGAAGCAATGGTGCCGGATTTCCCGCCTATACCCCGATCGTCGCTACCGGATCGAATGCCTGCGTACTGCACTATCGCGCCGGCAATACCGAACTGAAGGACGGCGACCTGGTGCTGATCGATGCCGGTTGCGAATTTGAAAGCTACGCCTCCGACATCACCCGTACCTTCCCCGTCAACGGTGTTTTCTCCAGACCGCAAAAGACTTTGTACGAAATCGTGTTGGCGGCGCAAGTCGCAGCAATTGCCGTGACCTGCGCTGGCCAGCGCTTCATCGACGGCCACCACGCCGCGCTGCGCATACTGGTGCAAGGCATGCTCGATACAGGCCTACTCAACAAGAGCAAAGTCGGCACATTGGATGACGTGATTGCCAATGGCGATTATCGTCAGTTCTATATGCACAACACAGGCCATTGGATCGGACTTGATGTGCATGACGTCGGCGCCTATCGCGAACCTGGTGAAATCGTGCCTGAGGGCGAACAAAAACCGTGGCGCAAGCTACAACCTGGTATGGTCACTACCGTCGAGCCAGGAATTTACGTGCATCCTGGCGAAGGCGTGCCAGAGCAATTCTGGCATATCGGCATCCGCATCGAAGACGACATCCTGGTGACCACGGACGGTAACATCAATCTGACCAGAGACGTGCCGACAGCGATCACCGAAATTGAAGCATTGATGCGCAAATGATCGACAACCAGCTGCTGAAAAACAAGATTCGGTGCGCACTGGCATCATGACGATCATGAAAACCGCAACTCCCACCATCGTCGTATTCGGTCTCGGCGGCGTACTCATTGAGTGGAATCCTGATTACCTGTTCCGCAAGCTGATCGCCAACGAAACCGAACGCAAGTGGTTCCTCGCCAACGCTTACAACAGCGAATGGTATCTCCAACAGAATGGAGGTCGGCCATTCAACGAAGCGATCCTTACAATCAGCACCAAGAACCCCGAACATGCGCATCTGATTGCCACATTCCATGCGTGCCGGACCGAAATGATAGTTGGCACCCTAGCCGAAGGCATCGCGATTTTCGAAGCACTGGAAAGTACCAGCATGCCGCTTTTTGCATTGAACAACTGGTCGGCCGAAACCTCCCCTTACGCGTGGAGAAACTATCTATTATTACATCACGTCAAGGATGTGCTGGTATCAGGTCGCGAAAAATTGATCGAACCGAATACATGTATTTGCGCACGCATGCTGGAACGCATTCGCCTGCATTATTCTGACGCCGAGCCGGGACAACTCGTATTTATCGACAATGTCAGAAGAAATGCCGATGTCGCGCAAGAACTTGGATGGCATGCCACCCATCACACTACGCCGGCCGACACCACGGCACAGTTACGCAGTTGGGGCTTGCTGCCATGAGCAACATGGACAACATCGGCAATCCACATCATCAGACGGACGCCGACATCGCCATCTGCGGCGCCGGTCCGGTCGGTCTCTGCTTGGCAGCACTACTGGTAAAGCGCGGCATTGCCGCAGAACGCATCGCACTGATCGATGCCAGAACCGTAGAATTGGCAAGACAAGATCCTCGTTCGCTGGCCCTGTCGTATGGTAGCCGCCAGATTCTACAGGAAATACAGGCGTGGCCGATCGCCGCCACCGCAATCCACGAAATCCATATATCGCGCCGCAGCCACTTTGGCCGCACTTTAATCGAACGCAATGAATTCCAACTGCCAGCACTCGGATACGTGACCCGCTACGGCACACTGATAACCGCTTTGGCAGCTTTGCCGACGCTGGCCAATGTACAATTGCTGCGACCGGCACAAGTGAGCTCCAGCAACAAGCATGACGACCATGTGGCGCTGCAATTGTCGGATGGCAGCACCCTACGCAGCAAACTGCTGGTGCAAGCCGAAGGCGGCCTATTCGGCGACCAGAACGGCAAATCGCTGCAGCGCGATTACCAGCAGATCGGCATCGTCGCCCACGTCCAGGCCAGCGCACCTGTGGAACACCGCGCGTTTGAACGCTTCACCGATGAAGGCCCATTAGCGCTGCTGCCGCAGGATGATATTCACGGTAACAACTACGCATTGGTATGGTGCGTGCGGCCAGAGACTGCCAGCCAGTTGCTGGCGCTCGACGATACCGTATTCCTGGCAGCATTGGCGGAAGTCTTCGGCGGCCGGCTTGGACGCTTTATTAAGACGTCCAAACGCAACGGCTTTGCGCTCGGCCTGAATGCCCGCCCTGCCACATCGCCAAGGACTGTAGCGATCGGAAATGCCGCGCAAACCCTGCATCCCGTAGCCGGTCAAGGCTTGAACCTGGGCCTACGCGACGCCGCGATTCTGGCACGTTCGCTGGCAAGCGAGATATCGGCCGATGCGTTGCATCAGTTCGCCGCCAGTAGAAAAGTCGACCGCAACATCACCATCCATCTAACCGACGTCATGGCGCGGATTTTTACCAGCACGCCGGATGGCGCCTCCTCGCAAATCCAGCAAACTTTGCTCGGCCTGTCACTGGGTCTGGTTGACGTCATCAAGCCGGTACGGCACTTGTTGGTCCGGCAAATGATGCTCGGCCAGCGCTGATACAGGAAGCATCCACTGCCAAATAAAAGCCGCGCCAATTTTACCCTGCGTGACTTTTATTGAAAATACAATCGATGTTATTCAACTGCCTTCACCATATCTCCAATCACCTTCTTCGCATTTCCAAACACCATCATGGTCTTGTTCATATAGAACAACTCGTTATCGAGACCGACATAACCGGCGGCCATCGAGCGTTTGTTGACGATTACGATCTTGGCTTTATAGACTTCCAGAATCGGTATGCCGGCGATCCGACGACTTCGGATTCTTGGAGGCGGGATGCACCACATCATTGGCACCTAGCACAACGTCGGCGCGACCGAATTCGCCGTTGATATCTTCCATTTCAAGCGCTTGATCTTAAAGCACTTCCGCTTCTGCCTTCAGCGCGTGCTGCGCGTGGTCCACTGCCAGTCCATAGCCAGGGACGATGATCACGATACCAGAGAATCACACCGCTAGCAGCAGGTTGGTGAAATGCTAGCAGCGAAAACTCACCGGCTCGCCCTGGAACAGACGGAATTTGTATTTCCTCGACAACTTTCCGAATGCTATCACCGAACCGAAGAACGTAATCGCACCAACGAAGGTATCGATGAACAGTTCGATGCGGTCACCGATCGGCAGCGCCTCGCTGTGAATGACGATGCCGAAGGCCAAAGGCTCCGACACCGCTGCAAGGCCGATCATCGAGTGCATCGCCGCCACCAGTTCCGGCATCTTGATCATTTCGACGTGCTTGGCCAGGAATGTACCGATGCCGCCACCCCCCACAGCCACGCCGCCGGAGACCAGCTCTTCGGAAACATGGATGAAGCAAACCAAGGCGATCAGATACAGCAGAGTAACCTGGTTAATGCTCATTGCTTGCTTCCCTGATCTGCCGCCGTTTTGGCCTTAGGCTATTTTTTCTTGAACATTTCCAGCATGCGCTGGGTGACCAGGAAACCGCCGAATACATTGACGGCAGCAAGCGCCACCGCCAAAGTGGCGGCAATCTGCCCGACGATGCCTTGGGTGAGACCGGCTGCCAACATTGCGCCGATGGTGATGATGGCAGAGATGGCGTTGGTGACCACCGTCAGCGGCGTATGCAAGGGAGGGGTAACGGCCCAGACCGCGTGGTAGCCGACGGTAGATCGCCAGTACGAAGATGATCAGGTTGGCGATGGTGTGCGTGACTTTCATAGTTTCCCTTTAAAGCAAGTCTGAATAACTTCCGCTACTATTTACCGTAACATCCCCGGCGCGAGCAGGAATACATTTTCCTCGTAACGCTATGCGTTAATGTGACTCCCCGATCCAGATCACCGCATTCGCCGGGATGACGAATTATTTAAATCTCTTTCGAACTGGTAATCTTGTTGTTATCGTCGACAAACACCACTTTCGGCACATGGCTGAGCGCTTCATCGTCGGAAAGTGGAGCATAAGTGCAGATGATCAACAAGTCGTCCAGATGAGCGCAACGGGCAGCTGCGCCATTCAACGAGATTTCGCCGCTGCCGCGCTTGCCGCGGATGGCGTAGGTTGAAAACCGCCGACCGTTGTTGACATTGTACAGCTCAATCTTTTCAAATTCCCGGATATCGGCCGCTTCTAGCAGCTCCTCATCGATACCACATGAGCCCTCGTAGTGCAAGTCGGCTTGGGTAACGATTGCGCGATGAATTTTGGCGCGCAGCATGATACGTTGCATATCTTTTTTCTCCATTTTATAAAGCATCCGGCTGCAACCGGATGATGCTTCTTTTACAGCGATTAATTAAATCGGTTAAATCGGTGCCCAGTTAGTTGCCGGGCAGGCTTTTTTGGCCGCTTATTTGCGCATGACTCCGCCGCCTCTGCACAACAGCGTCACGGTGACGATCTCGTCTTCGCGGGTTGATCACCAGGCCACCTTCGGCGTTGATACGGACACCGTGTTTTATGACGGTCTTGCCGCTTTCGGACAACGAGCAGTTGCCGCCTATCTCAACCACCATATCGAGGATCACCGAATCAGGGTTCATGACCTTGACGGTCTCCTCGCTGATCAACAGCGGCGCCTTGGGTGATTTCCTTTTCTTCATCGATAATGAACGGCATATCCAGGAATTTCGCCTCGAACGATTCGATATGCTCCTTGATGACAGCAAGCCGAACATCAGATGCCTCGATCACCGCACCAAAATGCTTGGCGGTTGCAATCGCCTGCAAATCGGCGACGCCGGCGCCAATGATCAACATCAGCACCTCCTTATACCCGGCAATATTAACTTACGACGACAGTACGTCCATCGATTGCGCACGTAAAGTACGCGACATGGCCTCCAGCACGAATGCGGTCAAGCCGAGTATTACAATAAAAGTAATATTATTAATATAATAAGGATTCAGCATATCCACCGCCACCGTGCCGCTTTTCAGTAGCGGCACGGTGGCGGCACTTAGAGCACACACTTTCAGCACCGTTTCCACGCAAAACGCCGCCGCATCGACCACCTGCGCGCCGGCCACAGCAAAAGCCTCATCGGTAATGCTCGACGACATGCCGGCACCAGCACCTGATACTTGGCGGCTACCAGTTTCTCTACTGTCTCCGGAGTTGCAGCAACCCGGGTTTCACCAAGCCAAATCTTGGCGGAGATGCCGATTTTTATGTAATCCTCCCATTGCATTGGTGTAGGAATTATTATCGGAATCTTACGCGCAAAAATTGCGTGTATTCAACTCGAGTCTTGATGCAAGCTTATTTTATTCTTGAATACAAACTGCATGTTTGGTGCAAATTGTTACCAAGATGACACAGGCACCTTGTACGCCTATTAACTACATCGCATCGAGAATCGGTGAGCCGCGTTAAAATGTCGTATTAACCGGGGAATTTATGACTGACCTTTGGAAACCCTCTGTCACGGTTGCTGCGATCATAGAGCGCGACGGTCTCTTTTTGCTCATAGAGGAAGCGACCAGTGACGGCATACGCATCAATCAGCCGGCCGGCCATCTCGATCCGAACGAGTCGCTGGTGCATGCTGTCGTGCGCGAGACGCTGGAAGAAGCGGCCTACGACTTCACCCCGACCGCATTGGTAGGCATGTACATGGCTCGCTATGTATCGGCACGCACCGGCGAAGTGGTCACTTACTTGCGTTTTGCCTTTTGCGGCGATCTAGGACAGCAACACGATCGGCCTCTGGATCATGGCATCCTGCGCACGTTGTGGATGTCGCGCAACGAGCTGGCGGCATGCCCAGAACGGCATCGCAGCCCGCAAATTCTATTATGTATTGACGATTACCTGCGCGGCCAGCGCGCACCTCTGGCGATGCTCAATACGCATCCCAGTGCTTATGGAATAGAAAATGCCTGATAAAAAACGGGTTGTGATCGGCATGTCTGGCGGCGTCGATTCGTCGGTATCGGCATGGCTACTGAAACAACAAGGTTACGAAGTGATCGGCTTGTTCATGAAGAATTGGGAAGACGATGACGATTCCGAATACTGCTCGACCAGGCAAGACTGGATCGATGCGGTCAGCGTGGCTGACGTGATCGGCCTCGATATCGAGGTCGTCAATTTTGCCGCCGCATATAAAGATCGGGTATTCGCCGAATTCCTTCGCGAACATCAGGCCGGGCGCACCCCCAATCCAGACGTATTATGCAATGCCGAAATCAAGTTCAAGGCCTTCCTCGATCACGCGATGAAGTTGGGTGCCGATCTGATTGCCACCGGCCACTACGCGCGCGCGCGGCAGGCAGATTCTGGTCGTTTCGAGTTATTGAAAGCGGTCGACGCCAGCAAGGATCAAAGCTATTTTCTGCATCGTCTGAATCAGGCGCAGTTATCGCGCACGCTTTTTCCACTTGGCGAAATCTCAAAAACCGAGGTACGCAAGATAGCAGAGAAAATCCAGCTGCCGAACGCCAAGAAGAAGGATTCGACCGGCATTTGTTTCATCGGCGAGCGGCCGTTTCGAGAATTCCTGAACCGTTACCTGTCGTACCAGCAGGGCCCGATGAAGACGCCGGACGATGATACCGTCGGCGAGCACGTCGGCCTGAGCTTTTATACTCTGGGGCAACGCAAGGGCATCGGTCTGGGTGGCATGAAGAGCCATAGGAATGCCGGCGGCGACAGCGAGCCCTGGTATGTCGCCAGGAAGGATATGGAGAACAACACCTTGTATATCGTACAAGGGCATGACCACCCCTGGCTGTTATCGTCAACGCTGCAAGCCGGCCAACTCAGCTGGGTAGCGGGCGAAGCACCGGATATCGACAGCTTATCGGCCAAGACGCGATACCGGCAGGCCGACATGGCTTGCCGTTTCGATAGCCTCGAAGTAGCAGGCGTAGAAAACTTCGCGTTGTGCTTCAACGACCCGCAATGGGCAGTCACTCCAGGTCAATCGGTCGTACTCTACGATGGCGATATCTGCCTCGGCGGCGGGATTATCGAGTTTTCCGGCAACACTATCTGACGTGTGCTAAATTTCTCTTGCCGCCCCTCTCCTGGCAATGGCCGGTGAAGCTGCGCTTGTCGTCAACCCAGACAACGACTTGCTATGTCACTATATCTGTTTAACGGCGAAAATCGAAATCCAGTCTGCGCTGCCTCAAGGACGAGGTTGACATTCGTCAACGTGCATCAGTTTCTTTTTTATTATTTTAAATATAGAAATAATACATTTTCAATATCAATATTTATTGTTCTCGATTAGGTTTTTACACTGAACTTGATCGATGGGCCGCAACACGAAAGCAACACTTACTTAGTAGTGTGACGCTCACCGAGGCAGGACCCGAGGACGACTCAACTCCTGTTTCGCCAAGCCCGGTGTCATCCCTCAATTTCTTATCGCGCACCGACGTGTAGGCTAGAGTGACGCAACCACAAAAGGATGGTTCGCTGACCCAGGCACGCAGTGCCTATCCCACTATTGTCGCTGCCGGCAAGCCGCTCAGCCGTGCCGAAATAATCAACCAGATCGCCAAAGCTGAACCGGCCATCTATAACGGCAACTAATTAACCAGAACATCTGATACCACATTGACCCGGCTGTTGGATGGGTTTGACAAAACGTTGGCGTTGCTGGAGTTTTTCTATTATCCAATCAGATTGTCATTGACCGCGAGTCAGAAGCAGGCGCACAGCGCAGTCTGATAGTTCATCCTTCACACTAATTTTCTTGCAATACTATTTTGGGCCATCATGCGATTCACAACCCTCTCCCTTCGCGCGATTCCAGCCAAAATGTTGCTGGCTTTGCTACCCAACGCCTGCTCCGAGATCGATCCGCAATCGCAGTTGAATCACGACAGCAAGCTGGCGGCCGGCAAGGTATTGAACTCCAGCAGCAGATCGCCTGGCCGACCAGCGACTGGTGGCAGGTGTATCGCAAACCGCAATTTGACGCGTTGATACAACAAGCCATCGCCGATAGCCCTACCTGAAGATGACCCATGCGCGCATCCGCCAGGTCACCACGCTGGTAGGTTTAGCGCGCTCGGCCACGTTAGCCAAGGTCGGCATGAAATCTCCCGCCACGCGCGGCCTTTACTTTTCCGACTATGTCTTCCCACCACCGCTCGGCGGCAGCTGGAACTTGGACAATGAATTCGCGATCAAGGCCAACATCGAAAAAATTTATGAAAACATCGCGCTGCTGCGCAACCAAATCGCCACTCGGCGCGGTAAAGACAATAAGAAGAAATATCTAGCTTGCCAAGAAATCATTCTATCCTGATATCAACATCTCCGCATTCATCGATCTGCAAGCGCCCGGTTTCAGCAACTTCCTCAGCGCCCAGACTAAGACGCGCTCGACGGCGCCATCGAAAGCTACAACAGCATGCTGGTGCAAGCGTTGCAAAGCGTGGCCGACCAGATCTTCAAGCTGAAATCGGAACAGGCTTTGGCATTAGCGGACAAATCCTACGACCTCGCCAAGCGAGCCTGCCAGGCAGGCTTGATCGCATACATCAATGTCATTCAGATACAGCTGACTTTGCTGCAACAGCAACAGCAGGTAGCGCAAACCCGCGCGTCCTACCTGGATAGCTAAGCGCGACTGATGCAAGCACTGGCAGACGATATGCCACAGCCAGGCACGACAGATTTCATCGCCGTCGATGCCAAGCGCATGATCGGCGCCGACCATGAATGACCTTGCAAACAGACGCGCGCATTGGCTCAACCATCTGCGACAAAACGCCGTCATCTAGATCGATAACCATGACCCAAACCTGCTGGCGACCTTGATGGGGATCGGGCTGTCGCTGTTGTTCGACCTGTCCGAACCAGCTACAGCGATGGTGACCACCATCATCTTGCTACAACCACGCAGCGGTCTGGTTCTGTAATTTCCAATCGTATACATTCGTGCTGGCCGGCTACACGATGGTCATCGTCGACCTGCCAACTGCGCTGCAACCGGACCAGGCTTCGATATCGCCACCACCCGCCTGAGCGAAGTGATGCCAGAGCTGCTGTACGCCGACATGGTCATGGACGTACTGTTTTATCAAAGACCTATGTCCGATGCCCTGCTGTTGACGGTACGCAAGCACTTCGCCTATTTCAAGACATTCATTACGCAGGATAGTCTGGATGCCGCAGCACGGCCGGCACGTGAACGGATGGTGCTACGTTTCATCGGCGAGAGGATGATCTCGCTGGAAGCGCTGCGCACTTCATCGGTATTCAAAAGCAGCGCCGGACATCTGCAAAACCCGCAACAGCGGCAGTTGAACAACGCGTTCATAACCACCTCAACTAGCTTTCACTCACTCGACCAGTTGTTCGGTCGGCTGCAAGCGGCCGATAAACAAGGTACGCTGAATGCGTTGAGGATGGGATACAAGGGGATCGTGGGTGCGCTGTCCAGCGCCAGTATCGGCAGATTCTAAAACAACTGCGCAATCCGCTACCGCAGCGGCTGCAAGCGTTGCGGCGAGCCGCAATGACGATCGCAAAAGTTTGCTCGATTTCGATTCTGTCGCTGAGTTGCTGACCAGGTTTGCCAGCGAGTTGCAAGTCTATGCGCACATCCACGGGGTAGTGATTCAAGCCGAAATGCACATGCAAGATGATGTCCAGTTACCGGCACATTATGTGACGCGCACCGATCCGACATTAGTCCTCAATTCTGCCCTGCGCGCCGCCATCGGTTTCAGCATCTCATAGCTGTTCTGGATTCAGTCGGGCTGAGTTTTCGGCACCGATGCGGTAGTCATGGCAATCGTCGTCAATGCTTTGTTCGCGGCGGCACCATCGCCCACAAAGATAGTACGCCAATTCTTTATCGGTGTGCCAATCGGCAGATTTTTCGGCTTTCTATCAGCTTACTATCTGCAATCGCAAGCCGAATCCCATTGTCGGGAGAATTATTTTAAAGGCGACGTTAGCACGCTTCGCCCATAGCTTTGCCATCTCCAATGAAAGCGGTATATCAATCGCACTGGTGCTCGGCATGATAGCTCCAAAGGGTTGGCAACATCTATATTGCCAACCACATCTAACAAATGTGCAATAGTGTGGAGCATGGCGAAAGCATTTTACGCACCGCTACAATCAGCGGTGCTTTTACGCCGGTTGTGTTACAGATGATCGCGGTGGGCTAGGAAACCGGCGAGCATGATGATTTGATGGATGAAATCACTAAAATGTATGAGCATGAGATGGATTACCAGATACGGACATTGTCTTCCGAGACCGAGCCCGTGTCGATCGTCGTGCTAGGAATAATTATCCTGGTTATGACTCTTGGTATTTTCTTGCCGATGTTGGATCTTGGCAGCGTCGCCATGAAACACTAGTCAGCCCGCTGTCGATAAAGAAGAAATTGACGGCAACCAAACCACGCAAGAGTAGTAGCCCGTCTACACAAAAACATGGCCTTTTTCTGAGGTACAATAAAGTTACCAACCGCCCTATGGGATTTTTAGTTATTGGTGCTGGCTGCAGGACTTGAACCCGCCACCCCCTGATTACAAGTCAGGTGCTCTACCAGATGAGCTAAGCCAGCTTAGCTGAAAAAGTATAATTATACCTATTTAATTCGAGTTAGAATAGGTATTCCACCGCCTTTTTTCGGTGGTTCCGGATCTTTTTCTGGGTCGGTGTCAGACGAACCCGGTTTTGTATTGCTTGTCTGCGACGGCACCGAGGTCAAAATCGACACTACAGGCGATGGTGGTGCGACGTCGAGGTATTGTTCTGAAGCAACGGAGCTATCCGAATCGGATGGCACCGTTGCTTCAAATGCCATTCCTTGGCCGTTTTCACGCGCATAAATGGCGATGACGTTATTCACCGGGACTGAAATATCACGGGATACACCGCCGAAGCGTGCGCTGAAATTGACAAATTGAGTGTCCATTTCCAAACCGCTGGTGGCTTCAAAGCTGATATTCAAGATGATCTCATTGTTCTTGACGAATTGCATCGGCACCCGTGTATGTGAATCTACCCGAGCCGCAAGGTACGGTGTGTAGCCATTGTCGGTGCACCATACATAAATGGCGCGCAACAAGTAAGGTTTGGTGGAAATCTCGGACATGAGCAAAAACTGTACTTTTACAAATGGTTAAGCGATGACTGGCGCATCACGCGAGCGAGGCGTGCTAGTTACCTACGTCGGCAATTAACGACGCATGACCTTCTCTGACGGTGTCAGCGCTTCTATGTATGCCGGACGCGAGAAAATACGTTCGGCATACTTCATCAGCGGTGCAGCTGTCTTCGACAGCTCGATCCCGTAGTGATCCAGTCGCCACAACAACGGCGCAATGGCAACGTCCAACATCGAACACTCATCACCCAGCATGTATTTGTTCTTCAAGAACAAAGGTGCCAGCGTGGTCAGGCGATCTCGGATTTCCGAGCGCGCCTTCCCATGGCTCTTTTCTGCTCCTTTAGCTTTCTCGTTCTCCAGCGTGTGTACGTGGATGAACAATTCTTTCTCAAAATTGAACAGCATCAGACGTGCACGTGCGCGCATCAGCGGATCGGCCGGCATCAGTTGCGGATGCGGGAAACGCTCGTCGATGTATTCGTTGATGATATCGGACTCGTACAGAATCAGGTCGCGCTCGACCAGAATCGGCACTTGGCCATATGGATTCATCGTTGAAATATCTTCCGGCTTGTTAAACAGGTCGACATCGCGAATTTCGAAGTCCATGCCTTTCTCAAACAGAACGAGACGGCAGCGTTGCGAAAATGGGCAAGTTGTACCCGAATAGAGAACCATCATTTTATAGTTCCTTAGAAACAAAAGGGTTAGGCCCATACGACTCACCCCAAAATGCATACCCGCAAAATCGCGGGTATGCAATACTACTTGACATCCTTCCAGTATGACGCGTTCAGACGCCAAGGAGCTTGCGGGTATTCTGAGCCGATTCGCCCATCCATTCAAGATAGAAGACCAAATCGGAGACAGCAACGTCGTATGCGATCCGGCTCATCTTGCCAGGATTAACTTGCTCGAAACCTACAAACTTATGTTCAATCTTAGCCTCTTCATGAGGATCCTTGATATCGTCGTATTTGGCAGTACTAATACCTTCAAGTTCCCACAGGACATCAGTCAAAGACAAAACCTGGACGGAACTTTTAGCAATCTTAAATTATATCGGAGCTGAAGACTATTTTCAAAGAAATACATATACTGAAGTATAAAATAAGCCAACTTAGCCTAGTTTTCCTGCAAATTACGCATAATTTCCCGCAGCAAGATCTATTTCAAAGTCATCGCATTACTGCAACAAATTTTTTATAACAAGAATTGACAGATTTTCCTTTTCATATTTCCGCGATCCAAATATGGTCACACAGATCAACGTTCACATGGAGAACCAGCAACATGAGCATGATGGAAGAATTCAAGACGTTTACACTCAAAGGCAACGTAATGAATCTTGCTGTTGGCGTCATTATCGGCGGCGCCGTTCGAAAAAATCGTTGATTCCTTCGCTCAGGACATCATCATGCCGATTATCGGGATGATCTTCGGCGGCCTGGATCTTGCCAATCATTACCTGCCGTTGAACGGTCAAGGCACGCAACTCACTCTGATCGAAGCCAAGAAGGCTGATGCCGTGATTGCATACGGCAACTTCATCACGATTGCGCCATATTTTTTCATTCTAGTATTCATAATTTTCCAGATAGTACGCATCATCAACACATTGCGTGGCACAGTGCCACCGGCAGTCGACCCGGAAAACATCATGCTGTTACGCGAAATCCGTGGTGCGCTAAAAAATAACCGCTATTGCACAGCGATCAGCCCAATACCAAGCCCGTTGCGGTGCAACGGGCTTGGTATTGGGCTGTGACTTAACGCAAGAAAAGTCTGCCCGGCTAAACGACTGCAGACATGGCGAGTTGCGCCGCAGTCGCGCGCAAGGACGCACCAGAATTTTGCTAGATCTAAGATACAACATCGTCGGAACTATTAGGCTTTGTACTGCGTATATTAGTTAAACGAGAGTGGGCAGAAAAAATTCTCCAGGAAAGTTTCGTCAGCATATGGAACAACGCCGGCAGCTACCAAAGCAGCCTGACTACGCCAATGACCTGGATGATAACCATCGTCGCAACAAAGCATTCGATTATCTGCGGCGGGATCCGCCCATGACGTCAAAATCGACGCCGATACATCTAACAAAGAAGTCATGAATGCAATGGAAGGCGCCGATCCGACACCGCTGGAAGCGCTGCAACTTACGGATGATGCAAAGGCGCTGGCGAATTGCCTGGGGCGCCTTGAGAGTTTGTATCGACAAGCCATTGTCCTGTCTTTCTATTATGATCTGTCGCACAGCTAATGAGATTACCGATCGGCACGATCAAGACTTGGATTCGACATGAACTGGAAACATCTGAAAACCTGCCTTGGCAGGTTAGGGACTATTTGATGGATATTCATCGGAATACGGCCTTGGTCGATAAACTGGCAGCCGAATATGTGCTTGGCACATTACGCGGTGATGCGCGCCGGCGTTTTGAAAGATTGCTAGTGCACTAAGTCGTCGCTGAATGGCAGGGTCGTTTGCAGATGATAGTGGAAATGGTGCCGGTATCGGCATCATCGAAATCGGTGGCTGGCAATTGAGGCGCGGCTGGGACTGGCATCAACCACCGCCACGCTGAACAACGAGCAGGCCCAAACGATTGCCGGCGTCACCGGTGACGCCCATGGCGGCCATCTGATGCTCAAGGTGGTGGCGCTGCAAGCGATTGCGGCCGACTGGGCCTGTCGTATTTAATGGCGTCTGGCCCCAGATATAGAGCCTGTCAACACTTAATGGGAAAACCTAATTTTGGGGATGCGGATTGCTTCGTGCCATTGGCGCAACAGTCCATAATGACATGTGCGAACCGGATTCGGCATTGCTGCGCTTGTACATTTCTATAACAAACTTTAATCGCTGGATTTATTCACGATAATCGATCGCGATGATCCGCATCAGCAATCGGTACAACACGAACGCCGTACCGTGACGGACGCGAGCAAACCAGGAAAGATTGGCAAATGTGTTGGCCACCACTTCCACCCCATCAGCAATGCCAATCTCTATCTGCTGCCGCAAGGCCATAGAAAATGCAACGTCGTTGATCACCACGTTGGCCTCCTGATTCACCAACATGCTCAGGCCATCGAAATTGCTGGATCCCACGGTAGCCCAATTTTCGTCAATCACCGCCACCTTCGCGTGCAACGCGGTCTTGCGATACTCGACAATCCTGACGCCAGCCTTCAATAGTTTCGGATAGTAGGAATAGCTTACTGCATCCTGCAGACGGTAATGCCCTACTCCCAGCAACAACGTCACGTCGACGCCGCGCTTGGCGGCTATTTCCAGAGCGCGCCGCAACTTGCGACCGGGGGCGAAGTAAGGGCTGCTCAGCAGAGCGCTCTGGCGGGCGCGGCCAAGCGCTTGCAAGTATGCGCGCTGGATAGTGCGGCGGTTACGAAAATTATCGCGCAACACCAATCCGGCCAGTGCCACACCTTGGCTAGCACCCACCAAGTTGATACGGCTACGCTTGCATTGCTGGATGCGCTCCAGCAATTTCATTTCTCCGAGACGCAACCATTGCGCCTCCAGCTCGAGGTGAATCACCTTCACCAGCGGGCCAACAATGCTGACGGCGAAATCCCAGCGTGGCACCGGCAATGGCTGTCGCTGGTCGTCGTCGGAGACCATGTCGTCGATGATGTTCAAACCACCAACGAAACCGTGCTGACGATCCAACACGCACATCTTGCGATGCATACGCGCTACGCCACGGCGGAACCAGGGATTAAAAGCGCGATGCATGACTGCAGCAGCCTCGAATTCCTTATTCAAGGTTAGCGAACGCTGCCGGCCAGTGCCCAGCCAATCGGTAATGACGTACACCTTGACACCGCGCTGGGCGGCGTGTTCAAGCGCTTGCTGCACCTGCATTGCGGTATCGTCGGCGGCGAAGATATACGTTTCCAGATATATTTCAAAGCGCGCCGCGTCGATGGCTGCAATCAATGCCGGAAAGAAGGCGGCGCCGCTATGCAACAGCCCGATGTGATTGTTGGCGCTGAAACTTACCGGACGCATGGCAACAGAACGAAATTAAAAGAAGTCAAGCTAAGCGGCATCTGGTCAGCTTTGGTCAGATAATTGCTACAATAATCTCAGAGTCGCAAGGATCGGTGCGTGAGCAAACAATTTCGCCCACTCTGCGGCATGCAGAACTCCTGACGATTCTACCGTAAAGCCTCGCAGATAAATTCGGTCCAGACGCAACCTGGGAAACGCCGCGGTAAAAGTGCGTGCCGGCTTCAACTTGGGCGTGCGTCCCATCAGTTGCTGCAGATAAGAGCCGATGCTATGCATCACACTTTTAATGGCAATATGTTAGTCGAATATTTCAGCGACGTTGAGACGCATACGCAGCAGGTCGCTCGAGCGATTGTCCCCAGTCGTTAAAATCACCAGCTCAAGGCCGCGTTTTGACGTCGTCGGCCGCCACCGAACAAACCCAAATGCACGACATAGCAATGAATATCGACGATGCCAGTTTTCAGCACGCAATGCAAGATACCGCGTGCCTCATAGGCATGTTCGGAAACATCCTGATCGCTTTGCAAGACGATTTCAAAACGGCTCAGCAATGCATTATCGTGGTGGCCGTGGTTGTATACCGCATTCATGCCATAGGCCGTGTGATGTGAGTCTCCGGCGAGGAAAGCGTGCTGCGGCTGATTCGGTCAGTGCGTGGCATGGCGCACGGCCAGCAAGTCATGCCGGTCCTGTATTTCTTGCAGAAAGAATACGTCGGACTCTATTTGCGTCAACGCCTGTTTCAACGCATGTACGCGAGACCGGTTTCCGAGCGAAGGAACTCATTTGTGAATATTGTAAGTGGCGAAGCGCAGTTTCATGGATCGATCCGGCTACTTGGCTAAATGGATCGGCAACTGCAAGATGGCTTCCGCATTCGATGGCGAAAAACATAAATTCGCCGCTTCCCGATACGGCAGCCAGCGAGATTGCAGATGCTCGCGCGGCGCAAGCGTGACCGGGATGACATTCGGCACCAGCAAGCCAAACACATGCTCGGTATTCTCTGTGACGTCCGGCGCATAGCGATGACGCCAAACTGGATAAATCTCGTAGACATTGGTCAGCTGCCAGTCGCTCAGGCGCGACAGCTGAACAGTGCCGGGCCGGTCGGCGACGACGATTCCAGTTTCTTCCTGCACTTCACGGATCGCCGTGACTTTCAGCGCCTCATCAGCAAAATTTTTGGAGCCGGTCACCGATTGCCAGTAATCCGTCTTGTCGGCCCGCTCCATAATCAGGACCTGCATATCTTCCGTATAAATCACAACCAGAACCGATTCGGGAATTTTATACATACGTTATTTTATTATTGCGCTCAGCGTGTTGCAGGCTTGCCGGACAACAGCACTATCGCCCAAGTTCCGCGTTGAGAAACAGCCTACCAACCCTGCTTAATCTGTGGAAGTTTCAATATAAACCTGTTTTTATACCTGCTGTTGTAACCAAAATCAGACCACCTTCGCTTCCGGCAAGCGCAGGCGGATATGCAGTTCCCTTAATTGCTTTTCGTCGACAGGCAAAGGCGCTTGGGTCAGCAGACATTGCGCGCGCTGGGTCTTCGGGAAAGCGATCACGTCGCGAATCGATTCTGCGCCGCACATCATCGTGACGATACGATCCAGGCCGAATGCCAGGCCGCCATGCGGAGGTGCTCCGTATTGCAGGGCGTCGAGCAAGAAGCCAAACTTCAACTGTGCTTCTTCGGCATCGATCTTCAATGCGTGGAACACCTTGCTCTGCACTTCGGCGCGGTGGATACGGATCGAACCACCGCCCAATTCCCAGCCGTTCAACACCATATCGTAGGCCTTGGCGATTGCCTTGCCCGGATCAGTCTCGATGAAATCTTCATGACCGTCTTTCGGTGAAGTGAACGGATGATGCAACGCGTTCCAACGGTCGCTATCTTCGTCATATTCGAACATCGGGAAATCGACCACCCACAGCGGACGCCAGCTGTCGTCGAACAGACCGACCTTTTTTCCGAATTCGCTGTGACCGATTTTGATGCGCAGCGCGCCGATCGCTTCGTTGACGACCTTGGTCTTGTCGGCGCCGAAGAAAAGCAGGTCGCCGTCCTCCGCACCGGTCTGTGCGATGATCTGCGCCAGCGCCGCATCATGCAGGTTCTTGACGATCGGCGATTGCAGGCCGTCGCGGCCCCTGGTCTTTTCATTGATCTTGATGTACGCCAGGCCCTTGGCGCCATAGATGTCGACGAACTGAGTGTAAGCGTCGATTTCGGAACGCGGCATGGCAGCTCCGCCAGGTACACGTAGACCGACCACACGACCGTTTGGCATGTTGGCCGCACTGGAGAACACCTTGAAGTCGACGTCTTTCATGACGGCGGTCAGATCGGTGAATTCGAGCTTGATGCGCATGTCCGGCTTGTCCGAACCGTACTTGGCCATCGCGGTGGCGAAATCCATGACCGGGAACGGGTTAGGCAGATCTATATCCAGCACGTTCTTGAATATCAGGCGGATCATGCCTTCGAACATATCGCGGATTTCTTGTTCCGACATGAACGAGGTTTCGCAATCGATCTGGGTAAATTCTGGCTGGCGATCAGCGCGCAAATCTTCGTCGCGGAAGCATTTGACGATCTGGTAATAACGATCGAAATTGGCCACCATCAGCAATTGCTTAAACAGCTGCGGTGATTGCGGTAGTGCGAAGAACTGACCGGCACTGACGCGTGACGGCACCAGATAGTCGCGCGCGCCTTCCGGCGTCGACTTGGTCAGCATCGGCGTTTCGATATCGATAAAGCCATGGGCGTCCAGGAACTTGCGCACCTCCATCGTTACCTTGTAACGCAGGCGCATGTTGTTCTGCATCTGCGGACGACGCAGGTCCAGCACGCGATGCGTCAGACGGGTAGCTTCCGAAAGGTTGTCGTCATCCAGATGGAACGGTGGAGTTACCGATGGGTTCAACACTTCCAGGTCATGCGCCAACACTTCGATCTTGCCGGATTTCAGGTTGGCATTGCCGGTGCCGTCAGGGCGCAGACGCACTACGCCGGTAATGCGCAGGCAGAATTCATTACGCACCGCTTCGGCATTCTTGAATACTTCGGCGCGGTCTGGATCGCAGACCACCTGCACCAGGCCTTCGCGGTCGCGCAGGTCGATAAAAATGACGCCGCCATGATCGCGACGACGATTCACCCAGCCGCACAGGCTGACGGTTTGGCCAAGAAGTACCTCAGTAGTGAGGCCGCAGTATTGGGTTCGAATGGACATATTAAATTTTTCGCAGTTCAGATGTTGAAGATATTGGATGTTGATTCTTGTTGCGAGCTTGCCGACACCGAATGACGTGCGCACTGCCGCTTGTCTGCTATCCGCAGGTTCCGGGCGGCGTGTCGATCATCAATTTTCTACCGATCTGCTGTTCCGGCGCCACCACTCCCATCGAAATAATGTACTTCAATGCTTCGTCGACACTCATATCGAGTTCAATGGTATCGGCACACGGCAGCATTAGAAAGAAACCGGAGGTCGGATTCGGTGTGGTAGGTACGTAGACGCTGACATAATTACCGGCCAGATAGTTCTTGATATCACCGCCTGGCACGCCGGTGAGGAAGGCGATGGTCCACGAACCTTGGCGCGGATACTGAACCAGCAGCGCTTTGCGGAAGGCATTGCTGGACGACGAAAACAAGGTGTCCGAGACTTGCTTGACGCTGGAATAAATCGAGCTGACGACCGGAATTCGGGTCAGCACAGCTTCCCATAGAGAAACGATCTGACGGCCGATAAAATTACGCGTCGCCAGGCCAGTCAAGAAAATAACCAACAGGGTCAGAATCGTGCCCAGACCAGGAATGTCATGGCCAAGCAAAGCTTTTGGCCGCCATTTTTCTGGCAGCAGCAACAGCGACTGGTCCATAGTACCAATGATCAGATTGAGCACCCACAGCGTGATTGCCAGGGGCACTAAGACCAGCAGACCGGTGATAAAGTATTTACGCATGGCTTTCTTTGTCGAGCGGCACGCCTGGCATGCCGCCCGGTTCAATTTGCACGAACTACATGAATGACATTATGCTGCCGATGCAGCAGGCATACTTCCGGTGCTGGCTGAGGGAGGCGCCGGTGTGTTGGCAGCTGACACGGTAGCCGGCGTTGAGGTTGGAGCTAAAGCCGCGTCAGACGACGCGCCACAAATGCTGGCGGCGAGTTTGGCGGCTGTTACCAGTGGCACCGTCGCTTCCGTGCCACCACGAAAATCGGCGACATACCAACCTGTACCTTTGGGCTGAGAACCAACTACGGTCACCTGCTTCTTGAAGACAGCTTTTCTGCAGGACGGACAGACCGTCAGCGGCTCGTCGGACATCTTTAGCAAAATCACAGGCTTCGCAGCGATACGCATAAATCGGCATAGTAGAACTCCGCAAATATATTACAAAACCATTAATTATAAAGGTTATTTATAGTATACACGGGCTTCGATAGTAGGTTGTGGTGGCAGCGCCATGAACCGGCGCAGACATGATCAGGATTTCCTCGCCAAAACCGCTGTTTGCTGCAATCAACGGGCCCATATATCTTAGCCCAGCTACGATTGAGGGCGCGTCATTGCTTGTTGTTCAAATCCTTCAACATCTCCAGCTTGGCGAAGCCGACCTTGTCAGATAAGGTCGCCTGGTTGTTGGAGATTTCCGGCTTGATGTATTTAGCGGCATCAGCATTGGGATTGCTGGGGTCGATCAGACGGATCAATTCGGTGGCATTTTTGTCATCCAACATAAAATTGACGAACTTCAGCGCCATATCCGGCTGCGGCGCTGCTTTGTGAAGTACCATGCTATCGAGCGCCAACAACGCGCCCTCTTTCGGCATTGCATTGCAAATGCGGAATTTGCGACCAGCCTTTTGCGCATCGACATCGGCCTGAAAGATGTCATTCGAATAACCATGCACCAGCCAGATATTACCGACTTTTAATTCCTTGATATAGATGCTGTCATTAAACGCCGCCCAATAAAGCTTATCCTTAAGAATCACATCCTTGGCCTGCTGCAGGTGCTGCTCATCGGTATCGTTGGCGGAATAGCCAAGATACTTGCGCGTAGCGGCCATCAGTTCGTTAGCCGGGTCCAGCACGGTGACCTTTGTCCTGGATCGTGGTCAGAATAGTCGGATCGAAGATCGCTACCCGGCATTATCCACCGAAATGTCCAATTCTCTCATCTTTTTCTCGTTATAGCCGAGCAACGCCAAGGTGTAAGTGTAGGGTATGGAGTATTTGTCGCCCTTGTCGAAATCAGTATTCAGGTAGGCCGGGTTGATGCTCCTTAGGTTCGGCAACTGTGCCTTGTCGAGATGGCGAGCAGTTTTTCCATGGCTATCCTGAAAAGCGGTTAGGAAAAACGAATGGCATTCGACGCCAACTTGGATGAGATGATTATAATCATCAGGGTCAGGCACCTTAATAAGGTCAATGCGACATTGACTTCAGGCATGACCGCAATCTTGATCATTGAATAAATCCGCAACAGTAAAGTGGATGCATTGGCGCCGGCGGTAAAGAAGGTGATCACAAAGTCATCAATCGACAAAGTGAATGCCATCAGCGCGCAGAATTTCGTCGTTGTGAAACAGCTTGCGGTACCAGTCGAGCGTAAAACCAACCACTCGACATTGAGCTGCGAGTGGTTGAATGAATACACTACTACGATAATCAGCGGCACATACAAAAATGCATACACAGCCAGCGCCACCAGCCATAGCCCGAGCGGGCGTCTGATTGCCTTAACCATGCGCAGGGCCCTCCTTGGCTTTGCCATTAGCACCGCCAATCCAGCAGCTAGCAATGCTGCTACCTTCAGCACGCTGACGAAAGGTCAGTCGGGGGGGGTCCAGGAATTGTTGTTTGATTACGTTGCCGATCATGTTGTTGCCGGCGCCTACCAGGATATCGGATACCGCAAAAATGCCCAGTGCCTAGATCAACACCAGTGCCGCGCCGACATACACGCCGGGCAATGATAACGGGAACGTGATGCGCCGAGATCCTGCGTAACAGCGACGAGTGCCGGATCGTGCTTTTCTAAGTTAGCGTAGAATGGCAGCATCATGAACGGCAGATCCACATAGACCAGCCCGACGATCACCGCAAACGCCGTGAACCGCAGACGCAACGGCCCAATTATAGCCAGGCCCAGCACGTAATTGACAGCTTGCGTTAGGGGTCGACTGCGAGCCGAGGATGATTATCCATGCGTAGACGCGGATCAGGACATTGCTCTAGAACGGCAGGATCACCAGCAGAATCAGCAAATCACGGCACTTCTTCGGACCGCGTGCAATCAGTAGAGCCAATGGATATACCATCAACAGGCAGCAGACGGTGGTAATCAGCGCATACATCAGCGACTTCAGAAAGATCGCGGTGTAGATGAAATTGGAGGCAAAAACGTTGATAGCTTTCTATCGTCAGGCCCAGCTTTCCGGCTTCGCCGAAGAGCGGCGGCGCAACGGTGGACTTGTGCGGCTACTCATAATGCTCCGCATCGAATTTCCTAGCAGCATCAACCGTATCGCCGACTTCAAAGCACTTGGCGCCGCCAGCAGCTGAGTTGGCCAGCAACGTTTCAATTTTTGCGTTGCTTTCAGTTTGTACAATATACACCGTGAAATCACCCAGGTAAAGCAACTCCTTGACAAAGCCTTGGAAGTGGTTCTCGGAAGTATTGGTACGGATATGAATTTTCTCCAGGAACAGCGCCAGCATGCCCTTGCGGTCAATCGCGGCATCGGCCGGCAATGCTCTATTGACCAGGTCCAGGCCCGGCAGGTCGCGCTGCATCGAAGCGCCGTCGATACTGGCAATGACACTATCGTACAGGTTGCAGGTGCCGATGAAATCGGCGACGAAACGAGTGCTCTGATAACTTTGTAGATACGCGACGGCTCGTCCAGCTGCTGAACATTACCGCGGTTCATCACGGCGATCTGGTGCGAAAATGCCAGCGCTTCACCTTGATCGTGCGTCACGTAGATGAAAGTTATATCGACTTCTTTTTACAGATTGATCGGTTCGATCTGCATCTGCTCACGCAGTTTGGCATCCAGCGACGACAACGGCTCGTTTTGGTTATCAGGTCCACGCGTGAGCACGATGTGCCCACGCTACGAGCGTCGGCGCCATTCGAGCCAGCGCCGCGCCGGGTAGCAACAGTTCAACCAAGCGGCGGACAATCTCGACGCACCTGGCGGGAGGCAATGCGCACAGGAAGGCGCGTTCGTAGATCAGGCCTAGCGGCCGCAGCGGCAGAAAAATCGATGGCAGTGACATGCTGCCAACAGATAAGCCACTTCGTAGCCGCTGCCACAGCCAGGGATCAGAGTCGGCACAGGCGTGCTATACGCCAGATGGTGCTGCAACGCCAACGTTATCCAAAGGTGTGAAGTCCTGCCAGAAGCGCTCGCTCCAGAAATACGGATGCGACGGATCGCGGCTGGAAAATTGCGAAATGGCGTCAGGCTTGGTCATTACACATCACCAGATCGTGTTTCCAAAACATAAATAGATTAGTGTCAGCAGCGCGCCCGCCGCCAGGCCGCCGCCAACATACATCAGTATACCAAGCAAGCGATTGGTCTGGTGCTGCTCGGCCAGCAACCGCAATATCATTTCATTGCGCTGTTCAGGCATCGGCTCAACTACCCGGGTCAAAGCCTGATGCGCCAGACGCGGCAACTGCGGCAACAGCTTGCTATAACGCGGCACTTCGATTTTCAGTTGCTGAATCAGGCCACGCCAGCCCATCTGCTCGCTCATCCAGCGCTCCAGATAAGGCTTAGCGGTCTTCCAAAGATCGAACTCGGGATCAAGTTGACGGCCCAGGCCTTCGACGTTGAGCAAGGTCTTTTGCAGAAGCACCAGTTGTGGCTGCACTTCCACATTAAAGCGGCGCGAGGTCTGAAAAAGCCGCAGCAGCACCTGACCGAACGAGATATCCTTCAACGGTCGGTCGAAAATCGGTTCGCAACAGGCGCGTACCGCCGACTCCAGCTCATCAACTCGGGTTTCCTTCGGTACCCAGCCGGATTCGATATGCGCTTCAGCCACGCGTTTGTAATCACGCCGAAAAAATGCCAAAAAATTCTGAGACAGGTAATCTTTATCGAAATCGTTGAGCGTACCAACAATGCCGAAATCAAGCGCGATATAGCGACCGAAAGTGGCCGGCGCCACCGACACCAGGATATTCCCCGGGTGCATATCGGCATGAAAAAAACCGTCGCGAAAAATCTGGGTGAAGAAAATCTCGACGCCGTCGCGCGACAGCTTGCCCATATCGACACCGGCGTCGCGCAAGCGATCCAATTGCGAAATCGGAATGCCGTTCATACGCTCCATCACGATCACCGAGGACGAGCAATAATCCCAATACATCTCGGGCACCGACAACAAATCGGAATCGGCGAAATTACGGCGCAACTGGCTACCGTTGGCGGCTTCGCGCATCAGGTCGAGCTCGTCGTGCAGATATTTGTCGAACTCGCCAACCACTTCGCGTGCCTTGAGGCGGCGACCATCAGCCCATAATTTCTCGACCAGGTTGGCGGCGACGTGCATCAATGCCACATCTTCGTCGATCGACTTTTTCATGCCGGGACGCAGCACCTTGACCGCAACTTCCTTGCCGTCTTTGAGTGTCGCAAAGTGCACCTGGGCGATCGAGGCTGAGGCTACCGGTATCCGGTCGAAACTGGCGAACAATTCGTCAGGATGACCTCTCAGCGATTTCTCAATCTGCGCAATAGCCAGCTCGGTACTGAACGGCGGCACGCGGTCTTGCAGGCGCGCCAGTTCGTCCGCCATATCTTCCGGCAGCAGATCGCGGCGGGTCGACAGCACCTGGCCAAACTTGACGAAGATCGGTCCCAGCTCTTCTAATGCCATACGCAGACGCTCGCCACGCAACGCTGAAATGTCGCGCCAAAAAATTAGGGTATCGATCAACTTGGAAATGCGCGTCGAATCGAAGCCTGACATGGCGATATCGTCCAGGCCGTAACGCACTGCCACGTGGACAATTTTAAGCAGTCGCAGGAATTTCAGAATCATGGAGCCTTCAATTTGTTGATACGTTTAGAGAGTCGTTCCAGATCATCGCGCAGCCTGATGACATCGTTCGTAAAATCGGCAACCGCCTGCGGACGCACCAGCATCGGTTGTTCCTCTAGGAAATATTCAGCCAAATTTTCCGTCAATTTTTTATATGTAGCCTGAACGCCGGCCACCAGAGCATTGCCGCCGGCAACGATACGTACCGCAGCGATATCATCGACCAATTTGCTCAGATCATTCTCGGCATCCCAGCGCAAGTCCTGGCTGACTTGTGAAATCGTATTGGCGAAATCGGCGTCACCGTCAATCTTTACATAGGAAAAAGCGTGCTCACGATTTTGAACGATCAACGGCAAATCGGAAAGCTTGAAGCGGATCGTTACCTGCGCCGCCGCATCTGATGGCGGCGCTTGCAAGAAACCGTCATGGTTGACTTGCCAGGTCAGCCGGATGGCCCCGCCATCGATGCAGGCGGCCTTGCCAGCGTGCGCCGCCAGCATGCGCTGCGCCCACGGCTCTGGCGCCAAGAGGTGATTGATGGACGCGGTGATCAGCGTGAAATTCAGGAAAGGAGTCATCATCCTAGGGTTACAGAATAAAACCGCCCGTGACGATTCACGGGCGGTTTAAGTTTATCAGTTTGTCGAGCCGAGAACTTGTTTATGCCTCAGAACCTGTTTGAAATCTTTTGAAAATATGTTCGATATTTCGTAGATTTGGCGGATGAATAGAAAAACCTACTGCAGCGATGTAAGTCGAGCACATTTTGATGCTGATTTTACCGCTGTTACTCTATTAGAAAGCGCGAGACAGAAGACGAGACCGAGGCTAATAGATGTATACGAAGTATTTTGTGCGATTCTATATTTTCTCAAAATTGGTTTTCAATGGAATATGCTACCGCAAGGATTTCCGTCTAAAAGAACGGTGTATGACTACTTTAAGCTGTGGAAAGAAAAGCCCTGATCCAATAAGCCAAGTTTATTGGATCAGGCTTTAAAAAATGTGGTTGGTGGTGGTCCGTATCAGCAATGGACGCAGCGAGAAAACGACTTTTTTAATCGTTGATACACAGAGCATAAAAAATACAGACACGTCAGAACATAAGGGTTATGACGCTGTTAAAGAAATATCAGGTATCAAGCGCCATA
>JFJP01036230.1_pt1 | contig 36016 bp, 26 predicted proteins | sample 431651 | NCBI WGS metagenome assembly JFJP01 (sample SAMN02602958, study PRJNA72255) | Microbial mat metagenome, whole genome shotgun sequencing project. | biome: fresh water; feature: sink hole; material: water; isolation source: purple microbial (photo- and chemosynthetic) mats found in... | reverse complement strand
GTTCGCGAAACCCGGCTTCTTGATGTGCAGGTCGATCACGATTCCCTCGTTCGGCTGTATGCGTATCGTCAGGTAGTTTTTCTTTCCGGGACTTAGCGGATCGGAGAACACGAGCGTGATCTCGGTTATCTTCTCGCGGATGGCCTTTCCCGTCCGGATGAAGACAGGAACGCCGCGCCATTCCTCCGTGTCGATCGAGAAGCGTATCGCGGCATAGGTTTCAGTCAGGCTTTCGGGGTTTCCGGTTTCCTCGCGATAGCTCGCGTACTGGGCGCGGACGGCGTCCCGTTCCATGAGGGCCGCTTCCGGGGGCCTGATATGCGCGAGGAGAATTTCTTTCTGCCGGTGGATGTCGTCCGAACCCATCGAAGCGGGCTTGTTCATCGTAACGAGGGCGAGCAGCTGCAGCAGGTGGCTCTGCACGAGATCGCGCATCGCTCCCATGTTTTCGTAGAAGGCGGTGCGGCCTTCGATGCCGATCGACTCGACGGCCGTTATCATGATGTGGCTGATGTGTTCGCGGTTCCAGGTGCCGCTGAAAAGCGGATTCTCGAAGCGGAAGGCGAGGATGTTCTGCGCGGTTTCCTTCGCCAGATAATGGTCGATGCGGTAGATCTGCGTTTCGTCGAAGCGCGAGGCGAGGCCGGCTATCAATTCCTTCGCGGAAGCGAGGTCGAACCCGAACGGCTTTTCGATGAGGAAGCGACATTCGCGTTTTCCCTTTTCGTACACGTTGATGTCTTTTTCCGCGAGGCGCGCGGTGACGGTGCCGAAGAGGTTCGCCGGAATCGCGAGGTAAAAGAGGCGGTGAAGGGGATGGCCCGCTCCGTCTTCTATGCGTGCGAGTTCTTCCGCGAGCTTTCCGTATTCGGCCCCTTCGCCTATGTTCATGTCCACTATCGATATCATTTTTTCGAGTCGGGCGAAAACCTCCGGAGCCGAAGTCTCGTCCCTGCCGGTGCGCTTGCGGATCAGCGACAGGATGTCCCGGGGCGTCGTTCCCTGCCGGGAAATTCCCGCCATGTGGAAGGTGTCAGGGATCATCCCCGCATCGACGAGATGGAAGAGTGCCGGAAGCAGCTTCCGCTGGGCGAGATCGCCGGTGATGCCGAAAATGACGAGTATCGTGTTCGCAAGTTTTTCCATCTCTGTCCCTTTATGCTTTTTCGCTTATCGCTTGTTTATCGCTTGGTCGTTGCCGATCTCGCCGAAGTGTTGCCAGCCCCCGGGGGGCGCGAGCGCGTCGAGGACGGGCTTGACGAACGCGACTGCTTCGGCCTTGCCCCCGACTCTCATCGAGCAGCCCTGCTCCGGACCGGGGATGCCGCCGCCCGTCCCGACGTCGAGGTAGTCGATATTCGCCGCGAGGCATTTCCTTGCGCGCTTGCGGGCGAGGCGGAAATCGGAATTGGCGCCGTCCACGATTATCGACCCTTCGGGTACGTGGCCGAGAAGCGCGTCGAGTTCGGCATCCACGAACTGCGAGGGAATCATCATCCAGACGACGAGTGGTTTTACCGCCTTGCCCGACTGGAGTTTGGCGACGAGGTCCGGTCTGTCACGGGAGGCCATGGCGCCTGCCTTGATCGCCGCCGTGACGGCGTCCTTGTTCAGGTCGAGGACCACTATTTCGTTGCCGGCTTTCAGTATGCGAAGCACCATGGCCGCGCCCATCTTGCCGAGTCCGATAAATCCGATTTTCATTCCGCTGTTCCTTGGATGACGGGCATCATGTCGCTGAAAATCAGCGTTTCCTTCGCGAGTTTCAGAAGCTGGGCTGGCTGTTCCCGTACCGGCTTCTCTTTTTCGAGTTCCGCCAGCACCGGCAGCTTGGCGCGGCCTGCGGCATACACGACCGCGAAATCGAAATGCGGGAAAAAAGCGGGAGTGACGGTTATCCGGGAGAAGAGTGCGGACCGGTAGCCGGTCGCCAGTGCTGATCCGCCGGCGCCTGACGGTCCGTCGACGGCAAGCAGGCTTGCGGGGGATTCCGGCAATATGCCCGCCGTGTGTCCGTCGGTACCGATACCGAGAAGTCCCGCGATATAGAGCCCGCCCCGTTTTGCCCGCTGCACCGCATCCGAGAGAAATGCATCGAACCGGTTGGTCGCATCTTCCAGTTCCCCGTCAAGTCCCCGGCTGCCGGAGAGGAGCGGCATGGTTTGCGTGACTCCGGTTCTCAGTCCTTTTTCGAGGAGCAGCCGCCAGTTCGAATCCGGATGTCCTTCGACTCCGAAACGTTCGTCGATGAGCGAAACGGTAAGGAGTAATTTGAGTAAACCGGGGTCGGCAATGAACCGGGCTTGCAGGGCGCTGCATACATCCACTGCGATATCGGCGGTGGAACCTCCGGAGACGAGAAAAAGAATCGGCATGCGATCTTCGAGCCGGGCGCCGATCCGGGATGTCAGTGCATCCCGGACCGGGGCTGTCGATTCGGTACGGACAAAAGTCATATATCAATTATAAGGCGATTCTTGTCCGTCGTGGCATTTTTATGCCGAAAACCTTTTTTTACCGGTATCCGTAGTTGTCGACCACGAAATCGACGTCCTTGTCGCCGCGCCCCGAAAGGTTGACGAGGATGGACTTCCGCGGATTTTCCTTCGCGTACTTCATGGCGAAGGAGACGGCGTGGGCGCTTTCGAGTGCGGGAATGATTCCCTCCACCTTGGAGAGGGTATAGAACGCGTCAAGGCATTCTTCGTCGTTTGCCATGGTGTATTCCACCCGTTTGCTGTCTTTGAGCATGCAGTGTTCGGGGCCCGAGCCCGGATAGTCGAGGCCGCTCGCGATGGAGTACACCGGTTCCGGTTCGCCCTTATCGTTCTGCAACAGGTAACTCTTGAAGCCGTGGAGGACGCCGGGTTTTCCATAGGAAAGGCTCGCCGCATGGTCGCCGATCTTGAGCGACCGGCCCGAGGGTTCGACGCCGATGATGCGGACGGATTTGTCGTCGATGAAGGCCGAAAAAAGACCCATCGCGTTGGAACCGCCGCCCACGCAGGCAGTGATCGCGTCCGGCAGTTCGCCGGTCATCTCGAGAAACTGTTCGCGGGCCTCGAGACCGACCACATGCTGGAAATCGCGGACCATCATGGGGAAGGGGTGCGGGCCGACAACCGAACCGATGCAATACATCGAGGTCTCCGGCTGCGAAAGATACGCCTGGAATGCCGAATCGACCGCTTCCTTGAGGGTTTTCAGTCCGTGGGTGACGGGTACGAGGGTCGCGCCGAGCAGTTTCATGCGTACTACGTTCGGATGTTCCTTGGCAATGTCGACTTCGCCCATATGGATCTCGCATTCAAGCCCGAAATAGGCTGCGGCGGTCGCAAGCGCCACGCCGTGCTGGCCCGCGCCAGTTTCCGCGATGACCTTTTTTTTGCCCAGATGTTTCGCCAGAAGGGCTTCGCCCATGCAGTGGTTCAGTTTATGCGCGCCGGTGTGGTTGAGGTCTTCCCTTTTAAGGTATATCCGGCCGCCGATATTGTTCGAAAGATTCTTGCAAAAGTACGTAGGAGTGGGGCGACCCTGAAAATGCTTGCGGATGCTCCGGAGCTCCGAGATGAAATCATGGGATTTGTTCGGACTGAAGCTGGGGCGGGATGAACGAGCCGCCGTATTCGCCGAAATATCCCTTCGTATCCGGGCAGGTTTTCAGATAGTCACTCATATATAAAATCTCCTCTTGAGATCAGGATACCATGGGATTTTTGTTTCTGTCAATAGAAACATCCGTGAATTCTGGATTGAAATATCGGGAAGTGTCCCTGTACAAGGGGAATCGGGTGCATTAATATATACATATGAGACGAACATGTACCCGCTTTTGTATTGTGCTTCTATTTGGTCTCTCCCTTTCGGTCCCGCTGCAGGCAGAACCGCTTTTTCGTTTTCACGGCATTACCGACGTGCTGCCTTCACTTTCAATTTCTTCGATAGTACAGGATTCCCGGGGTTTTCTCTGGTACGGCACCCAGGGCGGTCTCGTAATGTACAACGGGAACGAATATACGACCAGAACGTCCATACCGTTTGCCGATAACACGCTTTCATCGAATCTCGTGCAGACGATGTACATGGACAAGAATGATGTATTGTGGATCGGAACCTATGCGGGTCTCGACCGTTTCGACATCGCGACGGGGTCGTTCACCAATTATTCGGTGGGAAGCGATGTGGTCGTTTCCATCCTGCGCGACTCGACTGGACGGCTTTGGGCGGGTACTCTCGGCGGGCTCGCCTGCCTCAAACCCGGCGCCGACCAGTTCATCCTGTATACGAAAGATGATGAAGCTCGGTATATAGCCGACAACACGGTCAGGAACCTGTATGAATCGTCGGCAGGCAAAATTTACGCATCAACCTATCATGGTTTGTACGAATACGATCCCCGTTCCGATTCCTTCGGCCCTTGCACCCTCCTTCTGCCCGGCAACCCGGCTTCCGAAGGCGTCATTTACGGGATACAGGAAGACGGCAACGGCGATTATTGGGCAGCCAAATGGGGAACCGGACTGATCCGGATTGACCACGAAACGCTCGAATATACGGTTTTTCCGCTCGCGGACAACCGGATTTATTGCATGTCCGCGACTTTCTCCCCGGATGTCATACTCGCCGGTACCTGGGGGGGCGGTCTCAATGTACTCTACCCCAAAACCGGCGAAGTCTCCGTCTATACCCAACAGTCGAAGCCCGGACACAAACTGACCAACGATATTGTCTATTCGATGTTTACCGACGATAACGGACTCTTGTGGCTCGGTACGAACGGCGGCGGGCTCAATGTACATGATCCCCGGCGTTCCTGGTTTTATTCCCTCGAAGCCACGCTTGACGGATCCTCAGGGCTCGCTACCGGCAAGATTACCGGCATAATGGAGGACAACACCGGCGATCTATGGATTTCGGTGACGAACAAGGGCATCACCCGCTACAATCCGGTGACGGAAACCTTCCGACACTATCGCGCCGAACCTTCCGCCCCCGCAAAACCCGCGGCGAAACCCGCCGCAAAATCCTCCACCACCGGTAATACCGGTCCCAAACCGGGCACGCTCCCTACCGATATCGTGTATTGCTTCCTGCAGGACTCGCGAAATGATATATATGTCGGTACCGAAAAAGGCCTGCTGGTTTACGATGAAAAGAAGGATACTTTTTCTCCGGTCGAATGGTTTCAATCGATCGGTTTCAGGGATCCGCAGCAGAATATCGCCTCCCTCAGCGAGGGAAAGGACGGATCGCTGTGGATCGGAACCTATGCCAACGGCATCATCCGGTATTTCCCCGAAACCGGAGCCATCGTGCGGTATGTATATGACGAGAACGACTCCCGTTCGGTAAGCGACAATCTCATTTATTTCACCGAGACGGACAGTACCGGAGAAGTCTGGATCGGAACCAACAAGGGGCTCAACCGGTTCGATCCGGAAACGGGATTTTTTACACGGTACCTCTACGACAGGAAAAATCGAACCGGTATAAGCAGCAATACGGTGTATGCCTTCTACGAACATACCGACGGCTCCCTGTGGTTCGGGACACGCAATGGAGGCCTGTGTGCCTTCGACAGGGCTTCCGGCACGTTTTCCCATGTGATGACCTCTGATGGTTTGCCCTCCGATACGATAGTAGGTCTCGCGCCCTCCCATGGAGACCTCTTCTGGGCGGCGACCCAGAACGGTCTCGTCCAGTATGATGCAGTCAAGAAAAGTATCTTCATCTATAAAGCCTCGGACGGCCTCTTGAGCCAGCAGTTCAATACCGCCAACGCCCTTGCAAGGGACGGCACGAGATATTTCGGCACTCCAGCCGGTCTCGTCTATTTTACCGAAAAAGACCTCGCGGGAAGCTCGATATCGATTCCCGCGATGGCCTTGACATCCCTGATGATCAACAACGAGCACCTGACCGTACCCTATGTAGTGGATTTTCCCGGGGGAATCAAATTGGCTCCCGAACAGGAAAACATCAATTTCGGTTTTACCGCCCTCGATTTCTCACCGCTTGCCCGTTATTCGTACTCGTACAAACTGGATGGATTCGACGAGGACTGGATCCATGCCGGTGACCGTAAATACGCGATGTATACCAACCTGAATCCGGGCAGGTATTTGTTTCGCGTACGGGTCGACAGCCCCGACGACGGGGAAAACGGTAAAGAAACCGTCTTCCCGTTTTCGATAGAGACCCCCCTGTTCTTGCGCTGGTACGCCCTGCTGGCCTATTTCTCCCTGCTCGTTCTGGCCGCATATCTGGCGTTCAAGATACGGAACAGCATGCTTCTGGAGAAAAAGATCGATGAGCTCGAAGCCGAGACGACCAATCTCCAGTCCGCCAATACCCACCTCGAAGTGCTTTCCTACCAGGATTCCCTCACCCAGATTCCGAACCGGCGGTACCTTGAATACATCATCGTCCGTGAATGGGAAGCCGCCAAGGTGCGAAAGGATTTTCTGTCGGTTCTCATGCTCGACATCGATTTTTTCAAGCTGTACAACGATACCTACGGCCATCTTGCCGGGGATGAAACCCTCAAAAAAGTGGCTTCCGCCATCCAGTCCGCGCTTTTCCGGGTATCGGACGTGGTTGCCCGGTACGGCGGCGAGGAATTCATCGTCGTGCTTCCGGACACCAACCGTGAAAACGCGCAGGTTGTATGCGACCGTATCATGCAGGGCATCGCTCTTTGCGATATACCTTTCAAGACGGATATCGGGGCCAATCTCTCCATAAGCATCGGATGCTATACCGGCATACCCGATTCCGAGCTGACGTATGAAAAGTTCATTCTCAAGGCCGATGAAGCCCTGTATCAAGCCAAGAAAGACGGCCGAAACCGGACGAGCATTTACAATTCGTCAAATTCCGGTTTATAGTAACTGAAGGGCCGAAAGCATCGGGGGAGCAATGGATTTCAGGCAAATTCAGGAACAGATACGGCATTGCAGCGCCGATACCGAGCGGATCTATACCCGCATGGGCAATGCATTCCCTTCGCTCCTTTCGCTCACCTCACGTACCGATTCTTCTTCCCTCGGAGCGTTACGGCAACTTCTCCGTAATTTGCATGACGGTTTTTCCGGTTATCGGGAGGACGAAGTCAGGTTTTTCGAGGAATACAATCGTAAGAACGTCACGCTTTTCAACCTTCTGAACGAAAAAATGGCCGCGCTCGACCTCATCAACGAGCGGGTTTCCGCCATCCGGACGGATTCCGAGGAACTCGAGATAATCTCGCTCAACGCCATGGTAATCTCGATAAAATCGGGCGAAAAGGGACGTGCCTTCTCCTGCATTACCGAAAACCTGAAAACCCTTTCAGCCCGGATGATCCTGCTTTCCAACGCCCTCATCCTCGACGAAAAAAAACTGATAGAAAAAAACGCGATATTGCGATCTTCATTTTCGACCGTTCTGGACGCGCAGAAAGAAGTTCTTGAATCGGCTTCCACCAGGAAAACCGCGGATATAATGCCTGTCATCCGCGATGCCATGGCGATGCTCGAAGGGATGCAGGAGAAGTCTGTCAGGGTAAACACTCCCATACAGGACGCCATGTCGGGCATCCAGTTGCAGGATATCATCCGACAATCGATAGACCAGATATTGCTTGCAATCACCGAAATTCAAGGTACGTCGGAGTCCCGGACAGTGGAAGAAAAGCTCGACCAGTTGACCCTCGACATCGAACTGGTCGCGGTATGTCAGCGGATTACCGTCGACATCCGTAAGAATATCGATGCATCGATCCGGACTTTCGCGGATAATTGGGATAAAGTGCACGAAATCCTCGATTCGGTCGAAACCGTACGAACCGGTTTCATCTCGTCCTATCTCGAATCCGGTGCGGGCGGAGCGAGGACCCTGCCTGTGCTGCTGGACGACATGAACTCGGGTTTCGCGGAATATATCACCCGGATCAACCAGTACCAGCGCGGCCAAAGAACCCTGGTCAAGGACAGTTCGACCATCGTGGACGGGGTCAAGCATCTGCGCACCCTCTTTGATACCCTCAAACCCATAATCGCCCGGCTGCAGCACGTGCGGATAACCCAGCAGATCGAGGTGGCCAAGAACTCCGCCATTCATGCCGTGCAGGATACGGTCGACCACATGAGCGAGCTGATAGTGCAGGCAGATGCCCGGGTCCAGGAGACCCGGAAGGAACTCGAGGCGTTCATCTCCGATATCGAAAAAATGACGCACGGTTTCACCTCCGGATCGGAACAAGACAACCGCGAGCTGGACAGGATAAAACTGGAGAAAACGGTTTTTTTCGATTCGATGCAGGAATATCAGGATACGCTTCGCGATTCCATCGGAAGACTCGACGTATATCCCGAATCCTTCCAGTTGCTTTGTGCCGAAATCGACGCAATGCTTGTCGAGTTGCACGGTATTTTACGGACAGTCACCCAAACCGAGGAAGCTTTCAGGTCATTGAAAGAAGACTTCGATCGGGACAGGGACGGACTTCTCGCCGGTTCCGGCAGGAAAGACTGGGTAATCCAAAATGACCGTTTGCGTGCGCTTGTTGATCGCTTCACCATTACCGCACATAAGGAAGCCGCCGGAAAAATCGGCGGCTTCGATATCGAGCAGAGCCCGCTCGATGCGATCGAGTCGGGGGACGTGACGCTGTTCTTTTAGCGTACGACGATATTCGACGCCTCTTCCTTCGTCAGCGGCCGTTTGATGAAGATGCTGTATTCGCCGGTTTCGATCACTTTCGGCTTGCCGTCTGTCTTGATCTCGCCGTCGATCTGGACGATCGGGTATTTCGGGTTGTCGGGATTGACGTCCACCACCTGACCGATCTTTCCGTTCGACAGGAGTACGTACAATCCGATCGGGTAGAGGGAAAGCGAAAAGAGCAGGGCGCGGATTATGGTCTCGTCGTACTGCTTGCCTTCGTTTTTCATGATGTCGATTATGCCGGTATAGGCGTCCCTCGCTTCCTTGTAGGGACGGGGGGCGGTAACCGCTTCGTAGGAGCAGGCTACGGCGATGATTTTTGCGTAAATCGAAATTTTGTCCTTGGTGAGCTTCCGGGGATAGCCGTCGCCGTTTTCCCGTTCGTGATGCTCGAGAACTCCGAGGCAGATATTGAGCGGGAAGGAAAATTCGCGCAGAATGTTGTAGGAAATGACCGGATGGGTCAGGATGGCGTTTTTTTCGACCGGACTGAGAATTTTATTGCCCATATAGAGCTGCGGCGGAAGGCGGATCATGCCGATCTCGTGCAAGATGCATGAGACGCCGAGTTCTATGAGTTTGTGGATCGGAAACTTGAGTTGCAGACCGATGACGATGGCATACATCGTTGAACGCATCGCGTGAATTACCAGATAGTTTTTGTCGCGATTTTCCTGTGAGGGCAGGATGCGGAGTACGAAGCGTTTGTTTTCCTTGATGAAATCGCACAGATCCTTGACCTTGTCGGAGATCAGTTGCAGCTGCAGTTCTTTTCTCGTCGCGTAGCGGGTATATACCTGCGAGATGAAATCCTGGTAGTCGTTGTAGGTTTTTTCCACCAGATCGAAGCGCGATTCCTCTGAGAGCTGCTGCATCTGCGACAGATCGTCATTTGACGCTTCTTTTTTTTCGGTGGTCTCGGCACCGGTCCCGGCATCGGCCATGCTTGGCTGCATGCGGATGACCGGTTGCTCCGAGGTATGGCCTTCGGAATATATCTTGAAAAAATCCCAGTCGCGCAACGCTTTTTTGAATGATTCGCTGATCGGTACGCCGGGAGTGAGCAGGAGGAATTTTTTGTCGAGAAAGGCGTCTTCGGTGAAGAACCAGCCTTCGGTCAAATCCGCAATGTTGAACGTATTCACTTATCTATTCCCCTGTAGTACAATAATACACGATAATAGGAGCATTTTCATGAAATTCAAGGCACTCTTCATTACTTTTAATATCGTCCTGTTTCTTTCTTTTCTTACCATTTTTTTAGTGCCCTTTTTTATCCTGGACGGGTCTTTTATGGCGGATTTTTGGGTAAAAAACTGGTTTTTCGGCATTATGTATCTTTTTATCCTCGCTGCGGTCAATTTTGTGTTCATTACTCATTGGAAAATGCTTTCCTTGCTCGAAAAGGAGGACTGGCCCGGACTTTCCCAATACCTTGAAGGCGTCGTCTTCGGCAAGAAAAAGTACGGCAAGCGGAACGTAGGACTCCTGTGTGACGCCCTGCTTCTTCTCGGAGATTTTACCACGCTTGCGAAGCTCGAAACCCTTCTGCGTGTCGAACGACCCCGCCTGTTCGCTTCCATGGGGGGCAAGTTCGCCGCTGCCGGCCTTTTGTCCGGTGATTACGAGGCCTTGCATCGTCTGGCATCTTCCCTTTGCGGGGAAAAAAAAGCGGATAGGGACTGGCTTTCATTTTATGCATCATTCGCGCTGCATCTTTCCAAGAAATTCGAAAGTGCGGGCGAAGGATTCGCCGGACTTGCCACGGACGCGAAGGATCCGCTGGTGACCGCCCTTGCGGGGTATCTCGCGGGATTGCTCGCCTCACGACATCCGGGTACGGGACAGGCTGCGCTCCTTGCGGCTTCGGAAGGGGCAAAGCGAAGGATCCTGGCGGAGTACAGCCGCAACAAATGGAATGCAGCCGTAGAAGATGCCAAGGCGGAAATGCAAGTGGTCGTATTGGGCAAGCTGCTTGACGAAACGGCGGCCTGGTTGTACGGCGAATAAAAAAAAAAGACCGTATCTCTTTCGATACGGTCCGATCGGTAGCATGACAGACGGCGCCTGGACGTCAATCTGTTCGCCGTCAGTGCTCTTCAACCAACATTTTAAATATCGGAGAAGACGGCCATTTCTTTAGGAAAATTTACCCAGGGCCCCGATGTTTTTTTCCGCGGCCTCCAAAATATGCCGGTAAATAGCCTCTGAAGCGTCGATCGCCCCGGTTTCGGCTTGTTTATCGCCGTTTCCCCTGAAAACCATCGAAGCGACGTCTTTTGCCGGACTCGCCAGGATTTTCGCATCAAGGAGACCAAGTTCCCGCAGCATTTTTTCATGAACGTCCGGGCGATCGTCATTTCGGTATTGCCCGCACAGCGTCATGCCTTTGTTCGCAAGTTTCGACATCAGCCCGAGTTCCGAGACGAGCTCGGCACGCGCCTTTTCGAAGTCGGAGACTGTTTTTTCGCGAAGCGACCGCTGCTTGAGGTTTGTCTCCCGGACGAGCCTGGCGAGCGTATCGTCGATGGATCCGCGCACTTCGGGTCCCGAAACGAGATCGTCGACCGTCATGACCCCGAATCCGGGAATCCGCACGCCTTCGGGTGTCAGTGTCGCGGTTGGCGGTCCTCCCGTTCCTGCGAGGCGGCTTTCAAACCACCAGGCATAGAGGATGAGCCGCTTGTCGGTAAGCACGGTACCTCCCCGGTAATCGGGTACCGGATACGGGCCTGCGCCGTAAAGGGCAAGATAGCCGGCGGTTTCCGCGGGGGCGAGCCGGGTCGATGAGGTATGCGTCCGTTCTTCGAAAATACTGCCGGTAAAGTGGGTTTTTTTGTCCGGAAAACCGAGGTCGAGGCCGGCCATGCATATCCTGGCGGGACCGAGATGACGGGCAAAGTCCCAGGCCGAAGTCGATACCGATCCCCCCGCCCCGAGTTCGCCCTTGATGCCGGTCCGGGATTCGAGGAATTTTCCGAGGGGAAAAAGGGACGAGCAGAGGAATATTTCGCGGCAGCGGAAGCGGAAGACGGCAGGCCAGGCGGCCGACTCCGTTATGAGGATGCTGGAGGGGCACTCGAGTCCGTCCAGATGCCGCCAGTTCCAGTATTGGGGATCGACCAGAACGATAAAATCGGGTTCCACACCGGATCGCACGCACGCCCGGACTGCGGTATCGACGGCTATGACGAGGGCGTGTTTTCTGATTTCGGGAAGGGCGGGCAGGATGCGGTCGAGGCTGGGGCCTGCGGCAAGAATGAGAACGGGAATTCCGGAAAAAATGCCGGAAAGGCCGCTTATGCCCGGACGGTCGCGCATTTCGAGGAGGTTGCGGCTCATGTTTTCAAGCCACAGATCACCGAACCGCTTCAAGGTATTAGCGTTGATTTCTTTTTTTTCCCGTGTCCGTTTGCGAAGCGTCGCGAATTCGTCGAACCAGGGACGGTTCGGGGCGGTCAACGCCGGCGTTTCGTAAACCGGTATATCGCTTTTATCCATCCGTTCGAGGAGGGCTATTACTTCGCGTGGTGGAGTTCCGACAAGAAGAATCAAATTCCGGTGTTTGAACAGGGTGTCGAGCGGGCGCGCGGCGAGGCAGAGCAAAAAGAGAAAGATATCGGGTTCCACAAGCAGGACCGGAGCTTCCGGAAATTTGCGTGAATACAGTTCGGGCAGATAGACGAGGCCGCATCCCGCGAACAGACAGCCGTCCTGGGTAAACTGGGCGGTATTCTCGACCGTACGTTCCGCATCATGGAGCGGCGCGTACCGTGAATGCACGAAAACACCGTTGACGCTCAGGGTCGGATTGCCCGAGCGAGTATCCTCCAGCCGGTAGGCAGGCGGAATGGCCGCGAAAAGCCCTTGAGTCCGCAGGTCGGAGTCAAGTCCAAGAATGGATGCCAGTTCCGGGAACCGTCCGGCGAACAGGATCCGGTTGGCATTCAGGATTCTATTCAAGCCGGAGTTCAATGGTCATTCCTTTTTCGACCGGACTGCCTGCCGCGGGTGTCTGGGTTGTCACATATCCGTCGCCTTCAATGCGTATGACGAGGTCGCTCCGTTCGAGGAGGCTTGTAAGCATCCGTTTGGAAATACCGGTCAGGTCCGGCATGACGGTGCCGATCTCGACGGGCCGGTTCCTCGGTACCGGTATGATGCCGGTATGGAGGACGGACGTCGCGCCCGAGCGGCCCATGCCGAGGTAATCGATTATGGCGTTGGCCGCGGTGGATATGACCGGAGCCGCGATCCTGCCGCCGTAGGTTTCGCCTACCGGTTTCAGGATGGCCAGATACAGGATGATCCGGGGATCGTTCGCCGGAAAAATACCCATGCAGCTCGATATGAAGTCGGTCGTGCTGTATCCGTTTTTTTCGTCATTGAGCATTTGGGCGGTTCCTGTCTTGACCGCCATCGGCACGTCCCCGACCGAGGCACGGGTTCCCGTACCCGATTCCGAGGTAGTCTGCATGAAGCTCAGCATCTGTTCGGCGGTTTCGGGCGATATGACCTGCGGTCCGATTTCGCTCTGGTGCTGGTATACGGACTTTCCCTCGCGCGTATAGACCCGGGACAGCAGCGTCAGCTTGATCCGCTTTCCCTTGTTGGCGAGAGCCGTGGCCGCTTCGACCATCTGGAGGGCCGATACCGAAATTTCCTGTCCGATGGCTATGGTCGGTTTCGAGCGGAGGGACCAATTGCCGCTCGGGCTGAAAATGCCGGTGGTTTCTCCGGGAAGTTCTATTTTCGTTTTCGAACCGAAACCGAATTCCCGCAGTTTCCGCTCGAATTCCGCGGAGGAGGTCTTTTCCGCTATTTGTGCGGTGCCGTCGTTGCATGAGAGTTTTATGACGTCCCGCGGCGTTACCCAGCCGTGATTGTCGAGACAATTGATGTTGACTTTTTCGCCACGGGCCGTCGTGAAGGTGTAAGCTCCGTCACAATAAAAAATATCCGATTCCTTGACCGCACCCGTGTCCATCAGTGCCGCAATCGAGAATATCTTGAACACCGAACCCGGTTCGTACGCATACAGGGCGGGCAGGTCCTTGCGGCCCGATTCGGGTCCCTCTCCGTACGCGTTCAGATTGGCGGAGGGCTCGCTTACATACGACAGGATTTCGCCTGTCCGCGCGTCGGCCGCTATCATCATGACGGCTTCGGCCCGGGTTTCGCTCATGGTTTTTCGAGCGATTTTTTCGAGTTCGTACTGCATGTTCCCGTCTATCGACAGCATGATATTGTATGTTTCGGTCCGGCTCGATCCGTTCGAAGCCGGAGGCGAAAGCAGGTCCTGGAAAGAATATTCGGCTCCGGTGAGTCCGCGTCCGTCATCTCCCTGGAATCCGACGACGAAGGATGCGAGGCTGTTCTCGGGATAGGTGCGGCTCATCACCGGCTCGAGCCTGATTCCCCTCAGTCTGCCCTCCGTAATGATGTCCTGTATGGCGGTCTTTTCGCTTTCGCTTATTTTTTTCTTGAGATAGAAAAAATCACCCGGTTCTTCGTTGAGGCGGGAGAGTATCGTTTCCTCGGGGATGCCGGTCACCGGGGAGAGGAGGCCGGCAAGGAGGCTTTTGTCCGTGATCGCCGTACGGGTTACGGCGATGTTGTAGCGTGTCGTCTGGACGGCCAGCAGTTTTCCGTTCCGGTCGAGGATCGAACCCCGTTCGGCAAGGTTCGTCCGGGAACGGGCTTCCGGTCGGGGACCGAGCATGATCCGTCCGTAGCTGTAGACAAGAGCGAGGAGGATCAACGCACCGGCGACCGCGAGTACAAGAAGGCGCTTTCGGGGAAGGAAGGAATTCATTTCCATAAGATCTTTCCGCGAATACTGTCGAGCGAGACGAATCCATACTCTCTTGAATCCCGGGATTCGGCCATGTTGTCTCCCAACGCGAAAATCATTCCTTCCGGAACCTCTTTTGCGCTTTTCAGCTTCTGATATTGTGCTTCGGTCAAGGGTACGGAACGTCCGCCTGTCAGAACACTATAGCCGTTATCGGCCGAAAAAACCAGAGGAGAACCCTCGATTGCCGCGCAGCGCTTGACCACATACCGGTCCAGCCAGGGATAGATTACGATATCGCCGGGCCGGGGTTTGGCCCAGCGGACGAGATAGGCGTTCATGAAGGGTACCGGTATGCCCCACGCCAGTTTGAATTCGAACGCGAAAGTTCCGTGCGCGAGCGTCGGATTCATCGACGGACCCGAAACATGGATGAAGTCGAATATCCAGAGTTTGACGAAAAGGGAAACGAGTATTGTCAGGAAAAAGTATCCGGTGCTGTTTCGGCGCTGTTTCATCCTGAATCTATTCTAATTATCTTCGGAGGTTCTGTCGATACTTTCCGTATGGAAGTCATAACCATTTTACAGCCCGAAAATCATGTCATGCGCCCTCATTTTCCGGTCGGTGAACGCAACCGGACGGGCGAAGAGCGGACTGTATCCCTTCCCTCCCTTTCCTTCTTGCGTGAAATGCCATACGCCGCGTCGTTTCCCGTCGTGTTCCTTTTCATGATCGCAGCCTGCATCGTCTGCACGCCGCTCCTGGAAAAGAGGTACGGCTTTTACCGGCTCGAAAGGATGTCGTTCCCGAAGGAGGCGGGCGCCGAAACCGCCATGCGCCTTCTCGTCGCACCCGAGACGGACGCCGCCCTGCTTGCGACGGGCGCGATGCAGGATCTGCCCGCGGAAATCCGTCCGATCGGTTATTCCGAATACAGGGTTCGCAGCGGCGATACCCTCGGCGCCATCCTTGCGCGATCGTCGCTCCGGAACATCGGCACCATCCTGTCGGTGAACCGCATCGACAATGCGAGGCGAATCCGTACCGGCCAGAATCTGAGGATACCTTCGATGGACGGCATCCTCCATACGGTCGTCCGGGGAGATTCCCTCGCGGGCATCGGAAAAAAATACGCGGTCCCCGTGACGGCACTTCTCGACGCCAACGATCTCTCCCGCGACACGCTCAGTCCGGGACAGTCCCTGTTTATCCCCGGCGCGTCCCTCAGCCCGGATACCCTGCGGCGCGCGATGGGCGAGCTTTTCGTCTATCCGATACGCGGCAGGCTCACCTCGCGGTTCGGGTATCGTAGCGATCCCTTTACCGGGGTCCGGAGCTTCCACACCGGAATCGATCTGGCTTCTCCGGTGGGTACCCCGGTCAAGGCCACCCTCGACGGGAAAATCGCGGTAACCGGGTATTCGCCTGTTTACGGCAATTACCTTATCATCAGCCACGATGCCGGTTTCCAGTCCCTGTACGGTCATCTCAGCGCGATATCGGTCAAGCGCGGACAAGCAGTCGCCCAGGGGGCGATCGTAGGGAAGGTCGGCAATACCGGTTACTCGACGGGCAGTCATCTTCATTTTTCCCTGTACAAGAACGGGCAGATGATAGACCCGTTTTCCGTGCTGAACTAGCGGGGTCAGGGCGCCTGTGGTATACTTTTATTCGGAAGAGGTGATGTAGATGGAGAAAGTATCGATCTGTCACGGTTGCGGCAGGACAATTGAAAGCGACTTCGCGTTTTGCCCCTGGTGCGGGTCGGCTGTCCGGACGGATACACCGCTTTCGGCACAGGTAGACGCGGTGTGCGCCCGGGTCGAGGTCAAGCGGAAGGAATTTACCTCATCCCGCATCGAGCGCATGGAAAACGAGCTGGGCATGCTCGATGACGAACTGTCACGGCTTTTATCCGTTTCCCATCTTCACTAACAGGAAAAAAATATGAAAACGACTTTCAGCCGGATTTGCCTTTTTTGCGCCGTTTTTCCGCTATTCGCCCAGATATCCTTTCTTTCCCCGGACATAAACGCACGCAACGACGTGCTTTTTTCGATCAAGGCGGATATTCCCGGCCGTGAATCGTACAAAACCCTGTTCCTTCATTCCATCGATACCGGAAAGATGGATCAGCTGACTTTTTTCCCCGAAACGATGGAATCCCTTTCCGGCGGAACAGTATTGCAGCTTCGCAATCGCTTCGGTACCGGCCGGTACAGCCTTAAAACTTCGAGTTTCTCCTGGCTTGACGGAAGCAATCCGTTTTTTGCCGGCGGCTCCGTGGGTTTCGGATCTATATCCGATATCAAGTCGAGTCCCGACGGCAGATGGCAAATCGCGGTCGAACCGGAAACTCCGGCCCGGGGCAAACTGGTCCTCCTCGACGCGGAACGGGGAAGCCGTCATATTCTGTCGTCATCCGTCGAGCGGGGGGCCATTCCCGTTTCCTGGTCACCCGATTCGTCGGTGCTTGTATATTCACTCGAAGGAATTCTGTATTTTGCGCGACCAGAATCTTTTTTTTCCCCGAGTCTCATAGACGCCGGATACCGGACGATCGGCAAGGGTTCCATAAACTGCGTCAGTTGGTTTTCTTCCTCCCGGCTCCTGTATATTTCCGGAACTACGGTGTACCGGATACAGGCTTCCGAACTGTTCGCCCGCTCCCTGTACACACCCCTCATCGGGATCGGAGAAATGGCAGGAAAGCTTCCCGGCGAGTTCGACCCCGCAACGGATGTCTTCTGTTCGTCCGCCGACGGCACTGCGATCCTCTATGCGCGGAACAACCGCAATGTATACTACTGCACCCTGGGCGGCGACGATTATACTTCCGCCACCCGACCGGCGTTGCTTCCCTATCTGCTCCTGCCCGGAAATACCGCATCGCTCTCGTTCGTCTGGCCCCCCGACGGCAAGCCTGCGGTATTCGCCCATTCTGTGGAGGACGGCCGGAAAACGGTTAAAGCCTGGCATCTCGCCGATTTTTCCGGCGGCAAGATTTTTTCACCGCTTTCGATACCGTACGGAACGGTCGGCGTTAGCCCTTCCCGCGACGGCAGCCTTGCTTCGTTTTTCGCGGCAGGCAATCTGTTCGTCTACAATACCGCAAACTGGAAGGAAATCGCCTCCTGGCGCGACGAACCTGTAGTATCGGCAGCATGGGGGGAGGATTCATACCTCTTCGTCGGCGGAACCGAAACGGTACGTCGCTGGAACTACCGGACCGGCACCTCGACACTGCTGCTTTTATCCTCGGCCGTCGCGAGCGGCTGGGACGAACAGGGCCTTCAAGTCCTCGCCGATACGAAGAAACTCGGACGTTTTACCTACAACAGCAACATGAACTGGACCGCTGCCGCCGCGGCCCGGCTGCGTACCGACGGTTCGAGCGCCAATGCTTCCTGGCGCATCTATCTCGATTCCGGAAAAGGGTATTTTTCGAACATGATCTACGCGCGGTCGGCGACAAGTCCGGGCGGAACCCGTCCCCTCGTTCCGGAGCCGGAACGGAAACTCGATTCCCTTGCCCCCGACCCCCGACAGGGCGATCCTGTCGCATCCGCGGGCAGCGTATTTTCCCACGGCTCCCGGACCAATTCCCGCCAGGTCGCCGTCGTTTTCGACGCCGTGGACTCGCTCGACGGTCTTCCCGGCATCCTGCAGGTTCTCGAGCAGTATAAAATCCGCGCTACTTTTTTCATAAACGGCGAATTCATCCGAAGGCATCCGGTCGCGGTCAACGAGATCGTGAAGGCCGGACACCAGTGTGCCTCCCTGTTTTTTACCTCCTGGGACCTGACCGGACCGGAATACCGCATCGACGAGGATTTCATAGTCCGGGGCCTGTCCCGGAACGAGGATGATTTTTACACGGCGACGGGACAGGAACTTACCCTGCTCTGGCATGCGCCCAATTACGTGACTTCCCCCCTCATCGTCGCGGCGGGCGAGAAGGCCGGCTACCGGTATGTTTCGGGGGACGTTACCGTCCTCGACTGGGTTTCCGGGAAACAGAGCAGGGATCTGCCCGGTTTTTACCGGAGCTCGGCCATCATCATCGAGGAAATCCTGGCTGCGAAAAAACCGGGTTCGATAATTCCGGTACGCATCGGCAAGGTGGAAGGCGGAAGGTCTGATTATCTGTATGAAAAAATCGGACAGCTGGTAAATGCGCTCACCGAAGCCGGTTACCGCATCGTTACCGTCGACGAACTCGTTTCGAACGGACGTTGACCGGTTCCGTCATCGGGCGGCCGTTGCGGAGGCCAAAGGAAGCGCGAACAAGGCCGCACGGTCGACCAGACGCCGTACCGGTCCCGCTTTTTCCGATCCCCGGTCCGCGACGAGCGGTACCGAATGGACGACCGTACCTCCAAGCGAATAATCCATCCTTCCCAGTTCTTCGCCCGCATCCACGGGCGCGGTGACCTGTCCGGTAATGACCAGGCGGCGTACGAGGGCGGGAAGAGCGGTCCGGATCCCTGCAGGAGCCGTAAACGAGGCGGAGCGGGCGGGAATGAGCCGAATGCTTTCCTGCTTGCCGCCCCATACGGGCATGATTACCGGTCGGACCGCTTCCGTGCGGACCGTCAGGAAATTGCCGAAAGCCCATTCCATCAGGTTTTGTCCGTCCTGTATCCGCAACCTGTTGCCTTCCGTCGAACCGGTTCCCGGGCCTCCGAGCGTGACCGATATGAAGCGGTCTCCGTTCCGTTCTGCGGTGAGGGACAGGTTGTAACCGGATTCGTTTATGAAACCCGTCTTGAGTCCGTCGCAGCCTTCAAGCATGCCGAGCAGCCGGTTCGTGGCGTTTTGCGTCACGGGACTTTCCGTGCCGTCCGCGGGAAGGTTCCAGGGCATCGGGTAGGAGATGGCGCGCTGCGCATGGAAGGCGCGCAGGGCTTCGGGATAGTCGCGGATGTAAACGAGGGAGAAATCGGCGAACTCGCGGGCCGTCGTCAGGTTTGATTCGCTGAGTCCCGACGGTTCGACGAATCTCGTTTTCGAGAGTCCCAGCATGCGCATCTCGGAATTCATGCGCTCGATGAAAGCGGGCACCGAGCCGGATACATGGATCGCGAGGGCTATCGCGGCGTCGTTTCCCGAGGCTACCGCCATGCCGGTCAGGAGTTCCCGTACGGAGACTCGCTGTTCCTGCCCCAAAAACATCAGGGAGGAACCTGCGGGAACGTTCACTGCCCAGGATTCCGGGGGCGGTACGATCACGTCGTCGAAGGAAATCTCGCCGCGCTCGGCGGCGTGGAAGGCGGTATACATCGCCACCAGCTTGGTCATTGATGCAGGAGGAATCGGTTCGTCGGCGTTTTTTTCGAACAGCACGGAGCCGGTCGCCGCGTCGACGAGGATGGCGGAACGCGCATTGATGACGGTCGAAAGATTTCGCGCGGAAGGCAGCGTTTCGGTCCCGCCGCCGTTCCACAACCAGGGACCGAGGTCCGGCGCACCGGCATACGGGTCATTTCCGTTCCGAATCCGGTTGAAGTGTACGGACAGTGCCATTGTCTCTTCGGCCGCACTGATCGGAACCGGCACGGCTTCGAGACGCTGCCGCGCGTAGATGAGAAGGGATGCGAAGGCGATGCAGGCGGACAGCAGTGTCATGAAAAAAGCCGCACGTCTTTTGCCTCGTACCGTACGTTTAGAAGTCCGCAAGCTTCGGCGCCCTCGGGTACGGGATCACGTCGCGGATGTTGCCCATGCCGGTGACGTAGAGGAGCAGGCGCTCGAACCCGAGGCCGAAGCCCGAGTGCGGCACGGTGCCGAAGCGGCGGAGGTCGAGATACCACCAGTAGTCCGCGACGTCGAGCCCCATGTCCGTGATCCGTTTTTCGAGCTTTGCAAGGTCTTCCTCGCGCTCGGAACCGCCGATGAGCTCCCCGAGCCCGGGAACGAGGAGGTCGACCGCGCGGACGGTCTTGCCGTCGTCGTTCAGTTTCATGTAGAAGGCCTTGATGTCCTTCGGGTAATCATAGACCATGACCGGCTTGCCGTACACTTTTTCGGTCAGGTAACGCTCGTGCTCGCTCTGGAGGTCGCAACCCCAGAAGGGCTTGAATTCGAACTTGTCGGCGTTCTTCTCGAGCTCTTTCATCGCCTCGGTGTAGGTGACGCGGCCGAAAGCCGAATTCGCCACGGCGGTGAGCGTCTTGATGAGTCCCGGCTGGATGCGTTCGTCGAAGAATTTCATGTCCTCGGCGCATTTTTCGAGCGCCCAGTTCATGAGGAATTTGACGAAGGCTTCCTCGAGGTCCATGTTCGCGTCGAGATCGTTGAACGCGACTTCCGGCTCAATCATCCAGAACTCTGCGAGGTGACGGGTGGTGTTCGAGTTTTCCGCACGGAAGGTCGGTCCGAAGGTATAGACGCGCGAAAGTGCCATCGCGTAGGTCTCGGCCTCGAGCTGTCCCGAAACCGTCAGCCCGGCACGCTTGCCGAAGAAGTCCCGGCTGTAGTCGACGGCCGGCTCTTTTTTCGCTTCCGCCGCCGCTCCGTTTTTGGCGATGCGTTCGAGATCGAGGGTGGTCACCTGGAACATTTCCCCCGCGCCTTCCGCGTCGGAGGCGGTGATGATCGGGGTATGGACATAGTTGAAACCCTGCTCCTGGAAGAATACGTGGATGGCGTAGGCCATCTGGCTCCGCATTCGGGCGACCGCGGCGAAGGTATTGGTGCGGGGGCGGAGGTGGGCTATTTCGCGGAGAAACTCCATGGAATGGTTTTTTTTCTGGAGGGGATAGGTGTCGACGGGCGCTTCGCCGATCACGGTTACCGAAACACCCTGCACTTCGACGGCCTGACCCGAAGCGGGCGAGGGGATCAGCGTACCCGTCGCACAAACGGAGGCGCCGGTCGTGATTCTTTTGATTTCGGCCTCGGTTTCGGCGGAAATACCCTTGTCGCGGTCGATCGTTATCTGGATCGAGGCGAAGCAGGAACCGTCATTAATCTGGATGAATACCAGATTCTTGGTCTCGCGTTTGGTGCGGACCCAGCCGTTTATGGTTACTGAACGCCCATCGGGCTCCGAAACAAGAATTTCCTTGACCAGTTGTGTTTTCATGGAAGAAAGAATAGCATTTTTCCCTTTTTGCGTCAAAGGTTATTTCGGGACGCAGGGTATTTTATGCAAAAAATGGCATAAATATGCATTAATTTGATCGATTGATGCAAGATGTATTAAAAAGCGGGAATAAGCATCTTGCGCGTTTTCGTCCTCCATTGTATAAATATACATATCCAGCGTTCGAGGGGAAATAATATGCAATTTGACGATACCAATTCTTCCGCCATACAGGAACTTGCCAAACTTGCCGAGAAAAACGACTATATCGATCCCGAATTATACGCCAAATACGATGTAAAGCGTGGCTTGCGGGATTCGGACGGCAAGGGCGTTCTCGTCGGTCTTACCCGGATCGGCAACGTATACGGGTATGACGTAGTCAACGGAAAACCGGTTGCGGTTCCCGGAAAGCTCATCTATCGCGGATACGATGTCGAGGACATAATCCACGATATAGAAAAAAGCGAGCAGTTCGGTTTCGAGCAGGTTATCTATCTCCTCCTGTTCGGCGAGCTTCCCAATGCGTCGCAGCTCGCCGAATTCGACGCCGTCATCGGGGAATTCCGGCAGTTGCCGAACAATTTTGTCGAGGACATGATCCTCAAGGCCCCTTCTTCCGACATCATGAACAAGCTCGCCCGCTCGGTCCTGGTTTCCTATTCCTACGATCCGAATCCCGAGGATGTCTCGGTGGAAAACAACCTGCTGCAGTGCATCCAGCTCATCGCCCGCTTTCCCGCCTATGTCGCCTACGGTTATCAAGCCAAACGCCGCCATTACGACGGCAAGAGCCTGTACCTGCACAATCCGCTTCCCAACCTGTCGACGGCCGAAAACTTCCTGCGCATGATACGCGCGGACAAGAACTACGACAAGCTCGAAGCCGAATTGTTGGACCTGTCCCTCATCCTGCATGCGGAGCACGGCGGCGGAAACAACTCGTCCCTTACGGTCCATGTCGTTTCGTCCGCCGATACCGATACCTATTCGGCCATCGGAGCGGCGGTCGGCTCGCTCAAGGGACGCAGGCACGGCGGCGCGAACATCAAGGTCACCGAAATGATGGACGACATCAAGGCGAACGTGCAGACCTGGTCGAGCGAAAAGGAAGTGGGGGATTACTTGCGGAAGATTCTCCGGAAGGAGGCCTTCGACAGATCGGGGCTGGTCTACGGACAGGGTCATGCGGTCTATACCATTTCCGATCCCCGCGCGATCCTGCTCCGCGAAAAAGCGAGGGAACTTGCGGTCGTCAAGAAGTGTATCGAGGAATTCGAGCTGTATTGTCTCATCGAGCGGATATTCCCCGCGATCTTCAAGGAAGAAAAGGGAGGCGGGAAGAGCATCTGCACCAATGTGGATTTTTACTCCGGATTCGTGTATTCGATGCTCGGCATTCCGCGCGAGCTCTATACCCCGATTTTCGCCGTCTCGCGCATCGCCGGCTGGGCCGCCCACCGTCTCGAGGAAATAGTATCGGGCGGCCGGATCTACCGGCCCGCTTTCAAGCAGGTCGGCGATCTCCGGGCTTATATCAAGCTCGACGACCGCCACTGACCGCCGAACCCGAAAGCGGGAGGACATAAAAAAAGGCTGATTTCCGGATTTCCGGCGATCAGCCTTTCTTTTTTTTACTGGTTTCTTATTATTCTTCCTCGATCTGCTTGATGAATTCCTTGGCCGCTACGATGACTTCATCGGCGATCTTGCCCGAGATCGGGCTGTAATGGTCGAATATCATATCGAAGGAACCGGTACCGCTCGTCATGGCCCGCAGGTCGATGGCGTACTTGAGGAGTTCCTTGTGCGGCACTTGGGCGCGGATTTCTTCGATTCCGCCGCCGAGGCTGGCCTGCCCGAGAATATGGCCGCGCCTGCTCGAAAGGTCGCTCATGATGTCTCCGAGCCAGGCCGTATCGACGAAGACGGTCAGGTTCATGATCGGTTCGAGGAGGATCGCTCCGGCGTTGCGCATGGCGTCCTTGAAGCCGTTCCGGGCCGCGATCTTGAAGGCCATTTCGGAAGAGTCCACCGGGTGTTCCTTTCCGTCCAGTATCGAGACGCCGACGTCGACGACCGGATAACCGGCAAGCACGCCCGATTCCATCGCTTCCTTGACGCCCTTTTCGATGCCGGGAATGAAGCCCTTCGATATCGCACCGCCGAATACGGCGTTCGTGAAGGAATAGGTGTCGCCGCGGGGCAGCTCGTTGATAGAGAGTACCACCCGCGCGTACTGTCCGTGTCCGCCGGACTGTTTCTTGTGCGTATATTCGGCCTGGGCCTTGCGCTGTATCGTCTCGCGGTAGGCTATGCGCGGTACCGAAGTCTGTATGTCGATCTTGGTCTGTGCGCGGATGCGGTTGAGGATGATGCTGATATGGAGGTCGCCCATGCCGGAGACCACGCTCTGGTGGGTTTCGCCGTTGTAGACGAAACGGAGCGTCTTGTCCTCCTCGCAGGCGCGCAGGAGGAGTTCGCCGAGCTTGTCCTCGTCCTTCTTGTCCTTTGCCGATACGGCCATGGAGTAGACGGGATTCGGGGTGCGCAGCTTCAGGAACGGAAGGATGTCGGCGGTAGCGCCGAGCGTATCGTTTGTCTTCGCGTACGCGAGCTTTCCCGCCACACCGGTATCTCCGGCGGCCAGTTCCTTGATTTCCACCAGCTTCTTGCCGATGGTGCGGTAGAGTTTGCCGATTTTTTCCTTCTTGTTCTCCGTGATGTTGAACACTTCGGTATCGGCGGCGAGTGTGCCCGTGATCACCTTGATGTAGGACAGCTTGCCCGAGAACTGGTCGTTCGAGGTCTTGATGACCAGGGCCGACAGGGGTTGCGCCGGGTCGACCTTGACCGTAATTTCGCTTTCGTCCTTGCCGGTCACCGTTTCGAGGGCACCGGCGGGGGAGGGAATGATGTCCGCGATGAAATTGAGCACCGATTTGACGCCGCAGCCGGTTTTGGCGCAGCCCGTGAAGGCCGTCTATGAATTTGACGAGCAGTTCCTCGTCGCCCTCGGCTGCGGCTCCGGCAAGGACTTCGCGCGCACGCTTGTAGTCTTCGATGTATTCCCCTGGAATGGCGGATTCCTGTTCGGTGGTACCGGAAACCGTCCAGGCCTTACCGTGCAGTATGTCGATTACGCCCTTGAAAGCTGGTCCCTTGCCCATCGGCATGGTGACCGGGCAGACTTCCACCTCGAAATGGGAGTGGATCTCCTGGACCGAACGCAGGAAATCCGCCTTGTCGTCGTCCATGTGGTTGATGAACACAAGTCGGGGCTTGTTCCTGCGGTCCAGCATGCGCCATAGCTTGATCGTCTCGATCTGCACGCCCGCACGGGCGTCGATCATCATGAGCGCGAGTTCGGAAGCCCTGAAGGCAGAAATGACTTCGCCGATGAAATCGGACGATCCGGGTGTATCCCAGACGTTTACAAGCTTGTCCTTCCAGGTAAGGTGGGCGAAAGCGCTGTAAATGGAGATCTTGCGCTCGATTTCTTCGGGGGTAAAATCGCTGACGGTCTTGCCCGATTCAACTGATTCGGCTTTCTGCAGTATACCGGCCGCGAGCAGTAATTGTTCAATCAAAGTGGTTTTACCGGTTTGACCATGTCCGGAAATGGCTACTGTTCGAATCAGATCAGTTGAAAATCCCATTTTACGCTCCTCCTGAAATCATGTGTGCTGCCAATAATCCCTTAATCCTAAGTTCTCTTATATTGTATTGTCAAGAAAATAATATACTATTACTATATAGGTATGGATTTACAACGGAAAACGATACAGACGCTTGCATCTGCCCTGGAACAAAAACGCGAAGAACTGTCCCGCTTTTATCTCCAGTTCGGTTTGAAGCTTCTCGGCGATTCCTCCGGGCCTGCCGCAGGAGCCCTCGGTTCCGAACGTACCGAAACCTGGCGCGGCCTGATGTCCACCCGCGAGGCCGATACCAGGGCCGTTCTCGACATACAGACCGCCGTGGCGAAGCAGCAGGAGCTTGCGCGGTTCCGCAAGGAAATCGAAAAAACCCTCGTAGAAGCGAATCAGGCATATACCGGTCGACTCGAGGAACTCGGACGCGCTTTTTACGGTCAATATACCGAAAGCGATGAGGAGGTCTTCGGCGATACCTACGGGAAGGCTTCCGCCGAGGGGAAAATTCTCATGGCTCTCGAAGAAAAACAGGACAAACTGCATCTCGAGCTCGTGGAATCCGGTTTTTTCGGCAAGATTTTCGCCCAATTCAAGATGGCCGGCCTATCCTCGAGTATCCGTCAGTATAAAACGCGCATCATGAAGATTTTTTCCGATGGAGCCGCCGACTTGCTGAAAGCCGGTGCGATCGAGTCCGGGATAGCCGCCGGAAACCTCGGTGCCCGTTACGTGGAACTTTTGGCCGACCTTAAAACCTCGGGGGCCCATCTGGATGACTTGAAAATCCGCAGGTCGAGCCTTGACGCCGACCTTGAAACCGTCCTGGATACGCTTGCGGCATTGGCCGCCTCGGAGAATCCCTCAAAAAGAATGGACGAACTCCATGCCCGCATCAGGGATACGGACAAGCGCATGGATTCCCTCACCATCCTGAGCGCACGGGAATACAGCGACCAGTTTCTCGCCGAAGACGGTACGTCCCTTCTCGGAAATGCCGGAGACGGGCATACGTTCAGCGACATGGGCGCGTTCAGCCATCAGCTCGAACAGATCGCCTCCCTGCGCGCCGAAATCGCGGTTGCCGGCAAAAAAATCGCGGTCCTCGAAACATCGGTCAGGATCGAGTCGCTCGACAGGAACATCGCCGGTTTCGAAAGAACCATCGCGGATTACGAGAAGAAAATAGCCCATTACCGGGGATTGAACGAAACCCTGGCGAAAAATATCCGCGAGGCCGACGAGGAACGGCGGCGCCTCGCGGAATACCGGGCTACGGTCGAAAAAAACATCCGAGTCGATCCATCGTGACGTAACCGGTTTTTTCTGATATACTTTCCGTCGTTATGGCAAAAAAAACGGCTGATTACGACGAATCCAAGATCAAGACCCTCAGTTCCCTCGAGCACATCCGGCTTCGCACCGGCATGTACATCGGTCGGCTCGGCGACGGCTCCAATCCCGATGACGGCATTTACGTGCTCGTCAAGGAAGTCATCGATAACTCCATCGACGAGTTCATAATGGGCAACGGCAAACAGATCGACATATCGCTCAAGAACAACCAGGTCATGGTGCGCGATTACGGCCGGGGCATACCGCTCGGAAAAATCGTCGACTGCGTGTCGGTGATAAACACCGGCGCGAAGTACAACGACGACGTCTTCCAGTTTTCGGTGGGCCTCAACGGCGTCGGTACCAAGGCCGTCAACGCGCTGTCGAGCTGGTTCCGCGTCATGTCCGTCAGGGACGGAAAGTACGCCGAGGCGGTGTTCGAGCGCGGCGTTCTCAAGAGCCAGAAAAACGGCACCGTCAAGCCCGAGGTGAAAAACGGCACCCTCGTCGAATTCATTCCCGACGAGGAGCTGTTCAACGATTTCTCCTTCAACCTCGAATTCCTCGAGAGGCGCATCTGGAACTATTCCTATCTCAACGCCGGCCTCATCCTCAATTTCAACGGCCAGAAATTCGTCTCGCAGCACGGTCTCCTCGACCTGCTAGACGCGGAGGTCGGAAAGGACCACATATACCAGTTCGGCTACTACAAGGGCAAGCATCTCGAGATCGCCTTCACCCACACCAACAACTACGGCGAGAATTATTTTTCGTTCGTCAACGGCCAGTATACCTCCGACGGCGGCACCCACCTGTCGGCCTTCAAGGAAGGCCTCCTCAAGGGCATCAACGAATACTACCGGAAGAACTACAAGAGCGAAGACGTGCGCGAGGGAACCGCCGCTGCGGTGGCCGTCAAGATACAGGCTCCGGTATTCGAAAGCCAGACGAAGAACAAGCTCGGCAACACCGAGGTCCGCGCCTGGCTCGTGAACGAGACCAAGGCCGCCGTCGACGACTGGCTCCACAAGAATCCCGAGGCGGCCCGTCTCCTCGAGGACAAGATCCTCGCGAACGAGCGGCTCCGCACGGAGCTCAACAGCGTCAAGAAGGAAGCGAAGGAAAACGCCCGCAAGATAGCGTTGAAAATTCCCAAGCTCAAGGACTGCAAGAACCATCTGGGCGACGGGGGCAAAGGCGAGAACTCGGTCATTTTCATAACGGAAGGCGATTCGGCTTCGGGTTCCATGGTCTCGAGCCGCGACGTCTATACCCAGGCCATTTTCGCGATGCGCGGCAAGTGCGAGAACATGTACGGCAAGAAGCGGGCCGAAATCTACAAGAACGCCGAGCTCTACAACATGATGATGGCCCTCGGTATAGAGAACGACATAGAGGGGCTGCGCTACTCCAAGATCATCATCGCCACCGATGCCGACAACGACGGCTTCCATATCCGCAACCTGCTCCTGACCTTTTTCCTCAGCTACTTCGAGGAGCTCGCGACCTCGGGCCGCATGTACATTCTCGAGACTCCGCTCTTCCGCGTCCGGAACAAGAAGGAAACCGCCTATTGCTACAGCGAGCGCGAGCGGGACGCCGAAGTCAAGCGCCTCGGCAATTCGAGCGAGGTGACCCGGTTCAAGGGTCTCGGCGAGATCAGTCCGAAGGAATTCGGGCAGTTCATCGGGGATGACATCCGTCTCCTGCCGGTGACCGTACAGACCCTCAAGAACATTCCCGGAATCCTCGAGTTTTACATGGGAAAGAACACTCCCGACCGGAAGGATTACATCATGAAAAATCTGCTTGCCGAGGTGGACGTATAAATGGATTACATAAAAAGCCTTTTCGACAAGAACTTTCTCGAATACGCGAGCTACGTCATCAGGGACCGGGCGATCCCGGATCTCGAGGACGGACTGAAGCCCGTGCAGCGGCGCATCCTCCATTCCCTTTTCGACATGGACGACGGAAAATTCCACAAGGTCGCGAACGTGGTCGGCCATTGCATGAAGTACCATCCGCACGGTGACGCCTCGATCGGCGGCGCCCTCGTCGTGCTCGCGAACAAGGACCTCTTCATCGACAGGCAGGGAAACTTCGGAAACATCTTCACCGGGGACAACGCGTCGGCTGCCAGGTACATCGAGTGCCGCTCGACGCCGCTCGCGAAGGATCTCCTCTTCAATCCCGATATCACCAACTATGTGCCGTCGTACGACGGACGCAACAGGGAGCCGACCGCCTTCCGCGCGAAGCTTCCCATCGTGCTCGTCATAGGGGCCGAGGGTATCGCCGTCGGCATGTCGACGCGCATCCTGCCTCACAACATCCGCGAGATCATCGAGGCCGAAAAAGCCTGCCTCTCGGGCAAGGCCTTCCAGCTGTATCCCGATTTTCCGACCGGCGGTTACGTCGACGTCTCGGGGTATCTCGACGGAGCGGGCAAGGTGCTCGTGCGCGCGAAGCTCGACACGTCGGACGAAAAGCGGATCGTCATCCGCGAACTGCCGTTCGGCAGCACGACCGAAAGCCTCATCGCGTCGGTGGAAAACGCCGCCAGATCGGGCAAGGTGAAAATTTCCGAGATCAACGACTTTACGACCGACACGGTCGAAATAGAAATCAAGCTGCAGCGCGGCGTATATACCGACGACGTCATCGACGCCCTGTATGCCTTCACCGACTGCGAGCAGTCGATCTCGTGCAACCTTCTCGTCATCCGGGACAACAATCCGGTGCAGATGACGGTGAGCGAGGTCATACGCGACCACGCCAAGAAGCTCGTCAAGATTCTCAAGGAGGAGCTCGAGCTCGAAAAGGTCAACCTGACCGACCGGCTGCACCAGCGGACGCTCGAGAGGATTTTCATCGAAGAACGGATTTACAAGAAGATCGAGACGATGAAAACGGCCGAGGGCGTCATCAACGCGGTGCTCAAGGGTTTCGAACCCTTTACCGCGGAACTGATACGGGAAGTGACCGAAGAGGACGTCGAACGCCTCCTGAAAATTCCCATCAGGCGCATATCCCTCTATGACATCAACAAGAACCGTGCGGAAGTAGCCGAGATCAACGCCCGCATCAAGGAAATAAACAAGCTCATGAAGAATCTCGTCGCCTATGCGATCACCGTCCTCGACGGGATTCTCGCGAAGCTCGACGCGAAGGAAACGGGACGGCGCACCGAGATCTCGCGCTTCACCAAGGTCGACGCGAAGGAAGCCGTCACCCGCGACACTCCGCTCCGGTACGACGAGGAAACCGGTTATCTCGGCACGAGCGTACAGGGCGGTACCGAAATTCTGAAGGTGACTCCCTACGACCGGATCCTCGTCATGCGGCGAAGCGGCGTGTACACGATAATGGACGTACCCGACAAGATATTCGTCGACAAGGGCATGTGGTATTGCGGCTTCTCGGACAAGGAAGTGCTGTCGAAGGTGCTGTTCACCGTGGTCTATCGCGACGGCAAGACGGGGTATCCCTGCATCAAGCGCTGCCGGGTCGAGGGATTCATCCTCAACCGCGATTACATGATAGTTCCCGAAGGCGCCACGGTTTTGTACCTCGGAACGAAGGAAAAGTTTTCGTTCAACGTCAAATACAAGCCGAAGCTCAGGCTCAAGACCCTCGAGCAGAATTTCAAGGCGCAGGATTACGCGGAAAAAGGCCTGAAGGCCCTCGGCGTCCGCCTCGCCCCGCGCGAAGCCGTTTCCGCCGTTCCCGAGGAATCCGCGGGCGGCCTGCGTAAGGCAGCGGCGAGGATCGTGCAGGCCGAGCTCGCGCTCATGTCCGAGCCGGCGTCCGCGAAACAGGCGAAACCCGCTGCAAAATCCGCGACGAAACCGGCTGCGAAAACAGCGGCGAAACCCGCTGCGAAAAAGCCGGCCGCCAAGCCGGTTGCCAAAACTCCCGTAAAACCCCGCAAGAAATGAAAAAGCCTCCGGAATGAGATGTTCCGGAGGCCGTACCGGGAGCGGCGGCGTACTGTCAGTCTATGAGGAACGAGATTTTCGTCTCGCGCAGCAGTACCGGCGCCTCGGCGGTGATCACCGGTGCCGGCCTGGTAGCGGCGGCGGTGGTTGCGCGCACCGGCGAGGTGACTTCGGTGGAAGGCGTGGATGAAAGCTGGATCGTTTCCATCTCGGTCTGCATCGCGGTTACGGGACTTGTGACCGATTCGCCGAAGAGTTTGAGTTGTTCTCCGGCATTTCCGATGCGCGACTGTCCGAGGGCGCTGACATACAATACCGATCCCCGCGTGATTACCAATTGGTCTCCCATTTCGAAGACCGTTCCGCGCACGGATGCGGTCGCCACCGGGCTTTTCACGGTAAAGCCGTTTTTCTTGCTGTTTAGCGGGTTGACTTCCGCCTTGACGTTGCCCACTTCAAGATATAGTTCGGTATCGACCGTATCTTCTTTTTCGACCAACTGGGTAAGGCTCATCCGGGTAAGCGGTTTGATGGTGAGTATGGAAGCGCCGAGCCGTACCGTCGCCTCGGCCTTGAATCCGGTGGAAATCATCGTCCCGGAGGCGACCGCATCACCGGCCCGAAGCGTTTTCCAGATACCCGTTCCGTCCCGGTAATCGACTTTTCCGGTAACGGTGACCACCTGGCCGTCGAGGGCGAAAAGGGTGAAGGATCCAGCCGTCAGAAGAAGCATCAACAGGCTTGCCGTGTTTCGTTTCATTCAATTTCCCTCCATAAAAACATTTGTTCATAGATCAAGAATCGCCTTGAGCGATGCCTGATATACAAAATCCTCTCCGTTCGGGAACAATACCGCCGAATCCATCCTGAACCGCAGATCGTTCGTCGCCTTGATCGTTGCTCCGAGCGAAAGTTCGGTGCTGTCGTACAGTCCGTCTCCCTCTTCGGGTTCGACCGGATGCATGAATACTTTTCCGGCTATATCCGCATTGAGAAAGGCAAAGGGATTGTACTGCCATCCTCCCGAGACGCGAAAAAGGTTGCCGTAGCCTCCGAGATACATCGTTCCCGCGCTTTGGAACGATATCGGCAGGAATCCGGTAAAATAGTCTCCGTCCCCGGGGCTGAACAGCATCTGCATGTACAGCAGGTGCTTCGCGGCCGGGAAAAGGTCGAGCCGGAATGATGCGAGGGCCGATGTCTCCGAATAGTAGTCGTCCGAGTCGAGTATGCCTGCCTGGACCGTCCCCGATACCGAGTAAAAGAGGGAAGCGAGCACCGGTCCGCTCAGCGAAACCGTCGCATACACCGTATCCACGATTTCGACATGGTCGGTATCGAGGTATCTGCGCAGGTCGTATTGTCCGAGCGTCTCGAGTATGAGGTCCGAATAACCCAGGGCCTCCGGAATCTGGATCGTAAACTTGCCGATGATCCGTGCGGGTCCGAAGACATATGCCTTGTCGAAAGCGGCGTCCGCGTCCGCATAATCGTCATCGGTCATGAGGGATCCGCTTTTCCTGATGTTGAGAAGGCCCGTATACGCCGCGAGAAAATCGGCGTTGAACGCCGGAACCGAGGAATGGAATTCGATGCCGTCTACGGTCTGGTTGAAGACAAGGCCGGTTATGTCTGATGCGGGAATGCGCCCCGCGTCCAGGGACAACCGGTATCGGGGAAGGGACACGGGCGAAAGCGACAACCGGAACAGGTCGAGATCCGCGAAAAATTTGAAGCTTGTCTCTTCTGCCGGTTTGGAAGCATAGGTGCTTCCTTCCACGGCGAAAGATTCGGTTCCCTTGGTACCGAGCGGTATCGAGACCCAGAACGTGCTTTTATGGTCCGTATACCATTCCGTTTCCCCGATATACCGAAGTCCGCCCGAATTGGTCAGTTCGGCACCGTAATCAAAGGCGAAGGCCAAGGTTCCGCAAACGATGAGCGAAGCTGCTGCCATGCGTGTTTTGGTCATTCGGTTCATTTGACCGCCTCCGGGAGCGCGAGGAGCGCGTTTTTACGGCCAAGAGCCGCTTCGGTTGCCGGTGGATTTCCCAATTGCGCGTCCGGATGGAGCGTGAAGAAACGGCTGACGGCCCTGACGAGATCCCTGCCGGAAAGGGTGTCGTCGGGATCGGTTTTCGGATCCCAGAATCCGGTCGATTCGAGTTCTTTCCAGGCATATCGGCCGTTCCTGAAATTCGTCCAGAGTATGCCGCCCTTGAGCCCGTAATTGAGCATGAAAAAATGCGATACATCCTTTACGGTAATCGGCTGTCCCGCCGGGGATTTGAAGGGAAAGGTGCCGAAACGGTCGCACCGGGTCCAGGCTTCGAACGGCGTGCATTCCATGCCGGTCTGGCTCGCGACGAGCCAGGAAAAATCGATGAACGATACCGTGGTTTTTTTAAGAATGTCCGATAGGACTCCGACGTCCTGTGAAAATACGGGTACGAAAACAAGCGCGAGCGCCAGCGAGAGGGCGGTTTTTTTCATCGTGAAACCTCCCTCGTTTCTACGGCGGTTTCCCGGGTGAACAGAAGCGCCGTATTTTCGGCGAAACGGTACTGGATTTCTTCTACAAGCACGGACTCGACGGGACGGCCCGCCGCATTGTCCCAGAATATGTCCATCCGCGACGCTCCGGCGATACGCTCGAGACCTGTCCGTTTCGCTATGGCGGGGGAGGGTATGTACAGGGGGTACCATTCGGCCCGTATGTGGAACACCGGGAGTCCCCCTCGTTCGGTCATGCCGATGAGGGTATAGGAGACCGAAACGCGCACGGGCGCCGGTTCTTTGTGTCCGAGGTTGGATATGTCGCACATTACCGTTCCCGGTTTCATCCAGACCGCCCCCGGATCGAGATCCCCGCCGGAAAATGACGGGATGTTACGGAGCCAGGGGATCGAACTTTCGATGCCGGCATCGACATCGGGACCCTGAAGGGCTGTGGTGGATTCGGCGGGTTTCGAGGTGACCGAATCGAGACCGGTAACCGATTCCCGTACGGTTGATTTCTTTTCGACGGTTTTTCCCGTGCCGGACTGCCACGCAAGAATTTCCGCGTGCAAGCCTGTGGCTGTGAGCAACACGATGAGAGCCAGGCAGGTTTGTCTCTTGAAGTTCATGCACTTACTCCTTATCGCCATTATAAATATAGAGTATTTTCGTTTAAATGTAAGATCTTTTGCCCCTTTGTTCCTTTTTTTTCCCGATGTGTTATACTTTGAATCCAGCACGGAACAGGAGACGGAATGTGAATGCACCCGGAAATTTCGGAGATTTTTTGAAGAAAAAACTCGAATATGTGGCAGCCCTGCTGGTATTTCTTTTTTTTCTCGCGCTTTCCCTGACCGGGCCGGCAAAAACCACCGAATTCGGCCTGTATGACACCCTGCTCGGCATAAAACCCGCCGCCACGGAACGAACGGACATCCTCCTCGTAAACATAGACGATTTGGCCATCGAGGAAATCGGGGCCTGGCCCTGGTCGCGCGACATCATCGCCGACACCCTCATCCGTCTTCGCGAAGTCGGCGGAAAACGGGCGGTATTCGATATCGAGTACCTGTCTCCCGGACAGGCAGGGGTCAACCGGTCCTATGTCAAGACAGGATTCCCCGCCGAATACGAGGGCGTACACGCGGAAATACTGCAATACCTCAAGGATTTTTCGGATGCGATAGCGGCGAAAAGCATTCCGCTTGCGGCCGTTCCGGAGGTCGGTACCGAAATGTCTGCGTATATCGACGAACGGATGAGCGGCCTGTCGCTTTCGATCACGGCGAATATTTTCCGGGACAACGACGCTTATTTCGCGGATGCCTTGCGCTATTTCGGCCATGCGTACCTGACGATAAACAGCCTGCCCATCAACACGAACGACGACACGAAGCCGGCAATCGAATATGCCCGCGCGCATCTGATGCGCACCGACGTGGAGGATCCCGACGGTCTCATTGTACGCGACAACGCCCTGTTCCGCCGTGAGGAATCCCAGGTGAAGGGTATTTCCCCAGCCATCCTGCCCCTTCTCTCGAGGGCAGCCGGCGCGGGCTTCCCCAACGTCATAATCGACAATGACGGCGTTCGCAGACGTATAGAGCTGCTTTCGGAATTCGAGGGCGCCTATATCGGCCAGCTGGTTTTTTCCCCGATCATCGACCTCCTGCAACCGGAAAAAATGGTGAGGAAGGGACAGTCCCTCGTTCTCGTGCAAGCCCTCGATCCCGCCGGTCCCGAAACGGGAAACAGGAAGGATATCACGATACCCCTCGACGAAAAGGGCCGCTTTCTCGTCAACTGGCTCAAGAAGAATTTCGCGGACGCGGCCAAACCCGAAAACTCGAGCTTCCGCCATATTTCGATTTATGCCTTCAAGCGCTGCGACGAAATGGAGGAAAAGCTCGTCGACAACCTGAAGTCCATCGAAGCGCTTTCCATCAAGAATGCCGAAGGGTATCTGTCGTATCACGATGCCGCGGGCTGGCTGCTGTCCGGCTACCGGGAACTGCAGGCATGGAAGGCCGCCCTGCTCGACGGTTCCCGGGCCGACTTCGACCCGTACCTCGGGTCCCGGAAGGATTTTTTCGCCAACTACGCGCAGTTTCTCGAAGGCGGTTTCGACACCGAGATTTACGATACCTTCGACCGTTTCCGGGAAATGACCGGCGATTCCAAGTACGAAACGATGAAGGAAAGCATCCGGGGAAATTTCGCCATATATCGCGGGGACTTCGAGGCCTACAACGCGCAGTTCGATACCCTCGCCCAAAAGTGCGCCGGTTCGTTCTGTATCCTCGGCAATACGGGTACGGCCACGACCGATCTCGGCAAGAATCCCTTCCACAAGGCCTACGCGAACGTCGGCACCCATGCCAACATCTACAACACGATCATGTCGGAACAGTTCATCATGCCGTTGCCACGCTGGACATCCTGGACTCTCGCCCTCGCGCTCTGTCTTCTCAGCGCGCTCGCATACCGGCGGATCGCTTCCCTGAAGGCGCGCATCGCATACGGCGTCTTTTCCTCCATTTTCACCTTCGCGGGCATAACGGCACTCTTCGCCTTATTCAGGATTTACGTCGAAATGTTCGTGCAACAGGAAAAAAGTTTTCTCCGGAAGGCGTTCACGATGTACCTGTCCTCGGACGTCGTCAACGAAATCGTCTCGGATCCCTCGAAGCTCAAGCTCGGCGGTCAGGAAAAACAGATCACCGCGCTCTTTACGGACATCAAGAGTTTTTCGACCCTTTCGGAACAGGTGAGCCCGGAACATCTCGTCCAGATCCTCAACAAGTACCTTACCGTCATGAGCGATCTCGTGCTCGAGCAGAAGGGAACGATCGACAAATATATCGGCGACGCCATAGTCTCCTTTTTCGGCGCGCCCCTCGATCTCGAGGACCACGCCGCACGGGCCTGTTTCGCCGCTGTTCGCATGAAACAGGCCGAGGAAAAACTGAACCGGGAGCTGCTCGCCTCGGGAGAGATA
>JFJP01037403.1_pt1 | contig 36018 bp, 19 predicted proteins | sample 431651 | NCBI WGS metagenome assembly JFJP01 (sample SAMN02602958, study PRJNA72255) | Microbial mat metagenome, whole genome shotgun sequencing project. | biome: fresh water; feature: sink hole; material: water; isolation source: purple microbial (photo- and chemosynthetic) mats found in... | reverse complement strand
TATCCAACCACATATATCAAAATGTTCGGCAAAATAGCGCCTACAAATTGATATACAAATATTTTGGTTATCTGTACAATTGTGCATATAACTTGGAAATATCATGAAAATCTGTGTTTGGACCAAAATATCATAACTCGCGCATTCGATTTTGTATAAACTCATAGTATCAGTGTGTGCGCATCGAAATTTCTGTTAATCTGATGAAAATTTTATTGAATTTGGACAACGGGTTCTATAGATATTGCACTTAAACCACTATCAAAGAAACACAATTTTCTATCGTCAATATGTAAACACCCCTTTAACTTTGTATAATGAGTTTCATTGAAATGACGTATTGAATCTGCACTAAGAACGAAGGGTCAAATTTACGATGTTCATGAAATGTGTGCTATTGTTATAAATCCAAATAGTTTTTGCAGGAGTTGTCATTTGCAAAATGAATTCCGAAGGAATAGCACTTGAATTTATGCGCGAATATTTAAATGTGCATTCATGTACACATTTCAGGAATTTGTTAAACGTTTACTCACATTTGAAATCTTGCGATTTTGAGGATGTTGCTTTCAACGTGTATAACAAACACAATATATTGTACAATGGTTTTTTAACTTTGATGTCGTCAACGCTAAATGACAAGAAATTGTTTAACCCGATTGATGGATCATTCATTACCATTGACTGCTTTTCCAATTGGAATTTGCTTATCATGCGATCATTTTACTATTTCAAAATGTTTTTCCCAGCAATGCTTTTCTTTTTTCAAAATTCTAAATATGACTGCCATTTAGAAAGAGCCAGAAAATTGATTTTGAATCGTTATTCGATAAATACATTCTCCAAAAGCAGAGAAGAATACGATTTGTGCGAAGGTTGGAGACTAAAAGTGAAATTTCTTCGAAGCGAATATTTAAATTCCTGTTTTTATCCATTCAATATTATCAACAATAAACTTCTCACCAATACACGCGATACGACAATTAAGGCCAAAACAATTTCTGTTAACTACGAAGATGTTGAACATATCGCAACGATTATCTACAAAAACTACGCCTTCATGATAAGGGGAAGATCGTTCATCATTTGCAGAGAAAAGACAATGAACTTAAAATTTGCTAACGTTTACAAACTTAGGTTTTCAGCGCCGTTGAACGCAAAAGCATTTTTAGGTACATACTCAATAGAAACCAACATTCCATTGTACTTCCTTTTCAGGCGCGAGAAGGATCTCAAAACGTTAGTGCAAATTCACAATGCTTATGCATGTTCTAGTCAATGTTCAACTATTGCAAAAATTCCGCTTCCCGCTGAAAAAAAAAGCGCTGCTAGAAATGCGGTGTATAATCTGGACGAGTTCGTTCAACATTTATCTACAATATACACTAGCAAGAAGCACAATTGTCAACAGTCTTTCGAACCTATTTGTAAACGCACATTAACGCAGTATTTGGAAAAAACTGGATTCATCTCAGTGTACGATTTGAAAGACTATAAATCATTGGCATATGTCAAAAACAGGGTAATTCATCTTACTTCAATGTTTAAACGGCCTATGCTCAAAAAACCGTTTTTCGAGAAGAAAGGAAAGCCACTTGTCAAAGTAGAAAAGATGGTGAAAAACATCACGATGACACGATACAAAACAGAAACGGCAAATCTCGACAAAATATCGTTCAACATTAACTATCAGGGACCTCTTAGTACTTTACAGTTAGCGCTTGCTCGTTTTCTAAATGAAAATGGTAATTGCAAGATTTTGAACAAATTATGGGTGAGTAACGTTTGTACTACATTGGATTCGATACACTCTGGAATTCTAAATACACACAATTATAGGAGCGCTTGTCTGGGCAACGATGATCGAATGTCGTATCAGATGATAAACTTTCCAGCAATAGTAACGTTATTCAATCAAGTCAATTCAGCGCAATCGATAATCAACAACAGAACATCACTAAATACCTGTAGAATGTATGGTGATGAATTGAAACAGAGTTTGATTAAATGTGTCGACTTCATCAAATCAAATAGTGAAAACGATCCAGAGCTTGTAGACATGTTTTACCAAGTCGAACGAAAAAGCAGTGAACTCATTCCAAGGAACGTTATTACACTGTTGCATCTGTTGAACTTGTTTAAAGAATTCAAAGGATTTTCAGCAAAAGACATAGTTAGTCTTTTCACCAAAGATATCGTGTGTTCAAGATTAATTATGACCTCTAACAGATCATTTTGTGTTTCGAATTTGTATAAAAAATCATACAAATCAGACGCCGTTGAAAACATAAGCGTCAAATCTGTAAAGTACGATAGAGTGCATCCACCGCTGATCATTAACAGAAAAAGATTGTATCGTCAAATCAAAAAGAAGTTTGCCGACGTTGGATCATTAAGCAAAAGAATATTCCACCAGCGTGGACGGAATGCTAATTTGGTCGATATAATTCTCAACTCCAAAGATGAGTTTTTTTTAACGAAAAATTGTCTCGATTTGATCAACAAACTACATACAAAGTACAAGCATTTTCCATCAACAAAATCGGAGCTCGAAATCATTCGCGAATTCATGTCGGAAGAAATGGCATACTATCCAGTATTATTTTTCTAGTGGTATATAAGACTCACACTTCAAACACATACCATCATTCAACAATGGCTTGTGAAGGTTGCAGCAGCGAAATCAGCGAGCTAAGCGATTCTCTTCAAGAAGAGGTGTTGCGTGGATGTGAAAAATACAATGACTGGTCAGATTACTTTCAAGACTATATCCATGATATGTTGGAAACGGTGGTGCAAAACTACTACACGCTCGTTAACAATAGCGAAGATATATCTTTGCAGTGTAGTTTGGTCAATGCTTATTCGCGGAATTACATCTATATCACGACAAAACAGCCAACTATCGAAAAACTGTGTGAATGCTTTAGATTACTGAACAACACGTTGTACCACAAAACGGAGTATGGATGCAAACTGAAGAAATTGTTCGGATGTGTGATGCATGGCGTGTTTCCAAATCACTATATACAATACGCTCATCTCGAGAACCAACTGGATAATTGCGCTGAAGAACTGTTGCAACAAGTTGTAGAAAAATTTGTATAAGACTATGACTGCATTTGTTTGTATGTTTGATTAGTCATGTATATTGTTGACTACAATAACCGAATAATAAATGTACCATTGTACGAATGGGCTTGTTCTTGTAACTCAACCTTAGATACGTCTATGAATACTATACTGTGGAGTAAATTACCGTTTTATTCTAACATTGTTGGCGATTTGATATATCGAGAAGAAAGCTTCCTTTGGCAGACTTTGTTCTTAAAGAAGGCCAGCGATTTTCTCAAACCAGTAAACTATTTCAATAACATTCAACAAAAACGACAAACATCTTCTTTTGTACGCGAGTCAAGCAATGCGCATTCCGTAAAAGAAACAATATTGACCATATTACAGCATAAACCAAACTATCTCGACTTTATACATGTGTATCATAGAATAGCTAAGGAGGACAACATATATTACGAAATGTTTCAAAAATCCTTTTTTTATGAAATGTTTTTCCATTTGCTCAAAAAAGAACCAATCATCAGCAATGCAGTTATGTTAGCTGTTTGTGAAAAATATATGGGACTAGACGTTAACGAATCGTTTCTAGAAGACGTGAAGGAGTTCTATTCTCATAAATACGCTTACCAAATTATACCTCGAAGACATGGAAAAACATTTATGACTGGATCTGCCTTTGTAGCACTGTTGTTTACTTTTCTAACGTGTGGTATGCGATTGGGTTACTATTCTCACACAAAGGACTTGGCACAAACTGTCAAAAACTATGTTATCACAAAATGCAAAGAATGGAGCGAGAAATTAACGCATTCGCGATACAATATCATGACTCCAACAGACTCGGTCATTGTCAAAATCATCAGCGATCAACACGGGACATTTTTTACAAATGCCAAACAAGATGATGACTTTAATTGCTTAGCAAAGTTCAAAAGTGCACGAAACGATAATGCTTTGAGAGGCGATGATCTTAACATTTTAATCGTGGACGAAGCGTTTTCAATCAACAAATGTCGATTTGGTACCATCTTGGCGCATGGTCAAAAAGCTGATAACAAGATCATATTTTTAACATCACCCGTGAATCACAAAGTGGACGAAATGTGTGAGATCACAAGCAATTTGAAAAGTAGAAAAGACATCAATCTGTATCATGTATACTATTTTTGCAACAACGAAGAACACTTAAAATACGCTTCAAAATACCCAGCATGTCCAAATTTGATTTTCTATAAACCTGACCATATACACATAAACGAAACAAACAGGTTTCTGTCAAATTTGTTGTCGCATTCGACATCAAGCTTTGAGGATGAATTGGGTATCGTACCGGCATCATATACCAACATTCAGAAAGGTGGTGGAAAACTCTGCCCATTTTCAGACAGGCTATTATCGTACATGAAATACAACGTTAACATAATTGACGATTCGACTTGTGTAAACAACGTGTTTATTTACATGGATCCAAATTACTGTGATTCACTCAGCAGCGGAATAGGTATTGTCGCTACTGGTTTAACACAAGATCAAACGTTGTGTGTGCTGTATTTAGACCACAAGTTTATTGAATCTGAGGAATTGGGTAAAGCAAATGAAATTATGGTAAAAATGATTTTACACTGCGTACATCATTTGGAAAAAGTGTCCATGTCATCTTCTAAAAAACGATACATCACTGGAGAGCAAAAGCCTTCGAAGAGAAAATTCTTCATTGCTGTAGAAAACAACGCTCAAAGAAACAATTGTGTGAATATATACGAAAAGGTAAAGGAGTGTTTAAAACGTACCGAAATTGAAGCGTATTTGTACTATTCAGCAGTTGAGAATCGCATCACTAAGGATCTCCATAAACAAGCTGGCTATAGCTTACTTAACAAATTGTCCATATTTACACAGACTATAGACTATATGAACGAAAATCTTATTTGGTTTTCAAGTTTATTGACGTCATATTATTTGAACAAACAAGGCAAAAACGAAATCGAATATTTGTATCAGAATATGATGCAGTTCAAGTTCAGCCCAGTTGAAAGGAAATTCAGTGGCAAAGGAACGCATTCCACGGACGACGTACCAGACAGTTTGATAGGAAGCGGGTATTTCTCCTTGTCTCACAACTGGGCTGTTATGAAACAAAATTGGATTGCACTTGCATGCTGGATTGAAATAAAATAGTATATGATATAACCTGTCGTGTTTTGTTTTGTTTTACACATGTAAGTTATGGCAAACACGGTTGATTTATTCGATGATTACAACGACGAAAACGTTGCACTTTGCGATGGTTTTGATTTGTTGTGCAATGTTGAGTTCTTTGTGAAGGCAATTGAGAATCAAAATCATACTCAGATACAAAAATGCCTAACCCATTTTAGTCATGAAACAATAGAGAACAAATTTCGATTTGTCAACTCATTATGGGTTGATCTTGACAACAATGTCTACAAAAGACTTGTTCTAGAAATATTGGATATTTTGACATGGGCTCCAACAAGTCAAATATCCAAAATTAAAATCAATCCGCTGTTGAGTGTACAACATCGTGATTTGGCCGAATATCAAAGTGAGGTACTAAGCTTTCGGTCAGATATGATGCCGATACATAGCAGCTACGATGCACCACACGTTGTTCTTTCGTTGTGCGCTAACGAGAAAACATACTTTGCCAAATATTTCAATGGCACAAGGTGGTGCAAACTTCAAATGCATGAGCATGTGCTAGCAAGTCTACCAGATTTGACCGAATGTCAGTTTGCGATTGTTGGAAACGAACTTTGGTACATCAGTGATGACTTTTTGTACAATCTGGATCTGTTTGCCGAACGCCCCATCATATACTATGTCTTGTCCCAACCAATTCCTAGAGATATTCAGCTTTGCAAAAGTGGCGAAACCTTGATCATTTTGTCGAGAGAAAAGAAAATCGCAGAAGTAATAGCAAAAGCGTCACTTAATCAGCCATTCGAAGTGTCTGAATGGTACGACTTGCGACGAAACGAGTATGCTATTCAGTCGTCAAATGAAGATTTCACCACGTTTGAAATAAACCTGAGATATTTGCGTAAAAGTGTGAATGTATGCCTTAGTGACAAATGTAACAGTTTGTACCATACGGATAACAATATTGTTGGTGAATACAGCATAAATCCAAATGCGTGCTTGTATCGAAAGACGTATCTTGACTCTTCGCATGTAAAATATGATATTCCAAAAGATAATCGCGACAATAGCTTGTACGTACTATTGGACAAAACAATTTTTGAACAATATCTGAACCAGTTTAATTCTTATTCTGGTACATACAAACGCAAACACAGCACCGATGTTTGTGAAGAGAGACGCAATGAGTCTTGATGTGTTTTTATATATATAACCTGTAAGGGTTGTTTTATGTTACTAGCTGCTATGATTAACATAGATTTCACTCCGCTTTTGAACAAAAAAGAAAATGTTGAACAAAGCGAAGACGAACGCATATTGCTCAAACAGCTAAATGATCCTTCTGTCAAAATTAACCTTATCAAGCATCGAGATGAATACTGTTCGTTTTCAAGTGTATCGACCTATGAACGGCAAATAAATCATATACTGACAAAATATGCCAATGCCAAACACGATTTGGATAGCATTAGGGATGTTCGTTTAGTATCACCAACCAAGAAAACCCTCGCTATTCACAAAATGCTTCACAATCAGGTTTATATTCAAGAATCGGGAGCTCCAATGCAATGGTCTGGTTTCAATCTCGAGTATAACGAACGACTTCAGTACATAGACATAGCGTCATTTCTTCGATATCTTTGGTATGATCAATTGTTAAACTACTCCGGTACTGGACCAGCGTTTTGCAAATTGAAGCTGGAAAAGTATGTTAAGGGTGTCGTGGCTAATATCAGTTGTACAAACACGCGTATTGATGATGATCTTGTTGCTAGTATAACAAAATTTGTGCAGTCGAAGTATATTAGTGACTTAAACACGACCGTTTCGAGGTACATGAATGCGTTTTTACTAAAGCATGCTCTCAACGAAAAGTTTAGGTTGTATTTAGAATGGTGCATAATTTTAGGTTTTGTACCTTATAGGAAAAGTGAGAAATGTAAACCTATCATCAAACTCGAAACATTCAGCGATTTGCCAAAGATTGATTTACAACATCTATTTACGATTGCAAATGACATACCGGCTATATCCGATGTAGCTATATTTGTGGTAAATAACACCATCGAGTGTTGGCATTTGCCTACTGAATCTCAAATTGGGTTTGTTGGTTGTAGCAATATAAGAGTTGAAAACAACGAAATATGTTTGGGAACGGCTGGTGAATCAATGTTTTATGCGGAACTGAAGGTAATGCATTTAGCCGAACGACATTTCGAGTGTCAAACCTCAGAACGCTATATTCTTACTGAGATACCCAAAAATGAAACCGCACATGCTGTAAGTAGCGAAAAAAACGACAGTCCACTGTTTGCCACATTAACAAAAGCGCAATCGGCTCTTTTTGACGAGAACAATCCACTGTCTAACTTTTCACGTATACAAGAAAAGAACAAACATATACAGGATTTCATTTCTCGAGTTTCGTATGAAATGAACGATATTCAAGGTAAAATGAATTCCTTTTTGGAAGACATTTCCCCAGATGGAGCAAATACTCTTGTTGACGAGATGGTTCGACAAGGACTAGAAAATTACATGAAAAACATCAAACCCAAAATGGATGACTGGGAAAGAACAATTCGCGATCACTTAAATAAGTTTCGAATGCAAGCCGTGAAATATTTGTCAACATTACCTAAAGGTTTATATGGACTTCAAGAAAAGGTTTCAGAATTAAACTTTAACAACAATATGGATATCGATGATTTCATGGAAGACATAGCCACGTTAAATTGCTCAAAATCCGTTCCGAATATATCTCATTTACAGGACATGGAACGATCTGAAATCGATTTAAAGCAAATGCAAGATAAAGTCAGTCAGTATTTTGATTTGGCTATGCGATTCATGGGTTACGTAAAAGACGCTCAAAAAGTAATTTCGAAGTTGCGAGTCGACGACAGTGTTAAAGATTTACAAGTGAAGACGTTAACGGAACAGAAGAAGGAAATCGTAAAACTAGCTAAGAAATTTCGAGAAGTAGCAAACACACGAGCAAATGTATATGCCGATCAACTGAAGGATGTAAAGAAAGAACTCGAACAATACGTTCATTTTCAAAGTCAAACGGCCGCTAAAACAAAACAACATTATATAACCTTGCGAGACACTCTTCTCACTCAGTCTGGAGAATGGGTGAATAAATATCAATCGAAACAGGACCGACAGCTAAAAATGCTTAAAGAAGGTTTTTCAAAGCAACGTGATTCGACATTCAACGAGTTGAGGACGCCTCTTGAACGAAAGATTGAATACATAAAAGTCGATGGTACAGTACGTGGTAGTAAGCTCGATTCAAAGGTCGACGATAACACTCTTACGATGTATCGAGAAAATCTTCGAAATGCTTGGAAATCCGTTTTGAACGGTTTTGTATGCATACAGAAGACTGTCACAAACAATGGCGTTCAGTTGTACAACATCAACGAAGAAATGATCTTGACAAAATGCGTTCTTCCATTTTTCACAGTCATATACGATCAAGATTTCTATATATCATGCAAAGGTTTGGAAGAATGTAGTCGGATATACGGTTTTGATATTGCGATCGAACTGATTGTAAGACGCATTCTCAAAACAAAATTCGAAGTTAAAACTACAACTGTTATTCAGCAAAGAGATTCCACACCGGTAACCAACGATCGCACTGGTGTACTTTTGGATGTAAGTTGATGTCTTTTTTGTATTAAAAAATATTTGAGAAATAAAATTGCTTATTTCATGATATGAATCAGTTTTTGTCCATTATGAGTCGTTTAGATAACATTGCAACTACGGATGTCGATTTTAGCGCGGAAAATATTTACCAAGATATACGAAACACATTTCTAGCTAGTAGGCCAATTGATGTTTTATTGCCTACAACTAATGCCAAACATCATTTGTGCGCAAATACAAAACCAAACCGTATTCAACCTCATCCAGTTGAGTTGAAAACTAGTAGTATAAACGTTGCATTAGATGATAACAATGATTTCAAATTAGTATTTCGAAAACAAGCAAATGAGTATGTTCACGACTGGATGTCTTCTGTTCAACAAACTAAAACACAACTAGCAGAAAAACACAATCAAATACTTGACCCGCAACCATTGTCAAAACCTGATGATGGTTCTTTTTCACAAAACGATAGTTCCTCAACACTTCAAGCATCCTCGTTTTCATCTAACATTTCAGAAGACATCTGTTTTAAAACAAAAGAGGGTAATACGGTTAAAGAAAACATCACTGGTAACAATTTTTCAAGAACACATGTGTCCGACGCAAGTCAAACAGAACAAGGTCAATCGCTACAAAAAAACAAAAAACCGTATAGAGAATCAGCATGTTCGAATATACAAACACAGGCGACCGGAGATACGATTTTAAAAGAAAACACTTTAACACATTCGGTTGTACAAAGCGTAAATTCACATGTTATCGACGATACCAGTATCTTACAAAAAACTGGAACTAACGATCAAACTATCTCAAGAAAAGCTATCAAACGTAAAATTGACAACTCTTTACAACTGTCTGGTAGAATGCCCCATAAAATGAAAATATCTTCTAAAACCAACGAAGCACCAGTGAAATTATTACTCGCGCCAATTGAAATAGAGTCGTTAACAAAAAAGCCTCTTGTTAAAAAAAACCATGTAATTCAACCAAAACATCGTGGGAATTTAAACGTTAAAGTTCGAAAAAATGCAAACAAAATTGAATTGATTCCAAAACAATTGAACGTTAACACTCAACCGTGTAATGATCCTTCGCTTAAACTTGTCAACGACAAATCAGAAAAAACTAAAGGTTCTTGCACTGTAAAATCTGATAAAAGCATAGTCGAAACCATAGAACGTGTGACTGAAACGAGCGTCAACGATATTCAGTCTCAAACAAAAGAACTGAAAGAACAACAGTCATCCTTGTGTAGCGCAATCGAACAATTACGAGAAGTTTCAAAAATATACTCCGATATCACTAAGCTTAAAGGACAACAGAAAGATTGTAAACAGGATGAGAATATTCAATCCAAAATAGAAACCATGCAAATGGAACACGATGTAAAGTTAAACCAAATACAGTCTTCTATTGCTATCGCCGAAATAAATGCCAAAATTCAAGCACAGGATGTTCAATCCAAATACGAGCTAGGTTTGGGTAAATTGAAATTAGAAGAATGGAAAGCTCAACTGCAAAGTGTACTTAGTAGGGAAACTCAAGGACAAACACAGTCTCACGACTTTCAGTTGATGAAAATGAGAGCTGATATTGAAAGAGAAAAGCAACAGCAAAAAGATTGGTATGTTGCACAGGAAAGTGAACGTGAACGTATTTTCAAAAAGGAGTTGCAAGATATTCAACATAGTCAAGTTATACAAAAGGACAACATTGAGAAACAGTTTAAACAATTTCAGGAACAACAACGCCAAGACCACGAAGCGAGATTAAAAGAACGGGCAGAAATGTTTGCTATTGAAATGCAGAAACTTAAATCTGAACAAGCCCTTTTCATCGAAGAACGACATAAAATATTTGCGCGTCAAATCGAGAACGACAAACAAGATTACGAGGTACACATGCTTAAAATTAAGGAGGATTTCAACAGAGACAGAGATGAACGTAAACATATAGCGGAAGAACTTTCGCAAACGAGATCGTATAATTTTGAAAGGGAAATGGAACGAGACAAAATGATTTTTTCAGTCGACATGTGTAAAATAAAACAGGAGTTTGAGGAAAGGATGCGTTTGATACAAGAATCTTCCAACTTTGAGAAAGATACTCGAAAGCAGCAATTTTCGTCGGAGCAGTTGGATAGAAAGCTGCAAACAACACACGCTCTTGCAAACCAAAAAGATAACATGGAAAAATATAAAGCTGATTTGATGGCGCAAATCAAAAGCAAACAAATAGAAAAACAAGACGAAAATGAAAAACTAAAGATACAAATGAAAATGGCAGAATATGAACTAAAATTGCAGGGAGCGACTATGAAGGCTTCTTTTAACAAATACCTATTTAAGCTCATACCTAGTCCGGTTACAACATTTGAATATCAGTTGGAAAAATCAGCAGAAACTGCACCTTACTCTATCATTAGAACATTTGAACAATTGTGGAATGTGCAATACGATCAATCGTTGGATATACTCAGGCTAAATAAATTCAAAAAGGAACTGGCGACCTGTGCAAAAAAAGCTGTTGAAAATTATTCATCGTTTGCTACATATTTAACTCAAGATGTTCCACACTGGATGTTAAACGCGAGATTAAATTACTGCGCTTTTTTAAAAAGACCGGGAATGTTCATGTTTAAAACGGCACCTAATTTTGTTTATTCTCGAAAACCATTGACTGAAAGTCAGTTAAAACAAATTGATATGCGACGCGCAATATGTGGTCAAGTGATGGAGTTTTCAGTTCCTAGATACACTGTTTATGAGAATCACCTAATTGACAATTTAGAGTTTATGACCACTCAACTTGTATTCCCACAAAATACACAGTATAACATTGATGTATCATTAATTGATAGTGCTCTTGTAAATGATATGGTTATCTCACTTCCAGAACTGAATACTGGGTGTGTAAATGTTGATCAACAGATGTTCGCAAGTTCTATATGTAAAGATTCTCAATTGCAAAAGCGATCCAGACCTATCTACATGACGGAAAATACAAGCGAAGCAAACAAGCGATGCCAATACTCGACTGGTGTTCAAATATTTGTATAGTTGTATTATGTTTCGTGATACAAAATAAACTAAGAAACTAAGTACGTGTCATTCTTTTGCAAGATGGAGTACTTGTATGTACACGACATCTTAACCACAACTGTTTTGAACAAACTTCTATTTCAGTATTGCTCTGTTAACAAAATTGACTTGAACAATATAGCAGAACATATACGATCGCATTTAACGAATCACCCGAATGCATCAACCGAAGTTGCGATACTTCAATGTTACGAATGCGACTCTATTGGTAATGTGAACCAAACTATGAAACAGCTAGTAACAATAATTGGTGAGCAATATACACACTATGTCTTAAATCCAGACGGATCACATGTAAAGTACTTAGCCACAGCAGATGAGTTTAATGTGAACTCGAAACGGTTCACCGAGCGGCGATTTGAAAAGGAATGTTTCTTCTCAGAGAAAGACAGTAGCAAAAGAGTTGTTGAACTAGTTGAGAATAACAGAAAAGTATATGGGAATTCGCACAAATTTGTCAATGAATTCTGCTACAATTTATATGAAGAGTATTTAGAGAACTCTGAATTCAAGGGTCGTTTAATCGAAAAACCGTTTGGCTTCCCTTTTCCATTACTGATGAATGCTTCAATGATTGCTAAAGAGACTGTTTTATTTGGCTCTGCAAAATCCATACAAATAGTCAATGATTCAAACATCACTCATTATTCGTATGAACACAAGACCCTTGCTTTCGATATAGAAACGATAATGGTTGATGATAGTGGTTGTAAAAAGGAATGTGAAATTATCCAATTGAGTGCGACATACCAAGAAGGAAAACGCTTGCGCCGGATAATAGGTATAACAATTGGCGATGCAAACATAGACCCTTCGTTTTACAGTTTTAACCAGCATCAGCAATACTTCGAAGAAACATTTCCTGAAGTTGAGATAATCTGCGTGAAAAACGAACAACAGTTAATAGAAGCGTTCATTGATATATGTACAGACGTAAAACCCGATTACTTTACTGGGTACAATGTTTTGGGTTTTGATTTTCAGATTCTGATGATGTCTGCTGAGCGCCATAAAATTCCGTTGTATGATCGGATAACCAACATGCGTGGATTTTACAAACCAATATCGTTAAATAAGTTAGAACGATCAGAAATTTGCCAGTTTGAAATAAACTACAATACGTTCCCTGGCATACTAATTAACGATTTGTACAGATGTCACAAAGGTGAAAAACTTGACGAACTCGCCAAGCAATCTTTCGGTTTTGGCAAAGAAGATGTCTCTTACACCGAAATACCAAAACTGTTTTATTCTAGCAACATTATGGACAGAAGTAAGCTTCTCAAGTACAACATAGTCGACTCTCTTCTTTGCGCCGCATTAATCAACACAACAGACAACTTTGCATCGTATACATTTTTTGTTATGTCATCAGATACTGCAAAAGTTCCACATTCACAGTTTTTCAATATGCAGAAAACAACAATGATAACGCCTATGATATATTATCGATACAAAAAGAAAAACTTGCTTCAAGATCTAAAAATCAAACCTTCGTCGGAAAACAACCGATTGATAGTCTCCGATATTCTGAAATATTTTTTATACAATGACAAGGATGTTTGCATTCCGATGGCGAAAGAGATGATTGATCAATTTGAATCCGGAGAAATCAAAACGAAGACGATCAGAAACCACTACGATTTCAATATGTATCATGAGTCGGCTCAAAGCATTGATTTTGATTTGGCTTTGAAGATTTTGGATGAACAAATACAAGCGGCAAAAAAGAAAAATTCAAAACACGGTAACTTGTATTACACGCTTACGCATTTGCTTTTGTACGTACGGTTTCTTATAGAACCAACCACAAAGCGGTTTGACACGAAATATTTATGCGATGAGTACTTTAAATACGAACAAGTTGGTCGCTATTCCATAAATTTGAAGAAATTGAAAACAATACACGTACTAGTAGAGGAAGAAAAAGCAATGTATGTTGAATTCACTCGTTTTATTGAACATCTCGCAGGCATCAGGTTGTACAAAACTCACACTTTAAAAAACATTTTGTCAAATTACATGGAGAATGAAATGTCAAACACCAAATACAAACAACAAGTGGAGCATTTTGCATATTACCTGAACAAAGACAAGGACGGATATGTAGACAATGGATTGATGACCGTGATACAGTCGTATAAAGAGTCATGTGTTGGACAGCGATTCAAAGACGAGTATACATCGAACACATTCTGTGAAGAGGTGTTTAGACGCATTGGTAAAAACTTACTGATGAAATTCGACAAACCGTATACGTATGACGGTGCATATATTTACTTGCCAAACAAAGGGGTGGAATTTGAAAACCCAATATGTTGCTTAGATTTTTCAAGCATGTATCCATCAATCGCTTTGAGCTCAAACATGGGACCTGAAACGATTGTTACTCAAGACACAATCATGCGCAACAAACTCATTGCTGGGGAAGATTACACGGCGGTGAATATTTACTCACGCGACGACCACAGACAAATCTGTTTGAATCCGTTATCTAAAACCGAAGCCGACAAATGCTACGTATTTTTTCTTACTCGTAAGCACGTACAATCCATAACATGCGAAGTATGGGGAAAACTTTTAGACGATCGCTTGAAATACAAGCGACAGATCGGAAACCAGTCGAATGCCAGGGATAACATGCTTGTTGAAGAGAAAAGCAACACACTTAAAATCGTAGCTAATTCTGTTTACGGTATTTTGCCCTTGATTGGGTTATGGAAAATCAGTGCATGTGTCACATCGATGGGAAGACAACACATTCAACGAGTCGGTTCGTATATTCAGGATACTCGAAAGGGTACCATTGTATATGGTGATACAGACTCGGTTATGTTTCATTTTGGTCTTAACACACACGAACTTTGTAGCTCGTTCGAATCATTGGTATCAAAAGGATGGTTGCAAGAATCAGACAGAACATCGATTGATATATACAATGATGACCCCTACAAAAAGGCGTGTTTCATATCAGCCGCATTATCAAAGCGACTGGCAAACGAGCTGAACGAAATGCATATCAAACAACCACAACGGGCGATTTATCATCCACCTAGTAAGCTAGAACACGAAAAGGTTATGTTACCATTCGTGATATTCGGCAGAAAACACTATTTCGCAAAAGTTGTAGATACGGATAAAAACGACGTCCATATCATCAGAGGACTCGAAGTGCGAAGGAGAAATCGTTTAAAGGCAACTGAGATTGTTGAAACTACAATGTTCAAAGACCTGTTACAGAGAAACCCAAACACTTTTGAAACGTTTAGTGTTGCTAATTCAATTGTATCGGCCTTGTTAGATGGAAGTATAGATTTGAGCCTCATCTCGTCAAGAAAAAAAGTGTCGATTGCTCAAAAACGAATGAATGTAAAGGATGCGGGTTTCGAACTGTTCAAAAGAATGAAAGATCGTGGTGAAATTGTTGAGACAGGGGGTTTGGACAAACTGTCAATCGATGTAATAAAAGTTCAAAACTCAGCATCTGGCGTAAAGTATGACTCGCTAACAAATCTGCAGTCACTACAGGCAAGCAAACACAAATTAGACTTGGATAGCAAAGCTGTGGTAAAACAAATTTTGAACGAAGTGGTGAAAATCATGGCAGTTGTACACACACCAGAAACGTTTACGTATTTCGGAAATTTGATAAAACTAAAAACAGTAGCAAACCCAAACAGACAACAATTCGAAAACTTCAGAAGACCAGAGAATGAAAAAAAATCCATATACAAGGACGTTCCTGCGAATTCAACAAATAACACTCTCCATAATTATTTTCAAATAACTTTGAGTGGAGAAAAAAGAAAGTGCACCAGTGAATCAAATAAATCTGAAAAACGTTTGAAGCAGATGACATTACCGTTTTAGATGCGTAACAGTATGCTGTGTTTGTGGCTATTGTCTATGCTCCTGTTATATGAAGTGAAATGTTCCCGATTCAATTTCTATATTGATCATAGCCCCAGTGATAAAACGATACAATACTGTACGTGTATAGGAAATTGCAACGATAATAACACACTGTTTGGTCTAGTGTATGGCAATATATGCTATCATTTGGTGTCGGAAGAGTTACCATTTTATCCAATGATACATTCTCGCCCACTTAGTCTTTTGAGTTCTACATTTGTTGATGTAGTACATATGTTAACGTGGCAAATGTTTAAACTGACAGACACATCACATATACGGTTGCAAATAGGCAAGGTTTCAGACACGATGCTGAGACTACCTTCTTTGCCAATACACACATTAAACTGCCCGATATATGATATCGAGACCAACATACTGCTCGATGACGTTTATTGTCAACGGCGTTATGAAATTTTCGAATCACGACCTACGCTCTACAACAAGGTTGCAGTAAAAGTAGACATGAACAAATTCATAGATTCATATACCAATGATACAGGTTGCTTATCGTTTAAATATTCGGATGCAGTCGAAGAGTATGTACAGATAAACAGTCAAGAAAAGTACAATCAAATGTGTAATATTGTGTTCAAAGAAGCAAAAATAAGTCGAAATTGGTTTTACAAGCATAGTGCGTTTATTATCAACTATAATCCCACAAACATATCATTAACAAACGAATATTTTATGCATATACCGGATCACACATACTACAAATCGCCTAATGGTTGCCACATTGTAGTCCCTAAAGTGGGCAAGATATTTCAACAACCGTCGTGTGAAGATGCAGAACGGGTTTACAAGAAAAACATTCTTCAGAAAATGAGGGCTACTAGGCTCATCGAGGACTGCTGATTACTTGTTTTTGTAGTAATGAATTGTCTGATTCAAAATATCTGTGTTAACCAAAATGTATTTCGTGTCTGAAAAGTTGTCATACGAACATAGCTTTATTTGAATAAAACCTGGATGTAATTGCTGAATTGATGTTTGTTTTGTGTTTTGATTAAACTTCAGAATATACTCGTTACATTGCGGTATGAAATAAGTATCGTAGACATGTAGATCAGTCAATGTATGTTGATTTTCTGTCTGCACTGAAGGCACAATTAAGATTTCAGATGACTGATTTTCGACCGTACGCACTGTATATTGTATAGAATTCGAAAGCTTCACGTGTTCTATTTCGGCAAAGCTTTCCCATTGTAGAGCTTTGGTTTTTGTTACTCTAATATAATTACTACGAACGATGTCCAAAATGAAAACTGTGCCCAAGTTAGATTTGGCTAATTTCAAATCATTTTGCTCGGAAATCGGTATAGGCATACATATTGTTTGTTTGTCTTCTTGAAATAAGTCAATTATAGTAAGTTCGTTGTCGGTCAAGACAAACATTTCATTGTCAACAGTCAGGGATTTCGGTGGCACGAGATAACTATGAATGTCAAACATTTTAGGATTAATCGGTAACGGAAGCCACCGACCTGTTTTACCACCCGTGTAATAGTAGCACAAATCATTATCCATCGAACTAGTTGGTATTGCGATGCAAGTAAATCTAACCTTTTCGCGAATAGATTCTTGTGGAGAATCAGACATAATCGGTTGTAAACGTGTTCTCATATCTATGATTTGAACTCTGTGTTCATTTGCCCGTTCGTTCAAAATTGAAGTTTTCAACAAATCGGTAAGATTGGCTTCGCGACAGACACGCTTAAAATGCTCTAATATACGAGGCGGCATGATTGTAAATTGAAATGTCTCATTTACCATCGCCGCTAGCAAATTCCAATTTCTTTCACTAAATATATCACCTTTTTCGATAACCATATCTTCTAAATTTTCTACTAATGAAGTTGGTTCCATTGGCTTTTTCAGCACAGTTTTCATAGCGTATTCTATGCCGTCCGACTTCGATTTTAATGCACAAGGTACAATAATAGTGTAGGAATCCCTGTTATCGCCCATATTTTGCTCATAATAGTATTCAGTACTGCTTTGTGTTGTAGATACTGGAAAGCTTTTTGGTTGTTGAACTGTTAATGTCATTTCTGGATCTAGCGGAAATTTGAACGCGGGACTGCGATTGTTATAATAGTAGTCACCATCGCATTGTGTAGCAGATACTTGAGGTATTTTTTCTCGTTTTTGTTGAACAGTCAATGTCATTTCTGGATCGAGTGAAAATTTGAAAGCTGGACTGCGATTGTTGTAATCTACAATAGAGTCAAGCAACATATCTTGTGGATCACTTACTATAGCATCAAATACATCGTTAGTTTTTATATCGCTCAACGAGTTGAATAAGGCAGTGTCTTCTAGCGCGCTAAAATCTAAATCGCATATATCTTTAAAGTCATATGATGGCGTATTCATTGGAGTATCGGTATCCATTGGTACATTCTGAGTTTCTACCACGACATTGATAGAGTTATGTTGTAAGTGCTTGTTATATTTCACAACTGCATTGAAAACGTTGCTGAAGCAATCAATCCGATGAAGAACTAATCCTCCTTCGCACGCATCGTCACATGTGTACACTTCTGGAAGATCTTCAATATTTCCATTGAATATATAAATGTTACATTTTAACAGTAATGCAGCGGCGTAAATTTCCATCGGTTTAGCCGAAACACCCGATGTTTGTACACTCCAGTTCTTAAGATACGAATCGATATACACACCTTCTTTTGAAAAGCAAATTTTGTTTAAGTCATATCTATGAACTATATCATTCATGAACTCGAAAACTTTAGCACGAATTTTGTCATGATATGTTTCTTGACTTGTCAGCAGAAACGAGAGACTTCTGTAAAATGTGTTACCATCATTAACCATTTGCTTCGATTCAAATACTGTGCTGCTACTTTCAACACTTGGAAGCTTGTCGTTTAAACAACCAAAGTATTGATCGCCACACCAGATTGCATTAACCAAAGTTTGTCGTTCTTCTTCGCTAATAAAATCTGAAATGCTTGATATCTCCTGTTGTTTACCTGATGCAGGTAAATTTTCTATTCTCTTGCGAGGTATAACTAACTTGAGAGAGCACTCATTCTTTTTGTATGAGTATTGCCTATTGAATCTTATAACGGGCTGAAAGAATTCTGGTCGTGAGTTTTTGTGCAAATGCAAAGCATGTCGAATTGGCTTTGCACGTTTATCAACGCTCTGTGGTGTGATTTTGATAGGTAAACAACCCTGCATTATGCTATCTTCCGTAAACACGTAAATCGATAATTTGAAAAAATGTGATATGGCTCGCAAGTCAATATCTGGAACCATATCGTTTGCATTATTGTAGTAAACGCTATATTTGATTACTGATTTTTTGCCGTACTCTTTGCAAACACGATTGAATATATCAACGTGTATATGCATATGATTTATAACCGCGTGCCTGATTATTGACCAGTACTTTTCTTGTCCGAATATGATCATCGAAACGCATCGATATAGGCTTGAACTGTCGCTTTCTGTAATTGGCATAGTTACATATTGATTTGAGTCGCTTTTGATAAAAGTTGAAGGAATAGATGACATATCCTTGATAAGACTCTCTTTGACAGACGAAAGCTGAGGGTATGAGTATTTCGTTATCAATTCGGCACAAGCGACCCTTTCTTTAAGGGTGATAACATCGTCAATTTCTAAAGTGTTTTGATAATCTTGCACCAGATTAACATTTATATGCTGCTGCGAATTAGGTAACACGATTGCCATACTAGTAAAAAACGAATGCATTGTTTATCACATACATTTTATTCAAATAGTTTTTTTTCTCATACAAGACATTTCCAAATACAAAATCTTTTTGTTCGTTCTTTGCAGATCGAACTGAAACAATGACAATAAATCAAACACTCATGCTTGTTAACTGTTCGCTTCAAATTTACCCTAACATAAAAATTACACGGATTTCTAGCATGATTGACATGATTTGATATGGCACAAAATTTTAAGTCGGAACACCAGTTAAAAACACCTTTACCCTGATAAACCAATGGCTTGTTCATGAAAATCTTTAAGACAAGTTGATTTTTGCTCGTTTTGAGTCGACCACCAGAATATCTGTCAATGGCTTCGATCAGTTTTTGCTTTTGTTTTGCTGAAAATTTGAAAGACTTTAGAGTGTCTTGTTGAGATGATTCCGTTCGTTTTGCACGTTTTACCAAGAACATATTTTTGTAAACCTGGTTGTTATCAAATTGTTCGATAATGTCTTGATTGGGTAATGTCATTTCATACATATATACTAGTTGAGCATCGGAATCACGATTGTTTCTGCTGTGCACAAATGCCGTTGTCATTTGAAGAGCATCCAGAAAATTGACTGTGTGTTGGTTGAAAAACACCGGTATAAGTGGTTTTGAGCCGTCTGGTTTCATATTCAACGGTAACCGAATCTCGTGAGCAGGAAGACCGTAGACCGATTTGTCAAATATATCCTCATCTTGAATCTGTCGCAAGTGATCAAACTTCCATCTGTACACATTTAACACTTTCAAAAAGGTATCAACAACTGTTCTGTTCATGAAGCAAACTGTTGTAAATTTCATGATTATCCGCAATCCCAATTTGAACTTAGTTGAATCTATTTTGTCCAAATCATCTCTTACGGACTCGTACATGTAAAACGTTGTGTTTTCCAATGTCACCGGTAGCTTTAGTACGTCGTTGCAAACGAATACGACTAATTTTGATATACTTTCAAAAAACGTCTGCTTGATGCTCCATTGATTGCCATTCAAATAGTATGCCCGAATGTACTGCTTATCATATATATCCAAGTCAGCATTTATTGTGTAGATTGGAAGAAAGGGATTGATGGTTTCGTGATAGTAATAGTCACTTGACGAGATGTGTTTTACAAGATTTATACAATATTGCACGTAACTATCGATCGATGGATTTTTTAGGTGATGTTTAATTTTTCTAACAATTTCACTTGGTATAGGTTTATCTATATTCGAACAGTTCAATACCAAAATATTATAGTCCTTACCCTTCCAAAATGACAACAACGGTTTGAATGGTTTCAAGTTGAGAATTTCAGAAGCAGCAAACTTATTGTCATTGTTGTATACACCAGCCAGCATTTCACATAATATTAACGTTGAATGCATTTCTATATTTGGTGGAGGATTTGTACCGTAGTATTTTAGTATCGAATTTGTTAAAACATGCTTGAGTTCGCCTTTTTTCACTTTGAAGTCAAACATTGATTGTTGATGATTTTTCAACAGATATCGTGTTAATGTTGCCGCTGGTACAATGGTTGACTTGAAACCTTTGAATATATCGCTGTTTATATCTTCAAATTTTGATATATTGTAGTAGTCGATCAAGTTTGAAAACTGTCCCTCAATACTCGAGTGATCGTCGTTTAGAAAGGCGAGAGGTTGTACGTTTTGAAAACACTTTGTAAGCGCGTAACTAGAAACAACTCCTCCAGACTCCTCGTGTGAATACTGCTTTGAAATCTCATTCAAGGTTCCATATATTTTTAGCGAACATGCGGTAAATGAATTCACAACATTCTTGAAGTGCACAACGCTATCGTTCATATCTTTCAACGAATGTAGCTCATAACGTCTGATCATGTAACGCAACAGGTGATAATTTTCCTTGGGGTTTGTAGGCTCGATGTTGTCGGAGTATTTGTCAAATGTATCACTCAAAACGTAAAGAGCAACATTTGTACCGTATCGAAAACAGTAGTATGCAATAAGAAACATTTTGAACGGGTTGTAGTTCATATTTCTATACAGGTTATAGAAAAAACTATTTATGTCCGTGTACAATTTAATGTAGGTGTGCGTAAATTTAGTTTTGTTCTTTATATTGACTAAAAGACGTTCACCTACTAAATCACGAAGGCATTTGTTCCTAAAATACTTTCTTGGTAAAACGCAGCTATTATTGACTATTTCATTTACAAATATAGTCTTTTCAATTCGCAAAACTCTATAAGGTGTTGAGAAGTCATTTGTGTTGCCTTTAGACAGAGTGTGAAGGTACAATATTACAAACGATTCATCGTTCTCATAAATCTGTTCAACGCTCTCTGTGTTGCATAAAAACAAAAGCAAAAGGTCTGTGCTAGCACTTAACACAGACGTTGAAGCTTCGCCGTTAATTGGCAGTGTTATTGCCTTAAATACAGTCATGTTCAACTATTTAAATCGATGTTGTTTTCGCGTCTTGTTTCCACAGAAATGGCAAAGCACACCTTCCCTTCCAGTTATACAAATAAATATGTATACAAATGGAAGCGATGATTCCGATGACGATTTTTGCGATATGCCTGCAGAAAGCACTTCTTTGCTGACGTATAGTAATAAACACCAAGGGTCCGATGAGTTTGAAGCGCAATACCTTAATGAAGAAATTGACGAAACCAGTTTGAAAATGTACTGTATGGACAGGATACAATTGATACAAGAAGATCTAAAAGATCCAAATCTTACTATGTCCGAGCGCTGTGTGCATAAAACTAACCTCAGCGCAATGAATAATCTTCTTTCAAATTTACGTTTAAGCGAAAAAATCAAACTTGGCTCCTTAAACAACTCTCAGTACACAGACGCCGTAATATTACAGAAACAAGTAGTCTGTAATTTAGCTGGTCAAAAGGAGTATAGTGATTTGATTCGACCAGTAGTTTTAGATCAGCCGCATGTAAAACCGTCTATTACAGACTTTGACAAAAACATTAATGAGTATAGCCCAAGCTCTATACTGAAGCAACCAACTTCAAAAAATAATAAACATGTGAGCGAGCCTTGTTTGGCTGTATAAATACCGCGTACACTCCAGTTACAGTACTTATTTCATTTAACTCTCGTCATGTCTACCGAACAAGATAGTAAACAAGTAGAGACTGTTTTAACTAACAGGTCCATCGCTATCAACGAAGGAGCCTTCTTACTTCGGCTCAACGAAACCGATATAAACGATGTAGACTTTTCAAAGCTATGTTTGTACGGCGATGCATTGCCATCAGCCTACTCGAGGTTTGTTACCATGATACCAACTGGAATATTTCTTCCACAGCTTTTTGCAGGAAAAAATATCTTTATGGAGCACAAGGACAAGTTTACAAGGGTAGCTCTTTTGGATCACTTCTTACCGTATGCGTTTCTGATTAGGGAAAACGGGCACAGTTTGATTAAGGCGATGTATGATAAGTTGTTTCAGCTGAATACACCACAGCCACTTTCTCCATCATACAGTGAAACGTACAACGAAATGATATCGTCTGTAAAATTTCATCTCTCAAACTACAAGAAGAATGTTATGTTTCCAGATGAGGTTGAGATGTTACACGACAATGAAGAGCAAATCGTTGAAGACTTTAGAGCTACTTCTGAGCATTATACGGTGTTATTTGTTACGTATGCATCTGCAATCCGATTGCTCGACTTGAGTCCATCCGAGTTTAAGTTTGGAACTGAGGGCTCGAATCTATTGGTTACACTCAATAACAGCAATGCTGCTCTTTTTGATGGTGTAAGTGCAAGCAATGCGTTTAACATAAAGGTACCAGAACGAATATGCAAAGCCATTCAAAGAGAACTATTAACAATGATGCAGTTTTTCGTTGGTTATGATCCTAGTGGGCAAGTAACTGACTATATAGCAAACATGAAATTCTTGTTTAAAGACCAGCTAAAATCGATTTCCTGTTCAAAAGAGGACAGTGTTAAAAACTATTGTGTATCTGCACTAAAACTGTATTTGTCAAGAAGTCTTGAACTAGATGACAATTTCACGGCATCACCAATATTGAGCGATCCGAGTTATGAAGAGACGATAAGAAAGAAAATATTGTTTCAGCTTTTGATGTTGCTTGATGTTGGGTCGGCTTTGAATAGTCGAAACATTGTTAGGAAGGAATTATCGAGTGGCAAACCAATACTTGTTTGCGCAAATCAATACACTAATCCGTTTAACGAAATCTGTGGAGCACTGTACGAAAATGTAAGCTGGATAACTCATTCACTATCAACGTGTATGTTTTTTACCAGGGTTAAAAATCGCAAAAGTTGTGAAAGTTGCGGAAAACATATTTGTGCCGTTAACATTCCGTCACTATTGTTTAACTTTTCAACAAACGCTCAATCTCTGAAAAGGGAAAGATCTTCTGCACTGCTGTGCTTTCTAACGTCAAATCCGTTTAACAAAACGGGACCATTGGGTAACCTCAGAAACAGCGATACAAAAGAAACATCCGATGAAGCAAACACAGTGTCGTGGGAAAAACATCACAAAAATCTGTTAAACATGCTTTTCGAAAACACACACTGCGATTTAAGTTTGTGTGTCGATAACGACAAAACGACGGACGCCAACATAGACGAAAGGGCTGAAAAAGTCATAGAGACTATATGTTTACAACTGGATAATTGGCTTAACATGTGCGATCAATTTTACCAGGAGTTAGAAGATGGTCCCGAAACTGTAATGCAAGCAAACAGTATTGAATCTGAAATTCGCAACGTCTACAAAATTACAGCAAATCTCGATAAAGGATTTACCAACGTACTACTCTCTGAAGGACTGATGTATCTGTTGCGGTGCATATTATTGCACGAACAATCGGACTTTGAAAAACATCCAGTTAATGACATCTTCCTTAAAGTACGCCCACTGTTTTTAGACAACAAATCTGGCTTCAAAGTGATGCAGTTTCAAAGTACAAAAGACATTTCTATTCCAAGAGTTGGTGTGAAAACGCATCTTGATGAAGACATTGAAATAAACATCCAAAGTAAGCTAACAAAAAACTATAAGTTCAACGATACATTGTACAATGTGTCGTTTAAGTGCAAAGCGTACTTGTTTGGAAGGTACAATGAATTGAAAGGAAACGGTAAACGTAAAACGAACATGATTCAAAATATGTCCAACCAAAAGCAGTCATCATCATATAGCAATAGTTTTTTGTATTTCAAGAATTTCTGCTCCAAAAAGGCGTGCGATAGTCTTGGTATTCATGAAGACGAGTTTTCCAGACACGTTTTGAATGAAGTTAGAGACGACATGTTGGACAAATATGCCAATTTGTTCAAGTATACAACTCAGTTTAAAGTTGAAGATTGGTTAAGCGTTGCATATCTTATCAGCGTTGTTAAAACACTAGAATACCTTAAAATTCAACCGTCGTACGACAAAATTGGATTTCTTACATTCAACAAATTGGCTGATGCTAACAACGGTTTTACATTTCAACAACAGTTACTTGACAGTGAATTCAATGCGTTCGAAACTCTGTATGGTGTGAACTGTAACTTGACCGCATTTTCAGCCGATATTCAAGGGACTACGTTACATTTCAAGAAATGCTCCATTAAGCCGCTGGATTCTCACACCGAACTACTCAATTCGTTTTCAGCCAGCAAAATGCACCCAGGTCCACCGCTATATTATATGCCATTGTCACCGAACAACAGCAGCTTGAAAACAACCAATTGCAATGCGAACTTTTTGTTGAAGTTTTTAAACGAAGATCAGTACAAGCTAGAAAAAGACGCCGCGTATACCGACTACATTAAGAAGAATAGAAAAAAGTTGTACGATTGCGTTTTTGAGGCAACGTTTTCCGATCAAGGTTTGGATGCAAACAATAAATACAAACCAGAAATTCTCGAGGAAATGATGGATGAGTTTGATTCAAGATATCCGATTACTAGTTTTGTTAACGAGCAAGTTCACACATTTGTCAAACTTGTTTTAGAGAAATATTTTGATCAAAACCAACAAGCCGTCAATGTAGCTGCAAAACGGATCAAGGAAATCAACATGCGGGTGAAAAACAGAAACATAAAACGAGTACACAGTGAAATGATCGCTCCGAACCGTGCGGTAGACGAAGATGATGATGAAGACGAAACTCAGTTCCTAAACAAAAAGCAAAAGTTGTAGTAATATGACTGTTGCGATATTTGTACACTTTTTCTACAAACACTGTATTGTTGCTTGACAGTTTGATCGTAAAAAATGTATAAACGTTTGTTGTGTTCATATGTTTGAATAAAACCATGATTTTCCAAACTCATTCGTATTCATTTCATACATCATACGAGATGTTTGTGTCATCAATGCTAACACTGCTAGTGTTGTTCACATTCTATAACTGCGTTGTACTAAGTATGATACTGGTCAAATATAACCAACCGGTTAAAAAAAATGTATGGCCACAAGCAAGTCAAATCTGCACGAAAGAAATCAGTGTGTGATTATGATGCTTTTTTTACTATATACGACGAGCAATCGTATTGTACATAAACAAACATCAGCAATGTATGCGTTAAGTGCACTTTTGTATATTCTGTTGGCGAATTTAACATTTGCCAATGATTGTGAATGTGGTGAACACTGTAAAAAGTTTAGCGGATACATTAACGCAGACATGAATAAATGCTTCTTTATTGCGAATGTCAACCAAATGGATAATACAGGTCTAAAAGTAAACGACTTAGCCACTGAAAACATTATCATCAACAACTTGCTTGGAGGTGCTGTATCAAGTCCGACCCTGTCAATTATCAATGAATCCAACTACTCGTTCAAACGGCTTAGGCAAACATGTGTTAGCATAAACTGTACACAATCTGTTTATGTTTCAACATGCAAGTGTTCAACAAATGAAAGTATTCTCAAAACCGTTTGGAACAAAGTGACATTTTTCTTCAAAAACTACAACGATATATTTTGGTGTATTATTGGTTTATTAGCCGTAGTTGTTTGTATAATCATAGCGAAATGCGTTATATGCTAGCAAAATACATTTACATTTTTGCCGTCAAAGTATTGTACCATAAATGATTCATCGTTTTGCATTATAGAAACATGCGTTAATAAAATATCAAACAAATTACATTGTTCAGTATCGTCTTGTTCTTCAATCCGTTCTTCGTACAGACACTCGGGAGTGTTGTCAATCTTGAAAGGTCGGTGCGAATCCAAGAAAAATAGTCTAAAGTTGTTGAGCTCAGATGTATCAGTGCAATATAGATCGTATGTTAAGCATAACAAGCAGCTGTCCGTTTCTATCGTGTTGGTGAGATAGTCAGACAAGTGTGTCAAATAGGATTTGATGTCAGTTTCATTCTCATATTTCATAAGTTTTACGAGCTCATACACAAAGGGTGGATGAGCAATCGAAAAAGGTATTTCGCTATTGCCGTTAACAGTAAATTTTGAACCTGCCAATATTCTTCCCTGGCAGCACACGCGAGAGCATGGGGTGTTTATCAAATGCACCTTTTCAAGAAGATGTTGATATTCTGGAAATATGTTGCACTGATCTTCCAGAAGTTGTATTAACAACGTCTGCCTAGGAACAATAGCTTGTAAAAATGTTTCCAAATCAAACACATTAAGGTCGTTACAGTTTTCACCGATATTAATGTTTAAATCAGGTTTTCGCTGCCGCACATATTGAACATCACAAAACGGCCTTTTGGTGGCAATGGTAAACAAGCGTTGAAATGGATCGATGAGTTCGTTTGTACTTCGACCATTCTCCGTATTAGTGATAACAAAAAGATCTGAGTTTTGTATTGATCCAATCGTTTCCTGAACGCAATTCATTTGATTGTTGAAAGTCATAAGTTCCTCTAGGAAGTCTTGTCCTATTGTTTCCATTTTAACAAATGGCTGAATACCACGATCACTACAACTAATATATGTGTGAAACATAATGCATTGGTAACGAGCCATATATAACGTGCAGTAAAGTCTCATAATAGTGGTATTGCCATCCTAGGGCAACAATGGCCATGACGGTCGATAAACTCGATTTAGCCGTGTATGGTACAGATTGCAAAGCGTTGGTTAAAGCACTACGACAATCATTTCGAGTTTTTGAACACAACTGCGATAAGCTGCCAAACATTTACAACAGATACTTGAAGGAGAAACAGTTTTACTCACTATATGTTCGCTCACATATGGGTTCTGGAAAGACAACGCAGCTTAGGAATATTATACGAAACTTCAAACGATCATCGATGCTATCGAAAAAGGAACTCAAAGCGCTTATTATATCACCACGACAAATGTTTACATCATGCATTGTCAATAAACTGAATGACTTTCAAGACTACAGACAAGTAAAAAAGCCATATTCATGCATCAAGTATCCTCGACTAGTCGTTCAGGTGCAATCATTGAGACACTTTGAAGATATTGAAATCGACTCATTTAGCGTTAAAGGTTATAGTGTCGTGATACTAGACGAAGCGCATAGCATTATTGACGAGTTGTTCACAGATCTTATGACACCTCAACAAAAAAGACACTCCATAACTACCTTTGTAAAAGTGTTACGTGCTATACCGAGATGGATTTGTTTGGATGCTCATTTGTCGCTTGATTTGATAAACATATTTAAGGCAATTGATATTTCAAGCGGAATCGATAAACATATGTTGTGTTTAATAAACACCTATAAACGAGATGACTTCAAGCTAATATTTTATCGCAAATGTTTGTATTCGGCATTGGTCATACGATTGCTTAAGGCCAAATTGAACAAGTCAGCAACGTTTGCCAAATACAAGCCTCTGCTATGTACACAAAAGATAAAATGCTTATTCGACGATGAACATTCCGATACATCAGAAGATATCTTTCGAACAATATACATTAGAGACATGCTGCGTGGAAAAGACAATAGCGATTTGTTAGTAGACTTGCAAGATGAATTGGCGCGAGGTAAAAAAATATGCGTTACCACATCGACGAAAAAGCAAGCCAAACTGTTGCATTCCGTGTTTACATCTTGTTCTTATGAAGTTATACTTTTAACAAGAGACAGTAGCGAGGAGCAAAAGCGCAACTTTGCCAGTGAACCGGACAAATATCTAAAGGGTTGCCAATTGTTCATCTACACAACAGCATTCCAAGTTGGTATTGATGTGTCTGCAACTGTTCCCTACTTTGACATTCACTACATATTCATGGAATGCTCAACTAACGTTCCTTCGCCTGGTGCTTTCGTCCAAGCTTTGGGTAGAATACGAACGCTTAAAAGCAACACCTACAAAATAGTGGTAATGGATACTAGAAAACGAAATATACTCGAAACTCTAGACAGTAACTGTCTTGTTCCTTTGGATCGTAACCTTATCATCCCAGATTGCAATAACAGCATCAAGGAATTGTTGACCAATTTTCATTTCAAAGAACGAGCTATCGGAAAAAATCCGGTTTTGTATGTTGAAATGTTCATTCGTCTCCTTTCGTGTAAAGCTAAACCGTACGCTTTGATAAATGGCGAAATGTTTTCGGTAGACAATGTTGTCAACTTTTACAACTTTCAGTATTCATACAACGAATACAATGTATTTGTTGATACATTTATTATACAATACGAATGTGAAATTCAGCAAGAATTAGACAAGTACATAAACAATATATGGACACGTTTGGAAACAAGCTCTATTTATGTGTCAACGCTAGTCAACAACTTCGATGCCTTCATTCAACTACCAGATAACATGAGCCGAAGCGAGTGTTTGCTAAAGGTGTGTGAATTTACATCTTTTTCTTTCGGATTTGTATACACATATATATTTGGTACAGACAACGAATTAAAAAAAAACTACTGCGAGCAAAATTTCAAAACATATTTGCCAAAGTGCACAGTACACGATCTATATAGGCTCAAATGTTTGTTTGGAACATTCGTAAAATGTTGCTTAACAAATTCGCCGTGTCGATGGAAACTGATAAAAGACAAATATCAGGTGCTCCTTCATACTTTCAAGAACGATATTGTGTTCTGTTATAGCAAATTTGTAAACGCGGTTGTAAGTCGGGCTGCATCTATTGACGATTTGTTTCGAAAGCTACTGTCCAAAACGCTTCGAGTGTTTGTATACAATGACTATGTTGACCTCACAGAGTTGAGATCGTATACAACGATCATAGATGTGAACAAATTGATAAGCTATAACACCACATAGTTAGTTGCTAGACTTTTAGCCAGCATAATATATCTGTAATCACATGTGCAATATACAATAAAATCAAGCAACCGAATAAACATTTCAGCGTTATTATTTCTGACGACATGATTTGCATTTGTGAGACGTTAACTGTTTTTTGTTGATATACATTTTTCCTTGTTACTGTTGAGATATACCTTTCTCATTTAGCCGGCGTTCAAATATGGTGCGATTGATATTGACAAATTTACTCTTATCGTGAGATTCAATAAAATGATAGCAATAGTTAGCACTGGACGAAGACTGATCTTTTCCATCACATACGTTAGATCTTCCAGTTTTCAGATATCCAGTGTTTTTCTCACAGCTTAAACATCTGTATGAATCGGGAAATCGTTCGTTACCCTGAAGAGTGACATGACTGTATAACTTAACTAACATGTCTTCCGTGGAGTGAAGAAAACTCATTTTGTTTTCATTTATGTGAAATCGTTTCCAATAATTGAACCATATGGAATCTAATACGTTGCACAAATCTGGTAAAGTAGTGGCGGTGTTCTCAGAACAAAAGTTATCATACAGGGATTTGTCATCATGACTCATTTCAATAACTCGAATGAGTTTTTCATGCGATGCTATACATGCTCGTAGACTAAACGAGACATTCATGTAAAAATAGTCATATTCGAAATTACCCAGATTGATCGAAGTAAGAATTTCCAAATTACATTTGATTGTTGGTAGCAAATGGGTTAAAACAGTAAACGACAATTGCTGAGAAGCCTCGGCGAAATATCGACATTTTTCTATCAACGACAATGCAACCAAAAATTCACACTGCGTTTCAGATCTTAGTTCAAATGAAGCCATTACTGACGTTAATAAAAACAAAACATATTGTTTCATATACAAATTTATTTCCCTATCGGTCTGACAACATTGACAAAACAGTTTGCAATTTGTTTAACAACCTCACATAATTTGTGATTGTTAAAGCGAATGAATTTCCGCAGGGGTTCGGTTGGTACTGTTAGTTCTATAGCTTCTTGTTTTTCCAAAATCATGTATGCTCGACCAAGAATCACAAACGGTTCCAATTTGTTCTGCTCGCATATCAGTTTAGCTTCTTTGTACCATTCAGAAAAGAGTTCATGAAAGATTTCTGGTTCAGCCATACCACGTCGGAATTTTGCGAAATAATTTTGCCTAGAATATCCGATTAGCTCGCAAACACGCTCGATATTTGTTGTGTCAATGTTGTTGATGAACACTTCTCGTTGAAAGTAAAATGTTGAAGAATCATGGTCTGTATTAGACCTTTGAAATGAGCTTCCTTTTACAAGAAATGGGAATGCCGATACTATTCCAAACTGGTATCTACCATGACCCAAATCATTAGCCGCGATGCATATAGTTGTCTCTCCATCGTACGCGTATTCATCAAATTTGCCTCTTTTCAATTTATCAACTAATGGACAAAACGTTAATGCTGGTGTTAGCGTACTTTGACTCGGTATAATAACGTGTATTTTGAGCTGCAAAAATGTAGCTGCTGCTTTTACTTCGAGAAAGGGTGGTAATGGACAAGGGTCAAAATGTCTCAGCTGTTCATCTACATAACTGGCAATGCAAACATTTTCCTCTTCTTCTAGCTTATCATACATTGCTCGATTGCTCCACGAATGTTTCAGAAAATGAAGTATTTCGTGACAGAATTCGTGCCTAAATTCAGTAGTACCAGTTATCGCGAAAGACAAAGCGGCATACATATCCCTACATGGAAGTGTTGATAGCGGCCCAGTTTTCAGTTTGTAAAAGGGTTCTGGAGCCTCGATGTTAAACCTACTTTTTAAGAGGTTTTTTTGCTGACGCTGGTTCAAAAAATGATTCATCTTGATTAGCAGAACACAAACGAAAGAAAAATGTGTTAAATACATTTTTTTTGCAAAATAACTATTTACAGCAAATTCTTAGCTTAGAACCGCTTTAAATAAACCTTATAATGGCAACGTTCGCAGACGATGTATTACCACTTCCTATCACATATCTCCAGCGACATAAACTAGCTACATTGGTTTGGGAAACGGCATTACCAGGCAAACCGTTCCCCGGATTAAAGACTCATTTAGAAGTAGCACATGATGGTCCATTCCGAGTTAAACTCCTAGATTCAAACCAGCATTCGTTCTACAAATCGCTATCCTGGTATTTATTTGCAACAGAAGACAATTTCAATCTTGTACATAACGCCATTGTAAAACATGCAAGAGACAATACATCTGCCTTGAACAAGATATTCCTCAAAGAAAGGCCGTATGACGATGAATCGAAAAATGTGTTTGACTATTTGAGAAATTCAGCCAGAACAAATAGAAATGCGTCATTAATAGATGTTTACACCGCAGCACATTTTCTTAAATTTGGCATCGCGTTATTTGACTCTAAGGAACACACACAAATAAAGGTAATCGGACCAGAATGCGTTGAAAAACATACAGATAAATCTGACCATCTATTTGCTATTTTGCTATCATGGTCATCAAGCGGCGATAAAAACACGTTTCATTTTGAACCTATAAGATCTTATACTAGAAGCAAACACTCCACATCAGACGAAGACGATGAACCCGAAATTAAGACTCCGGTTATAAAAAGCACGCAAACTGAATTTGTGTTATGTTTAACAAAGGAAGAACTAAACTCCAATGTTGTTCTAGCCGACACTTGTAATAATAGTTATGTAACTATTCCATATGTTATTGCCAAAACCTACTCGGATAATCTAGCAGAATTCGTTGGTGAAATACTGGAAACCGGTATGTCGGCAACAACTTTACAGAAATTAAAGGCGTACATGATCGGACCCACTAAATATCTGAGTACAGATTTGAATGCTGGTCTGTACGAATTTGCAAGGCGATGGAAAATTCAGTCTCTTGTAAACGAAATCGATAATCTGGTATATCGCTCGTCGCTGAACAACGTTATAAATTTTGCAAATGATATTAGTCTATCTGATTCAAGTCAATTCTACAGGTATATAGAAACTCTTGTATATCGCTCAAAAATACACGATTTAAAGCGTATCCACATTAATTCAAAGAGTGAATACCACATTAAGTTGAACAGTTTTCTCGACAGAATGATTATTGCTAAAGAAAACTCAAAACCACTTGCATCCTGGTACAAGTTACCACACGTATTAGTTTGTATCGACACAGAATCTCGATACTTCGGACAGTACTTTAATGGTGAAACATGGTGTTCATTGTTTCTGTCTGAATCAATAAAGCGCGTGTTGCCGTTTTTATTGGACAACAAGTACTGCGTGCTTAATGACACATTGTATTTCATTAAAGACAAACACACTTTAGGAGAAGTGCAATTGATTAACAATCATACCGGAGTTGTTACTTATAATGACATTCCGTTGGGGGTGTCAAATCCTAGAATAGCAATTACGTCGGATAAAACAACCATGCTATTAATTTCCAACGAAACTGATCGAAAAGTTGCAGAAGTTTTAAAGATATCTGATAGTCCTACATCGATATCCCCATGGCGAACTATCCCTCCAGAACAATACACATTTACATTTGTAGAACAAGGGTGTATTTTGTACGAAATAGAGAACTATAAATTATCGCTGAAAACAGATGCGGTAAGACAAACACAAGCACTCGTTACTGTTCACTGCTCAGCAAAATCAACAGAAATCTACCACTATGAAATCACCGACTGTCAAATATTTGCTGAGCGTCGAGCTACAAACAACCTGCATCGAGTGCAAATACCTAAACAGAAAAACGAAACGTCAAAGTTTTTTATTGTATCTTTTCCAGTTTTTGCCGAACATTTTGCAGCGTACTACGCGTAAAACAAGTATATAATCACAAACCATTGTATGATATGCATGTATTACTGTAAAAACATGGATGATTATATGCAGTTCAATGAAAGTCTTGTATATATAAACAATTTGTCGATTACGTTTTATGCATTCGTGTTTTTGCTTTACGGGTTGTTCAATACACAACCAATGCTTCAATTTTATAAACTGAAGTTTTACGTGGTATTCATATTTCACTTTTATGGAATGATACTAAACGGACTACACGGTATAGTTGTTCGCCACAATGTCATAAATCTGTCATTGACACTGGAGCTAAGTGTTTTTACGATATTGTTCTGCATTTTTGTTATAACGATATTTTGGACCTACTGGTTTTACCTGAGGCGAATCTACTCTATGGCTACTGGCTATCCGTTTAAAAGTTTCTCTCAAATTATGCAATGGGTGCTGTTTTGGAAAGCCAAGCACAAAGATTACTACGATTACGAAATCATGCTTAATGATGATAATCCGATCAATGAATCAGCTTCGTTCGGAGAAGAATCAGAAGATGAGGACGAAAATGTTCAAAACCCTTGGTTCATGTACATCAACTATCAAATTTTAGGCAACTATTTATTTGCACAAATTTTTAACATATTTGCTCTAATGTGTACATACTTAATCAGATCAATATCCTATATATCAAACATTGACGGAATTATACAATTAACCTTCCTCAGCATGGGTATGGTGGTGTTTTGTATAATTCTAGGTTATTTCGATTTTAAATACAGACGATTCACCAAATCGTTTATTATGCCACATTTGACTGTTTTGACAATACTTTTGGCATGGATGATCGAAAACTACAAACGATTTAACAAAGTAAGACCAGAGCCTGTTTCTCTTGTTTTATTTATTGGTACATTTATGCACACAGTTATTAAATTTTCGTTTCTTAGTGAATATACAGGGAGAAGAAGTTTGAAACAAAACTAGTTTGACATCACAGTATCGATGAGTAGTGTATTGACATTTTTGAATGCGTATTCTGTATTAGCTATTAAATTTTGTAAACTGACTATGTGTGTCTGTGTTTCTTGAACCCACAGTTGAAAGGTTTTGAGTTGATTCAAGATATCGTCACTTACAGATTCTATCGCAATATCCATAGTTTTAACAATTTGCGAAATATGTTCTTTGCGATTTGCCTGTAGTTTGGATTGTTTTAATAGTTCAACGTTCTTAGTAAAAGCTGAAAACGATTCAGATGTTAAAATGTCATTTAAGTCAAAATCTGAAACGCCTTTATCAATTTCGATCTTAGTTCGTTTTGCCAAATCACCTATAGTATTTCGAAACTCATGTTTTGGCTCGTAAATACGAAAGAATTCTGACATAAGCGTACTGAATGAAAATGCGATAACCTGCAAATGAAGTTTAGCGTCATTAGCTTGGCTAACGAATAACTTCGAAAACATTGAAAGACTGTTAGTGTGATTTGCAACACATTTGAATGCAATCATAACGTTTTCAAGAATGCATTCAAGTTCCTTCATATTGTATCTCGATGGAGGGTCAACAAAGTACTTTTGTAAGTTGCCAAAATATTGATGTTTGAGACTACGAACTAAGTTAACAGAGACAGGTTTGGACATGTTTAGAAAGTATATGGTTTCACTGAAAGATTTGTGTTTAAACGTTTCTTTACTCACAATATGTCCTTTGTGAACAAATAAACAATGTTGTAAATACAACTCATTCATTTCATCGTTGTCACAACAAATGTCTCTAAACGATAATAGGTCGAAAAGACGCATTCTGCGACGCAAAGATATATGTTCAATTTTAGCAAAATATTCTTCAAATGTTGAATCACAAGACATCGTGTACAATAGGAGTGGTTTTAAAACGTCGTCCTTGAAAGATTCTGACATTCTCGTGCAGCCTTCAATATCGTATTGGTAGTCGCCCTCATTTGTTATAGAAATACATTCGCGAGGCTTGTCAGCCGCAAGTTTTATCCATTTGTCTCGAAGTTTTGTTTGAAACGGAAGATGTCCGGTAGCTGCAAAGAAAACGGTTATAGCCACAGACCAAAGTTCTGAACTAATAGGTACTTCGATTTCCACGTTTTCACATTGAACAAGCAATCGCGGAAGGATAAATTCTTTTGTTCCACACAAAAACCCTTTATACGTTAATGTTTCTGTGCAGAATTGAGTGGCTAGACCAAAGTCAGTTAAAATAAATATGTTTTTTTGTTGATTATATAGTATATTTGCTGGTTTGATATCCCTATGTATAA
>JFJP01037645.1_pt1 | contig 36029 bp, 53 predicted proteins | sample 431651 | NCBI WGS metagenome assembly JFJP01 (sample SAMN02602958, study PRJNA72255) | Microbial mat metagenome, whole genome shotgun sequencing project. | biome: fresh water; feature: sink hole; material: water; isolation source: purple microbial (photo- and chemosynthetic) mats found in... | reverse complement strand
TAGTGTTTGAAAGAAAACTAAGCAAAATCGGTTCGACCGGCTTGTCCGGTCTGTCCGATGATTTCCTAACTGCCTAACCGACAGACCGACAAGTCGGTCGAACGGTTTTTGTTTTTTTTAAATTTTCAAAAAATGATGAGTTTTCTTTCAAACACTATTTAGGTTTGTTTAAAAACTCTAAATCATTAGCAACGGCATTTATGCCGCCATGAAAAAATCAGCAACAGATTTGGGCTTTAGCCCTTACTCTAAGCTTTTGGGCTAAAGCCCAGATAAACATTTGTTTATTTACTACGGCATAAATGCCGTAGCTAGTTATAGAAAACTTTATGTTGATTACTATAAACTAATTTCAATCATTTACTTAGCACTGGTGCTTAATATTGCTTTTCTTCTATCATTTTATTGCACTTAGGACAATACGTAAAAGTGCAAAATTTATCAATATCCGCTTCGTAATTCAAAATATCGTACAATAATTCGTATCGGTAGGTTAATTCGTTTTTATGATTAACCTCTTCAATTTGAATGCCTAAGGGATAGCCACAACTACAATAATACAAAACTACTCCGTCTTGAATTTTTGTTTTTAAATCGGATTGTAAAATTTTAATAATTTCAATTCTATCCGGATTTTTGGAATTTAAAATTGCTATTATTTTTTTTTCGATGCTTATTGGTTTTTCCATCTCTATTCTACTTTATTATTTGCTCGATATACAGCTTATAAAATGCCTCTTTAATTTCATCGCGCACACGATAAAACTCGCTCATTATAAATTCGGGCGTTCCGGTGGCGTGCGAGGGGTCGTCGAAGCCAATGTGAAGGCGATGCGTTACTTGTCCCACAAATGCCGGACAACTTTCGTTTGCGCCGCCACAAACGGTAATTACATAATCCCAAGTTTCGTTCAAATACTTTTCGACCGAGTCGGAAGTATGGTGGCTGATGTCGATGCCTATTTCCGACATTACTTTTACGGCTGTTGGGTTCAACTTGCCGGAGGCTTCAGTTCCTGCCGAGCAAACGGTTAATTTTTTATCAAACGTTTGCAAAAAACCATGTGCCATTTGGCTGCGGCAACTGTTGCCGGTGCAAAGAATGAGTATTTTCATTTTCTATCTGTTTATTTTTAGTTTGTAATAAAATTGAGAGCATTGTTGCCGCGCAAATAATCGGCTAAGGTTAAAAGTCCGTCGCTCAAATATTTCACTTTGTAGCCTTTTGTTTTTAGATAAAGCATGGCTATAATTGCCCTGTCGTTGTGCGGACAAGCGGTAATGATGAGCTTGTTTTTGTCGAGTTTGCTCAAATTGTTGGGCAAATCGGGCAAAGGAATGCTCACAGCAAAAGGCATATTCCACGACTGATATTCTTCTTTGAAGCGAATATCGAGCAAGATAGCTTTTTTTGTTTTAATCAATTGTACCAGTTCTTCGCTATCAACTCTCATGTCTTTGCGAGCCTGATAGTCGTAAGTAAGCAGGTATTGTTCCAACACAGCATCTTGTGCCGTTGCACACGATGCAAAATTTAAAATTGCAATAAACAATACAAGTATTTTTTTCATTTTTTTTTATTAATTAATTAATACAATACTTCGTTAATTATATTTCTGAATTATCACAAATTTCATTATCCGTTTCAAATTCGAGTGTTGCATGTTGAATATTTACATGTTCCAATTCGTGTTTTATGTTTTTCTTCAAAATAGGTAATTGTTCTATTGGCGTATTTGAAGGAATGATAATGTGCGCTGTCATAGCGTTTTGCGATGTGCTTATTGCCCAAACGTGCAAATGATGAACATCAATAACGCCTTCTACTTCTTTAATTTCCGAAATTACTTTTTGTAGGTCTATCCCTTTCGGAACGCCATCGAGTGTAAGCGAAAGACTGTCTTTGAACAAGTTCCAAGTAGAATAAAAAATTACAGCAACGATAATTAAACTCGTAACCATATCGAGCCAATAAATGTGCAACCACGAAATAAGAACGCCCGAAATTACTACTCCCAACGAAACAGCAGCATCAGCCATAAGGTGCAAATAAGCACCCTTGATATTCAAATCGTTCTCTTTTTCTTTGAAAAATAAAAAGGCAGAAACAGCATTGATTACAATTCCTATTGCCGCCACTATCGAAATTGAAACACCTTGAATTTCGACCGGATTGTTTATTCTTTGGATACTTTCCCACAAAATTGCGCCTATTGCAACAAATAAAACCACCGAGTTAATGAGTGAAACTAAAATGGTAGATTTACGATAACCGTAAGTAAACTTTTCGTTTGCTTTTATTTTGGCAAGCCTAAAAGCAAGCAATGCCAAGGCTAAAGCTGCAACATCGCTCAAATTATGTCCTGCATCGGAAATTAGCGAAAGCGAATTATAATAAAAGCCTGCACCAAATTCAATTACAACGTAAAGCAAATTTATGGCAATACCAACAAGAAACGCTCGGTTGATATTGCTAATTTTGGGCGCATGGCTATGGTTGTGTTCCATTTTTTTTAGATTTTGAGAGTTTTAGTTAACGCCTTTTGTTTGTAAAACTTTAATAATTTCGGCTTCTTCAAAAAAACCTTCATGCCGAAAAAATTCTTTTCCGTTTTCGTCTAAAAAGACCTGAGTAGGAATTAAATTTATTTTATACTCAGCCGCTGACTCTTTGCCTTCAGCTGTCCAAACATCGTAAAATACTACTTTTACTTGCGCAGGATATTTTTGTTCTATCGATTTTAGTATCGGTTGCATTTGTTGGCACGGAATACATTTTACCGAACCCAATTCTACAAAAGTTACTTTGTACTTTATTTCTTTTGTTTCATTTTGTGCAAAACTTGCTGTTGTAATTGCTAAAATGAAAAGGATTAGACTAATTTTAATTGATTTCATAAACCTTTTAAATAAAAAATATACACATAATACAAACCTACTAAAATAAAAATAACCGACACAAGGCGATTAAACCATTTTTGGAAAGTTTGCATCTTTTTGTAAAAATTGCCAATACTCGAAATGCTAAAAGCCAACAAATAGGCAATTATAATTACGGGCAAACCCGTTGCAAGTGCAAATATAACAGGCAAATACAAACCTGACGAACTTGCAATTGTCATAGGAATTAACATTCCGAAAAATAAAACACCGCTGTAAGGACAAAAAGCCAAAGCAAACACAATTCCCAACAAAAGGGCATGTAAACGACTGCCTTTGTTTGAATTGCGTTGCATTTTTTCGGTCAGTTTGCCAAACGAAGGGAAATTAATTTTGAACACATCGAGCATAAACAGTAAAAAGTTTTGAGACTTCAAATTTGCTCGCCCCAAAAAACAAAACTACTCCCAAAAGGGTGTAGCTAAGGGCTCTTCCCAAAGTATAAATCAATCCGTTGGCAAAAATTTTGCGTTTGTTTTCTATGTCCTTGCTAATGTAGGCAATAGCCGTAATATTCGTAGCCAAAGGGCAAGGACTAATGGCGGTCATTAGTCCCAAAATAAAAGCGTAAAGTATGGGAGTTTGCGTATTGTCCAACAAACTTTGAAGAAATTCCATAGCTATTTAAGGTTTTTATTAATTTCCGCTTTTAGCAATTCTTTGTATTTTGTTGGGTTGTTTTTTGCGTATTGAAATGCCGTATTTGTAAAATCGGTTTTCTTGCCATTTGATTTGATTATAAGCAAAGTAGAATAGCTGATTTGGTATTTTTCCACCAAAGCTTTGTTTGCTTTGTCGTCGATATTGATGGACGCAAATTTGATGTTGCCTTTGTCTGCTTGCGACTTGAAACTCTCTTGCAATAAGGCTTTTGCATTACTTTCTACTGCATTGCAAGTTACGCAGCGGTTGGTGGAATGGAAATAATAAATTTCTAGTTTTGTGCCCGAGGTTTTTTTTGAAGTTTGCGCCTGAATTGGCAACATAAAAAGCGCACTTAAAAGCACGATTGATAAAAAACTAATTATTTTTTTCATACAATTTAATAGTTTGTTTTGTTATAAATATTTCAATAGTTTATTAACTAGTGAAATGAAATTTTAAAAAAATTATTCGGCAAATAGCTCGTTAAACAGCACCACTGCCGTTTTCCAGTTTTCTTTGTTCAAACAATATTTGATGTAAGGCGGCTCGGTTGTACCTTGAATTAAGCCGGCTAGTTTTAGCTCTTTTAAGTGCAACGAAAGCCCCGAACGACTGATAGGCAGTTCATTAATCAAATCGCCACTGTAACAACAAGCGTTCATTTTCGAGAGTTTTTCTAAAATCAAAACTCTAGCCGGATGGCTCATTGCTTTTGCAAACTTTGCCAGTTGAATTTGTTTTTCGGAATATTCTTCGGCTTTGCTCATAATGTAGCGTTTTCTATAAAGCTTTTAATCTCTGTTTTTGAGGGTATTCGTCCGCTAAAAGCAACCTTTTCGTTGATAACCAAGGCGGGCGTAGTCATAATTCCGTACCCCATTATTTCCACAATGTCTTCTACTTTTTGCACTTGGGCATCAAAATTATTTTCGGCAACTACTTCTTTGGTTACTTTTTCGAGCGTTTTGCATTTTGCACAGCCTGTTCCAAGTATTTTTAAATCGATTTTCATGCTTTTGTAATATTAAGTTATCATTTTAGTATTTCACAAAATTATGAAATGATTTTCAAAGAAACAAATTTTTTTATTCATTTTTAATAGAGTAAACTTATTTTGCTATGACATAGGAATAAAACAACTAAAAAAAGTGTAAAAAAATTTAAAAGTAAATAAAAAAAGAATATCTTTGTGTTTTATTTAGGTAAAAAAAACAAAGTTGTAAAAGAAAAATTCAAAACAAAATGAAATTTAGAACGCTTCTATTTTTCCTATTTAGTCTGTTATTAAAAAGCAATGTAACACTAGCAAATGGCTCAACCCAAGAAAAAATAAAGTTGAGCGATGCCGTATTATACTATGAAGACACAACCGGAATTTTACAAATAACTGACATTGTATTTTTTAAAAATACCGATTTTAAGGAATACCGAGAAACTACAAAATTGCGAAAAGATAGAGTCTATTGGGCAAAATTGACTGTTAGAAACAAAACTGAATATTCAATAGACAAAATACTTATAATTGGAAAGAAAAGACATTCAGACTTTGCTCAAATGTACGTTTTCAATCACAATAATCAGATAAAATATGCTGAAAGTGGTTTCTTTTTGCAAAAAAACAAAAAAGATGTAAAAACGGAAATAGGAAGTAAGTTCAAAATACATCTCAAAGCCCATGAAGAGTATGAAATTTATTTGCGCATACAAAATATTTCGGGCTATTCCCCAGCATTTGATGTAACTTTGGTAGAAGAACTTGATTTTTACAACGATGTAGCTTCTCGCAATTTGGTTTTTGGGTTTATTGTAGGCATACTCTGGATTATGTTGTTCTACAATTTACTTATTTATGTATATAACAGAGATTTAGTATATATTTATTATTCGCTTTATGTATTGGGAATGATTTTTAATCTCATTTCTACACGTGGGCTTTTCATCGAGTACATTACCCCCGAATTTCCTAAGGCTGACCCCTTTGTGTTTATAATTGCAACGGGCTTAGCTACTGCTTCATATTTTCAATTTTTGAGGCTTTTTTTGAACACCAAAATAGATATGCCCAAATGGGACAAAACCTTACTTGCTATTGTTTGGGCTAATATCATAGCAACCATTTATTTAACCTTCGATTTGCTGATAAATTTCAATGTGCCTTTGTCGATTAATGTAAGCAATTTGCTAAATTTTGCGGTTTTACTTATTGGGCTTGCTTTTATCATTTATCTACTAAAGCACAAAAGCTCGTTGGCTTTGTTTTTTATGATTGGTACTGGTTTTCTGGTAGTTGGCACCGTTTCGAGTTTGGTGTTTATTATAGGTAAAATAGATTTTAGTATAAACCCTACACACTTGATGAATGCCGGCGTTGTTGGGCAAATCTTGTTTTTTTCGCTAGGTTTGGGTTTCAAAATAAGCCTAATAGAAAAGGCAAAAGTGAAAATGCAAGAAGATTTGATAGAGCAGCTTAAAAAAAATGAAGAACTCAAAGACCAAGTAAACAGAGAATTAGAAGGCAAAATAAAAGAAAGAACCAAAGAAATACAACTCAAAAATGACCAACTCAACGAATACGCTCAAAATTTGGTGGACAAAAACAATTTACTTATAGAAAGTAACGAAGAAATCAACCAGCAAAAAGAAGAAATACAAGCTATTGTGGAAATGCTTCGCGAAACCAACGATAAAGTAGTAGAGCAAAACCGAGAAATAGAAAAAGTAAACCAAAACATAACGGACAGCATCAATTCTGCCAAGCGCATACAATCGGCTATGTTGCCTTCCGAAAAAGCGTTTGAAGCCAATTTTGTAGAACATTTCATCATTTATTTGCCACGCGACATTGTTAGCGGCGATTTTTATTGGCTTCGCAAAATAGGAAAATTTGTAGTAATAATAGCTGCCGACAGCACCGGACACGGCGTTCCGGGTGCTTTTGTAAGCATGATGGGAATGGCTTTCTTAAACGAAATAGTAGGAAACTCGGAAACAACCCAAGCAAATCAAGTTTTAGACCAATTGCGCGACCACGTAAAAAATGCTCTCAACCAAGCTGGCAGTGAGCACAAACTGAGCGACGGAATGGATATCGCCCTTTGTGTAATAGATGTAGAAAATAAAATTTTGCAATTTTCGGGTGCCAACAACCCACTTTTCATTGTTCGTAAATGCAGCCAACCAGCCGAAAATACGCACGAACTGATTCATTTAAAACCAGATAGACAGCCTATTGGTGCTTTCATCAAAGAACAACCCTTTACCAATCACAACTTCGATTTGCAACAAAACGATACGCTTTACCTGTTTTCGGACGGAATTGTGGATCAATTTGGAGGCGAATACAACGATAAATTCAAATCGCAGCGATTCAAAAAATTATTGCTCGAAATACAGAACGAACCTTTAACCAAACAAAAAGAACTTATCCTAGAAGCTTATGAAAACTGGAAAGGACGTTTAAAACAAGTAGATGACATCGTTGTATTGGGTATAAAACCCTGTTAGCTTTCGAATAATATAAAAAAAATACAATTCTAAATTACTGAAAACAAATTGTTTAATTAATTTATTAAAAAAAAGATAGCTACAAATTTTGAAAGTAGTTATAAATATTGTAAATTTCAAAAAAAATTTCAAACATTTTATTTAGGAAAAATTATAGCTTACTAACTTGATTAAAACAGAACTATGGGTTTTTTTGATAGAATAAAAAGCGAATTGATAGACATTATAGAATGGCTAGACAATACGCAAGACACTATGGTCTTTCGGTTTGAAAGACACGACAATGAAATTAAAAATGGAGCAAAACTAATTGTAAGAGAGTCGCAAGCAGCCGTTTTTATTAACGAAGGCAAAGTAGCCGATGTTTTTGGACCTGGCACTTACACGCTTGCCACACAAAACTTGCCCATTCTCTCTACCCTCAAAGGCTGGAAATACGGCTTCGATTCTCCTTTCAAGGCAGAAGTTTATTTTATAGCTACCAAGCAATTTCTCGACCAAAAATGGGGAACGCCCAACCCAATAATGATGCGCGACCCCGATTTTGGAATGGTTCGCATCAGAGCATTTGGCAATTTTTCGATTAAAGTTTCTGACCCTGTAAAATTCTTACAAGAAGTAGTAGGAACCAACAAAAGCTTTACAACCGACGAAATTAACTCGCAACTAAAAAGCTTAGTAATAACCCGTTTTACCGATGCTGTGGGCGAAAGTAAAATTCCGGTTTTAGATTTAGCTGCCAGCTACAACGAGCTTTCCAACTTTTGCGAAGCTCGCTTAAAAGAAGAATTTCCAAGCAGTTACGGTATCGATATTTTAAAATTTTTAATCAATAATATCAGCCTACCGCCAGAAGTAGAAAAAGCAATCGACAAGCGTTCGAGCATGGGAGCTTTGGGCGATATGAACAAATATGCTCAAATGCAACAAGCCGATGCTATGCGCGATGCTGCCAACAACCAAGGCGGAGGCGGCGGAATGGAAGGCATGATGGGCATGGCAATGGCTCAACAAATGATGAACATGCAACAACAACAGATGCAAAATCAAAATTTGAACCAAAACAATCAGCAATTCAACAATGCTGCGCCACCACCACCGCCAATGGGACCTCAATACCACGTTTCTATCAACGGACAGCAACAAGGTCCTTTTGATATGGCTACGTTGAAAAACTTAATTGCTCAAAATCAATTAACAAAGCAAACTTACGTGTGGAAAGCCGGAATGCAAGGTTGGTTGCAAGCCGAACAAGTGCCTGAAGTAATGGCGCTATTTTCGATGATGCCTCCGCCTCCACCACCGCCTTCGTTTTAATTGATTAATAAAATAAGCACTCGTGTTATTTTATTTTTAAGTGCTTGGCGAAATTAGATATAATTAATTTTGATTCACGGCTTAGATTTCATTTCATATAAAAACCGCTCTTTAAAAAAAGTGCGGTTTTCTTATTTTATCAAAATCACTTGCTAAGAGATAACTTTAAAAAAAAACAGAGTTGAAATCCAATATTTTCCATTTTTTATTGATAAAATAACAATTTAACATTTTTTTATTAGACTTTGAAAAAATTGCATAGTTTTAGCTTTTTTTTAGAATTTCGGTCGTTTTTAAGTTAGGCAAATAAAGTTCTATTGCACTAAAAGATACAAAAAATTAACATTGTATAATTTTTTTTTCTTTTTTTTCTCTTTAACTTTGCGCGTTTTATTTTTGTATAAAAAAATCATAAAATGACCAGATTTCCAGAAAAAGTTTTAGAGGCATTGCCTACTACTGTGTTTTATTTGAGTAGCTTGGGTTTTCTATTAATACTTATTTTGTTGGGGTTCAATTTCCCTTCTAATGTATTTCATGTATTAAAGATATTTCATTTTGGAATACTTTTCTCAATTTTAAGTAGTTATACTTTGCGCTTTTTTTTAACCTTCCGAACAAAATTAACAAAACCAGAGCGAACATGGAACGCTCTTTTTGCATTTATTTCGATTTTGCTTATTTTATTCTTTGTGTTGATGCTTAGGGTAAATAACGAACGAGATTTACTACTAAATTTATCTTCGTATTCGCTCATAAGTCTTGTGTTTTTTGTTGAAATATCCAAGCGTACTTTTAATTACGATTGGCTTTCGATAAACCCCCGTATTTTATTTATACTTACCTTTTTTGGAATTATTTTGTTGGGAACATTGCTTTTGATGTTGCCAAAATCTACCGTAAACGGAATTAGCTTTATTGATGCCTTATTTACCTCTACCAGTGCTGTTTGCGTAACAGGTTTGGCAGTTGTAGATACACAGTATGTTTTCACACAATTTGGGCAGATTATTATTATGATGCTTATTCAGGTGGGCGGCTTGGGCGTAATGACCTTTACTAGTTTTCTGGGTATTTTCTTCATAAAAAGAACAAGCTTTCGCAATCAAATAGTAATGCAGGATTTTGTGGGCTCGGAGCGTTACAACGAGGTATTTAAAACGGTAATTAAAATAGTGCTTTCTACTTTGCTTATCGAATTTATAGGAGCTTTGCTTTTGTTTGTAAGCGTAGATAACACGATGGATATGAGGCTTAGCGAACGATTCTTTTTTTCTGTTTTTCATAGCGTGTCTGCTTTTTGCAATGCAGGTTTTAGCACCCTGTCGATGGGATTAGCCCATGAGCAACTGAAATTTAATTATGCAATTCAATTAATTATAGCTTCATTGCTTGTTTTGGGAGGTTTGGGTTTTAGTGTTTTCATCAATTTATATAAATATTTGAAACATTATTTAACCAACAAAATACGACAATTTTTTTTGAAAGATAATTTTCATCATTTGCCTTGGGTTATTAATATTAATACAATAATTGTAGTATTGACTACCACTGTTTTAATTGTTTTGGGAACCGTAATCGTTTATATATTTGAATACAATTACATATTGAGCGAACATACTGGTTTTGGTAAATTAGTTACCGCTTTTTTTGCTTCGGTAACGCCCAGAACAGCCGGCTTTAATGCTTTTAATTTTGGCGAATTACAAACTTCTACCTTGTTGATAATCATTTTACTGATGTGGATTGGAGCTTCACCGGGTTCTACGGGAGGAGGTATCAAAACCAGTACTTTTTTTATTGCAGTATTGAATGTATTCAACCTATCGAAAGGCAAAGACCGCATTGAATTTATGCGACGTAAAATATCAAACATTTCGGTAAGAAGAGCTTATGCTTTGCTATTTTTGTCGTTGGTCGTTATTGGCATAGGCACTTTGCTTATGACTTTTTTTGAAAAAGACAAACCCTTATTAGCAATCGTATTTGAAGTTGTATCGGCTTATAGTACAGTGGGTTTAAGCATGGGAATTACCTTTACATTGTCATTAGCAAGCAAAATGCTGATTATAGCCATTATGTTTTTGGGTAGAGTTGGAATGCTTTCGGTGCTTATTGGGCTTTTTACGCAAGTACGAACATTAAACTATCAATACCCTAAGGAAGAGATAATTGTAATGTAATTAGGCTATTTAGCAAAAATAGAAACCCTTGTTTTTTATATTGTTTTGAAGAAAAAAATTTTAACATAAAATGAAATGAAATTTATAGTAGTAGGATTAGGAAATTTTGGCGCAGCATTAGCAATAAGTCTAACAGACATGGGGCACGAAGTAATAGGAGTGGATAAACGCTTACAAAAAGTAGATTTTTTGAAAGATAAAATCACCTTTACCGTAAGCCTCGATGCCACCGATGTAATTGCTGCTGGTTCGCTTCCCATAAAAGAAGTAGATGTAGTAATTGTAGCCATTGGCGAAGAAGAAGGAGCCTCTATTTTGGCTACCGCCGTAATGAAACAGCTTCACGCCAAGCGTATTATTAGCCGCGCCATCACTCCCGTAGAGCACATGGTGCTTGAAGCCATGGGAATAGACGAAATAGTACACCCCGAAGAAGATGCCGCTAGAAAACTTGCTAAAAAGCTAAATATTAGAGGAATAATAGAAGCTTTTGAATTAGCAGGTAGCTACAATATAGTAGAAGTAAAAGTACCACACGAATTTGTTGGCAAAAAACTGGAAGAACTCAAATTGAGCAACAAATACAATTTACTTGTGCTTACCATTATCAAAACAAAAAAAATAAACACCGTACTCAATATGCAACGAACAGTGCAGGAAATAAATGGAATAGCTACCGCCACCACTAAACTTTGCCAAGATGATATACTTGTTATTTTTGGAGATATAAACAACATCAAGCGCATGATTCAAAAATACGAATTGTAAATCAATATTTGTAACTTTCATATAATAAAATAATCTGAAATTAAATTTTAGAATAAAAAAATATGATAGAACTGAAAGCCCAAAAAAAAGAAGAAAACGAAAATGGAATCTTAAAATTTCTATTTTTTAGGCTACTCTTTAATTATTTAACATTTTTTTTAAATAATTAATGTTTTTTTTTTTTGAAAAAAATAAAATATAAACGATTGAAATATAATATTTTAAATAAAGTTATTCACAATTGGAGAACGAAAAGATAAAAATAAAGTAAACAAGCTATTGTTTTAAAAAAATATTGTTATAGCTTTGCACTCCGAAAAAATGACTTTAAAATAGTAAATTAATATTTTTATAATTTAACTTCATGCCAACAATACAGCAGTTAGTAAGAAAAGGACGCCAAGAGCTGGAGGATAAAAGCAAATCTCCTGCGATGGAATCATGTCCACAACGAAGAGGCGTGTGCGTAAGAGTTTACACTACAACACCAAAGAAACCAAACTCAGCTATGCGTAAAGTAGCCAGAGTTCGTTTGACTAATGGAAAAGAAGTAAACGCATATATACCCGGAGAAGGGCATAATTTACAAGAGCACTCGGTAGTATTAATTAGAGGTGGTAGAGTGAAAGACCTTCCGGGCGTTCGCTATCACATCATTAGAGGTGCGCTAGACACAGCCGGCGTTGACGGACGTACTCAAAGACGTTCTAAATATGGTACTAAAAGACCAAAAGCAGGAAAACAACAACAACCAGTAGCAGTTAAAAAGAAAAAATGAGAAGATCAAAACCTAAAAAAAGGATAATCTTGCCAGACCCAAAGTTTAACGACATAACCGTTACACGTTTCATCAACAATATGATGTATGATGGCAAGAAAAGTACAACGTACAAAATTTTCTACGATGCTTTAGACCTTGTAAAAGAGCGTTCGGCTAAAAAAATTGAAAAAAGCCCACTCGAAATCTGGAAAAAAGCCCTCGAAAACATTACTCCTCACGTAGAAGTAAAAAGTAGAAGAATAGGTGGAGCCACTTTCCAAGTTCCTATGGAAGTACGTCCAGAAAGAAAGATTTCTATCAGTATGAAAAACCTTATTCTTTTCTCAAGAAAAAGAACAGGTAAATCAATGAGCGACAAATTAGCTTCCGAAATTCTTGCAGCATACAACGAAGAAGGCGGAGCTTATAAGAAAAAAGAAGATACACATAAAATGGCAGAAGCTAACAAAGCATTCGCTCATTTTAGATTTTAATAGCTAGAAGAAAAGTAGAGTAAAAAAATAGAATGGCAAGAGACTTAAAATATACAAGAAATATAGGTATAATGGCTCACATTGATGCCGGTAAAACTACCGTTAGTGAACGTGTTTTGTTTTACACAGGTATCACTCACAAAATAGGCGAAGTACACGATGGAGCAGCCACTATGGACTGGATGGTGCAAGAGCAAGAAAGAGGAATCACAATTACTTCTGCAGCAACTACCACATTCTGGAACTACAATGAAAAAGAATACAAAGTAAACATCATTGATACTCCCGGGCACGTTGATTTTACCGTGGAAGTAGAACGCTCTTTACGTATTCTTGACGGTGCTGTTGCTTTGTTTTGCGCAGTAGGAGGTGTAGAGCCTCAATCCGAAACTGTATGGAGACAAGCCACTAAATATAAAGTTCCGCGTATTGCATTTGTAAACAAAATGGATAGAACCGGAGCCGACTTCTTTGGCGTAGTAAGCCAAATTCAAGAACGTCTTGGCGCAAATGCTATACCATTGCAAGTGCCAATAGGTTCAGAAGCTGATTTTAAAGGTGTAGTGGACTTAATCGAAAACAAAGCGATAGTTTGGATTGACGATGCTCAAAAAGGAACCAGATACGAATACGTTCCAATTCCTGCAGACCTTGAAGAAACTGTATATGAATGGCGCGAAAAATTGATTGAAAGCGTAGCAGAACAAAACGAAGAGTTAATGGAAAAATTCTTTGAAGATAGCGACTCTATTTCTGTAGAAGAAATAAAAGATGCCATCAGAAAAGCAACCATTGCTCAAACTATCGTACCTGTTCTTTGCGGTTCTGCTTTCAAAAATAAAGGAGTACAACGATTACTCGATGCTGTAGCTGCATTCTTACCTTCACCTCTCGATATTGAAGAGATAGAAGGAACAGACCCAGACGACGAATCGATAATAATTACCCGTAAACCATTAGAAAGTCAGCCTCTTGCTGCTTTAGCATTCAAAATAGCTACCGACCCTTTCGTAGGAAGACTAGCTTTCATTAGAGTTTATTCAGGCGTTTTGACCGGCGGTATGCAACTTTTCAATGCACGCAACGGCAAAACCACTAGAATATCAAAAATATATCAAATGCACGCAAACAAGCAAAACGCTATCGACGAAGTAGGTGCGGGCGACATTGCCGCTGTTGTGGGCTTTAAAGATATTAAAACAGGCGACACATTATGCGATGAAAAACATCCTATTTTGTTAGAGTCAATGACTTTCCCCGAACCTGTTATTGGTATTGCTATTGAACCAAAAACTCAAAAAGACATAGATAAACTTGGTTTAGCACTTAGCAAACTTTCTGAAGAAGATCCAACATTCTCAGTACATACTGACGAAGACACTGGACAAACTATCATCAGAGGTATGGGCGAGTTGCACCTCGAAATCATTGTAGATAGATTGAACCGCGAGTTTAAAGTAGAATGCAACCAAGGAAGACCTCAAGTAACTTACAAAGAAGCTATTACTGGAACCGTACACCACGAAGAAGTTTTCAAAAAACAATCGGGTGGTAGAGGTAAGTATGCTAAAATCAACGTAATTCTTTCGCCAGTAGATGACGCAAAAGAAGGCTTACAATTTGAAAACGCAGTGAAAGGCGGTAACATTCCTAAAGAATTTATCCCTTCCGTTGAAAAAGGTTTCAAAGCAGCCATGAAAAACGGACCTTTGGCAGGATACGAAATAGATTCGTTGAAAGTAGTTCTTACCGACGGAGCATTCCACGCAGTGGACTCTGACCAACTTTCGTTTGAGCTTGCTGCCAAAATGGCTTACAAAGCTGCTGCTGCAAAAGCAAACCCTGTATTATTAGAGCCAATTATGAAAATGGAGATAGTAACTCCAGAAGACTATATGGGCGACGTAATCGGCGATTTGAACAAGCGCAGAGGACAGGTTGAAGGCATGGAATCAAAAGCAGGTGCACGCGTAATCAAAGCCAAAGTACCTCTATCGGAAACATTCGGATACGTAACCGTATTGCGAACTCTTTCGCAGGGTAGAGCCACTTCGAGCATGGAATTCTTGCATTATGCACAACTTCCAGCTAACTTAGCCAAAGAAGTTATCGATAATATAAAAGGTAAATAAAAATAAAATAATATTCCGGCTCTTCTTTTAGAGTCCGGAATTTATAGTTTAACTAAATTCACTATTTAAAGTTTTATTAAATGAGTCAAAAGATAAGAATAAAACTTAAATCTTACGACCATAACTTGGTAGATAATTCAGCCGAGAAGATTGTTAAGACTGTGAAAGCAGCTGGTGCAGTAGTAAGCGGTCCAATTCCTTTGCCTACACACAAAAGAATTTTCACCGTATTGCGCTCAACTTTTGTAAACAAAAAATCACGCGAGCAGTTTGAGCTTTCGTCATACAAAAGATTGATTGACATATACAGCACTACACCAAAAACAATCGACGCTCTAATGAAATTAGAATTGCCAAGCGGTGTTGAAGTAGAGATTAAAGTTTGATAAGTAAACGTTGTGTTGCGAATGATTGTTCGTAACCGCCAACAAAAATTAACAAAAAATGCCAGGACTAATAGGAAAAAAAATCGGAATGACTTCTGTTTTCGACGAAAACGGAAAAAATGTTCCATGTACCGTAATTGAAGTAGGACCTTGCGTAGTAACTCAAATCAAATCGAAAGAAAAAGAAGGCTACAACGCCATTCAACTATCTTTTGAAGACAAAAAAGAGAAACATACTACAAAACCCGAGCTAGGACATTTCAAAAAAGCTGGTACAACACCCAAAAGGAAAGTTATAGAATTCGTAGGCGAAGAGAAAAACTGGAAATTAGGTGATGTTATTGATGTAAACTATTTCAGTAGCAACCAATGGTTAGATGTAATCGGAACATCTAAAGGAAAAGGATTCCAAGGCGTTGTAAAACGTCATGGATTTAGTGGTGTAAATGATGCCACACACGGTCAGCACAACAGATTGCGTGCTCCCGGATCACTTGGTGCATCGTCTCATCCATCGAGAGTTTTCAAAGGAATGAGAATGGCTGGAAGAACCGGTAACGAACGCGTAAAAGTTCTCAACCTTCGTGTAATGAAAATTATTTCGGACAAAAATTTATTGGTACTAAAAGGATCAGTACCCGGTGCAAAAGGTTCATATTTAATTATTGAGAAGTAATGGAATTAAATGTTTTAAACATACAAGGAAAAGAAACCGGAAGAAAAATCAATCTTGCAGAAACTATTTTCGGTATAGAACCCAATGACCATGCTATTTATTTAGACGTAAAACAGTATTTGGCTAATCAGCGTCAAGGTACACACAAATCGAAAGAACGCGCTGAGATACACAGAAGTACTAAAAAAGTAAAACGTCAAAAAGGTACTGGAACTGCAAGGATGGGTAGCGCAAAATCTCCACTTTTGCGTGGCGGTGGACGGGTTTTTGGACCACGTCCGAGAGATTATAGCTTCAAACTAAACAAGAAATTGAAAAGTTTGGCTCGCTTATCTGCTCTTTCATACAAAGTAAAAGAAAGCACAATATTTGTTGTTGAAGATTTTAGTTTTGATAAACCAAAAACAAAAGATTTATTAGGAATTTCTTCTAATTTAAATTTATTAAATAAAAAATCACTTTTTGTTTTATCAGACCAAAATAAAAACATATATTTGTCATCGCGTAATTTGAAAGACGTGAACGTAATAACAGCTTCAGACTTAAATACATACAGTATTTTGTACGCTAAAAATTTAGTGTTGTTTGAAAGCGCGGTTAAAGTTTTAGAAGAAAGATATAACCAAAAACAGTAATTTTGACATGGATATTTTAATAAAACCCATCGTAACTGAAAAAATGACTAAATTAGGTGAAAAACTTAATCGCTACGGATTTATTGTAAATGACGATGCAAACAAACTTCAAATAGCTTCGGCTGTAGAAGAAATGTACGGTGTTACAGTAAATTCTGTTAATACAGTTCGTTACGCAGGTAAAAGTAAATCGAGATTTACTAAAGCTGGAGTTATTTCTGGAAAAACGAAGGCATTTAAAAAAGCTATTATAACAGTAGCTAAGGGAGAGACAATTGATTTTTATAGCAATATTTAAGAAAAAATGGCTGTACGAAAAATTAAACCGACAACACCCGGTCAAAGACATAAAATAGCAAGTACTTTTGCGGAAATTACCACAAACGTGCCTGAAAAGTCGTTAACCACCGGAACATCAAAATCAGGTGGAAGAAACTACACAGGTAGAATGACCATGCGTCAAATAGGTGGTGGACACAAAAGGAAATATAGAGTAATTGACTTTAAGAGAGACAAAGAAGGGATTCCTGCTGTTGTGAAAACAATAGAATATGACCCTAATAGAACTGCTCGCATTGCACTATTATTTTATGCCGATGGTGAAAAAAGATATATCATCGCGCCCAACGGACTTCAAGTAGGGCAAACTGTAATTTCAGGAAAAGGTGTTGCACCAGAAGTAGGAAACTCGTTGTATTTATCCGATGTACCCCTTGGTAGTGTGGTTCACAATATCGAACTAAAACCCAACAAAGGCGCAGTAATGGCAAGAAGTGCCGGAACTTACGCTCAGCTTACATCAAGAGAAGGTAAATACGCAATTTTAAAACTGCCTTCAGGCGAAACCCGTATGGTATTGGTTACTTGTAAAGCAACCATGGGAGTAGTATCAAACTCTGAGCACAACCTCGAAAAATCAGGAAAAGCCGGTAGAGTACGTTGGCAAGGAAAACGTCCTCACGTAAGAGGTGTTGCCATGAACCCTGTAGATCACCCAATGGGCGGTGGTGAAGGAAAATCATCAGGCGGACACCCACGTTCACGCAAAGGTTTATTAGCTAAAGGTTACAAAACCAGAAGACCTAATAAATATTCTAGCAGATACATCATTGAAAATAGAAAAAAATAACCTGATAAAATAAAGGAAAAATGAGTAGATCGTTGAAAAAAGGCCCTTTTATTAATTATAAGCTAGAGAAAAAAGTTCTTGCTATGAATGACTCAGGCAAGAAATCTGTAATTAAAACATGGGCAAGAGCTTCCGTAATATCTCCTGACTTTGTTGGGCATACCATAGCAGTACATAATGGAAATAAATTCATTCCCGTATATGTAACTGAAAATATGGTAGGGCATAAATTTGGAGAATTCGCTCCAACTCGCACGTTTAGAGGCCATGGCGGAAAGAAAAATAAATAATAACCGTTAATTAGATTTAAACAAAATGGGTTCAAAAAAAAGACTAAGAGCGGAGCAAGCCAGTGAAGAAAGAAAAAATAAATATTTTGCTGTTTTAAGAAATTGCCCCACATCACCCAGAAAAATGAGATTAGTTGCAGACCAAATAAGAGGAGTTGATGTAAATAGTGCACTTGATATATTGAAATTTAGTTCCAAGGAAGCATCAAACAGACTTGAAAAATTATTAAAGTCAGCAATTGCCAACTGGGAAACTAAAAACGACGGAACAAGAATGGAAAATGCAAGTTTGTTTGTAAAAGAAATTTTTGTTGACTCTGCACGTGTTCTGAAAAGACTCAGACCTGCACCCCAAGGGAGAGCGCATAGAATAAGAAAAAGATCTAACCATGTTACTCTTATCTTAGGAAGTGCCGTTAACTCAATTGGAGAAGATAAAGAAGATACACAAGACAATCAAACCAAGTAATAATGGGACAAAAAACTAATCCAATCAGTAACAGGCTAGGAATCATCAGAGGATGGGATTCAAATTGGTACGGCGGAAACAAATATGCCGACAAATTAGTTGAAGATACTAAAATTAGAGAATATCTCAATACTCGTTTAGCTAAAGCAAGTATCTCTAGAATTATTATCGAAAGAACTTTAAAATTAATAACTGTTACTGTTCATACTGCCAGACCAGGTATCATTATAGGTAAAGGCGGTCAAGAAGTAGATAAATTAAAAGAAGAACTTAAAACAATCACAGAAAAGGACGTTCAAATTAACATCTTTGAAGTTAAGAGACCTGAGCTTGACGCTGTAATTGTGGCAAATAATATTGCTCGACAAGTTGAAGGCAAAATTGCTTACAAAAGAGCTATCAGAACTGCCATTGCTTCTACCATGAGAATGGGTGCCGAAGGTATGAAAGTACTTATTTCGGGACGTTTAAATGGAGCTGAAATGGCGCGTTCGGAAATGTTCAAAGAAGGGCGTACTCCATTACATACGCTTAGAGCTGATATTGATTATTCGATTGCCGAAGCACTTACAAAAGTTGGACTTATTGGTATCAAAGTTTGGATTTGCAAAGGTGAGGTTTATGGCAAACGTGACCTTTCGCCAAACATTGGGTTGAAAAAACAACAACAAAAAGCTAGTGTACCTAGCAACAAAGGTCCAAGAAGAAAAAGAAAATAGGCAATAAAAAAAACTAATTAAAATGTTACAACCGAAAAAGACTAAATTCAGGAAGCAGCAAAAAGGCAAAATGAAGGGCAATGCTGGAAGAGGAAACCAATTGGCTTTCGGTTCTTTCGGAATTAAGGCTCTTGAGCAAACTTGGATCACAGGTAGGCAAATAGAGGCTGCTCGTCAGGCAGTTACACGCCACATGAAACGTGAAGGACAAATTTGGATTCGTATATTTCCCGATAAGCCGATTACAAAAAAGCCGGCTGAAGTAAGGATGGGTAAAGGTAAAGGTGCTCCCGAATTATTCGTAGCTAGAGTTACTCCCGGACGAATTTTATTCGAAGCAGAAGGTGTTCCGTTCGAAATTGCCAAAGAAGCATTAAGATTGGCAGCCCAAAAATTGCCGATTGCTTGTAAATTTATTGTAAGACGTGATTACATTGAATCTTAAAAAATAAACGATGAAGAATTCAGAAATAGTAGAACTTTCAACAAACGATTTGTTTGATAAAATTGAAGATACAAAAGCGCATCTTAGCAAGTTGAAGTTAAACCATGCAATAACTCCCTTAGACAATCCCAACAAAATTAAGGAAGCCCGTCGTTTAATAGCAAGATTGATGACAGAATTGCACAAAAGAAACATGAAAGGAGAATAGAGTTATGGAAGATACAACTAGAAACTTGAGAAAAGAGCGTATTGGTGTAGTTGTGAGCACAAAAATGCAAAAATCGATTACTGTGGCTGTGCATAGAAAAGAAAAGCACCCAAAGTATGGTAAATTTGTGAAAAAAACAACTAAATTTATTGCTCACGACGAACAAAATACTTGTAACGAGGGCGACACCGTGAAAATAATGGAAACTCGACCTTTAAGCAAAAGGAAGAATTGGAGATTAGTTGAAATTATAGAAAGGGCTAAATAAAAATGATACAACAAGAATCGAGATTAGCAGTAGCTGATAACAGTGGTGCCAAAGAAGTACTTTGCATTAGAGTACTTGGAGGTACTAAAAGAAGATATGCCTCAGTGGGCGATAAAATCGTTGTAGCTGTTAAAAGTGTAATTCCTTCGAGCGGAGTAAAAAAAGGCTCTGTTACAAAAGCTGTTGTTGTGAGAACTAAAAAGCAAGTAAGAAGACAAGACGGTTCGTACATTAGCTTTGACGACAACGCAGTAGTATTACTTAATGCAGCAGACGAAATAAGAGGAACACGTATCTTTGGTCCTGTTGCACGCGAATTGAGAGACAAATACATGAAAATTGTATCTCTCGCCCCTGAAGTATTATAATTTAAAGATTATTTCGATGCAGAAAAAATTAAAAATTAAAAAGGGCGATACTGTGCAAGTTATGCGTGGAGAATATAAAGGACAAGAAGGCAAAGTTCTTAAAATTTATGTGGAAACAAACCGCGCATTAGTTGAAGGTGTGAACTTAATGTCAAAACACACTAAGCCAAATGCACAATATCCAGACGGAGGAATCATCAAAAAAGAAGCATCAGTGCATATTTCTAATTTGATGCTTTTAGATCCTTCTAAAGGCAAACCTACAAGAGTAGGTAGAAAACTCAATGCCAACAATAAATTAGTGCGTTACGCAAAAAAATCAAAAGAGGAGATTAAATAATGGAGTACACGCCAAATTTGAAGCGAAAGTACAAACAAGAAATTGTACCAAGACTAAAAGAGGAATTCGCTTATAAAAGCGTAATGCAAGTTCCTACTTTGGAGAAAATTGTTTTAAACCAAGGTTTGGGTAGAGCAATTGCCGATAAAAAACTTCTTGACATAGCTATCGAAGAATTATCGAACATAGCTGGTCAAAAAGCCGTAAAAACCATGTCGAAGAAAGATATTTCAAATTTCAAACTTCGTAGAAAAATGCCAATTGGCGCAAGAGTTACATTACGCAAAAACACAATGTATGAATTCTTAGAGCGTCTTATTTCTGTTTCATTACCACGCGTTCGCGACTTCAAAGGTGTAGCGTATAAATTTGATGGAAAAGGCAACTATACATTAGGTATAACCGAGCAAATCATTTTTCCTGAAATAGACATCGACAAAATCGACAAAATAACAGGTATGAATATAACTTTTGTTACATCGGCAAAAACTGATGAAGAAGGTTATGCTTTGTTAAGAGAATTTGGAGTACCATTCAAAAATAAAAAACAATCTTAAGAAATGGCTAAAGAATCAATGAAAGCTCGTGAAGTAAAGCGTAAACAACTTGTTGAAAAATACGCCGAAAAAAGAGCAAAATTAAAAGCAGAAAACGATTCAGAAGGATTACAAAAACTTCCTAAAAACTCAAATCCTATAAGAATGCACAACAGATGCAAACTTACCGGCAGACCAAGAGGATACATGCGTCAATTCGGAATCAGTAGAATATCGTTTAGAGAAATGGCCTCAAAAGGCTTAATACCTGGTGTAAAAAAAGCCAGCTGGTAAAAAATAATGTTTAATTGAAAGTACGATTGCATTAATCGAAACTCAAACAAATTTAAAAATGACAGATCCAATAGCAGATTTTTTAACGCGAGTAAGAAATGCCGTGATGGCAAAAAAAAGAGTGGTAGAAATACCCGGCTCTAACTTGAAGCGTGAAATGACAAAAATATTGCACGAAAAAGGATACATCTTAAGTTACAAATTTGAAGATGACGGAAAACAAGGCAATATAAAGATTGCCTTAAAATATCATCCACAAACTAAGGTGTCTGCAATAAAAAAAATAGAGAGAATTAGTAAACCGGGGCTAAGAAAATACGCCGGGTCAAAAGAGCTTCCGAGGGTTATCAACGGATTAGGTATCGCAATTCTTACTACATCGCAAGGTGTAATGACCAATAAAGAAGCGAAAAACTTAAATATCGGTGGCGAAGTTTTATGTTATGTATATTAAAAAAAGGAGTTTACAATGTCAAGAATTGGAAAATTACCTATAAGCATACCCGCCGGAGTTACCGTTAGTATCAATAATAATGAAGTAACCGTTAAGGGAAAGCTTGGTGAGCTAAAACAGAAAGTAGATAAAGATATTACAATAGAAATAGAGAATAACATTGTTGTCGTTTCACGTCCTACCGATCAAAAAAGACATAGAGCCATGCATGGTCTTTATCGCGCTTTAATTGCTAACATGGTGGAAGGAGTTTCTAAAGGTTTCGAAACCAAACAAGAATTTGTTGGTGTAGGTTACAGAGCCGAAGCCAAAGGACAAATTTTGGAAATGTCATTAGGATATTCTCACAATATAGCTATTGAAATACCCTCTGAAATTAAATTAGAGGCAACTACAGAAAAAAGAAAAAACCCAATCGTAGTTTTGAAAAGCCATGACAAACAATTGTTAGGAATGGTTGCTGCCAAAATACGTGCAATGCGTCCACCAGAACCTTACAAAGGTAAAGGTATTAAGTTCGTTGATGAAGAATTAAGAAGAAAAGCCGGAAAATCGGCAGCAGTATAATTTTTAAAATTTTTTGAATTATGGCTTTAGAAAAGCAAGAAAGACGATTGAAAATTCGAAGAAGAATCAGAAAAAATGTGAAAGGAACTGCTGAAGCACCAAGACTTTCTGTGTTCAGAAGTAATAAACATATTTTCGCTCAAGTAATTGACGACTTAAGTGGTATTACTATAGCATCTGCTTCTTCATTAAGCAAAGAAATTTCAGATAAAAAAGATATTAACAAAGTTGAACAAGCTAAATTAGTGGGCGATCTTATTGCAAAAAAAGCATTAGAGAAAGGAATTTCTGATGTTATTTTTGACAGAGGTGGTTTTCTATACCACGGAAGAGTGAAAAGCTTAGCTGATTCAGCCAGAGAAGGAGGACTTAAATTCTAAGAAACTATGTCAGCAAGTATAAAAAGAGTTAAAACAAGCGAGTTAGAGCTAAAAGATAGACTGGTAGCTATAAATCGCGTTACAAAAGTAACAAAAGGTGGACGTACATTTAGTTTCTCTGCTATAGTTGTGGTTGGCGACGAAAACGGTATCGTAGGATATGGTTTGGGTAAAGCAAGCGAAGTAACTACTGCTATTGCAAAAGGTGTTGAAGATGCTAAGAAAAACCTGATAAAAGTACCTATTTTCAAAGGAACAATTCCTCACGAGCAGGTAGCTAAATACGGTGGTGCAAGAGTGCTTATCATTCCTGCTTCGCATGGTACTGGTGTAAAAGCCGGTGGTGCAATGCGCGCGGTTTTGGAAAGCGTAGGTATTACCGACGTTTTGGCAAAATCAAAAGGCTCATCAAACCCTCACAACTTAGTGAAAGCTACTTTCGAGGCATTAGTGAATTTGCGCGATCCAAGAACTGTTGCTGTACACAGAAACATTTCTGTTGATAAAGTTTTTCATGGTTAATTTTCCCAAAAACAATTCTTAAGATATGAAAGTTAGAGTAAAACAAACAAGAAGTAAAATAGGGAGTACATTGCGCCAAAAAAGAACTTTACAAGCATTAGGCTTAGGTAAAGTAAGCTCTGTTTCTGAACAAGAAGCAACTCCTCAAATTTTAGGTATGATTAGTAAAGTACAGCATTTAGTTGTTGTAGAAGAAATTTAAGATATATTTTTTTTAAGATATGGATTTAAGTAATTTAACACCCGCGAAAGGTTCGACCAAAGCCCGCAAACGTATTGGTAGAGGTCAAGGTTCTGGTAAAGGCGGTACCTCTACAAGAGGGCACAAAGGAGCAAAATCTCGCTCAGGATATTCTAAGAAAATCGGTTTTGAAGGAGGTCAAATGCCTTTGCAAAGACGTGTTCCAAAATTCGGTTTTAGAAATATCAACAGAGTAGAATATAAAGCCATTAATATTAGTACATTACAAGAGCTTGCTGAGAAAAACAAACTAAGCGAAATCAACCAAGAAGTTTTGAGACAACATGGGTTGATTAATAAAAACGAATTAGTTAAAGTCTTAGCAAATGGTGTTTTAACCATAAAATTAGATGTAACTGCTCATTCTTTTTCAAAGAAAGCCGTTGAACTAATTGAAGCTGTTAATGGAAAAGCAATAAAATTATAGATAATGAAAGGTTTTATAGAAACAATAAAAAACATTTGGAAAATTGAGGATTTGAAATCACGAATCCTCAGTACCTTAGTTTTTTTGCTAATTTACAGGCTTGGTGCACAAATTGTATTGCCCGGTATAGACCCTGATGGTTTGGCTACTTTTCAAGATAGCACACAAGATGGATTACTAGGTCTTCTGAACATGTTTTCGGGAGGTGCTTTTGGTAATGCGTCTATTTTTGCTCTTGGAATCATGCCTTATATTTCGGCTTCTATCGTAATACAGCTTTTAGGTATGGCAGTGCCTTACTTCCAAAGGTTGCAAAAAGAAGGAGAAAGCGGCAGAAAAAAAATAAACCAAATCACTCGTTATCTGACAGTACTTATTACTGCTGGACAAGCTCCTGGATATATCTACACACTCACTTCGCAATTACCCGAAGGTGCCATTAAACTAGGACAAACATTCTTTATGTTAGAATCAATTTTGATTTTAGTAGCAGGAACTATGTTTGTGATGTGGCTTGGTGAAAAGATTACTGATAAAGGAATCGGAAATGGTATTTCACTGATTATTATGATTGGTATTATAGCTCGCCTTCCTTTTGCTTTGTTTGGTGAATTTGCATCTCGTTTAGAGCAAGCTGGAGGCGGATTAGTGATGTTCTTGGTTGAAATAGCAATTTTGTTTTTTATCTTCATGGCAGTTATATTGCTTGTGCAAGGTACAAGACGAATCCCTGTTCAGTATGCTAAACGAATAGTAGGCAATAAACAATACGGTGGTGTAAGACAATACATTCCTTTAAAAGTGAATGCAGCGGGCGTTATGCCTATCATTTTTGCACAAGCTTTGATGTTTATTCCTATGATGTTTTCAAGCTTTGATGCTTCTGCATTGAGTTCGATAGGAGCTGCATTTTCAGATTTTACTGGATTTTGGTATAATTTCACATTTGCAATACTTGTAATCGCATTTACTTATTTTTACACTGCAATTACAGTAAATCCAACGCAAATGGCTGAAGACATGAAGAAAAACGGTGGATTTATTCCTGGCGTAAAACCTGGTAAAAAGACAGTTGAATTTCTTGATACCGTAATGTCTCGTATTACTTTACCCGGTTCTATATTTCTTGCATTTGTGGCAATATTGCCAGCCTTTGCACAAATGGCAAACGTAAACAGTACTTTTGCACAATTTTTTGGTGGAACATCACTGTTGATTTTGGTAGGGGTAGTACTTGATACATTGCAACAGATTGAAAGTCATTTGTTAATGCGTCATTATGATGGTCTTATGAAATCAGGAAGAATAAAAGGACGTTCAGGTTCAGGCGCATCTGTTATTTAACTAAAGAAGCGGACACTAAAGAATGATTTTTTATAAAACTGATGATGAAATAGAATTGCTTAGATTGAGCAATATGTTAGTTGCTAGAACACACGGCGAAGTAGCAAAGCTTATGAAGCCGGGTGTTTCTACAATTAAACTCGACAAAATTGCTGAAGAATTTATTCGTGATAATGGTGGCATTCCTGGGTTTTTAAATTATGGAGGCTTTCCTAATACTTTATGTATATCAATAAACGAGCAAGTTGTTCATGGTTTACCATCAAAGCGCGAACTTCGTGAAGGGGACATTGTGTCAGTAGATTGTGGTGCAATATTGAATGGCTTTTATGGCGATTCGGCTTACACTTACGGAATAGGACAAATTAGCGCTAAAAACGAAAAACTTTTGCGAGTTACAAAGGAATCGTTGTACAAAGGAATTGAAAACGCAATGGTTGGAAAACGGCTGGGCGATGTTAGTTATGCAATTCAAGAACACGTAACCAAAGAGGGCTATTCTATTGTTAGAGAAATGGTAGGACATGGAGTAGGTCGCAAATTGCACGAAGAACCTCAGGTTCCAAATTATGGAAAAAGAGGGCAAGGCATAAAGTTACATTCGGGGCTTGTTATTGCAATAGAACCAATGATTAATATGGGGACTCGTGAAATAGTTCAGTTAGAAGATGGTTGGACTATGGCTACAAAAGACAGAAAAAATTCTGCACATTTTGAACATACCATTGCTGTTAGAAATGGCAAAGCAGATATTTTATCCTCTTTTGAGTTTATTGAAGAAGTGTTAAATAAAAATTCGTGAATTAATGGCAAAGCAAAAAGCTATAGAACAAGATGGCATAATAATTGAGGCTTTAGGGAACGCAATGTTTCGAGTTGAGCTTGAAAATGGTCATAAAATAATTGCCCATATTTCTGGAAAAATGAGAATGCATTATATAAAAATTCTCACTGGAGACAAGGTAAAGATAGAAATGTCGCCTTATGACTTAACAAAAGGAAGAATTATTTTTAGATATAAAAACTAAATTGTATTTTTGCGCAAAATTTTTGTGTAAAAATAGATAAAACTCAAAGAAAATGAAAGTTAGAACATCTGTAAAGAAACGCTCGGAAGACTGCGTTATAGTAAGAAGAAAAGGGCGTGTTTATATTATTAACAAAAAGAATCCCAAATACAAACAACGTCAAAACTAAATCAAAAGTAGAAATTTATGGCAAGAATAGCTGGAGTAGATATACCGAATGATAAACGAGGTGAAATAAGTCTTACTTATATCTACGGAATAGGAAGAAGTGCTGCTGGAAAAATTTTGGAAAAAGCAGGAGTAGATCTTAACCTAAAGGTAAAAGATTGGACTGACGAGCATTTTAGCGCAATACGTAAAGAAATTAGCGATAACTATGTTATTGAAGGTGAATTGCGTTCGGAAGTGCAATTAAATATAAAACGTTTAATGGACATTGGATGCTACAGAGGCATCAGACATCGTAGCGGATTGCCTGTTAGAGGACAATCTACTAAAAACAATGCTCGTACACGTAAAGGTAAAAAGAAAACTGTTGCTGGCAAAAAGAAAGCCACTAAATAATTAGGAGATATGGCAAAACAAAAGAAAGTAACTACAAAAAAACGTATCGTTAAAGTAGAAGCTATTGGCGAAGCTCACATTCATGCTTCATTCAATAATATAATTATTTCTTTAACAAATAGCACTGGTCAAGTAATTTCTTGGTCATCAGCAGGTAAAATGGGATTCAAGGGTTCAAAAAAGAACACTCCTTATGCGGCTCAAACTGCTGCTGCCGATTGCGCCAAAGCAGCTTTTGATGCTGGTTTACGTAAAGTAAAGGTATTTGTAAAAGGTCCGGGTAACGGAAGAGAATCTGCTATCAGATCACTTCATACTTCAGGTGTGGAAGTAACTGAAATTGTAGATGTTACACCATTGCCACACAATGGTTGCCGACCACCAAAAAGAAGAAGAGTATAATAACGTTAAAGAAATAGAAGAAAATGGCAAGATATATTGGACCAAAAACCAGAATAGCTAGAAAGTTTGATGACCCTATTTTCGGTCCCGATAAGTGGTTTGAAAAAAGAAAATTTCCTCCAGGACAGCATGGAATAAACAAAAGAAGAGGTAAATTGTCTGTGTACGGTGTTCAGCTTAAAGAAAAGCAAAAAGCTAAATTTACTTATGGGTTGTTAGAAAAACAATTTTATAATTTGTATAAAAAAGCTTCAAGAGCAAAAGGTGTTACCGGTGAATTATTACTTCAATTCTTAGAGTCAAGACTCGATAACGTTGTTTTCAGATTAGGTATTGCACCTACTCGTTCGGCTGCACGTCAATTCGTTACTCACAAGCACATTGTGGTTAATGGCGAGCTTGTTAATATCCCTTCGTACCTTTTAAAAGCGGGTGATGTAGTGGGTGTTCGTGAAAAATCTAAATCGTTACAAGTTGTTACCGAATCATTATCATCTGCAAGATACTCAAAATTTTCTTGGTTAGAGTGGGATAGTTCGCTAATGGCTGGTAAATTTCTTAATATCGTTGAATTGTATTCTAAATAAGAAATAACTTTATGGCTATATTGGCTTTTCAAAAACCGGATAAAGTAATAATGATTGAATCGGACGACAAACTCGGCAAGTTCGAGTTTCGTCCGCTAGAACCCGGATATGGAATTACCGTAGGCAATGCATTAAGAAGAATTTTACTCTCTTCACTTGAAGGCTTTGCTATTACGTCTGTTAAAATTGATGGTGTTAATCATGAGTTTTCGACCATTACTGGCGTTATTGAAGATGTTACTGATATTATTCTTAATCTAAAACAAATCAGATTCAAACAAGTAGTTGAAGACATTGACCATGAAAAATTCACTGTTTCGATTACGGGTAAAGATGTGTTTAGGGCAGGTGATATTGATAGTTTCACTTCAGGATTTAAAATTTTAAATCCGGAATTAATCATTTGCAGAATGGAAGAGTCTGTAAGTTTGAAAATGGAACTTACCATTGAAAAAGGTAGAGGTTATGTGCCTGCTGAAGAAAATTCGGCTATTGCAGAAGAGATAGGTGTTATTCCTATTGACTCTATTTTTACTCCTATTCGGAATGTGAAATATTCGGTTGAAAACTATCGTGTTGAACAAAAAACGGATTATGAGAAGCTTGTAATTGAGATACAATCTGATGGGTCAATTCATCCAAAGGAAGCTCTTAAAGAAGCCGCTAAAATTCTTATTTACCATTTCATGTTATTTTCCGATGAAAAAATTACGTTAGAAACGGAAGAGAAACACGAAAATGAGGAATTCGATGAGGAAGTTCTTCATATGAGACAGTTGTTAAAAACTAAACTTGTAGATATGGATTTATCGGTAAGGGCTTTGAATTGTTTGAAAGCTGCCGATGTAGATACTTTGGGCGAGTTGGTTATTTATAATAAGAGTGATTTATTGAAATTTAGAAATTTTGGTAAAAAATCTTTGACTGAGCTCGATGATATGCTCGTAGGCTTGAGCCTTACTTTTGGTATGGACATAGCAAAATATAAATTAGATAAAGATTAAATGTAACATCTGGTAGTTTTTGAATAAGAAGCCAGAAGCAATAGTTATATATTTCAGACATGAGACATAGAAAGAAATTAAATCATTTAGGAAGAAAAAGCCAGCATAGACAAGCTATGCTTTCGAATATGGCTTCTTCGCTAATATTGCATAAACGAATTACTACTACACTTGCCAAGGCTAAAGCGCTTAGAGTTTATGTTGAGCCTTTGATTAACCGTAGCAAAGAGGATTCGACTCATTCGAGAAGGGTAGTTATGAGTTATTTGCAAAATAAAGAGTCTGTTACTGAGTTGTTCCGCGAAGTTTCGGTTAAAGTTGCCGATAGACCGGGTGGTTTTACTCGTATTTTGAAAACTGGGCACCGTTTGGGTGATAATGCAGAGATGTGTTTTATCGAATTGGTTGACTTTAACACTATTAGAGTGAAGGATTCAAAAGGTGCGGTGGCTGCTAAACCTACTCGTAGAAGAAGAAAAAAATCGGATACTGAGGCTAAAGTGGAAACTACGCAAGAATAGTTTTTGGGCGGTATGCAAATTTAAAAAAAAGCGATGTAAATTTATTTTTACATCGCTTTTTGTTGTTTAATGGTGCTATGGTTGTTTTATTTGTAGAATTGTAGGATTTGTTTTTATTGTGTTTTGTAATTTGGAATGGGGTGGGCGAGTGGGTGCTGGTTTTTATTTTCTTGACTTTGACAGTTTGAGAGCCTAAAAAACTGAAAGTCAAATAATTGACTTTTTGCTTTCGCACAACAAACAGCTATATATTACTCATTATCAAGTCATAAGGCACTGTGTCGTTTAATTTGTTTAATCTCATTTTACTGATTAACAGCTCAATATCTTGATTCATGGCAGAACGAAGATACAATTTTGAACCATCAAACTTCTGCTCTACAAGTGATACCTGCATTTTGTTCAAAACCGAGAAACATTTTTGCTCGCTCCAATTCATTTGCAACCGCAACCTATTTAGTAATGTATAGGCAATGAAGCACATAGATAAATGCCCTTCAATTCGTTTCCCTGTCCAATGAAACATTGGGCGAATTTCTAAATGACTTTTCATGGTTCTGAATGCGTGTTCTACTTCAAACAAATTGCTGTATTGCTCCAAAAGTTGTTTAACATTTGGATTTTCAATATTGGTAGCTATTGCTTTAAAACCATCATATCGAGCATCTTCCTCTATTTTTGTAACATTTAATTCTATTTTTGAAGTTTCTATTTTCAAATATTTTTTTGCACCTCCTGCCGAATGTTGCTCCAAAAGCGATGGTTTTTCTACATATTTCATCGCTTTGGCTTTGAGTTGCTCACGTTCATGGGCATCTTTTTTGGCTCGTTTGGCTGACCAGGTGCAAACAATTGTTCTACCTTTGTAAGGATAAACAACATAATCGATGCAAATTTCATTTGATTCGTCGTCTTTGCCCAAAACCAATTTTGTATAATTGGATTTATCGGTCAAATATTTTTTTGCCTCTTTGGTCAACGATTTTAACCTGTCTCCAACAATGTACTCATAATTACTTTTTTTAATTTGTTCAATATTGTCGTTCATTAGCATACCGCTATCAGCAACTATCACTAAATTAGACAATTGATATTCATTTTTCAATTTATTTACAACATCTGAAAAGGTATGCCCTTCGTAAGTATCGCCACGGTATATCCTGTAAGTTAGTGGGTTGCGAAATTTATCCACCAATATACCTAAAACCACCTGCAATTTCTTGTGTTTTCCATCTTTCGACCAGCCTTTTTGCCGAATATCATTTTCGTCCACAGGCATCGAAACATCAAAGTATAAGGTAGTTACATCATAAAAAACTACCGATAAATCCGAACTAAAAATATTTTTATGAAGATTAAAAAAATGAGCTTGAATTTCATTTTGAGCCTGGCTTAAAATGTCCAAACTACGATACAAATTTTCTAACGCAACAGGCTGTATTCCAATATATTCTGATTGATTGTGAAAGGTTTGAAGTTTTGAACAAGGAACATTTAAACGTTCGGCAAGCATTAATTTTAAAACATTCACAAAATCGTTTTAAAGGTATTCCACAATGAATTGACAATTTGAATATAACCATAATTGTATCTAGCTAATTCCCTTAATCCCAAGTCCTTAATGTTTTCGATAGGACAACCGGCAAGTTTTAAGAATTTTTGTCCAATAGCTTGAAGTTCGGTTGATTTATAATCTTCCAGTCTGCCTAAATTGTAAAGCGTTTTGCACAAAGACTTGCCATCTTTCCTATATCCTTGAATGATACGCATATAAGAGCCAGATTTCTTTTTTTCTATTCGTAAATAAGCCATAATGAATTGATATAAAATAATTTGGCAATAATACAACTAAAAAATCAGAAAACAAATTTTTTTCGCACAACACAATTTTTTTTATCAAAAAATACAAAACCATAATAATCAACACTTTACAATTTCAAGTAAAATGAAAAATGGGCGTTTCAGCCTCCAAACTGTCAAAGTCAAGAAATAAAATAGAACTAATTGATTATGAATTTTATCAAAGTTTTTACTTTAACAAAGTTTACTAAAAAAACAGAACTCTAATTAAACCCAAATGGATAGGTATTTTTTTAAAAACACGTTCGTCATTAAAAAAAACACTTTTTGTTTTGAAATTTGGAATAAATAAGATAACTTGCAGTTTTTTTCAACGGCAAATTAAAATTATAGAGCAAAACCATAAAGTGATGAATTTAGCGGAAAAAACGATTGTTATTTTAGGATACAAAGGTATGTTGGGGCAAATGATAACTGCTTATTTTAAGCCCAGAGTAAAAGAAATTGTACATTTCGATATTCGTTTTGATGCCGAAAACAAATGGTTGTTTGTAGATGAAATACGAAAATATCCCAATGCTGTTATTTTCAATGCCATAGGCAAAATAAAGCAAAAAACGGAAGATGATTTTGAACTATTGATGGCAAATACCATTTTGCCTCTCGAATTGCACAATCACTTGCTACCCAATCAGTTTTTGGTGCACCCAAGTACCGATTGCGTTTTCGATGGCAACACCAATATTCCGTACCGCCAAGTAAACGAATCTGATGCCAGAGATACTTACGGTTGGTCTAAACGCTTGGGCGAGATAGCTTTGCAAGATAGAAGGCGAACAGTTATTTTTAGGGTTTCGATTATTGGCGAAGATAAATTGACCAACAAGGGCTTACTGTCTTGGTTTTTGTCGCAAAATAAAGCAAGCGTGCTTAATGGTTTTACCAATCACTATTGGAATGGCATCACCACGCTGGAATGGTGCAAACAGGTTGAATTTTATTTAACCGAAAAGAACCAAAGCGATAAGGAAGGAAAGCTTTTTCAGATAGGCACTCAGCAACATTACACAAAATATGAAATGTTGCAACTATTTCAGCAGGTATATCAAACCGATTATACAATCAAAGAATACAAAACTGAAATGCCCGTAGATAGAAGGCTTTACCCCGATATAACTGCCAAATGCCTCAAAGAACAATTGCAAGAAATGAAAGAATTTTGCCAGATTTATTTTTAATAGCTTTGTTATGAAGTTTGAAAACAAACTTAAAAAAAACGATTATTCACTATTCGCAGCTTAATGAACGAATCAATTTTGAAGCTATGAAAAATACAATTGCCGAAAGAGTGTATGATTTTTTGAAAAATTATCCACCTTTTAAAATGCTAAGCAAAGAATTATTGACAACAATTTCGGAAAATGTAAAAATTTTGTATTTCGAAACCGAAACCAAAATTTTTGAAATAGACGAGCCTGTTGGCGACAATTTTTATATTGTAAAAGATGGCGCAGTGGGGATTTATTCGGGTACAAAAAATGGTTTGGCCGATAAATGTGGCGAAGGCGACATTTTTGGTTTGCGTGCCCTTATCAGAAAAGATAAATACCAATTGACAGCTATTACTCACGAAGAGAGTATTATTTACAGCATTTCTTTGGATTTGCTGCAAGAAATAATGCAAACCAGCCAAGAAGCCAAAGAATTTATAATCACCAGTTTTGCCACCGACAATAATTCTAACACAAAGCAAGATTCGGTTTTGGACAAGTTATTTGCCAACGAGAAAAATTCTTTTACCGAAGTTCAAGCGGTGCAATATTCCGAAAACACAATTACTTGCTCAATAAGCACTAGCATACAAGAAGCAGCCTTGCTCATGTCGCAGCACAAAGTAGGCTCTATCATTATCACGAAAAACGAGAAGCCGATTGGCATCATTACCGACAAAGATTTGCGCTTCAAAATTGCCACCGGAAAGTTTGGAATAGACCAGAAAGTGGACAAAATAATGTCTTCGCCTGTGATTACAAGTGCCAAAGAAATTAGCATAGCCGAAGCCCAAATGAGTATGCTCAAGTGCAACATAGCCCACTTGTGCATCACGCAAGATGGAACGCCCGATTCAAAATTAATTGGTATTTTGTCGGAGCACGATATTGTGCTAAGTTACGGCAACAACCCATCGGTGCTGATAAAAGAAATAAAACGCAGCAAGGAAACGGCAATTTTAAAATCGGTGCGACAAAAAGCCGAGCAACTGCTCAAAGCTTATTTAGAGCAAAATGTAGATATTTTGTTCATTGCCAACGTACTTTCGCACATTAACGATGCCATCACCAAGCAATTGATAGAGCTTTCTATCGACGAGATGAATGAAAAACCTCCTGTAAATTTTGCTTGGCTTTCGCTGGGAAGTATGGGCAGGAACGAGCAGTTTTTGCTTACAGACCAAGACAATGCTTTGGTTTTTGACGATGTTGCAGAGAATGAATATACCAAAACCAAAGATTATTTTATAAGCCTGTCGCATAAAATCAACGACAAATTGAATCAAATTGGCTTTGAATATTGTCCGGCAGATGTAATGGCACGCAACCCTAAGTGGTGTCTTTCGCTTAGTCAATGGAATAACCAATTCAAGCAATGGATTGTTAGCCCAACCAACGAAAAGGTAATGCTTTGCACCATTTTTTTCGATTATCGCTTGGTTTATGGAAAACATGAGTTGGTAAGCCAAATGACTCAATCAATTTTCAAGTCCATCGACGGATTTGAAATTTTCTTAAACTTTTTAGCCTTAAATGCTACTCAAAATCCTCCACCGTTGAGCTTTTTCCGAAACTTTTTGGTAGAAGCAGGCGGCGAGCATAAAAACCAGTTCGACATCAAAGCCAGAGCCATTATGCCTTTGGTAGATGCAGCTCGTCTGCTCATTTTGTCGCACCATGTAGGCAACTGCAACAACACTATTTTGCGCTACCAACGCCTTGTAAAACTAGAGCCGCAAAACGCAGAGCTGTTTGAAGAGTGCATAGAATCGTATAAAAAATTGCTGCACTTCAGAAGTTTGCAAGGAATTAGAAACAACGATTCGGGCAGATATGTAGATTTGAATAGCTTGAGCAAGTCCGATAAATTGCAGCTTCGCAGCAGCTTTAAACCTATAAAAGACATTCAAGAACTCATATCGGTTCGTTTCAGACTTTCGCATTTGCGATGATGAGAGGTTGATGTGGTGTTTTTAATTGGCACAGCCTCAAATCAATTTAGAAATACGATTTAATTAAATGTCTATCATACAAACCTGTCAGATTTTTAAAACCTGACTTGTTTAAATGAATATCGGACAGTTATTTAGCATACACTCCTTATCAATAGAACAATAGAATTATGTTTGGAACTATTTTTAGAAAGAAATATCCCGATTTTTGGAATAAATACGACAATTATTTCAAAGAAAATAAAGAAACAGATATTGAAAATACTCGTTTTGTAGTTTTTGATACCGAAAGTACTGGTTTGGACATCAAAAACGACAGGATACTTTCCATAGGAGCTATTTCTATTTTGGGCAACAGCATCGATGTGTCCCATAGTTTTGAAATTTATCTCAATCAAGAGAAATTCAATGCCGATACAGTAAAAATCCATGGCATTTTGAAAGCCGGAAACCTTACTAAGTTTTCGGAAGAAGAAGCAATTATCCAATTTATCAACTACATCCGCGATGGTATTTTGGTAGCGCATCATGTTGATTTTGATGTAGCTATTATCGACAAAGCCCTCAGCCGTATGAATTTACCAAAACTCAAAAACAAACGCATTGATACGGGCGTTTTGTACAAAATGAGCTTGCCTTATTCCCAAACGTACAAGCATTTTGGGCTCGATGAGCTTTGCAATGTGTATAAAATAACAAAACATGACCGCCATACTGCTTCAGGCGATGCTTACATTGCGGCTATTCTTTTTCAAAAAATAATGGCAAGCCTCAAAAAGAAAAACAAGAATTTACAGCTTCGCGATTTATTTCATTCTCAAAAAAGAGAAGGCTTGTTGTAATGTTCTATTGTTGTTTTGTTTTGGAAAATAAATGCTTTGTTTTTTATTTATAAAGCTATTTCTTTCCCCAATTCCATTTGATGGTGTAGGGCCAAGGGCTTCTTTTTGGTGGCGGTGGTGGCGGTGGCGGTGGTTTTAATGTAAATGTTTCTCGGTAAGGCTCTTCCGCGCTGTGGTGATGGTAGCTAAAATACATTTTCCACAGGTTCGATTGCTCTACATCGCCTTCGATAAGCCAGATTTCTACATCGCCTTGCACATAAAAAACGGCATCTAAATTGGTTTTGATGCGCCAACCTTTGTTGGGCGAATGGTATTGAATCACTGCATTTTGCAATTTCCAAACGTCCATAATTTCTTTGCCCGAACGCCGCACAACAATGTAATTGCCTATTTCTTCATTAAAAACTTCTTCGCTAATCATATTGTATATTGTTAAAATTAGTCGGTAATTCAATTAAACACTACTACCATTTTGTTTCATCGTATTGAATTAAATATGTTGATATCGTAACATTATTAATCTTTTCGCTGTCTTCTTTTACACTCGCTTGATATTCAATGTCGTTAGGGCAAAAAACAAGATAAACGCCATTGTTTAATCCCAAACTTTGACA
>JFJP01018630.1_pt1 | contig 36067 bp, 28 predicted proteins | sample 431651 | NCBI WGS metagenome assembly JFJP01 (sample SAMN02602958, study PRJNA72255) | Microbial mat metagenome, whole genome shotgun sequencing project. | biome: fresh water; feature: sink hole; material: water; isolation source: purple microbial (photo- and chemosynthetic) mats found in... | reverse complement strand
CTCGCCATGCTGTGTGATCAGGAACCGTGCCGTATCCCGGCGCTGCCCGGCCTCCGGCCTGGACTTATCGGCCAGCAGGTCATGATCAAGGCATGCGCGGGCCGCCGCATTCAGTAATCGGTACGGCAGCCGTACCCAACTATTCTCCCAGATCCGCGACGAATTGTGTTGAAGCCAGGCATCCAGCGCGCGTAGCGATTGCGCGGGGACATCCCCGGATTGTGTCCGCCTTACGAGATTGCGATAATGCTTCGACTGGAGGATCGTCTGTGCCAGATCAATATGCTCGACATCACCGATCACACAGACCTGCCACTCGTTCTCCACGCCGACGGTCACATCCTCAGCATGAAACAGCCTGGCTCCCGCCATTCGTGTTCTGAATTCTTCAGTTATTACCGGCATTTCAAGCTCCCTTGCAGATATGCAACATGGACCGACAATCGCGAAACCGGGTTAGCGTTCGATTAGGATTCAGCGATGATTTTGGCTAAACATCATTCTAACCAGCCGCTCGCGTACTGCTAACCCTGAGCAGGTTGACTATGGCAGTATGAAAGCAATCAATATGGATCACCACCGCACATGCAAAGGGTGCAAGAACGCGAATACACAACACTCGCCGCGCGGTGCCCGGTGCGACCTGCACATCCACAGCAAGTATTCTGACCGCCCCTCGGAATGGTTCCTGCGCCGTATTGGAGCCCCGGAGAGTTTCATGGAGCCAGCCGAGGTCTATCGCCGCTGCCGAGCCGCCGGTATGGATTACGTCACGATTTCAGATCATAACTGCATCCGGGGGGCACTCGAGATCGCCGATTTACCCGGCGTATTTATCTCGTCCGAGCTGACCACCTATTTCCCCGAGGATCGCTGCAAGATCCATTGCCTAGTCAGTGGCATTACCGCAAATCAATTCGACGATCTGCAATCGGTTCGCGAGAACATCTATGACCTGCAGCATTATCTCGTCGAGAACCATATCATCCACACGATTGCGCATCCCTTGTTCAGTGTAAATGACCGCCTGACGACAGATCATGTCGAGAAGCTTCTGGTCCTGTTCAACCGCTTCGAGGGAATCAATGGATCGCGCGACCCGAGAGCCTGTGCCATATCAATGGCTATTTTCAGCGCCATGGATGCCGATGCGCTGATGCGGATGGCGGATCGTCACGGCTTGGAGCCCGTCGGCAAATGCCCATGGGAGAAGTGCTTCACGGGCGGCAGCGATGATCATGGCGGACTTTACACCGCCAGTGCCTTTACCGAAACGCCGATATCCGCCACGGTGTTCGATTTCCTGGAGCATCTCAGGGCGACCCGCCACCAGCCCGGCGGCGGCGGCGGGTCGAGCCTCAAGCTGGCCAACAGCCTGATGCACATTGCCCGCCAGTATGTCGATCAGCGCCTTGGCGGGAACGGGCTGCTCAATGTCATGCTCCGCAATATTGCCGGCCAGCAGGTCCCCGAACAGTCCGTCAGTCCCATCAAGGACGCCGCACGCCGGATTTTCGGACCGATCATCCGGCGCCACCGCCTGCGCCAGATGTCGTCCGCCGAGCGGATGCTGGTGGACGATTTCATGATCATCTCCAAACAGATCGAGACGCCGGATCCGTCTGAACAGGCGCACGATACGCGCTTCGATATGATCGCCAATCTCGCACATGCCTTTAGCTTCCTGTTCGTCAGTCGCTGTGCCGAGAAACTGCGCGAGGGCGAACTCATGGGGGCGCTGCAGGCCTTCGCCTCGCTGGGGCCCGTTCTCCTCGGGATTGCACCCTATCTCACCGCCTTCTCCACACAGCACAAGGACAAACCTTTCCTGGCCCAACTTTGCGAGCGCTTTCCGGCAGGCAAACCCGCACTCAAGGGCACCGGTGGCCGAGCCTGGCTGACCGATACGTTCCATGACATCAACGGGGTTGCCAAGACCATCCACAAACTCGCCGGGCTTGCCCACGCCAGCGGCAAACCCATCACCGTGCTGACGGCTCTGGATGCCGCCGAGGCTTGCGATTTCCCAGCCGTCAATTTCGCACCCTGCGGGACCTTCCAGATGCCAGCCTACGCCGAATTATCACTCTCGATGCCGCCAGTCCTGGACATTATCCGGCACATCGAGGCGCAGGACTATGAAACGCTGATCATTTCGACCCCCGGCCCCATGGGCTTGGTCGGGCTTCTGGCCGGGCGACTGTTGAGCATCCCCGTCAAGGGCATCTATCACACCGATTTCCCGCATTATGTCGAGACCTGGACCGATGATGCCGCCATGGGCGAATTGACCAAGCAATACATGCGCTGGTTCTACCGCCGCATGGAAACCATCTTCGCGCCCACCCACGCCTATGTCGAAACGCTGGTCGAGCTCGGCTTCGAGCGCAACCAGCTCACCGTGCTGCCGCGCGGGGTGGATCTCAATGATTTCAATACCGGGTTCCGCCAGGATGACTTCTGGAAAACCTATGGATTGGATGATGCATCCTTCCTCTTCATCTATGTCGGCCGCGTCTCCAGCGAGAAGAATATCGACGTCATGCTGGAGGCCTTCCGGCTGCTGCGCAGCCAGGACATGGAGTGGGCACTGGCGGTGGTCGGCGACGGCCCCGATCTGGAACGGCTTAAAGCGACATACAGCAGCGACAGCAGCGTGGTGTTCACCGGCTATCTACACGGGAAACAACTGGCGACGGCCTATGCGAGTGCCGATGCCCTGGTGTTCCCAAGCATGAGCGACACCTTTGGCAACGTGGTGCTCGAAGCCCATGCCTCGGGGCTACCCGCCATTGTCTCGGACAAGGGGGGACCCCAGGAGATCGTGCGGGCATTCGACAGCGGGATCATCACCGATGCCCGTTCTCCTGAACCCTTCGCCGAAGCCATGCGCAACCTCGCCCATGATGAAATCGCCTACCTGCAATACCGGGAACGGGCACTCGCCTCAGCCCAGGCCGCCCGCTGGGATGCTGTGCTGGATATTCTATGAAGCCTTTCCCTTGAGCAGTTCTTCCGAAGCCTCAAACGCGCCAGCCATGGAAAGCCATCCATCGAAGCGGTCTTCTCCGAAATCGAGATCGACACCTTGCGCAAGGCATTCCGCGATGCCCAGGACGATCCCGAGAGAATCCCCGCGAAACGCAAGCCCATCATCGCCATGCCCGACTTCCCGGAAATGCTCGTCAACAGGGTCGAAAAAACGGTAGCTTGACCGAAATCCAACCGGATTTTGCGGTAATAGGAAGATGCGCTTAACCGAGGCACCGAATCCGTTGCAAGAGCGTCGGCCAGGGTATCCGAGAAAGCGTGGCGGTTAAGACTGGCGATGAAGTGTATCCATAACAATCCGTCGCGTGGCGTCAATCAGTGCGGTCATCTCGGGTTCGGTGCCGATGGTGATGCGTACGTAGTGGCCGAGCTCGCCGTCCGGGAAGTAGCGGATCAGGATGCCCGCGCTGCGCAGGCTTTCAAAAAACTGCTGCGCCGGGATGCAGGACGGCGGGCGGGTCCAGATGAAGTTGGTTTCGGAATCGAAAACCGCGAACTGCAGGTCCCGCAAGGCACTCGCCAGCCGCTGGCGCTGGGCAATGATCAAGGATGCCTGCTGGCGCATATAACCGACATCGGTCAAGGCCGCCAGGGCCAGGGTTTGTGCGATGGTATCGAGATTGTAGGAATCCTTGAGCTTGGTCATGGCCTCGATCAATGCCGGATGCCCGATGCAATAACCGACACGCAAGCCCGCCAGTGCATACGATTTTGAAAGGGTTCTTGAGACCAGCACATTGTCGTAGCGCAGCGCCAGATCCATGCAATCATCGCAGGCAAAGTCCACATAAGCCTCATCGATCAGCACCACGCCCTTGAAAGTGGCGCAGAAGGCCTCAATATCGCGTTTATCAAAACGCATACCGGTTGGCGCGTTCGGGTTGGTCAGGAAGAACAGCCCGCACCCCGCTGACGGCGGCGTGCGCCAGGAGAACTCCGGTCCCAGCACCACCGGCATTTTGCGGACATCGCGTATATCGGCCAACACGGGATAAAGCGAGTAGGATGGATCGAAATAGCCGATGCACCCGTCGTTCTCGATAAAGGCGCGGGTACAGAGGGCCAGCACCTCGTCGGATCCGTTCCCGGCAAAGGTATGCTCCAGGCGACAGCCGTGCAATTCGGCAATCCGCTGGCGCAGCGGCACCGCCGTCGGCGGCGGATAGAGACGCAGGCGTTCGGATGAAATCCCCCGCAAGGCGGCTTCCACCTGCGGCGAGGGCGGATACGGGTTCTCGTTCGTATTGAGTTTAATGATGCGTCCGCCGCCCGGCTGTTCGCCGGGAACATAGGCTTGCAACTGCTGCACGGAACGCCGGATCATTTGATCAGACCGATTCATATCCCCTTCCCTTCCGCTGCAAAACGGATGCTGCCAGACCGGGCATGCGCATCGAGTCCTTCGACACGACCGAACGCCTCGATGACCGGCAGCACCTCCTTCAAATCATTTTTTGTGAACTGGACGAAACTACTCCGGCGATGGAAATCATCCACCGTCAATCCCGAGAACATGGCAGCCGCCCCACCGGTGGGCAGTACATGACTCGGACCGGCAGCGAAGTCTCCTGCCGATTCAGGAGTCCAATGCCCCATGAAGACTGCGCCCGCACAGCGGATCTGCTTGATCCACCGGCGCGGGTCCTCAACCATCAGCTCGAGATGCTCCGGCGCAAAACGGTTGCACAAGGCGGCACCCTCCTCCAGCGACGCCACCTGCACCAGCATGATGCCGCCACACTGGGCCACGCGGGTGATCGCCTCGGCCCGGCCCAGTGTCGCCACATGCGCCGGCAACGCCTTGCGCACGCCAGCAATCAGCTCCGCTGAGGGCGAAACCAGCAAGGCTTTCTCATGCCCGGTGCCATGTTCGGCCTGCGACAGCAGATCCATGGCAACGCAGGACGGATTGGCCGATGCATCTGCCAGGATGGCAATCTCGCTAGGGCCGGCCACCAGATCGAGTGCCACATCGCCGTAGACAAGGCGCTTGGCGGCGGTGACATAGGTGCCGCCTGGCCCAACGATCTTCTGAACCTTCCGGATTCGGCGCGTACCATAAGCCATAAGCCCGATGGCATGAATGCCGCCCACGCGGTAGATCTCAGTCGCCCCCGCAAGTTGCAAGGCATAGAGGACATATGGATTGACCGCCCCATCACCCGTACAAGGCGTGCAGGCGACGATCTCCGGCACCCCGGCGGCCTTGGCCAGGGTTGCCGTCATCAGCGCTGTGGAGGCCAGCGGAGCCGCACCGCCCGGGATATACACGCCGACACGGTCGAACGGAAGATAGAACTCACCCAGGCGACCGCCATGATCGGTTTTCATCTCCCAGTTTCGCTTCATGCCCGCCTTGGCAAATTTAAAGATACGCTGATAGGCGACCTTGGCGGCCTTGCGGAATGCAGGATCCACCAAGGCGGCGGCCGCAGTGAGTTCGTCTTCATGCACCTGCAGGCCTGACGGCGTCATGGTTGCATGATCAAATCGGCTGGCATACTCGATGACGGCCGCATCCCCCCGATGCTTCACATCCGCCAGTACGGTGGCGGCCACATCCTGGGCCTTGTCATCAAACGCCGGACGCGACAGAAACGTATCCAAGGCCCGGTTGCTTTTACCGGGCACCCATGTTGTCACCTGTATTCGCATTCATCCCCCCCATCTTCGGCACATACCGTATGCTCACCCGTCCCTGTCCGGACGCCTGCTGCCACATCGCCGGATTCCATAATTGCCGGATCAATGCCTGCGCCAGTAAAGGATCCCCTTGACTCGACTCCAGAAATATATCCGCCGGGGCACCAACTTTATCAAACCGTACCGTTATCTCCGCTTCTAACGACTTCCCCTCAAGCAGCAGGGCAACCGCATCGACAGCCTCCGTCCGGATCGCTGTGGCTCCCAACGCTTTGGAACATACCACACTCAACCGATTAGAAGAAGCATGAATCGATGCGACAGACTTGAGAATGGGAACCGCGCCAGCGTAGTGTGACTCCTGGGGTTGCGCAAGGGCTACCCTGCTGGCGTGTAATGGATCAACGACAGTCCATGCCACGAGGATCGACGCGGCTGGAGGGGGCAAGAGGAAATCGCGCCGGATCGGCATCCTCGGCACCCCCTGCAGACTGTCCACCGAGGATACATCGGCACCAAACGAGACAGCAGATGGCAGCGCAATCAGATCGGGTCGCAATGCCAGTGGCAGCTCGGAGAGTCCAGACGGGATTGCCGCCACGATGGCGGTAGGGGCTAACGGGCGATCAACCTCCGACAAGGGTCGACGGGGAACCAAGAGCAAGATGCCACCCCATAGGAGGACAACCAGAACCGTGCCACCATCGATCTGTCCGAAAAAACCGCGAGACGGCAGCCACGGACGTGCCATTTCCGAGCGTTCACTCATGGTCGCTTGTCCATTGGTTGGGTTCCCAGATTGATGCGCTGAATCCCGACGTCTTGGGCCATCTGCATGATCATCATCAACTGCTGGTTCTCTGTGCGCCGATCCGCATACAGCGTCAGTGCCGTTTCCCCCTGCTGCTGCCGCTTCTCGCCGAGCGCCTCCCTCAACCGAGTCATGCTGTCAGCATCGTCCATACGATAGGGTTGATTATCGAAGAATAGTTTATAGACGGGTTCCGCTGGCGTTCCGCCGACCACGATCACCGCAACCATCGAGCTCCATAATCCGGGGGCAACGGATGCCGAGGGCAGTTCCACCACAACACCGGGTTGCAAAACCACACGGCCATGCAGCAGCACCACATAGAAGAGAATCAACACCAGATCAAGCCACGGCGCCATCCCCAGCAGACTGTGACGGATGCGCACCCCGGGGGTATAGCGCGTCCGCATATCACTGGATTCCGGCAGGCTGGCCTTTTCGTTGGCACTCATCGGTCAGGATTCCTCCTGGCGGCGTACGCCCTTGAGAAACGATACGATCTCGTAGCGGGTCCGCTCCATATCCAGAACAATTCGGTCGATCTTGATCACCAGCAGATTAAAGGCGGCATAGCAGGGAATCGCCACCCCGAGCCCGATCGCGGTCGTTGCCAGGGAGATGAGCAAGCCATCCAGCAGGTTGGCGCTCTGCACCAGCGGACCTTGACTCTGCAGCGTTATCGCACCTTGAAGAATGCCTAAGATGGTTCCGAACAGGCCCAGCAGCGGTGCCACCTGGGCCACCGTGGTAATCACCACCAGTCGTCGTTCCATCCGAGAGATCTCGGCGGCGGCGGCATCACGCAACGTCCGGTAGAGATCCTCCTTCTCGGCATCGCGATACAGTATGGCGACCTTAACCAGATAGGCTACGGGACCGGGCGTCTCATCACACAGGGCAAGGGCCTCCTTGATATTTCCCTTCCCCAGCACATTGAACATACCGCTCAGGAAATCGCTATAACGGATGCGCGCACGGTGCAGACTCAGCGACCGTTCAATAAATACATACAATGCCGCGACACCGCTGGCCACGATACACCATGCCACGGCACCGCCCAGCGAGATTAGATTAAAAATACCCATACACACGCCCCCCTGATCGCCGACTCAATAGAACATCCACCAATACTCGGACTTGACCGCCTTGATCCGGACTGCCGCATCCGTCGAGAACTCCACCTCCGCGCTGACCGCCCGCTCCAGGATCCGCACCAACTGCCGCCAATCCTTGCGCACCTCCACGATGGCTGCAGCCCCCCGGGCTGCCCTAGAAAACCATACCCGCGCCGATTCGCCGGGGATGCCTCCACTTTCTTTCTCCACCAGGAAGGGCAGCATCACACGTTGGTAATACTGCTCCAGTGCCTCGTCCTGCCGCCCCAGCTTCTCATACGCCAGCCCCAGTTTGTAGGACGCCTGCAAGGCATGATCCAAACGTAAACCAGGCATATTGAGCACGGCAAGGTAGGACTGCACCGCCTCCTCGTAACGAAGCGCGGATTCCGCCCCGAGGGTGAACTGGCAATCGCCCTTGCGCCCCCAGGCCATGGCCGCCAGTTCTCCATCTGGATCACGGTTGATCACTTCTTCATAGACGATGATCGCGGCGGCAAAACGCCCGAGCTGCACCATGGCCTCGGCCTGGTGGAAACGGGCTTCCGTCAGCAGTTCGCTCTGCGGATACTGCTTGGCCAGGCGTCCAAACGACTCAATCGCCTGCAGGTACTGCTGCCGCCGCAAAGCGGCCAGCCCGGCTCGCAACAGCGCCTGTGGTGCCAGCTCATGTTCAGGAAATTTCTGCACGAACGTCAGAAATTCGGTTTCCGCCTCGATATCGTTGCCGGTATTGTAGACGAACCGGGCAATCCAGAAATGGACCGGTGCCGCCCACTGCGAGTTGGGATAGCGGGTACGGAATGATCGACCAAGATCCAAAGCGGCGGCATCGCGCCCGAGGCGATACATACACATCGCCTGCATGAAATGCGCATGCTCGGCCATGGTTGATTCGGTTGCTTCCCTGGTCAGCCGCTCGAAATCATTGATGGCATCAGGACTCCACAAGTGGTAGCGCGCCATGCCCCGCCCGTGCAGAGCGCGCCAGAATACCGTCCCCTGGGGATATGTTTCCATCGTCAATGCAAAAGCCCCCTGCGCCTGTTCATAGCGGCCCGACTCCAGATACAGGTCACCAATACTCAGACGCGCCTCGCCCGCTTCGGGTTGCGCTGGATAAGCTTGCGCCAACGCCTCAAACTCGGCAATCGCCTCGTCCACCTTGCCAAGCGCCGCAAGACACGTGGCACACTGGTAACGCAGTCGCGGTGTTTGCGTCGACTCCTGCGCAAGCTGACCAAGCAGCCGCTGATAGGCATCCAGCGCCTTCTGGAATTGCTGGTTTTCAACATAGTTATCACCCGCACGAAACAGGCTGTCATTGCGCTCATCGCTGTCGCCTTGCAGCGCCCCCGCCCGTTCAAACATCAACGCCGCCTCGGCATGGCGCTTCAGTCCGGCCAGCGCCAAGCCCCGGCCGCGATAGGCCATCCCCGTATCATCCCCGAAGGCCTCAAGATACTGCATGAAGACGGCATCGGCATCGGCAGGACGTCCGGACTGCAACATGACTTCACCCAATCGGTAAAGCAGGCTCTCCGCCAGCGGATCGTCACTATAGGCACCCACCACGTCACGCACAGCGACAGCCGCGTCGTCGACCAACCCGGCGGACAGCAGGTAACGGGCCAGCCCCGCCCTTGCCTGCTTCTGCAACTCAGGAATCTTGATAAGGGGAATGGCATTGGTCAGCAGCGTCCTGCCACCCGGCGCATCCGCCAACTGTAGCCGCCCCTCCGCCAACATGAATACCGCATTCAAGCGCAATCGCTCATCCATGACCTCGGAACCTACCAGCGGTTGCAGAAGGCTTTCCGCCGTTGCCACAGCGCCAGTCTGCAAGTGAACCGATCCCGCCAGCAGTGAGGCTTCCGCCGCGAGTGAGGCGGGGAGCATTGACGGGCGCACCGTCGTCAACGGAGCCCATGCCGCCTGGGCGTCCTGTAGACGGCCCTGCGACAGCAAAAGGCGCCCCCAATCCAGTCGGTTCTCGGCAGCAGTCGCTGTATTGGCAAAGGTTTTAACCAGCGTCTCGAAAATTGATAACGCCGATGCCTGATCGCCCATCTTGGCATAGGCGATGGCCTTCAGACGCAGCCCGGCAGCCGCATAAACCGACGGTGGCTTCAGCGCCGACTGACCGTCCTTTCCCGACAGCCCAGCAATCACAGACACCCAGTGCGCCTCTGCATAATCGGCAACCGCACGCCAATAGGCCGCCGCTTCCGGCGACAGAACCCGTTGTTGTTCGAACGTCGCCAGATCGTCGCGCAAGGCCTGGATCCGTTCCTGCTCGGCGTGAGAGAGTAGGATATAATGCGCCGCTGAGGCGGCATCCGTGCCGGTCACGTCGGACGACACCATGACCGACCTCAGCGTACGGTCGGCCAACGCGTAGAAGCCGTCCTCCAACGCCAGCCGGGCCAGGCGCACGTCACGCTCCGCCGAGGCCCCCCATGCACAGGCGGCAAGCCCCACCAGCCACACACTATAAACCACACGTCTTAACACGCTATGACTGCCTTCAAATAACGCCCGGTATAGGAGCGCTCATGGTTCACGATTTCCTCAGGCGGTCCTGCCGCCACCACATACCCACCGCCATCGCCGCCTTCCGGCCCTAGGTCAATAACATAATCCGCACTGCGGATGACGTCGAGATTATGTTCAATAATCAGCACCGTATTCCCCTGATCCCGCAACCGTACCAGCACCGACAGCAACTGCTTGACATCCGCGAAATGTAATCCCGTCGTCGGCTCATCAAGTAGGTATAACGTCCGCCCCGTAGCCACCCGGCTCAGCTCAGACGCCAGCTTGACACGCTGGGCCTCACCGCCGGATAGCGTAGTCGCTGGCTGACCTAATTGCAAGTATCCTAAACCGACATCCACCAGGGTCTGAAGCCGCCGGGACACCTGCGGCACCGCCTGGAAGAAGGCAAGCCCCTCGGTGATCGTCATATCCAGCACATCGGCAATGCTTTTGCCGCCGTAGGTCACATCCAGAGTCTCCCGATTATAGCGCCGCCCCTTGCAGCGATCACAGGTTACATAGACATCCGGCAGGAAATGCATTTCCAGCCGGACCTGCCCACCCCCTTGGCAGGCCTCGCAACGCCCGCCCTTGACATTGAAGCTGAAACGCCCCGGCCCATAACCGCGGATTTTCGACGACGCCGTGGCCGCAAACAGGGCGCGGATCGGATCGAACGCGCCGGTGTAGGTGGCTGGATTGCTCCGGGGCGTACGACCAATCGGACTCTGGTCAATGACGATCACCTTGTCCAGGTGCTTGATCCCGCGGATCGCGCGGTGCGCCCCGGGCTCCTCCGAGGAATGATAAAACGCCCGGCACAGGGCACGGCGCAGGATGTCATCCACCAAGGTGCTCTTGCCGCTGCCCGACACCCCGCTGACGCAGACCAGCAGGCCGAGCGGGATAGACACATCAATGGATTTAAGGTTATTTGCCGTGGCCCCTTCGATAACGAGCTGGGCCGTCCCGGGCAGACGTCGCTCAAACGGTTCAAACCGGGGTTCATCATGCCGAAGGAAACGGGCGGTCGGCGAGCGGTCACTGGTCAACAAGGCATCCGCCGCCCCGCAGAACATCACCTCGCCCCCCGCCGTCCCGGCACCTGGCCCGAGATCAACCACCCAGTCCGCCGCGCGGATCATGGCTTCATCGTGCTCGACCACCACCACCGTGTTGCCGAGATCGCGGAGGCGTTTGAGGATGGCGATCAACCGCGCATTGTCGCGTTCATGCAGACCGATCGTCGGTTCATCCAGCACATACAATACCCCGGTCAATGCCGATCCCATCTGCGTGGCCAGCCGCAGCCGCTGGGCTTCACCCCCCGACAGCGTACCGCTCTCGCGGTCGAGCGCCAGATAGGCCAGCCCGGCATCGCAGAGAAAAAACAGCCGTTGGCGGATCTCACGCACCAGCTCGCCAGCGATGGCCAGTTCCGTCCCGCTCAACGCCAAACCATCGAAAAACGTATGCGCACGTTCAATCGGCCACGCCAGCAAATCGACCAGCGACACATCCTTGAAGGTGCAGGCAATGCTTTCCGGACGCAGGCGCCGCCCACCGCAGGCAGGACAGGTCCGGCGGATCATGTAGCGGCGCAGACGCTGACGCACGACTTCACTTTCGGTTTCCTTCAGCCGCCGCTGCAGATTCGGAATCACCCCTTCAAAGGGGGAAACCTTGATCGCCTTGCCCGTCTTGCGGCTTTTGCCGAAGCGCATCTCGGTTTCGCCGGAACCATACAACAGCACCTGTCGGGTGTCCTTGTCCAAAGCCTCGACCGGTGTCCCCGGATCAATCTCGAAATGGGCGGCAAAGCCCTTGATCATCTGCCGGTAATGCATGATCAGCGCACGTCCCCCACTGCGCCAGGCCGGCATGGCACCCTTGTCCAGTGCAACGGACGGATCCGGAATCAGGAGCGCCTCATCAAACCGCAGTTCCGTGCCCAAACCGTCGCAGGTCGGACATGCCCCTTGCGGACTATTGAACGAGAAATGACGCGGGGTTAACGCCGTAAAGCGGATATCGCAGCGGTCACAGCACAGATCCTCGGAAAAACGATCCTCGACCCAGTTCGCATCAGCCCCTTGCTGGCGCAACACCACCAACACGCCCTCACCCTCCTTGAGTGTCAGTTCCACCGAATCGGTCAGGCGCGAGCGCAGGGCATCGCCGCCAATCACCAGGCGGTCGACCACCACCTCGATCGTATGCTCCCCCGTGGCAGTCAACACGGGCACCGCATCCAGCTCCATCACTGTCCCATCCACCCGCACACGGATGTAGCCCCGGCGACGGATCTGTTCAAGCGCCTTCTTGTGCGTCCCCTTTTCGTGATGCACCAGCGGAGCCAGCAGCAGCACGCGAGTCTGCTCCGGCAATCCCATCAACTGATCAACGATCCGCTCGGCGCTCATGCGCGACAAGGCAACACCGCAGGTCGGACAGTGCGGCTGGCCGGCATTGGCATAAAGCAGCCGCAGGTAATCGTGGATCTCCGTGGTGGTTGCCACCGTGGACCGCGGATTGGAAGACGCCGTGCGCTGCTCAATCGCAATGGCCGGCGAGAGCCCGTCGATCCGCTCGACCGCCGGCTTCTGCAACTGGTCCAGGAACTGGCGGGCATAGGCCGACAGACTCTCCACATAGCGACGCTGCCCCTCCGCAAAGAGGGTATCGAAAGCCAGCGACGATTTCCCCGAGCCACTGACCCCGGTAATGACCGATAGCCGATTGCGCGGCAAGGTCACATCAATATGCCGGAGATTGTGCTCCGACGCCCCGATCACTCGAATCACATCATCCATAGGCTGATGATTTCCTTATCGACAATCCATGTCACGAACCCCTAACCCCTTACCCCACCCGCACCAGGTGGTAGCGCTTCTTGCCCGAGCGCAACACCAGTAACCGGCCATCCACGATATCGCTGACCGCCACCCGTTGGTCGGGATCCTCCGCGCGCCGGTTGTTGAGATACAACCCACCGCTCTGGATCAGCCGCCGCGCCTCGCCCCGGCTCTTGCAAAGCCCGGCATCGGCCACCACATTCGCAAGCGGCTGATCGGCAACCTGCGCCGCCACCAACCCGGTCGAGGGAACGTCGGCAAAGATCGCCTGCAAATCCGTGGCGTTCAATCCGTCCATGGATTCCCCGAACAGCACGGCCGTCGAACGCTGCGCCACCTTGAGTTCATCCTCGCCATGCACACGCCGGGTCACATCCTCGGCCAGCCGGATCTGTGCCTCGCGTTTCTCGGGGGCCACCGCCATACGGCTGGCATAATCCTCGATCTCCTCGATCGGCATGAACGTGAATACCTTCATGAACCGGATCACGTCGGCATCATCGACGCGCACAAAGAACTGGTAGAAATCATAGACCGAGGTCTTGGCCGAATTCAGGTAGATCGCATTCCCGGCGCTTTTGCCGAACTTCTGCCCCGTACGGTCACAGACCAGCGGCAGCGTCACCCCGAACGCCTCCTCGCCACGCAGTTTGCGGATCAGGTCGGTCCCGGCGGTAATGTTGCCCCACTGGTCGGAGCCCCCGAGTTGGACATTGCACTGAAGGATGTCACGCAAATGCAGAAAGTCGTAAGCTTGCAGCAACTGATAGCTAAATTCGGTAAAACTCATACCAGCCTCGCTGTCCAGGCGGCTGCGTACACTATCCTTGCCCAGCATCGAGCCCATGCGGAAGTGACGCCCCACCTCGCGCAGGAAGGCAATGAACGAAAAATCACGAAACCAGTCATAGTTATTGACTATGGTCGCCTTGGCGGTAGGGTGATTAAAATCCAGGAAACGAGAGAGATTCTCACGAATTCCCTCCTGGTTGAAGCGCACCTGCTCCTCGCTCAGCAGCGTCCGCTCACTGGTCTTACCGGACGGATCACCGATCATCCCGGTCGCCCCGCCGACCAGCGCCACGACATGATGCCCGCAGCGCTGGAAATGCGACAGGCCCATGATGGCCACGAAATTCCCGACCTGCAGACTCTCCGACGTCGGATCAAACCCGGCATACACCGTCAATCGCCTCTCTGTCGCCGCCGTCTTAATCAACGGGTTGGTCACCGCCTCCAGCAGTCCCCGTTCCTGCAACACATCAATTACATTTTCCATATTTCCTCTTATCCGTTCCCATAATGGTAGCGGACTTTGCCATAAAGCGGCGTTTCTGTCGATGTATTATCCATGGCGTACGCTGTTGGTGCCCATGACCGCCACATTCTCGGGATTGTAACACGACCGTTTGAACCAAGCGCCCCGGCAACGGTCGGGCCATCATTATGCAGCCGCAGCCATCGGTGGCATCGGCACATCGATGGCATCGGCAACAGCCCGCAGCAACTCGCCTTGCTCGACCTCAACCGAACCATCCGCGAGAATGCAGGCCATGCAGGCGTTGATGAATCGGCGCTTGATCGGCGGTGCGGCCGCCGCCAACATGTTTAGGGCAGCGGCAATATCGGCAAGGGTTACGCTGGCCACCGGGGTGGCATCCACCGTTCCCAACACCTCCATGCCTGCCTGGTAGCATGCGGTCGTAAGATTGGGCATTCCCCACGCGGCCATTCCGGCCAGCACCGTGCTGCAGGCTCCCTGAACGTCCTCAAGGCGATGATACCGGACCGGTGCCTTGTCGATCCTCGCAAAGGCGGATTCGACATGACGCAGGATCATGTGACTAATCGCGAATTCAAACAGGTCGATCTGTTGATCGGCCTCGGTCAGCGCCTTGACGAGACGACGGAAGGTCTGGTATTGCGCGGGCTGCATGGTACGCAAAGCGGGCACCGCCAGTGTCGCCAGGGGGATCCGTAATGCACGGGGAAGGCTGGCAATGCGATGTCCCCATACGTTTAATAATGCCGCAGACTCGGGATCGCCATCCGCCACCGCCTGCATCTGCTGGGGCTGAAAAGGCGCTTCGGCTGACCGGAGCAGCCCGTAGATGACCGATCTGGCACCGGCAGCGTCATGCGCCAGGTCCAGTAATGCCGCCGGTATGCCCCCTATCGCCTGTGTTGCCGCCCCCATGTTGGCACCGCCAGCATGATCCCCGGCAAAACTGGACACCCCGGCAGTCCGCGCCGCACGGGCGACCGGCACCGATCCAGCAAGCCGGACGACGTCCGGATTAAAGGCGGGATCCAAACGCTGGATGCGCTCCTTGAGCGGAGGATGGGTGGCGAAGAGGGAGGCCATGAACCCCACATGCCCCACCTGCCCGAAAAACAAGTGACTGGCTTCGTCCGCATGTGGATTCGAAACGCGGGCCCCGAGGCTCAAACCGCCGATCCGCATCAAGGCACCATGGATACCGGAGGGATTGCGCGTGTATTGCACGGCGGCTGCATCCGACAAGAATTCCCGCTGCCGGGAGATGGCGCTTTTGATCAGATTGGCGAAGAACACCCCGATATAGCCGACAATAAAAAGCGCCAGTCCGGCGGCGCCAAACAGATATTCGATCCCGTCGCGTTTGCTGCTACGTGATCGTCTACCGCCAGAAAATGCCAAACGAAGAAGCACGCGACCGATCACCGTCAGCAACAGAATCCCGAACAAGATGCCCATCAGGCGAATATTCAGCCGCATGTCGCCATTGACGATATGACTGAATTCATGGGCGATCACCCCTTGGAGTTCATCGCGTGAAAGCTGCTCCAGGCCCCCCCGTGTAACCCCGATGGCCGCATCGCGCGGCGTGAAACCAGCAGCAAAGGCATTGATGCCGCGCTCCTCATCTAACAGATATACCTGAGGCACCGCGATCCCGGCGGCCAACGCCATCTCTTCCACAACATTCAGGAGCCGCCGTTCATCAGCATCGTGTGTCGCTGGCGACAAAAGCCGTCCACCAAGACTTTCAGCCACCACCGATCCGCCCTTGGCAAGCTGCATGGTCTTGATCCATGACCCGACAAGCACAACCGACAAGACCGATAAACAGACCACCCCCAGCATTTCGGGTTGCCAAAGCGACACGATCTGCTCGGGGTCATCATTTGCAACCATCAAGACAATGGCTAGCGCAAAGTAAAGCGCCGCGATAATCCCAGCCACCGCAAGTCCATAGAAAACAACCAATCGGGACGTTCGCTTGCGAGCCTGCTCCTGATGCGCGAAAAAGTCCATTTAGAAGCTGACTTTCGGCGCGATCCGCTCCTGGACTTCCGTTATTTCAAAGAGGGTCGCCACCTGGAACCCCATGGCACCGGCCAACATGACGGCGGGGAACTTCTCGCGGGCGGTATTGTAATGCATCACCGAATCATTATACGCCTGGCGGGCAAACGCAACCTTGTTCTCGGTGGAGGTAAGCTCCTCCATAAGCTGTGCCATGGTCTGGTTGGCCTTGAGATCTGGATAGCTCTCAACGAGCAGCATCATTTTCGTCATGGCCCCCGAGAGAACACCCTCGGCACCGAGCAACCCCTGCATGGCGAAAGGATCCCCCGGATTCGCGGCGGCCGCCTTACCCGCCGTGGCTGCCTGGTTGCGGGCGTTGATCACGGCCTCCAGCGTTCCCCGCTCGTGCTTTAGATAGCCCTTGGCGGTTTCGACCAGATTCGGTATCAGGTCATACCGGCGCTTCAACTGGACATCAATCTGGGCGAAGGCATTCTTGAAACGGTTGCGCAAGGTAACCAGCCCGTTGTAGATACCGACAACAAAAAGAACGACCACGGCAACAACGGCAAGTGTGACCAGCAAAGGACTCATAACGTTCCCCCCCCCAATTCGTAGATTTAGCCAGAACCATTGCGTATGATCTTATGGAGGTGACGCACGGTCGTCAAGCGCTAGCGCTGCGTTTTGAAAAATTCTCGACTTCTCGCTTCGTTAATCGTAGTTTCATGCACGATCAATAGATTGCGCAAGGGAATCCAAAGAGATAATTGATACTCTACCCTTGCGTTAAAGTGATTTACATGGGAGATGAGCGATGGTTAAGCCTGCACTCAAATATAAGCGTATCCTACTTAAACTCAGCGGGGAAACACTTCAAAGCCGCGATAAGCATCTGGCCATTGATCCAGAGTGTGTAGATATCGTGGCGCAGCAGATCAAGAGGGTGGCAGCGCTCGGCGTCCAGGTCGCGATTGTCGTCGGTGGCGGAAATCTCTTTCGGGGGTTGAGCGGCGCACAGCGAGGGATTGATCGCTCATGCGGCGATTACATGGGAATGCTGGCGACGATCATGAATGCGCTCGCCCTGCAAAATGCCATGGAACATATCGGACTGGAAACCCGCGTGCAGACCTCGATCACGATGACCCGTGTCGCCGAGCCATTTATCCTGCGCCGGGCACTGCGTCATCTTGAAAAAGGCCGTGTGCTGATTTTCGGGGGCGGCACAGGCAACCCGTTCTTCAGCACCGACACCGCCTCTGCCTTGCGGGCCAGCGAGATTGGCGCGGATGCGCTGCTGAAGGCGACGAAGGTGGACGGCATCTATTCCGCCGATCCGAAACTCGACCCGAGCGCCGTGCGTTTCGACACGATCACCTATAGCGAAGCACTGTCCCGTTCGCTCAAAGTCATGGATGCATCCGCCTTCTCGCTATGCATGGAAAATCATATTCCCATTGTCGTGTTTGATTTCTTCGCGCAGAACAACATCGAGCGGGTTGTCTGCGGCGAACGAATTGGTACGGTTGTTACCGCTTGAGAGGAGCATTGAGATCATGGAAAGTATTGAAGACGTACTGCTGGAAGCTGAAGACAAAATGGATAAATCGGTTGGGTTTGTGCGTGAACAGTTCTCTGGACTGCGTACCGGTAAAGCCTCTCCTGCACTGGTTGAAAACATTCCCGTCCCCTACTACGGAACCATGACACGCCTGCGCGAGCTGGCTGGCATATCGACCCCGGAATCGCGCCTGATCATTATCAATGCCTATGATCCCACCGCGCTCGGCAGCATCGAGAAGGCGATCCTAGGTGCCAATCTTGGCATTACGCCCATGAATGACGGGCGGGTTATTCGAATCCCGATTCCCGAACTCAGCCAGGAACGGCGTACAGAGATGACTAAACTGTCCAAGCGAATGGCAGAGGAGGGGCGCGTTGCCGTGCGTAACGTACGGCGCGAGTCAAATGATCAGATCAAGGTGCTTGAGAAGGGTGGCAAGGCCACAGAAGATGAACGAGATGAGGCACTGAAAACCATTCAGAGCCTTACCGACGACTACATCGCCAAGATTGATGCGGCGGCCAAGGCCAAGGAAACAGAGATGATGGCCGTCTGAGTTAAACCATAATCATTTTTAGGTTTTCTAAAAAATGCGATTACTGCTTTACAAAGCATCTTGATACCGATAGGATCATAAACGCGTTTTAGAGGGGTGCGTTCAGTTCCATGCATTGGGTTTGATGTTGGAGTTTGATTATGGCGAGAATCCTGCTAGTTGATGATGAGCCGAGTATCTTAAGTGTACTCTGTACGGTTCTGCGAGCGGAGGATTATCAAGTCACCACGGCGGCCACCGGGCAGCAGGCGATTGACCTGATTAAATCGGAGGATTTTGACCTGCTCATCTCTGATATCCGGATGTCTCCCGTCAACGGGATGGACATTCTCAAGGTCGTCCACCAGGAGCGCCCCGATGTGGCGGTTATCATGCTGACGGCCTATGGTTCCGTCGAAACCGCGATTGAAGCACTCAAACTGGGTGCCTTCGATTATGTAACCAAGCCATTCAAGGTGGACGAACTGCTCATCACCGTCCAGCGGGCACTGGCCTACCGCAATGCGATCACGGAAAACGCAACACTGAAGGAGCAACTCCAGACGCGTTACCAGTTCGACAATATCATCGCGGAAAGTCCCTCAATGAAGAATGTCTGCGACATGATCCGCCGTGTGGCACCCACCGATACCACGGTTTTGATCTATGGACACAGCGGAACCGGCAAGGAATTGATTGCCAAGGCGATTCACGCCTACAGCCTCCGCAGCAAAAAGAATTTCCTTCCCGTTAACTGCGCCGCCCTGCCGGAGCCATTGCTGGAGTCGGAGATGTTCGGGCATGTCAAGGGTGCTTTTACCGGAGCGATTGCCGACAAGGAGGGCCTGTTCGAGGCCGCTCACGGCGGCACCATCTTCCTGGACGAAATTGGGTCCATGCCCTTGAGTATCCAGGGAAAATTACTGAGGGTACTGCAAGAGAAGGAGGTACGCCGGGTTGGAAGCAACAAGACCGTTGCCGTCAATGCCCGCGTACTGGCCGCGACCAACGTCCGTCTCGAGAAGCTAATCGAGGAGGGCTTGTTCAGGGAAGACCTGTTCTACCGGATCAGCGTCATCCCGATCGAGATCGCCCCGCTGCACGAACGGCGCGAGGATATCCTTCCCCTGGTTTACCATGTCATCAAGAAGGAAACGCCAGAGGGTGCCGAGTTCCCGGCGCTGAATGCGGACGTATGTAGCCTGCTTGAGAATTACACGTGGCCCGGAAACGTCCGGGAGTTGGAAAATGCGATCAAGCATGCGATGACATTCGCCAAGGACAACCGCATCACCCGCGAGGTGCTTCCGCCAAAAATCGCAGCCACGCCGATTGATGTAAATCCCGATGGCGAAGGGGGCGAACGCTTCGACGCCACCCGCGGACGATCGCTCAAGGCGTTCCTCCGCGAACAGGAAAAGAAGTACCTCAGCCAAGTGCTGCAGTTCACCGGCGGCGACAAGGAGCGTGCGGCCAAAACACTGCGCATCAGCCTGGCAACGCTTTATCGCAAGCTTCCCGAAGAACAGAATTAATCGCCCGTCTTGAGGGTCTTCTTGAGGGCAAGCCACTCGTCACGCAGGGCGGCGGCGCGTTCAAACTCAAGCGACTGGGCGGCTTCGAGCATTTCTCGTTCCAGCATCTGGACCGACACATGCGCATCGTAACGCTCACCGGCTTCGGCAACCACCTTACGCTCGATTGCTGAATCGTCATAGACAACACGCAACCCGTCATCGATCGCGCGCACGGCACTGCGAGGCACGATCCCATGGCTCTGATTATAGGCTATCTGCACCGTACGGCGGGATTGCGTAAGCTCCATCATCCGCCGCATGGAATCGGTCACGCTATCCGCATATAGGATCACACGCCCCTGCACATGCCGGGCGGCCCGACCTGCGGTCTGGATCAGGGCGGTATCGGAACGAAGGAACCCTTCCTTATCGGCATCCAGAATAGCCACCAGCGCCACTTCCGGAAGATCCAGCCCCTCCCGTAGTAAATTGATCCCCACCAGGCAGTCAAAGCCCCCCTTGCGCAGGCGGTTGAGGATATCCACGCGCTCAATGGCATTGATATCGCTATGCAAATACTCGACACGACACCCCATGCGTTTCAGATAAGCCGACAAATCCTCTGCCGTCCGCTTGGTCAAAGTCGTCACCAGCACCCGCTCCTGTCGCTCTGCGCAGCGCCTGACCTCTTCCATCAGGTCATCGATCTGAGTCCCCAGCGGGCGCACCTTCACCTCTGGATCGACCAAGCCGGTCGGCCTGATCAACTGCCGCACCGGTTCGCCACTTTCCTGCAGCTCGAACGCGCCCGGCGTGGCCGAGGTGAAGATCACGGGACCCACGGTTTTCATAATCTCATCGAAGGCCATCGGCCGGTTGTCCGCCGCCGACGGCAGCCGGAATCCATGCTCGACAAGCGTTCCCTTGCGCGACTGGTCGCCGTGATACATGGCACGCAACTGTGGCAGGGTCACGTGCGACTCATCAATAATAGTCAGGAATTCTCCAGGAAAATAATGCAACAGCGTGGCAGGCGGTTCGCCTGCATTGCGTCCGCCAAGATGACGGGAATAATTCTCGATGCCGTTGCAGTAGCCGAGTTCCTTCATCATCTCAAGATCATAGCGCGTGCGCTGCATCAAACGTTGCGCCTCCACCAGCTTCCCTTGACGCTCGAAGAAAGCAACACGCTCATCAAGCTCTTCGTTGATATGCGATAGCGCATTCTCGATCTTGGCATGTGGCATCACAAAATGACGAGCCGGAGATACCGCGACACGATCCAGTGCGCCAGCGATGCGCCCACTGGTCGGTTCGATCTCGAACAAGCCATCCACCTCATCGCCAAAGAACTGAATGCGCACGCCACCCGTCGAATACGAAGGAAAGACATCCACCGTATCACCACGGACTCGGAATGTTCCAGGCAACGGTTCGTAATCATTACGTGTATATTGAATATTTACAAGACGACGAAGCATGTCATCGCGTTCAAAAGAATCACCCTTTATAACATTGACAATCATCTCGCTGTAGTCTTCCGGCGACATCCTGGCGACACAAGAGCGAATTCGTTGCCGAGAGGCGCAGGCGCTCGATCTCCTCATTGATCGACGCATCCTTCTCGATGAACGTATCCGTCTGCGGAATGTAAGCCTCGGGCTGGTAATAGTCGTAGTAGCTTACAAAGTACTCGACGGCATTGTCTGGGAAAAACGCCTTGAACTCGCCATAAAGCTGAGCAGCCAGCGTTTTGTTATGCGAGATTACAATCGCAGGCCGTCCATACCGCTGGATGACGTTGGCCATCGAGAAGGTCTTGCCGGAACCAGTCACCCCTTCAAGAGTCTGAAAGCGCTTCCCTTCGGCAAGCCCGCCGATCAGGGCATCCACCGCTTGCGGTTGATCCCCGGTCAAATCGAAAGCGGACTTTAAATTGAACGTCCCCACGGAAACCTCCTGTTCGTCATGACTTCGCGACAGGGTCTTCCAGAGACGTGCAGGAACTGACGGTGACGCCTATTTCTTGCCAAGCACCTTGACCTCGGCGGCTGTCCAATACGTCAGAGGATCAGCGACAAAGCCATCCTTCTCGGCGATATAATAGGCTTCCTTCTCGATCTGCACAAAAAGCTCCTCACGCGTCGGTGCGGCAACTGATACTACGTCTTTTTTTGCAGGTGCCTTTTTCGCGACGTCCTTCGGGACAACGACGTCCTTGACTACAGCCTTCGGGGCTGGAGCAGCAGCCTTCGGGGCTGGGGCTGGGGCCGGGGCCGGGGCCGGGGCCGGGGCTGGCACGCACTTCACAGCCGCCTTCGGTGCAACCGCCTTCTTCTCTTCGATTTTCGCCACTACCGGTTTCGCCGTCGTCTTTTTAACTGTTGCCATTTTCTACACTCCTCAATCCATTTACATTAACTACAAACCAGGAAGAAACAAAATACCCCCGGTCATTACAATCATTCACGCACCGCCAGAGCCCGGCAAAATGCGATTTGAAGATCTAGTCCTACCATTAGTCTTCCCTATTTTCAAGGAAAATTTCATATTTTTATTGATTCAACCAGGCGATGACGCCCGCCCCGATTCCACTAACCCTTGCCAGTGTGCATTTTATGCTACCGACATCGCCGGGAAGATCAACGAGATCCCCAGCCTTGTGACCTTCAAGGGTCTGTGCGATCTGGCTGAGACTGGAAATAATATTGAGGCGTTCATCACGATCCCATTCGCCAAGAATGCAATACTTGGCGATCGAACCGTCGGGACGACGGATCTCCACTTCCGTGCCCATGCCGACAACATCCGTGACGCATCCAGCGAAATCGGTGCCTTTGACAGCATCAAGATCCTGCTCCATTTCGTCGCGCCGACGGTACAGAATGCGCTGGTGCTCCTTGGCGTATTTGAATTCGGCGTTTTCACGCAAATCACCATAGCTACGAGCAACCGCGATTTCCTTTGCATTATCGGGAATCTCGATTTCCATTAACTTTCGGAACGTTTCCTGACGCTCACGATAACTGCGCCATGAGGTCATCCGTGCCCGTGCCTTCGGTGCCGTTGCATCCGGCTTTCCGCTGATAATTTTCTGTAATTCAGGAAATCGCTTGATAATACCCGCAATAACAGAGCGTCGGCCCGTCTCATCCCAGCCTTGACTGGACTGCAACTTGGCGATGAAGACCTCGCGCTGTTCGGGGTTCAGAGAATCCAGTCGATCCCCCAGCCATTCGCCCGACTCATACAAGGCGCGCAACTGGTGCTGGGCCTTGAGCATTTCACCCGACGCCGGCCATTCCAGTGTATCCAGCCCTTGATGAAGGATCTCGGAGATGTCATCACCAATGACCGACGCGAATTCCTGCCCGTTGCGCAGCAGACAGAAGAGCACGGACGGACTGGCCTTGCGAGTCTGCAGCAAGCCGCGTAGCGCTTCATCAACCCGGTTAACGCAATCACCCTTCCGTAGAAGCGTCAACGACTCCTGGAGGACGGGAACCGAAAGCACTGGCATCAAAGCCAACACCCGTTCCACGCACGCAACGGGAAACAGCACCATGAACCGTTCCAGCAATAACGGCATCAGACGTGCAGGCACACCTTGTAGGACATCCTGGAGTGAGGTTCCTTCCAGCAAACGGTTGTAAGCCTGCTGCATATCAATCCGTCGATCGCCCAGGAGTCCAGCATCGACCACACCCAGGCGTTCGGACGTCAACAAGGCACGTGCAGCCAGGATCGGCGTGCGGTCCTCCGCCCCCCATACCGCAAAGGCCAGCCGATCGGCCACCACCTTGCGGAATTCAGGCGTCAGTGCCGCCAGGAGACCGGCAGCCTCAAAGGCATCCACCTGTTTCAGGATCGTCTCGGGATCGCGCAGCGCATCCAGCAAGGCAAACTGCTCGCGGATATGATCATCGGCGGACTCAAGCAGACGCAGGGGGTCGGTCTTCTTGGCTGGGACGTGGACCAGCGGGTCCGATTTCAACGCCTTGCGCGCAGCATCCCAGAACCCCTTCCACGCTTTTTCCTCCATCACGGTTCCGCACAAATAGCCCTTGATCGCATCCATATTCGCGGGCCCGTAGCTCATCAAGACCAACCGCACCAGTTCACCGGGCTTGGCGCTTATCATGCTCTTTACACCTGCGGCATCACGATGCAACCGGACCAGCAGGTGCGATTCGGGAACCAGGTCAAGCACCTCCGCCGCATAGGCCAGCGCCATTTCGTGCCCTCGCTTGCGATCAAAGTCAACCGCCACCTTGGCGTAGAAATCATCCACACGCTGAACAATCCCGAACCCCCAAGTCTTATCGGCGCAGAACACGCCTTTCTCGAGCTTGCTCAGTAACGTCATCCGCCGCACAGCCTCGGAAGCACCAACACCCCCATGATCAAACCCTGCATGCTTGAAAAGCACCTTGCCGAGCCGGGTGGTGAACGAAAGCTCAACGGCCTTGGCGCAGATCGCCTTGAAGGCGGGTTCATGCGCATGCCAGACGCAACGTAACGCCAACACCCTCAGCACCCCTCGCCCGTCCTGACGCTGCATCAGCGCGTCCTGCAGCAGTTCCGACCAGCCATCGACCCGGCGGTCAATCCCCGCACTGCCGAAATGCTCCAGCACGGCCATCAGATCATCAAGTGGCAATGGTTTTTCCGACTCCAGTGCTTTCAAAATCCATGATTCGGTTTCCGCCCGGTTAAGGCCCTTGAGACTGTCTGGCATCGTCATCGGCACTCCTTCAGTTTTGAATGATCATCGATCAGCAAAGGTAACGCTTGTTGTATTCGCAATAAAACGATAGTGTGTATCAGGTTTCAATTCAAAATAAAAGCGCAGAGAAGAAAAATATGCAGACCACCGAATATATTGTCCGCCGTTCAGAAGACCATAACCTGCTTCTGGACTATATCGCCCGCAAGCTGAAGCTATCCAAGAAGAGCGCAAAAGTACTCCTGGACCGGCGCAGCATCACGGTCAACGGAACCCGCATCTGGATGGCCCGTCACGAATTGCGCGTCGGCGATACCGTCGGGATTCTCGTGGATGCTGAAGAAATCACCCAGTCCGCGAAGCGCACCGTGGCGATCCTGTATCGAGACGACCACCTGGTCGTGGCGGCCAAGCCCTCCGGCATCCTCGCTTGCGGGGCCAAGAGCCTCGAAACCGTGCTGCAGCGCCAGCTCAACCTGCCCTCGCTGCGTGCCGTCCACCGCCTCGACCGTGACACCTCCGGCTGCCTGATCTTTGCCTGCGACACGGAAACCTTTGACCGCATGGTGGTCGCCTTCCGCGACAAGACCGTGACCAAGGTTTATCATGCAATCCTGCATGGACCGATGAAACCGGGGGAACACCGGGTCAGCAAACCGATCGGCGGACAAACGGCGATCTCGCATGTTCGCATCCTGGATGTCTCCGCCAAGGCCTCGCATGTCTCCGTACGGATTGAGACGGGCCGTACACACCAGATCCGCATCCATCTGGCATCGGTCCGCCATCCTGTCATGGGCGACCGTAAATACGCATCGGGCGTCAAATTAAGCGAGAAGCAGGCCGGGATACCGCGACAGATGCTACATGCCCAGGCATTGCGATTCCCGCATCCGTTCACGGGAACACCGATGCGTGTCACCGCCCCCTTACCCTCGGATTTCACCCAGTGCCTGAAAACCTTCAAGCTGACCTAGAGCGCCTCTACACTGCTCGATCTTGCAGCCAACCCCAAATGGCTGGGCGCACTCCTCCGTCTTCCGTGCCCGCTTACGAGAAACGCTCCATCTCCTGCAGGCCCACCCCGGCATCCTGCAAAGGGTGCGATTCCGGCCTCCCGCAGGCATCCCCTCACCGCTGGCAGCGGATAATCCCTGCATCCGCACCTGCCAGATCAGGGAATGCTGCAAGGTGTTTCTCCAGCTTCTCAAACTGCGAGTCTTCGCGCAGGCCACAGAGAACCTCTTGCCGGATGGGGCCGACAACCTCCACGCGGTGTTCCAGGATCAGACTTCGGAACTCGCGAACAACATCAGACTCGACCGTATTCGCACGACGGAGCGATTCAGACCACACGCTTGTTGTCCACGAGAACCCTTATGCCCTGGCTCGTTGTGTTTTGTAGTTGTATCTAGGATCAACGGTAAGACCCGAACAGTGAGAGGATATTCTCTGGTCAAGATGGTGGATGCAGTCGGTCAGTGCATGGGTCACCGACGCCTTTTTCGGGGTTACTTAGGGGCCCAATATTACGGATCAACCGAATACATCCATCTGCGCTTCAGAATATAGATCTGTGCCTATACCGTCGGCGCCACATCTGGCCAGCGCAGCCATGGCAGGAGAGTGCAAGCTGCATTACTGGCGTGCTGATCGGCGGCGATGGCATTGCACTGAAAGATTTTCTATTGCAACCCGTATATCACTGGATAAATGACATGCCCACATGATAACCTATGACAACAGCCCTTCCTCCGAGCGATCAGACGCGGAGACGGTTCAGCAGATTCTTCAATGGAAGGCGCACGACAAGTATGGATTTTGCTTTGAGATTGAGAAGGCTTTGGCCCGCGTTTTGAATGACGCAGGTTATGCACTTTTTGTCGCGCACTTCCGAAGGGCGGTCGAGAAAGGGTTGGTCGGCCTCAAAACGCTCACGATTCAAAAGCAACGTATTCATGCCCCCCCCCAGTACGGTCGGTAGAGGCGGGTCTAGCGTCCCCCCCTTCACCCAAGCAAAAACAACCGGGGCCGCTCCTTTTACCCTCCCCGCAAACGCCAAGGATGGTGCTTGCCCCAGCGCCCCAGATCTGCTTAACTTCCCGCATGAAAAAGAAAACAAAAACAACACTGATGATTCGCCTCGAAGTCGAGGACAGGGCAGCCGTCAAGCGCATGGGCTCTGAAATGGGGCTTACGTCCACATCCATAGCCCGGCTGCTCGTCAACTCCTTCGTCGAGACCCACCAGCGCACCCACGGCAGAACCCTCTTCCCCCCGCAACTGAACACGTGCAGGGGGACCGATGCTTGAGCGTTTATTTCTAGGCTGGGTGCTTCACACCCATACCAAGCACCTGTAGCTCGCGGGGGACCTGCTGATCATACCACAGTCGCAAGATACTCTCATCGACCGGTCCCATGGGTGCGTCCGGCATGATTTTATCGAACCCGTGCAAGGCGGAAACCGTCGCGATTTCCTCAGGTGCTTGAGACCCTGCAGGAAGTGGCCACGTCCACGCTCACGGCTGTATTCCTCCATGAGCCGGTGGACGTTAACGCAAAAATCCGGGCAATCCGGCATCATTGTTGTTGTTTCCGTCATTTCGTGTCACTGATTTCCGCACTCAAGAAACTGACAGCGAACAACACGGGAAAGCTGACGCCACACCCGTTCAAAGTGTTTGTCGAATATGCTGGACATTCTACCAGTGGCACTCACACAAAATGACCTTTATAAATTTCTGATGGCATGATAATATCCCCACATGCATTGGAATTTCCATCAGACCTATACACAGTTGCCCACAGCACTGTTTTCTCGCGTCGTGCCTGCAACGGTACCGCAGCCGAAGCTGGGCATAATAAACCATGCCTTGGCGTTGGATATGGGGTTGGATCCCGAATTACTCTCGTCTCCGTCCGGCATAGCGGAACTAGCTGGCTGCAAAGTACCGCCAGGAGCAGATCCGATCGCGCAGGCGTATGCCGGTCACCAGTTTGGTTCTTTTACCATGCTCGGTGATGGTCGGGCTATTGTTCTCGGGGAGCATGTGGATCCCTCCGGGGGCCGCCGTGACGTTCAACTGAAGGGCTCCGGCCTGACCCCGTATTCGCGAAGTGGTGATGGAAAAGCTGCGCTAGGACCCATGCTGCGCGAATACGTCATCAGCGAAGCGATGCATGCCATGGGGATTCCTACGACACGCAGCCTTGCCGTTGTGACAACGGGCGAACGTGTCTACCGAGAGACTCCACTCGCCGGGGCGGTGTTGACGCGAATCGCATTGAGCCATATCCGCGTGGGTACCTTCCAATATGCAGCGGCCCTGCAGGATCCGGTACTACTAAAAACGCTAGCCGATTACACCATCAACCGTCATTTTCCTGAATTATCAGACTCCCGCATCCCTTATACGGCCTTGCTCGAAGCGGTTATGCGGCGTCAGATCGCATTAATGACCGCCTGGATGAATGTCGGCTTTATTCACGGGGTTATGAATACCGATAATATGGCGATCTCTGGCGAAACCATTGATTACGGTCCTTGCGCCTTTATGGATAGGTATGATCCCGCAACGGTATTTAGTTCAATTGACCGTTATGGACGCTATGCGTTTGGCAACCAACCAGCCATTGTGCTATGGAATCTCTCACGCTTTGCCGAGACATTATTACCGCTGGTTAATAACGATCGCGCGAACGCCGTCGAGCAGGCCAAGGCTATCCTGTCGAGCTTCGAACAGGATTTTAATGATCAGTGGTCGCATGCCTTGAGGAAGAAGCTGGGTCTTTTCAATACAGAAGACGGAGACAGGGACCTCGCGGAGACGCTGCTGGAATGGATGAAGTTGAATCGCAGGGATTACGTCAACACCTTTCGCAGCCTGATGGATGGGATGGATGCACCTGCTGGAATATTCATCCAGCATCCTTCGCTATTGGACTGGTGGAAATCCTGGGAGGAGCGGCGGAAGAGGCAGTCACCGTCGAGCGAGGAATCGCTCCGGATGATGCAACGGGCAACACCGGCAATTATCCCGCGTAATCATCATGTTGAGATGGCACTTCGAGCAGCAAGCGTTGAAAACGATTTCCAACCCTTAAAGAGACTGATCGATGCATTGCAGGCCCCTTATTCGCATGAGCGTTTGCGCGAAACCTACCAAGATCCTGCGCCCGTTGACGCACTTCCCTATTATACGTTCTGCGGAACGTAGGGTACGGATAGCGATACGGAATTGTGCATTCACCACGTTTCCTGATGTACCATACTGGTGCCTATAGCGAACCCGCAGCCAATGCTTTCTTTGCAGCCGCCGGCGTCATCTGGCGCAGCTTGAGTAGCGCCTCGCGCGTCTTGGTGCGAAGCCTGAGCTTGCCGGTACTGGCGCTCTCCCACAGGCTGACCGCACCCGCAGTTACACCGCAAAGCGTCGCCATCTGCGCCCTGGTCAGCCCGAGACGCTTGCGCATACCGGCCACCCCCTTACTGGTAAACCACCCGCACTTGCCCTCGGGCTGGTCAGTGCTGGCCACCTTGGGTTCCGCTGGCGGCTTGACTGCTGGCTGCCCGATCTGCTTTTTGAGTTCCGCCACTTGCTGCTTGAGACTGCGGATCGTCTTGATATGCGCGGCGAGCAGGCTATTGACCTCGCGTTTCGAGATCCGTGCGATTTCATCCTTCAGTACTTTTCCGATATCCGGCATGATTTTTACCCTTTCTTCGTGATGCGTTTAACATACTCGCTAGCCCGTATAATTCCAGCAAAATTATAGGCCAGCCCTTACGCATACGCTAGTACCAGGGACCGTAATACAATTCCACCCGTTCGGCACCGTTCGGGTGGATGCGGATGAGTTTTATGCTGGTGCCCGTGTCGTAGGGTTCGATGGTTGCCGTTGCCGGCTTGCAGCGCAAGCCCTGATGCCAGTTGTAGCGGATAACTTGCGAGGCCTGGCGGTCGTGGGGGATAACCTCGATATGGTTGATTGTCGCCGTGATACGTCCCCCCCCCTCAATAAACATGGTGTTATCGCGCCTGACCCTGAAAACCATCTTTTCCCCGCTTCTCCATGCCATCTCATAATACTGCGGGACCTTCTGCAACGTCTCCGTCCATCCCTTGTGGTAGGTGGCAATATGGGTCACGTTATAAAACTCCAGGAACTGGAACATCTTCTCGGGGCCCTGATGGCGGAATTCCCTTGGCGGATAGTTGTATTCAACCAGCTTCGGTGAAAATCCGTAGTAGTCGCACGCCATCATCTCCCGCCCGGTATAGATCGGCAAGGCGGCAACCTTGCCCCCCCCGAAGCCATGCACGGCCGCCCCCGCGAAAAGGACACGCCCGCCGTCGGGAACGTTTTCGCGCAGCCAGGCGGTCATTCGTTGCATCTCCCCGGACATGGTGTTGAACCGGGCATTACTCTGATTGCCCATATAATTGACCATGGCAAAGCCCCCCGTCAGGATCAGCCCGGCAAGCAGGGCGGCGGCCAGCCGTTCAGGCAGGCCGCGGCGGCGCATGAGCGAGCCGGCGACCAGCGCCGCAGGAAGGATGATGACATACAGGGCATTGATCCACACCCGGTCGATCTGCAAGGTCGGCTTCCATTCCTTGCCGAAGGCGGCAAGCAGCAGGCTGATGGCGATAAACGGAATGAAGAACCGCCGGTAGCGCCGATAAGGAAGCGCCAGCAGCGCCAGACTACCAGCAAACCATAGGGCAGGATGGGTGCGCCGTAGCAGTTCGCCCATCAACGTCAAGCCAGCTAAGAACATGCCACCGTCGATCGGCCTGTCCGTGGTGCGCATGAATCCACCGATTTTAGCATTCGTCCATAGACTGAGCAGCGGCAGGGCATGGACGGCGGCCAGCGCGGCGGCAATGCAAAGACCGCGCAGCACCAGGGAACGAGTGAGGCGTTTTGCATTGACCAGCAGCAACCCGGCAAACGGCACCGTCATCAAGGCGGCAGGCGGCCAGCACAGGACGAAGGCCATCGACACAAGCAGGATCAGCCAGGTCCGGCGATCCCTCCGCTGCTGAATGAGCAGGCGATACAGACAGGCCGAGGTGGGTAGCAGGAACAAGGAGGAAAACAGGGATCCGAAGGTTCCATAGGTCAACAGGTGGATCATGGTGAAATACGAGGTACCAAGAGACAGGAAAGCCGCGATGATCGATGCAAGGGTATTGCGGCTCACCAACCGGACGGACAAGGCCGCCACGCCTGGGACGATCCAAAGGAAGAGCAACGCAATCGCCGGGGTATAGACGATCCGGGTCTCAAGCAGCAGCCACAGGGGCAGGAGCGCATATCCCGGGGCCTGTATTCCCGAGGCAACCAAGGCGGCGATCACAGAGCCACCATTCCAGAACGGGTCGTAATAAATGCAGCGGGGAGCGACCTGGCTCCAGGACCAGAACCGGTAGAAAAAGGACGGATGGTCCGTACGGTAGAGCGGCTGACCGCCATCGGAGGCATACCAAAGGGTTATAGTAGCCGTTAACTGAACCAGGAGCAAGGTACCCAGCAAGAGGGGTTTGCGCCATCGGGGCCGCCATATCCCCAGCAGCAGGAAGATCCCGCCGAAAAGCAGTGTCCGCTCCAATCCGCTGCAGCCGAAAGCGATTCCCCGGGCTGGGAACCATTCGAGTAGAAAGAAATCATAACGCGTCGGAATGCTGGATGCCAGGTACGTCACCAACAGTGCCAGCCACACCAACAGTCCAATCCTCCGCCGTACGCAATGCACTGGATCATGCGCAAGGATCCAATAAACACCGATGCCCCACAGGGGCAGTGTCCATAAGCCAGCCAACAACGTGCGTATCTCTATCATGACGGTTGACGGCGGTTATCCGTGGAGGGAGTCCCGGTGTCGGGAATATGCGGTTCAAGGCGCAGGCAATCCACCTCGATCAGAGCCCCCGGCGCGCGGTCAATCCGCAGCTCGAGGATGGCACCGGGCGATGGCACCCGGAAGGGAAGCCGAATATCCTGCCAGGCATCCGGTTGCCCTGCGGGAAGAACGTCCACACTGGCGAACACCGTTTCCCGCTGGCTGTCGGGAGCCAGGCGGGATGCAGCGGTTACGCGCAGGATTGGCGCTTCGCTCTTGCCATCTTCCCGCTGACCGCGACCGCGTACCACCGCTTGGTAGGAGCCAGGTTCCACAAACAGGAAGGGCCCCCGGACGACCGCCTGTTCAGGATCATGCGCACCAAGCTGGATGGCTTCCCCATTCGAGGCATCGTGTATCGCACGGGCGCGCCCCGCATGGAACAGATGCTCCGCCTCCCAGCGCGACACCGACCCGGCTCCCGCGAAGGTGATTGTGCAAAGATCCATGGCCAGTTCCGTGGATGCCTCCGATGATATGGAGAACCCGACGCGCATGGCCGAAGCGACACGGAAAGGCAGATGATACCAGTGAAAGCCACCGCCAGGCACTGTAGCGAAGGGTAGGCTGGCGAGCACGGATTCCTCCCCTCCCCCGTTGCCCACACCGATCGCCCTGATCAACCCCATCGCCCTAGCGGGGTTTCCCCCTGAATCCAACCCCGTCAACCGCAGGGCCATGACATAATTCCCCGACGGAAGAAGCCGACCGCGCCACCGGAACATATCATTGGTCGAGCCACCGACACCAACCTGGAAGCTTCCGGAGAGCGTGTCCGCAGCATTCGTTGCCCCCCCTTGCCAACTCGTGACAGCAACTCCCGGGATGCAGTAGCCGACGGGCGAGACCACATCGCCCGAGCGATCGTCCGTCCAGTCTGGCTGCTGCACAATGCGGAACCCGTCAACTGGCTCATGATGCTCGATCCATTGAAGTCCGGGGGATCGCTTGAGCCGGTCGAGGGTGAAACGGAACGGGAAGATGCTGACATAGCGAGGGGCCGCGAAGCTTTCCGGGTGGAACGTCACATGGGTCACATTAAGGGACTGGGCAAGCCTCCACTCATCAGAACCGAACTGCCCTACATTGACCAGGCTGAGGGGCTCGAACACCGTTTCGCGGTAATGACCGGAAGCCAGCGGACTATAGCCGTTGATCAGGTGCGCACGGCTCTGCATGATATGATGGAAAAGACTGGAACTCATGGCACTGTCGCCCGGCCAGATGGGCACCGCCAGGACACGGGCATCGGGAGTTTCAGCGACGATGTTGCTGTAGACCGGGGAGGGCGAGGACATGATATTGATGCCGTGCGGCCCATGCACGCGGTAATCATACAGCACGAGGGCGATGCACACCAGCGGCAGCAAGGCCGACGCGACCGAGAGGATGCCCGTCCCCCCGCGTCGTGAGCGCAGCCAGGCACGCAGCAGGCCGATCCCTTGGGCGGACAACATGGCCAGGGCTATAAAGCTAATCACGATGGCACGAGCGGGGGTGCGGGAAAGCCGGGCAATGGGAAGCCTGTCCACCAGTGCATTCAAGGGTGGGTTCATCGAGAGGCTTAGCACGAGCCCGCCTACCAACATGACCAGCCAGAAGAGCGTATCGCCCTTCAGTCGCGGCGACCGCGTCAAGACCAGCCGCCGCATAAGGAAGGGCAACAGGAGACCGGCAAGGGCAAAAACCGCCACATACGGACCGATGTAGATACGCCGCTCACCGCAGGGGTCGATCTCCCAGAGATCCGACAGGAAGGGGCTGAGCTGCCCCCCGCTGACGGCACCGCCGGAATGTAAGCCTGAGGCACGCAGCATGATCAATTTCACATAAAGAATGAAAATGACGCCCGGCAGCCCTCCCGCCGTCATCCATCCGATGGATCTGCAAACCGTGCGCCATCGCTTTGCCGGACGATCCGAAGGCCACGGATCCTCTCCCGGACGGATCACCCTCCAGAGCCCGAAGGCGCCAATCAGCATCGCGCCAAAGTAGGCTAACTGCACATCGGTCATCGCCAGTGCGCTGAAGGAGAGCCCCGCTCCGCCAGCGTCAATGGAAGGAAAAGCACCGAAACCCCGTTCGGGTGCCCGGCCATCAGTTGTGGCAGCCGAAACGGCATGATACAGAAGACCAACCCCGCCAGCAGGCACGCCCAGCGGTCGCGCACGGCGGGCCAGGCCAGCAGGGCCATGAAGACGCCGCAGGCGGTGAACGAAAGCAGGATGATGGTGTTATAGGCCACGATCGGACTGATGGGACGTAGGAGTGCAAACAGGATGCTCACGGGGAACTGCTGCCCGGTAAACCCCCGCTCGCCGGGCACGGCAAATTCATAAGGATTGGCAAATAATCCGACGTTCCCGAGCAGGACCTCCGAGAAGAGCCAGTATTTATAATAGAGTTGGATGCAGTCCTGGGGTGAGACATGTACCACTTCGATGCCGGGCTGCGGTTCGACCTGGTACGGAATCCCGGTCGTGAAGTAACGGTGCAAGGGGCTGCTCCAGATCAATCCTACGAGGGAAAAGGCAACCGCCAGTAACATCCAATACCGTCGACCAGCAACCCGTGGCATGCTGTCTTTCTTGATATCTCCAGAGGTATAGTCTTGCAAAGTGGCCCTTCTTGAATTTATGATGGCGACCCAGTTGTTGGTACATTTTGCATTAAGGCAGCATTAATCACAGAATTCAAGAACAGAGTTTCGGCGGGATGGATTGAAAATGGAGAAGGACAGTACGATTCTTGTGACCGGCGCGGCCGGATTCACCGGCAAGGCGCTCGCCCTGCGCCTTGCCTCGGAAGGGTACCGGGTACGCGGCACGATCCGTCCCGGCGGCAATGCGGATACAAGGGAACTGCGGGCGGCAGGGGTTGAAATTGTGGATTCCGATATCGGCAACTATGTTTTCAACATTGCGGCCATGTTCCGGCGCGCCAATGGACTGGATGCGGAATATGACCGAATCAACCGCCTGGGGGTCATTCACCTGATCGATGCCGCCATTGCCGAGGGTGTCGAGAAAATGGTCCATTGCAGCACGATCGGGGTCTGCGGTCACATTGCCAGGCCCCCCGCCGATGAAACCGCCCCCTACAATCCAGGCGACATCTACCAGCGGACCAAGCTGGAAGGCGAGAAGGCAGCCCTCGAAGCATTCCGCTCCGGTCGGTTGCGCGGCACGGTGGTGCGCCCCGCTGCCATCTACGGCCCCGGCGATATGCGGCTGCTCAAACTGTTCAGGATGATCGCCAAGCAACGGATGATCGTTTTTGGCAACGGGAAACCCACCTTTCACATGGTATATATCGACGATCTGGTCGAAGGATTTATAAGGGCCATGGAAACGAAGGCGGCAGATGGCGATGTGTTCATCGTCGCTGGGGGTGAATATGTGCCGCTGAACACACTCTTCGCGAAGATTGCAGCGACCCTTGGCGTCCCGCCACCACGCTGGCATTTCCCACTCTGGCCTGTGCAATTTCTCGGCACGATCGTCGAAAGCATCTGCGTCCCCTTAGGAATCAACCCCCCCATCTATCGGCGACGGGTTGACTTCTTCGCCAAGAGCCGTGCCTTTGACATTTCCAAGGCGCGACGCGTGCTGGGGTATGTACCGGCGATATCGCTCGACGAAGGCATTCGGCGTATGGCGGAGTGGGCTTTGGCGGCGGACTTGCTTCCCGCCAAAGCAGCACAGGATGCCGAAATGCCGGATGTGATGACGTCATCGCAACATTACCGGACCCGATTCAAAGGACCGGTTGGCGATTGGTTTCTCAAACAGCAGGAGGAATACCTCCAGCATCTGCTCAAGGCCTATCCGAAGGCACGTATTCTCGACATCGGCGGTGGCCACGGCCAATACACCGGGATGCTGATCCGGGAAGGGTATGAAGTGACCGTGCTCGGCAGTGCCCCCGAAGCGGATGCGCAAATCCGCAATTTGGTGACCAGCGGAAAATGCCGCTACGTGACCGGCAACCTGCTGGCGTTGCCGTTTGAACCGCAGTCCTTTGATCTGGTTATCAGCTTCCGGCTGCTTGCACATGTCAACGATTGGCAGGGGTTCATCCGCGAGACCGCGCGGGTGGCCAGCCGGGCGGTGATCATTGATTTCCCCGTGTTGCGCAGTTTCAACCTTGCATATCCTTTAGGGTTCTGGTTCAAGCGCATGCTGGAAGGGGAAACCACCCGGACATTCCGTGTGTTCAGCGAATCGCGGATTGTGGACGCCTACCGACAGGCTGGCTTTACCCGGCGCGAATGCCTGCACCAGTTCTTTCTGCCGATGGCTGTCCATCGGGCCGTTGACGCTTACGCATTCAGCACAGGCGTGGAGCAATGGAGTCGCAAACTTGGTCTGACCCGGCTGTTCGGATCACCGGCAATACTGAATGTTGAACGGAGTTAATCATGGCAAAGAAAATATGTGTACTGGGATCTAATTCGGGGCGCAACGCTGGCGATGCGGCCATTCTCTCTTCCATCATCCATAATGTGC
>JFJP01001785.1_pt1 | contig 36067 bp, 31 predicted proteins | sample 431651 | NCBI WGS metagenome assembly JFJP01 (sample SAMN02602958, study PRJNA72255) | Microbial mat metagenome, whole genome shotgun sequencing project. | biome: fresh water; feature: sink hole; material: water; isolation source: purple microbial (photo- and chemosynthetic) mats found in... | reverse complement strand
TCCAGCGGAACCGCCTTCTGACGCTCGACGCTCATGCCACGCAAAACCAACTCTCGCTCAAGAGCCAACTCATAAGCCGACTCCAGAAGCCCCGGCCCCAGCACGCGATGAACCTCTATCGCTGCACCAATCACTTCACCCGAAAGTGTATTGTTTTCCATCTCTGCGTTCTCTGCGTCTCTGCGCCCTCTGCGTTGAAAGCGGTTAACTCAATTACTCAAACCGCGTATCCAGCCCCTGCTCGGCGAGTTCCGCCGCGCGCAGGATGGCACGGGCCTTGTTCTCGGTCTCCTGCCATTCGGACGCCGGGTCGGAGTCGGCAACGATGCCGGCACCGGCCTGCACGTGCAGCCGGCCGTCCTTGACGACGGCAGTGCGGATGGCGATGGCCAGGTCCATGTCACCATGGAAGCCGAGGTAGCCGACAGCTCCGGCGTAGATGCCGCGCTTGATCGGCTCGAGTTCGTCGATGATCTCCATGGCGCGCACTTTCGGCGCACCGGAGACGGTTCCGGCCGGGAAGGTGGCCTTGAGCACGTCGAGCGCATTGAGGCCGGCCTGCAGCTTGCCTTCGACGTTGGAGACAATATGCATGACGTGGGAGTAACGCTCGATGAGCATGTTCTCGGTCAGCTTGACGCTGCCGATACGTGCCACACGACCGGCGTCGTTACGCCCGAGATCGAGCAGCTGCACGTGCTCGGCGCGCTCCTTTTCGTCGGCCAGGAGTTCGGCGGCGAGCGCCTGGTCCTCGTCGAAGGTGGCGCCGCGCTTGCGCGTGCCGGCGATCGGCCGCACCGTGACGGTATCGCCTTCAAGGCGCACAAGGATCTCCGGCGAGGCGCCAACGACGTGGAAATCCTCGAAGTCGAAGTAGAACATGTAGGGCGACGGGTTGAGCGAGCGCAGCGAACGATAGAGCGCCAGCGGACTGGCGGTGTAGGGCTTGCTCATGCGCTGCGAGAGGACGACCTGCATGATATCGCCGTCGGTGATGTAGCGCTTGGCCCTGAGCACCGCCTGCTTGAAGTGCGCCTCGCCGAACAGCGAGACGGCGGCCTGCGATGGCCGCGGCGACTCGACCGGGATGCTCACCGGATCGCGCAGCCGGGCCAACAGTTCGCGCAGGCGCGCTTGCGCTTTCTGGTAGGCACCAGGTACACCGGGTTCGGCATAGACGACCAGGGTCAGCTTGCCCGAGAGATTGTCGACGACGGCGATTTCCTCGGACAGCAGCAGCACGATGTCGGGCGTGCCGAGTTCGTCGACGACCTTGCCGCTCTTGCGCGTGCGCGACAGTTTCGTTTCGATGTAGCGCACCGTGTCGTAGCCGAAGCAGCCGACCAGACCGCCGCAGAAGCGCGGCAGACCGGCCAGCGGCGCGGCGCGAAAGCGCTTCATGTAGTTGCCGATAAACTCGAGCGGGTTGCTGTCGTCCTCGCGCTCGGCGATGCGGTTGCCGGTCAGCACCAGCACCTGGTTGGCATTGACGACCAGGCGTGTCGGACTGGCCAGGCCGATGATCGAGTAGCGGCCGAAGCGCTCGCCGCCCTGCACCGACTCGAGCAGGTAGGTGTAGGGGCCGTTGGCCAACTTGAGATAGATCGACAGCGGCGTGTCGAGATCGGCGAAGGTCTCGAGCGTCACGGGGATACGGTTATAGCCTTCGGCGGCCAACCGGTTGAAGACCGATTCAGTCATGAATTACTCCACATACAGGTGCTGCACCATGAGACAAGGCACGAGCGAGCGTGCCCGAACGAAGCGAGGCTCTACCGGCAGGGACGCCAGGGCCACGCCTCCGCCCAGAACGCGGGCTGCCGATGCAGTTTGTGGTGAAGTGGTTTCATACCTTGATTTTGCGGTTCCTGATGCGTTGTGCGGCGTATTCGACAGTGGGAACTATAGCATCGCAATCGAGCTCCTGCACGTCGCGGCCTTCGTTGTAACCGTAGGGCAGAAGAAAAACGTGGCAGCCGGCGGCGCGACTGGCGAGAAAATCGTTGATCGAGTCGCCGATGAACAGCGCCTCGGCCGGAGAAACGCCGAGACGGCCACAGGCCCAGATGAGCGCCATCGGGTCGGGCTTGGCTTTGGGCAGGAGGTCACCGCTGACGACCACCTCGAAATAGCCGGCCAGCCCGGTCAGTTCAAGCAGGGGCAGGGTAAACGCCCCGGCCTTGTTGGTGATCACCGCCATCGGCATGGCCTTGGCCTTGAGCATCTCCAGGCCTTCAAGCACGCCGGGATAGCAGTGGACATTGCGGCCGTTTTCCCGGGCATAGTGGCGGCGGAAACTGTCCAGTGCCTCCTGTGGTGGCGGCTCGGCCTCGTCCGCCACGTCGAGCGAAGCGGCCAGCACGCGCTTGACGAGGTTGGGAATGCCGCGCCCGACGTAGCTGCGAATGGCATCCAGAGGCAAATCCGGGAGGCCGAAATCGCGCCGCATGGCGCAGGCCGCCGCATGCAGATCAGGGAGGGTATCGAGCAGGGTGCCGTCGAGATCGAAAAGGACGGCGCTTACAGCCACTGGCTCGGCGACAGAGATGGGCAGCATCAGGCTTTGGCCAGTTCGGCACGCAGGTCGGCGATGATCGAATCGTAGCGATGTGCGTCGCCATCCTGTCCGGCGCCATAGATGGCCGAACCGGCAACGAAGGTATCGGCGCCGGCGCCGGCGATCTCGGCAATGTTGTCGACCTTGACGCCGCCGTCGATCTCGAGGCGGATGCGTCGCCCGCTGGCACGCTCGTAGGCATCGATCCGGGCACGCACCGCACGCAGCTTGGCGAGCGTGGCCGGGATGAAGGCCTGCCCGCCGAAACCCGGATTGACCCCCATCAGGAGAACGAGGTCAAGCTTGTCCATCACATAATCCAGGTAGTCGAGCGGCGTGGCCGGATTGAACACCAGCCCTGACTGGCAGCCGCTGTCGCGGATCAGTGCAAGGCTGCGGTCGACATGTTCCGAAGCCTCGGGATGGAAGCTGATGAGGTTGGCGCCAGCCCTGGCAAAATCATGAATGAGGCGATCAACCGGCCTGGCCATCAGATGCACGTCGATCAAGGCCCGGGTCAGGGGACGGATCGCCTCGCACACCAGCGGCCCGACGGTCAGATTGGGCACGTAATGGTTGTCCATCACGTCGAAGTGGATCCAGTCGGCACCGGATTCGATGACGTTGACGACTTCCTCGCCAAGCCGGGTAAAGTCAGCGGAAAGGATGCTGGGAGCGATGAGGTACATGGCGGCAAGCGGCAAAGTAAAAATAGATTTTACCGCGAAGGCTCAGGAAACAGGTTGATTGCTTTTACCTTCAGAATCCCCGCAAAGGCGCAAAGCTTTTTCCGCGTGCACCAATGGAATTTACGCACCGACTCCTGTGGGTCGGGTTTCAGCCCGACAAGCAAGGGCTGCACGCGTCCTGAAAGGCCGACCCACAAGCCCGTTCAGCCCTCGCGCTCACCTACTCCTGTGGCACATCCGGTTCGTCAATCTGCGCCGGATCGAGGTAGTTCATGGCGTACTGCAGATAGACTTTCTGCTTGACGAAAACATCGTACAGGTCGGGATCAACGTGGCCGTTGTTGCTGAAATTGCCAAGAATACGCAAGGCTTCGGAGATTTTCATAGCGTGCTTGTAGGGCCGGTCGTGCGCGGTCAGCGCTTCGAAAATGTCGGCGATGCCCATGATCCTGGCCTGCACCGACATCTCGTCGCGCTTGAGCCCCTTCGGATAGCCCTTGCCATCCATGCGCTCGTGGTGACCGCCGGCGTATTCGGGAACATGCTTGAGGTGCTTGGGCCAGGGCAGCGATTCAAGCATCTTGATGGTCGCCACGATGTGGTAGTTGATCGTTTCACGCTCGGACTGGGTCAGCGTTCCGGCACGAATGGTCAGGTTTTCGACCTCATTCTCCGTGAGAAAATCGGTTTCAACCCCGGCTTCGCTATTGACCCAGCGATAGTTCTTCGAAATCTGGCGCACATGCTCCTGATCCTCGGGCTTCATCGCTTCACCGCCGATATTGACGCGGCGCAGGAAGGCGCGATCGGCGTCGATGGCGCGCATTTTCTCCTGCCAGTCCTGCTCGGACGACGCGCGATCCGCGCCGGCCATGACGGCGCGCAGCATGGTCAGTTCGGCATCGCGGCGCAGCACTTCAAAGCGCGTATCGATCATCTGGATACGGTCAAAGATCGTTTGCAGCTTGGTCGCCTTGTCGACCACATGCACCGGTGTCGTCACCTTGCCGCAGTCGTGCAGCAGGCCGGCGATCTTCAGTTCGTAGCGATCCCTGTCGTTCATCGAGAAGCTGGCCAGCGACCCCTCGGTGGTCGCAACAGCCGCTTCAGCGAGCATCATCGTCAGCGAGGGAACACGCTGGCAATGGCCGCCGGTGTAGGGTGATTTTTCATCAATGGCCAAGTTGATCAGGGTGATGAAGGCTTCGAACAGGTCTTCCAGTTGCTTGACCAGAAGGCGATTGGTCAGGGCCACGGCGGCCTGCGACGCCAGCGATTCGGCCAGTCGCTGATCGGCATTGGAGAACTCATGCACCGCCCCGCTGTCCGGATCGATGGCATTGATCAGTTGCAGGACTCCGATGATCTCGTTCTCGTGATTCTTCATCGGCACAGTGAGGAAGGACTGCGAACGGTATCCGGTCACCTGGTCGAATTTTCGTGTCCCCGAGAAATCGAAGCCTTCTGCCGTGTAGGCATCGGCGATATTGACCGTCCGTGCATGAATCGCCGAATAGGCGGCAATCAGCGAGTTGTTTTCCTGGCCATCTTCGCGATAAAGCGGCAGATCCTTGAACTTGGCCGAAATCGGTTCGCCGCTGGTCCCGCCATAGGCAATGTTCAGCGAGTCGGTACGCACGATTTCAAAGCGCAAGGATTTCTGGTCTTCGCTGATCCGGTAGAGCGTCCCGCCATCGGCATGGGTAATGGCCTTCGCGGCGAGCAGGATGTTTTCCAGCAGGCGTCCGATTTCACGCTCGCTGGAGAGCGATGCCCCGATCTCGTTGAGTTGCTCGAAACGCTTGAACAGATCACTCATCGTATCCACGGCTCACGCTCCTACTTGATGCAGACCGAACGAACCTGCTTGATGTCGGTAATCCCCGACATGACCTTTTCGATACCGTCCATCTTCAGCGTCCGCATGCCTTCGTTGATCGCCGTGGCAAACAGTTCGGCGACGCGGGCGTGCTCCTGGATCTGTTTCTTCAGCAGGTCGGTGCCGATCAGCAGTTCGTGCAGACCCACCCGCCCCTTGTAACCGCTGCCGCCACAGGCGTCGCAGCCCTTGGTGCGATAGAGGGTGAACTTGCCGTCCTTGGCGTAATGCTTGAGCCATTCGGCATGCACCGCCTCAGCCGCCGCTTTCGGGTCCTTCTTCCAGTTATCGGTATTGGCCAAGTCTTCACAGTACTCCGAAATCAGATGCCTGGTTTCTTCCGGCGTCGGCTGATAGGCTTCCTTGCACGACTTGCACAGACGCTTGGCCAGACGCTGGGCGAGGATACCGAGCAGAGCATCGGCAAAGTTGAACGGGTCCATGCCCATGTCGAGCAGGCGGTTGATCGACTCGGGCGCGCTGTTGGTGTGCAGCGTGGCGAAAACCAGGTGGCCGGTGAGCGAGGCCTCGATACCGATGGAAACGGTTTCCTTGTCACGCATTTCACCGACCATGATGACGTCCGGGTCGGCACGCAGGAAGGCGCGCATCACCGTCGCGAAATCGAGTCCGGACTTCTTGTTGACCTGGACCTGGCGCAAGCCCTTCTGGGTAATTTCGACCGGATCCTCGGCCGTCCAGATCTTGGTTTCCGGCTTGTTGATATAGCTCAGGATCGAATGCAGCGTGGTGGTCTTGCCGGACCCCGTCGGGCCGCAAACGAAGAACAGGCCGTAGGGCTTGCCGACCACCTCTTTCAGGCGCACGAGGTTGCCCGGACTGACGCCCAGGCTATCGAGCGGAATCGGCTCGCCGGCGGCGAGGATGCGCATCACCACATCCTCCATGCCGCCCGCCGTGGGGATCGTCGCCACGCGCAACTCGATGTCCACCGGCCCGAACTTCTTGAACTTGATCTTGCCGTCCTGCGGCCGGCGCTTTTCGGAAATGTCCAGATCACACATGATCTTGATGCGCGCGATCAGCGCATTGCGGTACGAAGCCGGGACCTCGATATACGGCCCGAGCGAACCGTCCTTGCGGAAACGCACCAGGGTCTTTTCCTTGCCCGGACGCGGCTCGATGTGAATATCCGAAGCACCTTGCTGATAGGCCTCGACGATGATCTTGTTGACCAGACGAACCAGTTCGTTATCGGCCGCCGCACTCAACTCGTCGGCACTGCCTCCGGATTCAAGGGATTCTCCGTCATCGAGCCCCGACAGCATGTCCCCGACCGAGCCCATGTCGGACAGCGCGCCGTAGAACTGATCGACGCCCAGCTTGAACTCGGCGTTGGTCGTCACCCGATAGACGATCTTGCTCTTCGGGAAAATATTATTGACGATGCGCGATCCCTTGATGCGCTCCGGATCCATCGAAATAACGATGATCCCCTCCTGGCTTTCCTCGATCGGCAGCCACTGGTTGGCCTCGACATAATCGCGCTTGAGGTTCTTGAGCAGATCCATCGGCTTGAGCCTGTCCTGCCGGAAAGCCTCGTAAGGAACAGCGAAGAATCTGGACAGTGCATTACCGATCGCCGACAGCTTGACCTGGAATTCCTTGATCAGGACTTCTTCGATATCGACGTTCTTGCGCCGCGCCGAGCGCTGCGCCAGGTCGAGCTCATCGGCGGAAATGATGGCATCGGTGACCAGATCATCATACTTCGTGCGCACCACCTGACGCGGCTTCTGGCGCTGGGTCAGGGCCACGGCCAGGGTCTGCGCCAGGCCAAGCACGCCCTCGTCGGCCAGCGCCGGGAACGGCCGGTCCGAACGGTTGTTGATGAGTTGCACCACGCCGAGCAAGTCGTTGTTCTGGGCATCCAGAATGGGCGCCACCAGCATCTGTTTCGAACGATAACCGGTGCGCTTATCGACTTCCTTGAGAAACTGCATGCTCGGGCTGTAGCCCTTCAGCTCCTGTTCATCGTAGACATCCCGGATATTCACCGCCCGGCGCATCGAGGCCACATAGCCGGCCACACTCTGCTCGGAGATCGGCAGCTTGAGATCCTTGAACGAGGTGAGCCCGGTCTTGACCTTGGAAACGATGCTCTGTTTGTCTTCGCTGAGCACGTAAATGGTCAGGCGGTCACTGTTGAACAGGTTGCAAATATCCTGCGACAGCTCGAGCATGATCTCGTCGGTATTGTTGGTTGCATGAATCTTGTTGGTGACAATCTGAAGGTCCTTGAGGAACTTCAAGCGGTTGCCCACATCACCCGTACCGGAATTATCCATATGAGAACTGATCAATCTGTTAGGGAAACACTGAATAAGTCGTCACACCGGCGAAAGCGCCCCGAAGGAAGTACCCTTGGAGTGCCGGTGTCCAGTACCTTGATTTTCCTGGATTCCGGCTTTCGCCGGAATGACAATTCGTCATTTAATCAGCGCATCCTTAGGTTAATTGCGCTCAGAAGCTGTAAAAATTGCCAGAACCCTCTACCACAGAAACACAGATTTATTGCCGGGCAGACCTTTGCCAACGCGGCTCACGACCGCTCGGGCAAGGCGCCGGCATTCAGGCCGCCCTCCAACCAGCAGGCGCGATAACCGCGTTGCGAAAGGAGAAAGGCCGCCGCCGAACTGCGGCGACCGCTTTGACAATAGACGATGTACTCGCGTTCGCGCTCGAGTACGCCGATGGCGTTGCGAATTTCGCTCAAAGGCACGTTCACCGCACCCGTCAGCCGGTCATTGCGATACTCGGACGGATAACGCACATCGAGCCACACCGCACCGGCCGCCACATGCTGCTCGGCTTGCGCACGATCCAGCCGCCGCAGCAGCGGTTCGCGCAAGAGCTCGATGAAATCGTTCTTCCCGAGGCGCAGCAGAACACCGGCTGTTTTCATGCGCACCGTGGCATTGCGCGTGCTTTCGGCGACCAGCGCTTCTTCGCCGAAAGCATCGCCGGCTTTCAGTTCGGCCAGCGCCATATCGACCCCGCCCACCTTGCGTGCCACCGCGCAGCGGCCACTCTCGACAATGTAATAATAATCGCCGGCGTCGCCTTCACGCAGGATGACCTCGCCGGCCTTGGCCTTGACCCGTTCAAAACGCCGGAAAAGCTCGTCAATACTCGCCGTGGGCAGAGGCGAGAGCACGCCACCGACCAGGCTCTGCAGGCGGAAGGCTTGCGACAGCAGGCGCCAGTCGGTTTCTTCCGGGACGCCGGAAGCGCTGTCGGCGCCCGCCGACAACTGATCCCAGGCCATCATGATGTCGAGCATCTCATCGTCTATACGCAGCAATTCGATGTCGGTAATCGCCTTGGCACTGCGCATCAGCGGCGGACGCTTGACCAGCGGCCACAGCGAGGCTTCGCTGCCGCCCACCAGAACACGCGAAGAGCCGTCGTCCAGAGACAGCTTGAGTTCCCCCGACAACAGATAGACTGACTGTCCCTGCACCACACCCCGCAAACGGAAGGGATCGTTTCCCCGCGCGACCGCCTCGCTGCTGCAGTGTCCGGCCAGTTCGCGCAAGCGCATGGCGGACAGCGCACAGATCGGCTCCAGTCGATCGAGAACGTGCGGATCAACGAAGCGGGTGGTCATCGGTAATTGATCAGTCATGATGGTTCAGAAATCAAAAACCTTGTTGTTCTGCAACATCTTGGGATTGAAATCACCGGCACATTCCTCGATCTCGCTCATGATCAACTCGATCTGTCCGGGCTTGAGGTGCGAAATATAGATTTTCGCCGTCCGCTCAAGCCGGGCAAGTTCCTCGCCGAGCATGCTCGGACAGAGATGTTTCGACATGGCGGCCAGACGCTTTTCCTGATTCGAGAACGCCGTTTCGATAATCAGGTAACGCAAATTGGCAATCCTGTTGAGTACCGGCCAGAAGGCGTCGTTGATTGTCGTATCGCCGGTAAACACCAGGCTGCCCGCTCCGGAATCGAGGTGATAGCCAACCGCCGGTACGGTATGTTCGGCGGGAACCGCCGTGATCGTGCGTTCGCCGAGAGCGATTTTTTCGCCGACGCGAATCGCCCTGTACTGCATGACGGCGGCCTGGCGAATCGAAATCTCGCTGAAGTCCGGCCAGATCGCCCAGTTGAAGATGTGATTGCGGAGAATTTCAAGCGTCGCATCGGTGGCATAAACCGTGACCGGTTTGTCGCGCATGTCGGCAATCGAGTCGATCATCAGCGGCAGCGAGGCGATGTGGTCAAGATGCGAATGCGTAATGAACACATGATCAATCATCGCCAGTTCAGCTAGCGAGAGGTCCGCCACACCAGTACCGGCATCAATCAGAATGTCGTGATCGACGAGCATTGAGGTGGTGCGCAGATGACGCCCTCCGATACCACCACTGCAACCGAGAATTCTGACCTTCATGGGCTCTCCGCCGGCAAGGGTCTGCCGATCATCATTTGGTTTCGAACGTTGTTACACCATCCCAGGCATCGCCCGGAGGATTGGCACGGAAATACGCAATGCGTTTCGTGTATAGCGGGTACAGATAGCGATCCGGGCTGATGCGCGCCAGATTGTAGAGCTGCAGCTCGGCCTGATCCCAATCCTGCTGGCGATAGAGCCGCAAGGCCTGATTCCAGAGTTTGAGCTCGTCGTGCGCCGCCTTGTCGAGCTGTGCGGCCACCCCCAGAGGCTCGAAGATGCCCACCGGCTCATCCTTGCCCTTGACACGGACACGATCAAGTTCACGATAGACCAGATCCTTGACCAGCACCCGGGTGGAATCGCTGACGATGATGCCGACGCCGTACTGCTTGGTGATCGACTCCAGCCGCGAGCCGAGATTCACGGCGTCGCCCATGACGGTGTAGGACTTGCGCACCTTTGATCCCATGTCGCCGACCGTCATGGTGCCGGTATTGATGCCGACGCCGATATGCAGTGCCGGCCAGCCGCGTTCCTTGAACGGTTCGTCGAGCTTGCGCAACTCGGCCTGCATCTCCAGTGCGGTGGTCACGGCATGGCGGGCATGATCGGCATCGGCGACCGGCGCGCCCCAGAAGGCCATGATCGCGTCGCCGATATACTTGTCGAGGGTGCCGCGATTCTTCTGCACGACCTGGGTCATCGCGCCCAGGTATTCGTTCATCAGTTGTGTCAGTTCCTTGGGATCTAGCCCCTCCGAAATACTGGTAAACCCGCGCACATCGGAGAACAGCACGGTCAACTCCTCGTTCTTGCCTTCCATGCTGTAACGCTCGGGGTCGCGCGCCATCTCGTCGACCAGTTCGGGCGGCACGTACTGGCCAAAAAGCTCGGTGAACTGGCGCTTGCTGCGCGATTCGACAAAGTAGCCCCAGGACATGTTCAGCGCATAGAGCGCAAGGATGGCCGAAAGAACCGCCGCCATGGGCATTGCCAGACCGGAGGACCAGAGGAAAAAGTTGAGCGCGCTCACTGCGCACAAGGTCCCCAAGGCCAGAAAAGTCGCGCGCAGCGGCGAAAGAACCGGCAGCAGAAAAGCCAGCAGCAAAGTGGCCAGCGAAAGCAGCAGGACATCGGCGCCAAGAACATAAGGCGGCTTCTGCACTATGGACGCATCCAGTATGCCGGCGACCAGATTGGCATGAATCTCCACCCCCGGGTAGGTGCTGCCCACCGGCGTCGCCCGCAGATCCATCAGGCCCGGCGCGGTCGTACCGAGCAGAACGATTTTCCCCTTGAGCTGTTCCAGCTTGAGCCGTCCTTTCAGCGCATCAGCCGCAGAGAAATACCGGAAGCTGCCCTGCGCACCCCGATAGGGGATCAGACTGGCTACATTTTCGTCGACCGGGATGCGCATGGTGCCGCGCGCGGTCGGCAGTTCCAGCCACTCCAGCCCGCTATAGCTCCGGCTCGACAGGGCGCTGGGTTCCGCGTATCCGGGAACAAGCGGCGGCTTGCCGAGCAGGCTGCGCACCATGGCCAGCGAAAGCGATTCGTAGTATTTCCCCTCGTGTTCGACGAGCATCGGAACCCGGCGCGAGACGCCGTCAAAATCGACCATCGGGTTGAAGTGTCCGGCATTGACCGCGCTTTTCTGGAATTCCGGCAGGTTGCCGCCATATCCGCTCCAGGTGGTAAAGGCGATGGTTTTGCCCTTGAAGGTGCCCGACTGAATCACCGGTTCGGGCAGGGAACCGCTGCGGTGCGACTTGTCGATATTGGTAAAGTAGTAGCCGAGTACGACCGGACGGTTACTCAAGGCCTCGGCAAAACGCCGGTCGTAATCCAGCCCGCTGCGCAGCCTCTTGAATGTCGACTGGAATGCCGCGTCGCCCTTGAGATCGCTCTCGGCAATGGCTTCCAGCGACGCCAGGCCGGAACTGCTGTCGGCCTCGGCAAAGACCACGTCGAAGCCAAGAATGCTGACCCCGTAGCTATCGAACAGACGGGTGACCAGTGCCGCCATCTTGTCGCGGCTCCACGGCCAGCGGCCAATCTCGGCCAGACTTTTCTCGTCGATGTCCAGGATGACGATACGTTCATCGACGCCGCCTTTTGTCGTCAGACGAAGACGTGCGTCATAAACGAAGGCATCGAGCGTATTGAGCAGGGGAATCTGGTAAATCCGCGCCGAATGGCCGAGAAAAACCAGGCCCAGCAGCAAGCCGAGCACGATGCGAATAAGGTTTTTCTTCAAGTCACCTCCTGCACGGACGCCAGGCTGCTCATCAGCCCTTCAGGAAAAACTCCATCTTGATGCCCGCGATTTCAATGACATCATGATCCGCCAGTTGGCGTGCCTGCACATCAATTGCCAGACCATTCACCACCGGGAACTGCGCTCCTTCGACATGGGTGATGAAATAGCCGTGCGGCCGCTTGGCGATCACCGCCACCTGTACGCCAGGCTTGCCCAGCGTAGTCAGGGTCTTGGTCAGTTCCAGCTCACGACCGGCATTGGCGCCATTGAGGATCTGTATCGCGCCGACCACAGAAGCGGCGGCGGGCGGCGGCACGAAAGCCGGGGGCGTTATCTGGTTGCCGACGAGGGTATCGTTGAACGCCGCCTTGACCTCCGTCGTGCCCGCAGACGGCTCCGTCGCCGTGGCAGGCGCCGCTTTCGCCGCATTCGGCCGCAAGATCATGGTTTTCTCGAAATCCGCGGCATCGACAACCGGCTGTACCTGTTCGGCAACATACTTGAGCTTGTACTTGCCCAACTCGATGACATCGCCGTTCTTCAGGAAATGCTTCTTGGCCGGCTGCCCATTGACCAGCGTCCCGTTGGTACTGTTCAGATCTTCAAGGAATGAATCGTTGAGGATCGTCACCACGGCGGCATGCTCGCCACTGATCGCCAGATTGTCGATCTGGATATCGTTGGTCGCCTTGCGGCCAATGGTCATCCGCTCCTTGTTCAGCAAGATTTCCTTGAGAACCAGACCGTCCATGCTCAATATCAGCTTAGCCATCGCTTTTCCGTCCTTATTTAAACCATGCCAATAATTTCGACCACCAGCCCCTGGTGGCAGGAAACTCGCACAAAACCTTGATCAGAATTACCGAAACGTTATCACGTCCGCCATTATCGTTGGCCATTTGAATAAGCTGCGTCGCCGCCAGATCCAGATTGGCACCGAGCATCTGCAGGGTAAGCCTGATTTCCTCATCCTCGACCATGTCGTTGAGACCGTCCGAACACAGCAGATAGATATCACCGACCTGCACCGGGTAGTCATGGATCTCGGTTTCGACTTCGGGATCCACCCCCAACGCCCGCGTCACCAAATTCTTGTTCTGCGAGAAGCGCGCCTCCTCGGCAGAAATCATGCCGCTGTCGATCTGCTCCTGCAGCAGGGAGTGGTCGCGCGTAATCACGCCGAATTCTTCACCACGCAAGCGATAAAGCCGCGAGTCGCCAATGTGCGCAACCGTCACCTGATTATCGAAAAACAGGGCGGTGACCAGGGTGGTGCCCATCCCGGCATACTGCGGCTGACTTTCCGCCGTGTTGTAAATGGCCGAGTTGGTGATTTCCACCTTGTCGAGAATGCAGCGATGAGCAAACAATTGTCCGCTCGCCAGATCAACTTCATGCGGCGGCCTGGCGACAAAAGCGGCTTCCAGTTCGCTGGACAGGAACATGGTGGCCATGCCGCTCGCCACTTCACCGGCGTTATACCCGCCCATGCCATCGGCCAGTATCGCGAAGCCCAGATTCGGGTTGGCAAATACCGCATCTTCGTTGTGCCCGCGAATGATTCCCGGATCGGTTCGGACGACGATCTCGAGAGCTTCGCTCAATGATTTGGCCACGTCATCTCCCTATAACTGGATATCAACATCATCGGGGCGCTGCGCCGGCGTCTGATTCATGCAGGCACGCAAATCACGCGCCATCTCGTCACCCGTCTGATAGCGCTGTTCCATGTCCTTGCTCAGGGCACGGTCGATCACTGCGGCCAGGCCATCGGGTACCTGCGGATTGATGCTGCGAATATCCGCTTGCGCCTCGTTGGCGATCTTGAACATCAGTTGGGCCATTGAATCCCCGACAAACGGCAACTGCCCGCAAAGCATCTGATAGAGCGTAACACCCAGAGAGAAAAGATCCGAGCGTCCGTCGATCTTCTTGCCCGACAACTGCTCCGGCGACATGTAGCTGGGCGTGCCGAGGACCATGCCGGTCTTGGTCTTTGACGAATCGGTAATGCGTGCGATACCGAAATCCGTGACCTTGACCTGATCCGATTCGGGCTCGTACATCACGTTGGCCGGCTTCACATCACGATGCACGACGTTGTTGCTATGCGCGTAGGACAAAGCATCGGCCACCCGGGCGAGGATGCTCACCACCTGCGGCAGCGGCAACAGATTATCGGGCTTGGTGTAAGGCACCAGATCCCGGCCCTTGAGAAATTCCATGGCGATGTAGGCCAGATCGTGCTCTTCGCCCGCGTCGTACATGGTGACGATAAACTGGTGATTGAGACGGCCGGCGGTTTCAGCCTCGCGGAAGAAACGTTCCTTGACCTCGACCAGTTCGTCCTCTTCGAACTCCTGCGACAAGGCCATGGTCTTGATCGCCACCACGCGGTTGATCTTCGGGTCGCGCCCCAGATAGACCACGCCCATGGCGCCCTTGCCGAGTTCCTTCTCGATCTGGTAACGGCCAAGCATCGGCTTCTCGACCTGCCCGCCATCGAGCATCAGGGTACTGGCATTGGTACGCCCGCTCGCACCACCGAGCATGACCGTTTCCGACATGGTCTTGGCGCGATTCATGCGCTGTTCGAGATCGCGGAACTTGGGGTTGTAATCGAACATGTAGCGGAACGCCGCTTCGGCTTTGTTGAACTGCCGTTTGCGCTCGAAATCAAGCGCCAGATTGTAGAGATTCTCCATCAGCGCGTCGTCCAGCGGACACTTGCGGAACTTGTCGAAGGCCATGTCGAGCTGACCCTGGCCCTGGAAAGCCAGACCGAGCATGCGGTTCGACTCGGCCGAATCGGCTTCGGATTTCTCCTTACCGCGTTCGGTCATCAGGAAGCGCTTGGTAGTCAGCAGCAGATGTCCGACCACCAGCAGCGCCGCTGAGGCCATCAGTTGAATCCACAGCGCACTGCCGACCATCAGGCCAAAATGGGCGCCAATCAACAACACCAGGATAAGCGCCGTGGCGATGGCGCCGACACCGGCCGAAAGCCGTGGCAGGAGCACGATCAGATACGCTGCAACGAGCAGGAAGGCCAGCATCGAGGCCCACACGCCCCAGCCCGGGGTAACGAAGAAATGTTCCTGCAGGATGCTCGACACGGCATGTGCCAGGGTCAGCACCGGCGCCATTGCCGGTGATACCGGCGTCACCTGTGAGGCCCCGACGCCAGCCGCCGTGGCACCGATCAGCACGATCTTGCCCTGATACTTGCCGGCGGGAATCTTGCCGGTCAGTACGTCATAGAAGGAATCGACCTGGAATGCCGGCTTTCCGTCCCTGTCCTTGTAGAAGAAGGTATTCATCTGCGTGATGGGATCGGTTGGAATGCGCAGATTGCCCAGACGCACTTCCTGACCCAGCGTTACGTGCAGATCGGCAGGGCCGAGATTCAGGCTCCTGGCGGCGATCATCAAGGACAGCGAAGGGTAATATTGGTCGTAATGGCGCAACACCAGAGGCTCGGCACGAATGGCACCATCGACATCGGCAATGGCATTGAGATGGCCGATGCCGGCCGCCCGGGTACCCAGACCATCAATCGGCATCTGCGCCGAAAGGGTCGGCCAGACATCGCCGTTGTTGTCGACCACGTGCGGCAGGTTATTCTTCGTCACGAACTCCGGCAAGGCCTTGTCAGGCCGTCCGCGCGGCTCCCCCAGCACAAACAGCATGGGCAGCAGGACATTGCCCGCCCGCCCCATGCTGTCGGCCAGAATGCGGTCGGTATTGAGCGCCAGCTCGGCTTCCTTGAGCACACCACCCATCTGTTCGACTTCGTTCGCCACGGCCGCCGTCCCCGAAACCTGCCGGTGCAGGTCGAGCAGGCGCGTGACATAGGTATACCCCGGGTCAATCTGCGGCTCGAAGAAAAAGACCGTATTGGCCACCACCTTGGCCTTGCCGTCAGCCAGCATGTCGATCATCTTGGCCTGTCGATCACGCGGCCACGGCCAGCGTCCGAGATTGGCGATCGAGGCATCGTCAATGGCAATGACCGCCACGCGCTCCAGCGGGGTCCGGCTGGAGGCCTGAACGCCAAGGTCGTAGGCCTTGCGCTCCAAGCTACGCATCAAGTCACTGCCGGCCGCCACAACCATGACCAGACTGACCACCAGGCTGAGGAACCAGTCAGTCTTCCAGAATCCAGTCTTGCGCATTTTCACCCCCGCATCCGACCTTGTTATTGCTCACTGCCCCGTCCGATGAAAAATTGGAAAGAGAAACAGTGGTCTATTGCGCATTCTCACAGTTCTGCATGAGATTCGTCAATCGCTGAATAAGGGAAAAGCTAGCCTCCGTAGGGCAGTGTGACTCCCAAACCCTGCTCGCGCGCCAATGCCTCCAGCCGGACAGCGACTGAAATATCCTGAATGGCCATGCCCTGAGACTCGAACAGGGTAATCTCGTCGGCTGATGTACGACCGGCATGCCGTCCGATAATGACCTCCCCAAGTTCCACCAATTGACGCTCGTTCAGACGCCCCTTTTCCAGCAGGGGCAACAGGTCGCCCGCTTCCTTGAGCGCGCTGTCTACGCTATCGACGACAATAGTGCGGCAGACTTTCAGCACATCCTCGCCCAGCTCGCGCCGGATCAGCGAATTGGAACCCGCCGCATTGATGTGTGTGCCCGGCGCCAGCCAGTTGGCCTCAAACAGCGGCGTCGCCGCCGTCGTAACGGTACTGACGATATCACTGCCGCGCACCGTTTCCTCCGGCGACGAAGCCGGTACCACTTCGATTTTCAGACGCTCCGACAGGCGCGTGCAAAACGCGGCCAGGCGCTGCGCATTGCGCGCAAACACCTTGACCCGACGCAAGCGACGCACGGCAGCGATCGCCTCGATATTCCCTTCCGCCTGCCATCCTGCGCCAAAGACGCCCATCACTTCGGCGTCGGGCCGGGCCAGCCAGCGCGTCGCCACGCCCGAAGCGGCCCCGGTACGCATCATGCCCAGGCAATCGGCCTCGAGCACGACGCGCAGCGCCCCGGTCGAGGCGCTGAAAACGTGGACCAGAAAGCGCACACCGGAACGGTTGCTGGTGTAGGCCTTGTAGCCGATGGCATCCATCCCGGGCAGCGCGCCCTGCAGGATATGCAGGGCACTCTGGGGCAAACGGGTACGCTGGCGCGGCACATCGACGGCCTGGCCGAGCGCGAGTTCTCGATGCGCCGTTTCCACCGCTTCAATGGCCAGCGGCATGGTCAGCAACTGACGGACATCCGTTTCATTCAGGAACAAAGGCATGCGACCTCCAGAAGTGCATAGCAGCGACCGTTCAAACAAATCGAGCGGGTGAAGCGGGAATTCTACCGGCATTCCATCCCTGACACCGAATTTGAGGCTAACATAACGCCTGTCCAGCCGTCGGCCAATGTACTCTTTCCAGCGCAAATTATGGGTTTGCCATGCACAGAACCTCACTGATCGCCATCCTGCTCGCTGCTTTGCTGCTTCCTGCGCCAGCCCTGGCGGCCAAGTGGGTGAGCCTGGGCAACGCCAAGGATCAGACACGCATCGAAGTCGACCCGGGCAGCCTACATACCCCCAGCGATGGCCGATTGCGCATCTGGCACCGGGAAAGCTACAGCAAACCGAAGATTCCGGATTCCGGTGCGTTTTCCTTCACCCGGCTGACCCTGCTGAGCGAGTTTCAATGCGATAAACGACTGGCCGCTACGCTTCAGCAGAGCTATGCCGCTGCCGACGGCAGCGAGTTGAAGAGCGAGAGCTTTGACAGCCGCGAGGCGAAACCTGTGATCCCCGATTCCAGCCTCGAATCGGTGTTCAGTTACGCCTGCAAACAGCGGGCCAAGCCGGTTGTCGTGCCCCCACCACCACCACCGGTCCAGGAACCGGTTGCAGAGAGCAAGGAAGCGGCGAAAAAATCGAAAAGCGGAAAGAAAGGGCAGGAAGAGCCCGCTACGCCACCCCCGCCACCCCATTGGAGTTACAGCGGCAACACCGGTGCCGACAAATGGGGCAGTCTGGGCAAGGAATTCGCCACCTGCAGCCTGGGACAACGGCAATCGCCGATTGATATCCGGCGCACGGTTCACGCCGACCTGCCGCCCATCCAGTTTGCCTACAAGCCGATCCCGCTTGCTATCGTCGATAACGGTCACAGCATCCGGGTCGACACCCCCGGCGCCGGCAGCATCAAGGTCGAGGGTGAAAGTTACGAGCTACAGCAGTTCCACTTTCACAAGCCCAGCGAGGAAAAGATCAACGGCAAGTCTTACGACATGGTCGTCCATCTGGTGCATCAATCAAAAGACGGGAAACTGGCCGTGGTCGCCGTCCTGATGGAGGGCGGCAAGGAGCAGAGTCTGCTTCGCACGCTGTGGACCCACCTGCCGCTGGAGCAGAACAAGCCGGTTAACCGCCCCGAAGTAAAGATTGACCCCGCACAACTGCTGCCGGCGAAAAGAAATTACTTTACCTTCATGGGTTCGCTGACTACGCCTCCCTGTACCGAGGACGTGCTCTGGCTGGTACTGAAAACGCCGATACCGGTCTCCAAGGAACAACTCGCCGGCTTCGCAACCATCTACAGGAACAATGCTCGGCCGGTACAGGCGGTCAATAACCGGGTGATCAAGGAATCGCGCCAATAGACCGTAATGCTGTTCAGTTAAGTGCAAAACTCATTTACGAACGTCATCCCGGCGAAAGCCGGGATCCAGATCCGGCTTTCGCCGGAATGACGGCAGGGCTCTTAACTGAACGGTATTGGCCAGTAGTCCGTCCTTGTGCAGTGGCGGGACAAGCGCTCATTCCCGCATCAGGATTTTTCTCGCCCGCTCCACCCCCAGGCGCGGGCTGGTCAGGACAGGCTTCTTGATGTCCTTGAGTTCCGGCAGCAGAACCGTCATGCTGCCCTGGGCGAGAACGATGACATCGCATTCCGCTGCCGCCTTGTTCACGGATTGCAGAACCAGGGCGTTGTGCTTCTCGCGGTTCTTTTCCTTCATCAGCACATCGAGCGCGCCGTCAACCAGATATTCAACGATTTCCACCATTTTCCCGGCTTTGGCCGCACTGTTGCGCACCAGGTTGCAACTGGGTTTCATGGTGCTCTGGACGGTGGCGACGACAGCGATTTTTGTTCCGAGCTCGACCGCTTTCTCGGCCATGGCGGTGTCGACCTTGAGTACGGGGACAGCAACCAGTCTGGCGGCGATGTCCGCCGCTTCGCCCACCGAAGAGCACTGGTTGAAGATCAGGTCCGCGCCATTGCTCGCCGCTGCCTGGACATAAGCACACATCCGGCTGATGACTTTTTCATTGATTCCCCCATTCTGCATGACGTCGTGCAGCAAGCTGTCGTCGATCAGGTTATGCACCTTGGCTTCGGGCACCAGTTCGGCGAAAAGGGCGTTCAGTTCCACCTGGGAGACGAGGCTGGTCTGGATGATATAGACCTTTTTCATTTCTTGTCCCCGGTAAACAGGATCAGGCCAATGAACACCAGCGGAATGTCGCCAGTGTTTTCGATGCCATGCTGATTGAGGTCGTCGACCAGGGTCATGTCACCGGCCTTGACGTCAAAGGCCTGATCATTGTTGTGATAGAGGCCGCTGCCCTGGAGGATGTAATAAGCTTCCACGTCGCCTTCATGCCGGTGCAGGCCGACGGAAGCTCCGGGCGGAAGCGTGAGTTCAGCGAACAAGCGGCCCTTGCCGAGCATCTCGTCCGGGTTGAGCAGGTGCTTGACGGTGACGGTGCCCTTGCCGCCGCGCATCTGCTCGTTATGTTGTAAGGTCATGTCGCCACTGTGTCTGTAAAGCATGGGTCTTCCTTGTAGTTTATACGTGGTAAATGCGCTTGCCCGGCAGCCACTTCAGCAGGCGCGACAAGGGAATAATGATAGCAGGTCATGCTCGTGATGGTCCCCTCCATCAACGGCACATGGGCCAAAGATGATTATTATCAACGAACCCTTATCGCACGATACTAAACAGGTGGATAATGCAGGTTTTGTCAAATCAACACAGGAGCAGGCTATGCGAACCATGAAAATCGGAAAATCGGGCATTGAGGCGTCGGTCGTCGGAATCGGTGCCTGGGCCATCGGCGGCGATAGCCAGTGGGGACCCAGCGATGAGTCGGAATCGATTCGGACCATTCACCGCGCGCGCGAACTCGGCGTCACGCTGCTCGATACAGCGCCCGCCTACGGCCTGGGTCACAGCGAGGACGTCGTGGGCAAGGCCCTCGTTGGCCGCCGCAGCGACTATGTACTGTCCACCAAGTGCGGCCTGCGCTGGGATGTCAAGGAAGGATCGCTCATGATGGAACGCGACGGTGTGCGCATCATGCGCAACACCCGTCCGGAACGGCTGGCCGAGGAGATCGAAATGAGCCTGCGCCGGCTCAAGACCGATTACATCGACATCTACATCGTGCATTGGCAGGCACTCCCCGATTTCCCCTGCCCGATCGCCGATACCATGGGTTTCCTGACGGACCTGAAGAAACAGGGCAAGATCCGTGCGATCGGCGCTGCCAACCTCAACCGGGAACAGTTCATCGAGTACACCGCAGTCGGACAACTGGACCTCATCCAGGAAAAATACAGCATGCTGGACAGGGTCGCCGAGGACACGTTCTTCGACTTGTGCGATCAGCACGGGGTTACCTTCCAGGCCTATTCGCCGCTGGAGCGTGGCACGCTGACGGGGAAAATCACGGTCGATACCAAGGTTAATCTAACCACGGCCAAGAGCAAGGTCAAGTGGTTCCAGCCCGAGAACCTGCCGAAAATCGCCGCACTCGCCGAAAAATGGGCGCCGCTGTGCAGGAAGTATGACTGCTCGATGACGCAACTGGTGATCGGCTGGACAGCGGCTCAGGGCAATGGCCACAACGTCAACGCGCTGTGCGGTGCGCGCAAGCTGGACCAGATCGAGGAAAATGCCAAGGGCGGCGACGTCGTTCTTGACGCCGTCGATATCGCGGCAATGCGTCTGGACGCAGAAGCGATTGCCTGAGCGCACCAGCACTCGGGATGCCCGAAAAAACCAAGGCGTCAGGAATGTTGCTATTCCTGACGCCTCGCACTTGACTCCTCGAAAACTACAGCAGACTCTTGAGCAGCTTGGCCATTTCCGACGGGTTACGCGTCACTTTGAATCCGCATTCCTCCATGATGGCCAGCTTGGCGTCGGCCGTATCGGCACCACCGGAAATCAGCGCACCGGCGTGACCCATACGCTTGCCGGCCGGAGCGGTCACCCCGGCGATGAAGCCGACTACCGGTTTCTTCATGTGCGTCTTGCACCACAACGCAGCATCCGCCTCGTCCGGCCCGCCGATCTCGCCGATCATGATGACGGCATCGGTGTCGGGATCGTCGTTGAACAGTTCCATGACATCCCTATGCTTAAGCCCATTGATCGGGTCACCGCCAATCCCCACCGCGGACGATTGCCCCAGCCCGATTTCGGTGAGCTGGGCAACGGATTCGTAGGTCAGCGTGCCGGAGCGCGAGACCACGCCGATGCGCCCCTTGCGGTGAATGTGACCGGGCATGATGCCGATCTTGATTTCATCCGGCGTGATCAACCCCGGACAGTTGGGGCCGAGCAGTAACGTTTCCTTGCCTCCGGCCGCCACCTTCGCCTTCATGCGGCTGCGCACTTCCAACATGTCTCGCACCGGAATGCCTTCGGTGATGCAGATAACCAGATCAAGGTCAGCTTCGACCGCTTCCCAGATCGCGGCGGCAGCCCCCGGCGGCGGTACGTAGATGACCGAGACGGTGGCGCCGGTTTGCGCGGTGGCTTCCCTGACCGTGCCGTAAATCGGGATTTCGAAAATCGACTCGCCGGCTTTCTTGGGATTCACTCCGGCAGCGAAACAATACTTGCCATTAGCGTATTCCTGGCATTTCTCGGTATGAAACTGACCGGTTTTTCCGGTGATGCCCTGGGTGATGACCCTGGTATTCTTGTTGATCAGAATTGACATAGTGGCTCCCTTATTGGACTGCAGCAACAATCTTGGCGGCCGCGTCAGCCATGGTGTCGGCCGAGATAATCGGCAGACCGGATTCCTTCAGCAGTTTCGTGCCCAGTTCCTCGTTGGTGCCTTTCATGCGCACCACCAGTGGAACGTTCAGATGCGTTTCGCGTACCGCGGCAATCACGCCGTTGGCGATGGTGTCGCACTTCATGATGCCGCCGAAGATATTGACCAGAATGCCCTTGACATTGGTGTTTTTGAGCATGATCTTGAAGGCTTCGGTCACCTTCTCTGTCGTCGCGCCGCCACCGACGTCGAGGAAGTTGGCTGGTTCGCCGCCGAACAGCTTGATCACGTCCATGGTCGCCATGGCCAGACCGGCACCATTGACCAGACAGCCGATGTTGCCGTCGAGTGAGATGTAGGCCAGCCCGAATTTCGAGGCTTCGATTTCGTTCGGGTCTTCTTCGTCGAGGTCGCGGAAGGCGAAGATTTCCGGAATGCGGTACAGCGCGTTGTCGTCAAAATTGAACTTGGCATCGAGCGCCTTGATGTCCCCGTTGCCTTCGAGGATCAATGGATTGATCTCGGCCAGCGCGGCGTCGGTTTCCATGTAGCAGGCGTACAGCCCTTTCAGTGCCGTCACGGCCTTGGCCTGCGAAGCGGCCGGAATACCGATGCCGCTGGCCAGCCCGGTTGCCTGCGCATCGCTCAGGCCGTCCGCCGGATCGACAAAGACGGTGATGATCTTCTCCGGCGTGCTGTGCGCCACCTCCTCGATATCCATCCCGCCTTCGGAGGAGGCCATCACGGCCACTTTCTGCGTGCGCCGGTCGGTCAGTACGGCGACGTAATATTCCTTGCGGATATCGGCGCCTTCCTCGATCAGCAGGCGGCGCACCTTCTGGCCCTCCGGCCCGGTCTGATGCGTAACCAGTTGCATGCCGAGAATCTGCTGCGCGTATTGGCGCACCTCGTCCAGCGACTTGGCCACTTTCACGCCGCCGCCCTTGCCGCGTCCGCCCGCATGAATCTGCGCCTTGACCACCCAGACCTTGCCGCCCAGCGCTTGCGCCGCCTTGACGGCGTCATCGACCGACTGACAAAAAAACCCGCGCGGAACAACGACGCCGAATCTTTTGAGAAGTTCTTTTCCCTGATATTCGTGAATTTTCATGCGCCTTCCTTGTTTGAATTGAAGTGACGGACTTTAGGCAGGAACCCTACCCGGGGTTCTGGTCGCGATACCAGCGCGGGAAATAGCGCCGGACCGTTTCCGAATGTGAAACCAGTGCATGGCAACGATCAATCTGATACGGCTTGTGCTCAGGAGCATCGTTATCGAGGGCTTCACCGGTCAGTGTCTGCAAGGCCGCAGTCGGCAGGAACATCAGCAGTTCGCTCAGGTGCGCACAGCCCAGTGAATTGCCGAACATTTCCTTGACTGCCTTGAGAAAGCCGTTGAACAGATTCAAGCCGATAATCCTCGAATAGTCCGGCGTAATGCTGTCGCAATAGCCCATGAAGGGCGCCGACTCGGTACAAACCACCACGTCGACAACGTTCATCCTGCTGTCGATGGTCACCCGCACCCGCATGTCGTGCACGGCGTTCCCGGATTTGAGCAGACCGGTCGACAGGGGGAAATCATGGTCCTTCGTATCGACCAGGTGCGCTTCAATATCCCATAGACCATCCGTCCGCTTGAAACCATCGAGCTTGACGTTGCGCCGGTGAATGCGGTTGCGTTCTGTGCTGGGGGGTGGAAGCGGCATCGTTAATTCCTGAATGACGTGTCAGTATAGTTAGGGTCTGGATACAGTTTATCAATCTAGCACAAAAAACCGACACACCTGCCCAAGCCTTTTCCCGGAGAGCATAGCCAGCACCAGCCGCGACCGAATACCCGGAAGACGCCCGGGAAAGACAGCAACTCCCCGACAACCCGCGCGGCTTGAGCACACAATGCAGTTGATTGCCCTGCTGTTCTTGGCAAAATCGCGCCATGAGTAACGCTGTCTTATTCTCAACTGCGATCTTCATGTCTGTACAGGTCAGCCCGGCCCACTCGACAGCAACGCAGTGCCGCTTTGAGCAGCCCTTTCTGAAAATGTTCAATAAATCGGCAATTACCTGTCAACAGGGATCGCAGCAACAAGATGAAACAACCCTCTGCAGGATATCTTGGCATCTGGCAGTACAATCGGACAGTCATTATCTTTACCCCATGACCGATGAAAACCACTCCGCACCGATATGCCATCCGCCCGGCCCATCCGGCAGCGCACCGTTTTGAGCTGAGTTGTACCGTCGCCGCGCCCGATCCGGCCGGCCAGCGCTTCGCCTTGCCGGCATGGATTCCCGGCAGTTACCTGATCCGCGATTTTGCCCGGCACATCGTCGCCATCCGGGCGCAGGCCGGGGGTAAGCCGGTTCCCTTGACCAAGATCGACAAGCAGACCTGGCAGGCTGCTCCCCTGAAAACCAATGCCCCGCTTAGCGTCGTCTACGAGGTCTATGCCTGGGATCTCTCGGTACGCGGCGCCCATCTCGACGAGACGCACGCCTTCTACAACGGCACCAGCGTCTTCCTGCGCGTGATCGGGCAGGAAGATTCGCCCTGCCGCATCGATATCCAGCCGCCGCCTGGCCGCCCTTGCGAAGACTGGCGTCTGATCACGGCGCTGGCCCCGGCACGCGGCGAAAAAGGCGGCGCCCGACGCCACGGTTTCGGCTTGTACCGCGCCGCAGACTACGACGAACTGATCGACCACCCGGTCGAGATGGGTCACTTCACCCTGGCCCGTTTTGAAGCCTGCGGCGTGCCGCACGAGATAGCCATCACCGGCCATCACGATTGCGATATAGCCCGCCTTTGCGCCGACCTCAAGCGCGTCTGCGAATGGCAGATCCGTTTTTTTGGCGAACCCCCGCCAATAAAGCACTATGTCTTTCTTGTCACCGCCGTCGGCGAAGGCTACGGCGGCCTCGAACACCGCAGTTCGACGGCGCTGCTCTGTTCGCGCCACGACCTTCCGTACCGTGGCATGCCGGGCATGAGCGAGGGCTATCGCAGCTTCCTCGGCCTGTGCAGCCACGAGTACTTCCACCTCTGGAACGTCAAGCGCATCAAACCGGCGGCGTTCATTCCCTACGACCTGAACGGCGAAAACTACACGACACTGCTCTGGGCCTTTGAAGGCATTACTTCTTACTACGACGATTTGGCTCTTCTGCGCAGCGGAGTCATCACGCTCAAGGACTGGCTGGAACTGACGGCCAAGGCCATCAGCACGCTCCGGCGGACTCCCGGTCGCCAACGGCAAACCCTCGCCGAATCGAGCTTCGACGCCTGGAGCAAGTTCTACCGGCCGGACGAGAACACGCCCAATACCGTCGTCAGCTACTACCGCAAGGGAGCGCTGGTCGCGCTCGCCCTCGACCTGACGCTGCGCAGCCGGAGCCGGGGCCAGGTCTCGCTCGATGACCTCATGCACGTGCTCTGGCAACGCTACGGAAAAACCGGCAGCGGAGTCGGTGATGACGATATCCGGCTGATCGCCGAAGAACTCTCCGGGCTCAATCTGCAGCGCTTCTTTGCCGGCGCGATTCACGGCACCGGTGAATTGCCCCTGAAGCAATTGCTGGTCCCCTTCGGCATCACCCTTGAATGGGAACAGGCGAAGCTGCCGTCGCTCGGCGCGAAAATCGCTAGTGAAAGCAAGGAGATCACGCTGGCGACGGTCTTTGACGCTAGCGCGGCGCAGCATGCCGGCCTGTCCTCCGGTGACCTCCTGCTGGCCATCGACGGGCTGCGCGTAACACCAGCGTCACTCGACAAGCAGCTCGCACGTTACCGGGCGGGTGACACGATCAAGGTGCATGCGTTCCGGCGCGACGAGCTGATGGAGTTTCACGTCCGTCTCGATCCGCCTCCCGATGATACGGCCAGGCTGGTCGCCGACAAGCGTATCAACGCATTGCGGCGCGGTTGGCTGGGCGACTGAGCATTATCCCGGCGCCGGACTCCCCTGTACCGTCGCCGACGCCAGCCGGCGCACATGTGCAATGGCCAGCAGTTCGCTCAAAGTGATCCTGGCCTTTCTCAAACCCTTTCCTGCAAGGCAAAATGGAACCCGGCAGCGGTTTAAACGTCTATACTGTACAGATGAACTGTACATAACGGACCTGCCATGAATTACATCAACATCACCGAATTGCGACAGCACCTGCCCAGCTTCATCGACAAGGTGCAAGCCGGCGAAGAGATTGTCGTCACCCAGCGGGGCAAGGCCGTGGCGCGGATTATTCCTGAGTATGCGGAATCACCCGCCGAGGCGGCGATGAAGCGGCTGGATGCATTACGCGGCAGCGTCATCGTCGGCGACGTGATGGCCCCTTTCGTGGGCGAGGAATGGTCGGGCGATGCGGACAATCTGTGATACGCACGCCCTGCTGTTCTGGGCCGATCAGCGCGAACGCCTGAGCGAGCCGGCATTCGCGGCGCTCGAAACAGGTCGGCAGGCTGGCGCGCTGGCCTGTTCAGACATCTGTTTCTGCGAAATGGCCATGCTCTTTCGCAAGCAGCGTCTACGCGTGCCGCCGCCGCATACGCCAGCCAGCTACATGGAAAACATTGTCGCTGCTTTGCAGTTGACGGTACTACCCGTCACCCCGGCCATCGCAGCGCTGGCAGAATCCGGCATCGTGCCGCATGGTGACCCCGGCGACCGGATCATCGCTGCAACGGCGATTCACTACAACGCGCCATTGATTACCGCCGATGGCAAACTGCATGCATTGCCTCAGCTTCATTGCATCTGGTGATTTTCAAGGCGCTACTCCTGCGCAGCGCGTACCGTCTGCCACAATAACCCCCCGAGCAACGCGGCGGCGAGGACCAGACTGGCCAGCGAGGCCACCCAGAAGCCGGCAACGCCCATCGGGTTGGTGATGCGGAAGGCCAGCCACCAGCCGCCGAACAGGCCGATGCCCCAGAAACAGGCGAGGTGCACAAACATCGGCACAAAGGTGATCTTGTAGCCGCGCAGGGCAAAGGCCGCTACGGTCTGCAGCGCATCAAACACCTGATAGATCACCACATAGACGATCAGTGAAAGCGACACCAGACGTACCGCCGGATCGCTCGTATAAGCCATCACCAGCATGTTCTCGCTCAGCCACAGCAGCAGCCCGAGAAGCGCAGCCAGCACGCCGGCCAGCACCAGCCCGGCGCCTGCAGTCACCCTGGCGCGGCACCAGTCGCGTGCGCCGGCGGCCTGCCCGACCTGAGCCATCGTCGCAATGGCCAGCGCCAGCGGCAGCATGTAGCAGAGGGCGGCGAGATTGGCGACAATGCGATGGCCGGCCACGACCGTTGCGCCGAGCTGCGCGACGAAGAGTGCGATCAGCGTGAAGGATGAAATCTCGACAAAGTTGGAAAAGCCCATCGGCAAGCCGAGTCGCACCAGTTCCCACATCGCCGCCGGCCGCGGCCACTGCCAGCCTTGCACCAGACGATAGGGGGCCAGGGCCTGGCCACGCCCCAGGTAGGCCGCACCGGCAAGCAGCGCCAGCCAGCTAATCGCCGTATTCGAAATGCCGCAACCCAGGGCTCCCAGCCCTGCACCGCCGGGCCATCCGGTGACCAGCAACCAGGCCAGGATCGCGTGCACCAGCGTACAGCCCAGAGAAATGATCATCAGCGGACGCGGCTGGCCAAGCGCGTTACAGAAGGCATAGAAGGTCCGGTAGAACAAGGCGGCGGGGATGCCCCAGGCCAGCACGGCGAGGTAGGAACGGGCCTTGGCTTCAACTCCCGGCTCGATGTCCGAGAGCGCCAGCAAAGCGTCCGGATGGTGCAGGAAGACGACCCCCGGCACAGCCAGGATCAGCGCGAGCCAGAAGCATTGCTGCAGCGCGCCGGCGATCTCGGCATCCCGTCCGGCGCCCTTGAGATGGGAAACGGTCGGCGCCACCGCCTGCAGGATGCCGGTCAGGGCAAGAATCACCGCAATGTAAATGCCGCCGCCAACCGCCACCGCGGCCAGATCCTCGGTGCCGTAATGACCGAGCAGCACGGTATCGATCACCATCATGCCCATCGAGGCCAGTTGGGCAATCAGCATGGGGATTGCGTGCCGCAGGATCAGACGGGACTGGCAAAGAAACATGAAATAAGCTCAAGGCAGGACACAAGACCCGGCAGCCTATCCGATTCCCGCCTGCCGTCAAGGCACTTACGGATTCCGCGTGCGCAAATGGAATTTGCGCACCCTACTCCTGATAACTGGTTTTCACCAACGCTCAGGTCTCAGACGAGTCTGATTTTCAGCTCGCCAACGCCATCAATCCCGCCTTCAAGCACATCGCCGCGTACGATTTTCGACACACCGGCGGGGGTTCCGGTAAAGATCAGATCGCCGGGAGCCAGACAGATGTAATTCGACAGCCGGGAAATCACTTCAGCCACCGACCACGTCATCTGCGCAAGATCCCCGCGCTGGCGCAGATCACCGTTGACCTTGAGCCAGATCGCCCCCTTTGCCGGATGAGCACCCCCGGCTACCGGCACCAGGGCACTGATCGGCCCACCCTGATCGCCCCCCTTGCCCATCTCCCACGGCTGCTTCTTTTCCTTGGCCAGCGCCTGCAGATCGCGCCGGGTCAGATCAAATCCGATGGCATAGCCGAACACGCAGTCGAGTGCCTGCCCGGGCGGAATGTTTGCCCCGCCCTTGCCCAGTGCCACGACCAGTTCGACTTCATGATGGAAATTATCGGTCATTGGCGGATAGGCCACATCGCCGCCACCGGGAACCAGCGCATCCGCCGGCTTGCTGAAGAAAAACGGCGGCTCGCGGGTATCGCCGCCCATTTCGGCGATATGCGCGGAATAGTTCTGACCGACACAATAAACGCGACGCACCGGAAAAACGGCCGCAAGCCCGACAACGGGAACAACGACCTGCGCTGCAGGCGGAAAAACATAGTTCATACCAACTCCCAATAAAAACTAGTAGATAGTCATGCTGAATCGCATGTATAAACCGTCATTCCGGCGAAGGCGCCCCGAAGGAAGTACCCTTGGGGTGCCGGAATCCAGTGGTGTACTGCTGGCTCTGCACTTCCTTCGGTCGGATTCCGGGTCAAGCCCGGAATGACGACGCTTTGTATCGATCTGTTTCAACATGACTGACTACTAGACCGGATTATCAATATCGACGAACTCGCACGCTATCCCGAACTGCTGCACCAGATGCGCCGCCACTGCCCTTATGCCACCACGCTCGGTCGCGTGGTGCCCAGCCGCAATATAGGCTACTCCGGATTCGCGCGCCAGATGCACGTTCTGCTCCGATATTTCGCCGCAAAGATAAGCATCAATCCCCAGGGTTACGGCCTGTTCAAAAAGGCTTTGCGCGCCGCCTGAACACCAGGCCACGCGACACACCTGGCGCACAGCATCGCCGATCACTTGGGGCTGGCGCTGCAATTTTTCAGCGACTCCCTGCGTCAGCTCGGCGAGGCTTGCCGGTTTCAGCAGGCGTCCATACCAGCCCATATCCTGCTCGCCGAAACGGCCTTCAACAGTCCAGCCCAGATGACTGGCCAATTGCGCGTTGTTGCCGAATTCGACGTGGCCATCAAGCGGCAGGTGATAGGCGATCAGGTTGATGTCGTGCTTCAACAGCGATTGCAGGCGCGCCTTGCGCACCCCCGTCACACGGCCATCCTCGCCGCGCCAGAACCAGCCATGGTGCACCAGCAGCGCATCGGCCCCGCGCGCAATCGCCGCGTCGATCAGTGCCTGGCTGGCGCTGACCCCGGCGACGATACGCCTGACCTCGTCGCGTCCTTCCACTTGCAGGCCATTTGGGCAATAATCCCGATAGCGCGCCGACTCAAGCAAGTCGTCGAGATAGTGCGTCAATTCTTCACGTTTCATTTTTTGGCTCCGGTTATTCCATGCGCAGACTCTGGCTGATTTTTGCACAAACCGTCACGGTTAGTCTTGCTGTTCTTTTTGTCATCAGCACGCTCAAGCCCGAATGGCTGGGCAAGCAGACCGGCAACGCCCCCAGCATCGTGGCCTTGCAGGAATCTTCAAAAAGCGGAGAAGCGGCTGCCGGCACGGCATCGTACCGCGACGCCGCGCGCAAGGCATTGCCTGCGGTGGTCCATGTCTTCACCTCGCAGAAGATACGCGTGCCGCGTCACCCGCTGATCGACGACCCGCTGTTCCGCCATTTTTTTGGCGAACGCCCGGAAACGGAAGGCCAGCGCAAATCGGGACTGGGCTCCGGCGTCATTGTCAGCTCAAGTGGTTACATTCTCACCAACTTCCATGTCGTCGACGGTGCCGACCAGATCGAAGTTGCCCTCAACGACGGACGCAATCACAAGGCGCATCTGGTCGGCGGCGACCCCGAGTCCGACCTCGCCGTGCTGCGCATCGACCCTGAAAAGGCCACAGAACAAAAGTTGCCGGCGATCACCCTCGGCCAGATGGATAACGTCATCGTCGGCGACGTCGTTCTGGCCATCGGCAATCCCTTCGGCGTCGGCCAGACGGTAACCATGGGCATCGTCTCGGCGCTGGGTCGTTCGCATCTGGGCATCAATACCTTCGAGAACTTTATCCAGACCGACGCCGCCATCAATCCCGGCAACTCGGGCGGCGCACTGATCGACAGCCGGGGCAATCTGGTCGGCATCAACACGGCGATTTACTCGCGCTCCGGAGGTTCGCTCGGTATCGGCTTTGCCATTCCGATCTCGACGGCCAAGAATGTCATGGAGCAGATCATCCAGACCGGTACGGTCACGCGCGGCTGGATCGGTGTCGAAGCCCAGGAAATCACCCGGGATCTCGCCGAATCCTTTGGCTTGCCGGACGCCGAAGGCGCACTGATCGCCGGTGTGCAGCGCGGCAGCCCGGCTGACGTGGGCGGCATAAAACCGGGGGACATCCTGCACGGGAAATCGGTCAAGGACCCGCAAGTCATGCTCGACCTGATCGCCAGCCAGAAACCCGGAGAAACGATTCAGTTCAAGCTGCGCCGACAGAAAACCTTGTTCGACGCCCCGGTGCGCATCGGCAAACGACCGCCGATTCGTCGCGAACGTGAATGATTAATCGGCGATGTGCATTTCAGGATTGGATCAGGCAATTTCGGGATTCGATCCGTCCGGATATGCCATCAAGACTGAGCTTGCAATCCGCCGCTTGTTCGCAACCTTCTTGATACTGTAAGGTGCCGTTAAGTTTCCGTCGGCCACCTACCCACATCTGTCCATCAAGGCTTTGAAAAGCTGCCATTGCGTGCAAACCAAGGCAACTCGGAAGCGGTCACTCGTAATGCCATTAGCATCTAGAACCCGCTATTACTAAACGGCATGACAAGCTTTTTCACCAGATTGATCAGGTCATCTCGCACGCGGGCCAGGTGTTCTCGCATCTGCCTTTCAGCTTTTTCAGCATCGCCGGAGAGTACGCTGCGGGTAAAGGCTTCATGTTCAACAATGGATGTTGTTGTACGGCCTTGCAGCGCGACATACCCCAGTCGCAAACGATGCCACTGATCATTCAAATTCTTGATGACCTGTTCGGCACGCTCGTTATTCGCCATCAAGAATAAGGTGTTATGGAGATGGATGTCCGCCTGAAGCCAGGTATCGGAGTCATTGGCTTCGACGCTGACTTTCATGTCCGCTAGCGCGTCGGCGAGATCCTTGCGCAGACCTGCGTCGGAGCATGCGGCGGCCTTGCCGATGAGCATTCCTTCAATGGTGATCTTGAGTTCAAATATTTCGTGAATGTCTTCGAGGTCGAGCATATAAACGCGCCAACCCTTGCGCGCCTCATTGACCAGCAGGCCTTCTTTCTCCAGACGCTGAAACGCTTCGCGCACCGGCGTACGGCTGATTTTCAGTTGTTCGGTAATCTGCGCGTCGGTAATGAATTCGCCAGGCTTGAAACCAAGATTGATGATTTGCTCGCGCACATAGTCGTACGCCTGCTGCTGGTAAGTGGCGAGTTCATTACCCATAGTCGGATCTCCGAAACCTGTGTTCAGTGTCAATGATAGCATGCCTTTAAAAAAATAATTCGGTTTTAAGTATTCTAATAAGTTGACTTTCAATATATTGAGAATAATAATTATGAATACTCAAATGAAGTCAGGCAAATAATTGCAGCGCTTAGCGAGGATCTTTATGCATCTACTACCTGAAAAGTTATGCGAACTGGACGAAATGGCTTACCAGATTCGCCGTCTCAGCCTTGAAATGATCACCTACGGGAAGTGGGGACACATCGGCGGGGCGTTTTCAATGGCCGAGTTTCTCTCCGTTCTCTACTTCCAGGTGATGTCGGTGAAACCGGACAAGCCGCAATGGGATGATAGAGACCGCCTGGTGCTGTCAAAAGCGCATGGATCACCGGCCTTGTATGCCGTCCTCGCGCTGCGCGGCTTCTACCCGATCGAACAGGTCTACAGCTATTGCGAACTCGGCGGCTTTGAGGGGCACACCGACATGGCGCGCACCCCAGGACTGGAGTCCTCAGGTGGCCCGCTCGGGATGGGGCTGTCAGTCGCTGTCGGCATGGCCCTGGCCATGCGTTTCAAGGAAAACGCCCGCGGACGTGTCTTTTGCATCCTTGGCGACGGCGAGAGCAACGAGGGCAATGTCTGGGAAGCGGCGATGTCAGCCGCCCACTACCACCTCGATAACCTGATCGCAATCGTCGATTACAACAAGGTCATGGCCAAAGGCTTTGTCTGGGACGAAATGGCGATCGAACCCTTTGCCGACAAATGGCGCGCCTTCGGTTGGGACGTCATCGAAGTTGACGGGCATGACATTCCGGCGCTTGTCGACGCCTTTCACCGTGCCCGCTGGGTAATGCCGCGTGGCAAACCGATCGTGGTCATCGCACACACGGTCAAGGGCAAGGGCGTCGAAATGGCCGAATTCAATTACAAGTGGCATACACACGCCCCCGACGCGGCAACGGCAGATGCCATGCTCAGGGAACTGGCGCGCAACTACCAGCGTCCCGAGCTGGGATACAGCAAGTTCGGCGCAGAGGAAGTCAAGGAGGAATTTTATGGTGGTGAATAATGTGAGCGGCGACGTGAGCGGTGCTGCGGTCGAGATGCGCGACGCCTTCGGCGCGACGCTCGTCGAATTGGGGCGGCAATATCCGCAGATGATCACACTCGACGCGGACCTGCATACGTCGTCGAAAGCGACGATGTTCAAGAGAGCCTATCCTGACCGCTTTGTCCAGGTCGGTATAGCCGAGCAGAATCTGTTCGGGATTTCCGCCGGATTGGCGCTGAGCGGCTTCATGCCTTTCCCCTCGACATTCGCCGTTTTCGCGACGCGGCGTGCGCTCGACCAGATCGCGATTTCAATTTGTTTCCCCAACCTCAACGTGAAAATCCCGGGCTCCTACGTCGGCTTGCCAACCAGTCGTGCCGGCGCTTCGCACAATTGCATCGAGGACATCGCCGTAATGCGTGCGCTGCCCAACATGCGCGTTGCCGATCCGGCTGATGGCGCTGATCTGCGCGCAATCATGCGCGCTGCCGCGGCGGTCCAGGGCCCGGTCTATTTCCGCATCGCACGCATGGCGATGCCGCCGATCTTCGGTGCCGATCACACGTTTGAATGGGGTAAGGGCGTGCTTCTGCGCGAAGGCCGTGATGTGACCCTGTTCGGTACCGGCATCATGACCACCTTCTGCCTCAAGGCGGCCGATCTGCTGGCCAGCGACGGAGTCTCGGCGGAGGTCGTGCACCTCGGGTCGATCAAACCGATCGACCGGGAGTTGATCGCTGCCAGTGCCGCCCGCACCGGCTGTGCGGTCACCGCCGAGAATGCGACGATCAATGGTGGCTTCGGTGCGGCAGTGCTCGAAGTCCTCGGTGAAGAATGTCCGGTTCCGCTGCAGCGCATCGGTGTACGCGATCGCTGGGTCGATAGTGGTGGCATCAAGGAACTGTTCACCCATCACGGCATGCAACCCGAAGACATTGCGGTGGCAGCGAAGATCGCGATGCAGGACAAGCGCAGGAGAAAGCAATGAGCCTTCCGTACGCGCCGATTGACTGGTTTTCCGACACGCTGCGCCTGACTGGCGTCGCCCATACCGATCCTGAAACAGAGGGCAAGCCGGCGTTTATCGGCAAGCGCCTCGGTCTCCTGAATGGTTCGTCGTGGATTACACCGTGGGCGAATTACTTCGGCCGCCGGTTCGTTCCCGGCGCGCATCTGATCAACGTCGGAAACGAAGCCGTGCAGATCAACTTCATGGAAGCCCATCAGCGCGGGCTGCCGACGCCGCCGCAATCGAACATCGATGCCTTCGTCCGCTATGCCCGTGACCTCGCTGAACTCGGACATGTGCACGCAATTCTCATTACTTGTTCGACGATGAACCGTTCCTTTCCAGCGGTCGTCGAAGCCATGCAGCCTTACGCCATTCCAGTCATCCAGATCGACAGGCCGATGATGGAAAGTGCGGTCAGGCACGGCGGAACAACACTGGTGATCGCCACCCATGGCCCGACGGTAGCGAGCACGCAATCCCTGCTGCGCGAAACAGCCGACGAACTGAAAACAACAATCGCTTTCGCCGGCGATACCGTCGAAGCGGCCTGGTACCGACTGGCCGAGGGCAATGTGCAGGGGCACAACGAAATACTCGCGAAGACGATACGCGAACGCCAGAAAAGCGAAAAAATCGACTCAGTCGTACTCGCCCAGCTTTCGATGACGGTTTTCCTGTTGACTTACCCCGACCCACTGCGGGAATTTGGCATTCCGGTATTCAGCAGCGGGCAGTGCGGTTTCGAACGGGTTGCCGAGGTCTTCAATAATGGCTGAACTCGTTTTCAAGAATCTCGTCAAGCAATACGGGACGAACACCGTCGTTCAGGACTTCAACCTGACCATACACGACAAGGAATTCATCGTCCTGGTGGGACCCTCGGGTTGCGGCAAGACAACCACTCTGCGCATGGTCGCCGGACTTGAGGAGATTACCGCCGGCGAAATGTATATCAACGGTCGCCTGGTCAATGACGTCGAATCGAAGGACAGAGACATCGCCATGGTGTTTCAGAGCTACGCGCTCTATCCGCACATGTCGGTTTTCGAGAACATGGCTTTCGGACTCGAGCTGCGCAAGTTTCCCAAGCCCGAGATCGAGCGCCGGGTAAGCGAAGCTGCGGAAATTCTCTGCATCGATCATCTGCTTCAGCGTAAGCCCAAGGAATTGTCGGGCGGCCAGCGCCAACGCGTTGCGCTCGGACGGGCCATCGTCCGCGAACCTCAGGTCTTCCTGATGGACGAACCGCTGTCGAATCTCGATGCCAACCTGCGCGTGCAGATGCGCGCCGAGATCGCCAAGCTGCGCCATCGCCTGCAAGCGACCGTCGTCTATGTGACACACGACCAGACCGAAGCGATGACCATGGGCGACCGCATCGTCGTCATGAAGGACGGCTACATTCAGCAGGTCGACACGCCGATGAAGCTCTACAACGAACCGGCCAATCTCTTCGTCGCCAAATTCATCGGTTCGCCGGCGATGAATTTCATCACCGTTCGCCTGCTCGACGAAGCGGGCGGGCTGCGCCTGTCGGCGCCGGGCGTCGTGTTGCCGGTCCCGACCGCACACCGGGCGCGCTTGCTGCCCTACGTGGGCAAGGACGTGATCATCGGCATACGCCCCGATGCCATTCACGACGAAGCCGGCTTCCTCGCTGCGCACCGCGAATGGTGCGTCGATGTGCGTATCGACGTCGTCGAACCGATGGGATCGGAAAGCTATATCTATTTCAGCCTGAACGGTGAAAACATCGTCGCGCGTGTGCCGCCGGCAAGTTTGGCACGGGTGATGACAGCGCACTGCCTGACCTTCGACATGGGCAAGGCACATTACTTTGATCCGGAGACGCAACAGACAATCGCGGGTGCGGTTTGATGCGTCCCGCCGAGCACAGTGTTTTAACGACGAGACAGTCCGCAGTGTTTCGGTAGCAACAGCAATTCTGTGGACACCGGCAAGCGATTTCCGGACAAGGACTACCCGGGAAAATTCGGAGCGGTGGTGGGTTAGTGAGTAATGGAGTGAGGGCATTAGTGGGCGAGGCAATTAATGCCGCGCAGCTTGATCAACGAAACTTCGGAGGCATTTGAAAATGGACAAGAGAAAAGGATTGTTTGGACGACTCGGAGCGAGCCTGGCGCTGGCGG
>JFJP01037233.1_pt1 | contig 36081 bp, 28 predicted proteins | sample 431651 | NCBI WGS metagenome assembly JFJP01 (sample SAMN02602958, study PRJNA72255) | Microbial mat metagenome, whole genome shotgun sequencing project. | biome: fresh water; feature: sink hole; material: water; isolation source: purple microbial (photo- and chemosynthetic) mats found in... | reverse complement strand
GGCTTTACAATGATAAAAATATGAGATTATTTTGAAATACTTAAAAATAATGCTCCGAAAATTTGGATTACAACATAGAAGTAGAATTAATAAAACATTTAAAAAGCATCATTTCAATTATTCCATGACATGAATAAACGTCTCCTCATCTTATTATGTATTGGTTTTCAGCAAGTAACAGCCCAGACATGGCAATCAAACTTCATTTCCAATGCTGGTACTGGTACTCTTGTTTTTAACCCCGATTCGCAGGGTAATATCATTCCCGATTTCAGCCATGTTGGGTATGCTTCGGGCAACAAAAGTATTCCTGATGTACCTGTAGTACTTTCCATAGAGCCTGTTGCAGGCGATAATCGTAAACACATCCAGGATGCAGTAGATAAAATTGCCGCTATGCCTATAAAGAACGATGGATTCCGGGGAACCCTACTGCTGAAAAAAGGAACTTACCAGATAAATGGAAGTATCAATATCAAACAATCAGGAATTGTAATTCGCGGAGAGGGTTCCAATGCCAGCGGAACCATCGTTAAAGAAACTGCAACTCAGCAACTCGATCTTTTCTGTTTCTCGGGAACCGGAAGTATCAGCCTGCAGGAAAATACTAAAGCTGCCATTAGCGAAGATTTTGTGCCTACAGGAAGGTTTTATACTGAACTCGAAAATACTTCGGCATTCCGGGTTGGCGACTCAGTTTTACTTTACCGGCCCGCCACCAACAACTGGATACACGACCTCAAAATGGATCAGATTGCAGAACGGGAAGGCACGAACCAATGGAATGCTTCCGGTTACCATTTGTATTTCGAAAGAATTATCACAGCCATTGACGGCAACCGTGTTTATTTTGACAACCCGGTAGTGATGCAGATGGATAAGAATTATGGCGGAGGTTTTGTTATGAAGTATACATTCAAAGGGCGCATTGGTAATTGCGGAATCGAAAACCTGATGATGGAATCATCCTACCAGAACGATACCGATGAAAATCATGGGTGGAATGCCATTAACTTCACAAAAGTAAATCAGGGATGGGCCAGAAATTTAGTTTCGCGTTACTTTGGTAACGGCTGCGTTTACATAGATGGAGGGTCCCGGAATATTTCCGTATTCGACTCGCAATGCCTCGATGCAAAATCGATCATCACCGGCGGACGCCGTTATTCATTTAACTGCAATGGTCAGCTTAACCTGTTTAAAAATTGCTATACAACCGAAGGTCGCCACGATTTTGTAACCGGTTCCAAAGTGCTAGGACCAAATGTTTTTACCCGTTGCCAGGCACGCAAAACGCACTCCGACATTGGTCCGCATCACCGCTGGGCTTGTGGCACACTGTACGACATGATCGATACCGACGGACAAATTAATGTTCAGGATCGCGGCAACATGGGTTCGGGTCATGGATGGGCTGGTGTTACCCAGGTAATCTGGAATTGCCGGTCGCCCAAAACCGCCGTGCAATCGCCCTGGGTAAGCGGCAAAAACTACTGCATCGGTTTAACTGGCGGCAAATACGAAGGCGCATTTTCGGGTCGGCCTGACGGAGAGTGGGAAGGACTTAACAAATCAGGACTGCTGCCGGAATCGCTTTACGAGGCACAATTGAATGTCCGCAATAAAAAAGCAGGCATTTCGAATTCCACTAAGGAAATTGATGTCGATATTTTCCCAAACCCAAGTGTAGGTTATATCAATATTAAAACTTATTCAGGCATCATTCACTATAATCTGTTCGATTCGGCTAGCAGAAAGCTCAAAACCGGAACCATTGCAAAGCAGAATGCATTTCTGGATTGTTCGGAGCTGAGGGATGGTATTTACTTTCTCGAATGTTCCATAGAAGGAAAGAGCCATATCAGGAAATTGCTTATTTACTCAAATTAAGGCTTCTACTTTCCCGAATTCAACCTGAATAATAAACTTTGATTCGGGTCGAAATAAAATAGTTTACTTTAAAGAATTTTTGCGAATTTTAAAATCGCTTCTAAATAACAACCAAGAACAAGTAACTATGAATAAGCTGATAGTACCTTTGGGAATAGCAGCCCGCATAGGGTTGAGCTTAACCCCTCTGAATGCCCAATCCGAAAAGATGAATGTTCTGTTCATTGCAGTTGACGATTTAAAACCCATTCTTGGTTGTTATGGCGATCGGCTTGTAAAAACTCCCAATATCGATAAACTGGCTTCGCGCGGCACGGTTTTCAATCGTAATTACTGCCAGCAGGCAGTGTCAGGGCCTACACGCGCAAGTTTGCTCACCGGAATGCGCCCCGACTATACCCGGGTTTGGGATTTAAAAACCAAAATGAGAGATATCAATCCCAATATAATATCGTTACCGCAATACCTGGTCAGCCAGGGATACCAGACGACCGGTATCGGGAAAATATACGATCCGCGCTGTGTTGATGACGATTTGGACAAACCATCGTGGAGCATCCCATTCCACAAACGTTCCGAAAAATACATCTCTTCAGTTACCGGAAAGCCGGAAGGGCAATACCAGCTTCAGGAAACGAAGGAGCTGTTTAGGAAATACCGCACCGAAGGGGAGTCGAGAGGCTTAAAAGGCAAGGAACTCAACGATTATATTTCCAAATTCGTAAAACCATCTGTTGAATGTGCCGATGTGCCCGACAATGCATACAACGACGGAGCCAATGCCTTATATGCCAAAGATATTCTTGCAAAACTGGCTGCTGATGGAAAACCCTTTTTCTTTGCCGTAGGTTTTAGCAAACCGCATCTGCCTTTTGTGGCTCCAAAAAAATACTGGGATCTTTACAAAAGAGAGAAAATGCCGCTTGCACCCTTTCAGCAGCAAGCTAAAAACAGTCCTGGCCTAAGTTATCATAGCGCCGCCGAATTATATGCCTATTCCGATATCCCGCCTCTCTCTTCATTTTCCGATCAAAAACCGGGACTCGATCTTCCTGTTGAAAAGCAAAAAGAACTCATTCACGGGTATTACGCAGCCATATCGTATATGGACGCTCAAGTGGGAATTGTGCTGAAAGCGCTTGATTCACTGGGATTAGCTAAAAACACCGTAATTGTGCTCTGGGGCGATCATGGCTGGCATCTGGGCGATCATAACCTTTGGTGCAAGCATACCAACTTCGAGCAGGCCACGCACGCACCCCTTATAATTGCATCACCGGGAATTAAACCCTCCAGAACCGAATCCCCATCAGAGTTTATCGACATATTCCCTACTTTATGCGATTTATCCGGAGTTGCCATTCCCCGGCATCTGGATGGGGAAAGTCTTGTTCCGGTAATGAAAAATCCCGATTCCTCCGTTAAAGAGTTCTCGGTGAGTCAATATCCTCGCTCAAGAAACAAACTCGACACCGAAAGGCTTGGCTGGTCCGACGGCCAGCTCATGGGTTATTCACTCCGAACTAAAAGGTACCGCTATACCATTTGGCTGAAAAATAATTTCAGGAGCTATATGCCATTCGATCCTAATCTGGTAGTCGCCTATGAACTTTACGATTACGATAAAGATCCGAATGAAACCATCAACGTAGCCGATGAAAAAAGCTATACAGCAATTTCAGCCGAACTGAATAAAAAAATGATTGGCTTTCTGGTGGCACAGCAAACAAAGCTTCAACGTAATTAACTGATATAATGAAAAAACACTTGTTTATCTTAACCTTAGGGTTATGTTTTTTAATGAATACTCAGGCACAAACAAATAAGTTGCGGCTGAATGATGGATGGAAATTTGTCAAAGGTGATCTTGGTGGGGTCTGGGAAGCGGTAAGGCCTGTAAAGGAAGGCAGTCCTGAAAGTGTTCCGCTGTGGGAAAATGTTACCCTGCCTCATTGCTTTAATGCAACCGATGCCCTAGATCCCGATGTTAATTACTATCAGGGCCCCGCATGGTATAAAAACCAGTTTGAAATAAAAAACCCTTACCCGAATGGCAGAACTCTGCTTCATTTCGAAGGTGCGGGACAAAAGACCGAAGTTTATGTTTACACTACCAAAGTTGCATCGCACGTTGGTGGATATAACGAGTGGATAGTAGACATAACCGATGCTCTGAAAGCATTTCTGGAGGATAAAAAAGTTTCGGATCCTTTTAAAGGCAAGATTCCAATCTCCATCCGTTGCGACAATTCCCGTGACCTTGAAATGATACCTTCGGATATGTCCGATTTTAACCTTTATGGAGGAATTTACCGGTACCTCAACCTGGTTTACGTTCCTGTTTTATCCATTGAACGCCTTTTTGTAAATGCTGCAACAGATGCAAAAGGCATGGAAGGGAATTATGATCTGATCATAAAATTGATGAACAAATCGGTTGTTTCCAAAGCTCAGGTGAAAATTGATATTTTCGACCCAAAAGGAAAGGTTGTCAGCACTAAAATTCAGGATTTATCTTCATTGAATGGCGAACTAAACATCCTCACGGGAAACATTAAAAAACCGGTGTTATGGTCTCCCGATCAACCGAATTTATATACCGGCACAGTTACTATCACATCGGACGCAGGGGAACAAACAATCACAGAAAAATTTGGTTTCCGGAACTTTGAGTTCGTTGAGAAAGGTCCTTTTAAGCTGAATGGATCACGGTTGCTCATAAGAGGCACTCACCGCCATGAAGATCATGCCGGGGTGGCGGCTGCCATGACCGAAGATATGATCCGCACTGAGATGAAGATGATGAAAGAAATGGGAGTAAACTTCATTCGTTTGGGCCATTACCAGCAGTCGCGCATTGTGCTCAATTTATGCGACAGCCTTGGAATTATGGTCTGGGAAGAAATTCCATGGTGCCGCGGTGGTTTGGGCGGGGAGACATACAAAAATCAAGCCTGTGAAATGTTAACCGATATGATTCAGCAGCATCGCAACCATCCATCGGTAATTATTTGGGGATTAGGCAACGAAAACGACTGGCCGGGAGATTTTCCCGAATTCGATAAGGAAAAAATCAGGACTTTTATGTCGGAACTAAACGAGTTATCGCACAAGCTGGATCCCACTCGGAAGACAGCCATTCGTCGCTGCGATTTCTGCAAGGACATTGTTGATGTTTATTCGCCATCGATATGGGCAGGCTGGTACCGGGGTATTTACACCGAATACCGGCAAAATACCGAAAAAGAGATTGCCGCAGTAAAACACTTTTTCCATGCCGAATGGGGTGGTGACAGTCATGCCATGCGACACGCGGAAGCGCCCGACAAAGTGCTACAAAATATTAAAACCGGTGTTGGCGCCGATGAACGACAGGGCGATGCAGCATTGATTGGCGGTGCAGCACGTGTATCGAAAGATGGCGACTGGAGCGAATCGTATATCTGTAACCTCATCGATTGGCATCTGAAAGAGCAGGAAAATATTCCGACTCTTACAGGTTCGGCATACTGGCCTTTCAAAGATTTTTCAACTCCCGTAAGACCCGAAAACCCCGTGCCATATATGAATCAGAAAGGGGTGGTAGAAAGAGACTTTACAAAAAAAGAAGCTTATTATGTTTTTCAGTCGTGGTGGACTAATAAGCCGATGGCCCATATTTACGGGCATAGCTGGCCCGTTCGCTGGGGTGATGCCGGGGAGGAAAAGATGGTAAAGGTTTACTCCAACTGCGAGGAAGCCGAGCTGTTTGTAAATGGTAAAAGTTATGGCATAAAAAAACGAAACAGTCAGGATTTTCCGGCCACAGGATTACGCTGGAATGTTGCTTACAATGCCGGCGAAAACATCCTGAAAGTATTTGCCCGTAAAGGAAATTTAATCGTTACCGACGAAATAAAACAGAGCTACCAGACAGAGAAATGGGGAGCACCGGCACAGATGACATTTAACAAAATAGCGCAGGAAGGCAACATTATTACTCTGGAGGTGAAGTTGTTTGATGCTGCCAATGTTCAATGCCTCGATGCCCGCAATCAAGTAAGCTTTGGATTAACGGGCGATGGCAGGCTGATTGATAATCAGGGCACCTCCTCCGGATCGCGTAAAGTGGAACTATATAATGGTCGCGCCATTATTAAAGTCGACACAAAAGGGGGGATAAACGTTGCAAGTGTTTCATGCAATGGTATACCTACTGTAATTTGCAAGTAAAATAATATCAGTTGCCAAAGCCCGGAACAACTTAGATCTCAGCAGAAGGCAGTCTAAAAACGCTGTATACCTCCGTGCATTTTCTGTGATTCTCAGTGTAACTTTATTATTATACAGAGTCTTACAGATAAAACACAGAACCACAGGGTCAAAAGAAACTTTTACACAGTTTCAGAAGATATGATATGGATTTCAGCAGGCCTACCAACAAAAAAATAAACTAACGGAAAATTCATTTCAGCAAGCTTCCATATTACTATTCATTAATCTTATCAGAAGGCATTCTCCAGGCCGGATTGGGCAAAGCTTCGTAAACACGTACCCGTCTTATCTGGTGCGGACTTTTCCCCACTCCAATCACTAACTGTGTTTTCGGTAGACAAAATTTTGGATGGAGTCCGGCAGCTGTCATACCATTGCAGGTAACCTGTGCCGAGTCGCCAATAACTTCCAGTCGAACGGCATACCAGGTATCAGGCTCAAAAATTCCCGGTTTTGTTGATACCGCAGTATTTCCATTGGGTTCCCATTTTTCGTATTCCAGATTAACTCCGGCAGGGCGACTTTTCACACTGGCATTCATCCAGGTTGAAAGAAGATATGCTTTTGGATCGAGTTCTTTGTTTGTGAAATTTACCCTGCAATAGGCATTATTTTCGGGCATGCCGCCTTTGAGAAAACGAAAATCAACTTCCACAATCACATTCTGGAGAGAGCATTCGTAGGCAATAACCGGATTGTGGCCGGTTTCCCAAATGCTCTCCAACCCCTCGCCGGTATGCTTAAACGCAGCATGCCAGGCTTTCACTTTCCATCCTTCCTTCAGCGGCTGAAATTCTTTTGTGTACTCTGCTGGTTGTTTAAAATCGTCTTCAAAAAGCAATTTTCCTTTTAAAGCAAGGGAACCTGTATTGTGAGGCTCCTCTGATCCATCTTTAAAATGCCGTACATTGCGCCATTGAACTACAGGGTTTTCATGACCGGGGAAAATAGTTCCATAACAACCATACTTATGGTAGTTCATTTTATTATTGTTGGTAGGCTTTTCGTTGTCGTCGAACTCCAGCACTTTTACATTGTCGAGAAACACCATAATTTTATTTCCCACATCTTCCTGAAAATGGATCACATTAACTTTTATTTCCCGACCATAACAGTTTGCCATGACCCGCGGAGTTCCATATTTATGGTTTATGCCAATGCTTCCGCCGTTCTCAGCAAAACCGCGGATCATCATCTCGGTGGCACCAGTTTCGCTTCCCCAGATCTGCATAAGGCTTTCGTCGTTCAAAGGTGCATAAAAGGTAACATACCCTTCGAATTGTCTCGACCCAAATTCATAATCGTTAAAAAGTCGTATTTCAGAACGGTTTGACCGATTTCCAAAGAGCCGGTACATTTCGGTATTCTTTACTGAATCGAAGGTATAGCTGGCAAAGGGTGGATTGCCATGAATCACCTCGGGAGCCCGGGTGAACGTGGTATGTTTTTCCTTTGGATCGGCCAGATGAACCTTTTTTTCCGGATGGTATTGTACCCAGCCATTACCAATTTGCGCTTTGAGCGTTGTGGTAAAGGTTAAAAGTAAAATAACAGTGGTGATTCCGGTAGAGCAACGCATGGTTCTGTTCATTGTATTTTAAAAATTTAAGTTTATAGGTTATCTATTTCCCGGGATAATAATTATTTACAGGATGAACTACTATTACCCCCGGACCTGTTTCGGGCATACAGGCCAAAAAATAGGCAACTACCTTACCCTTCTCGTCCACATAAACAAACGGACGCTCCACCCTTTTAAATTTGGTAACCGCCCCGTCGTCATAAGCAATGCTGCTTGTATTTACGGGTTCTTTGGTAAGCAAATGATAGCGAATTCCATCGGGAGAATAATATTGAACACCCACCTTGTTAATTCCTGTGGCCTTTCCGGCAAAATCGGTGCAAATAACATTGTATTGATTATTGGCCCACCAAATGGTGGGATCCTCAAGTTCATAATTATTCGGGAAAAGGTTTACGGTATCGGAAACCAAAGTATATGGTCCCTGGTACGAAGAAGCTGTACAAGCTCTTGCGGTGCGCACCTGAGCTTCGCCAATCTTTACTGATAGTCGCCCCAGCATATAAATACTGCCATCGGTTTTTACCAACGGAGCCGGATTGCTAAACGAAATCATTTTCTCACTCCTTTTCCATGGTCCGGTTATGGAAGTTGCTTCGGCATATCCTGTTTCGTTCGCAGTGGAAATGTAGTAAATGATAAACTTTGAGCCTGACTTCACTATTTTAACATTATGAACCCGCTCACTATCCCAAAATCCATCGCGTTTTTCGAGCACTGTTTCCTGATAAACATAGGGTCCGAAAAGGTTTTTGGACGTTGCACGGATACACCGGGAGTATTGTGTCCAACCGGCCATTCCATATTTTGCAGGCCATGCAGAGGCAAACATATGGTAGGTGTCGCCGACTTTAATAACCGACGGACACCAGAGAAACAAGCTGTCGATTGCCAGTCCGCCATTTTTAATAGCTGGTTTGATGCTATTCTTTATACTTTCGAATGCTGGTTGCCCTTGCCCCTGATCACTACCAACATAAACTTCCTGGGCATGTACGCTGGTAATTAAAAGCGAGCAGAGTATAAAAAAATATAAGTGAAAAAAATTCTTCATAATGAGTTTTAATTAGATTTAACGCCAGCTAAGATTACGATTGAGTTTTTCCCGGGAATCAGGTTTTGTAATGGGCCGGGAATAACTGATTTTTTTCTTGAATTACCCAACATATCAGCATCCACGGAAAAAGGAGACCCGTCGTGATTTTCAAGACCCTGCCCCATGGGTGCGAACTTTCCAATGAAAACATTGGTAATAGCTGGAGCTTTTAGGATTTCAGCATCTTTACTGTGGTTGAAAAATACTTCGACACCTTTCGGTATGGTTTTGATTAAAGCTATAGTACGGAAAGCAGTGTCCACAAAACTGTTTTTGTCTGCAAAGGAACTCTTAAGAGCTCCATCATAATATACATTCCAGTCGACAGCAAAACCAGGGTGTTCCTTTATTTTATCCGTTCCCCCCTTAGTGTAAATATTGTTATAGTTTTTATCGTTCTGAAAGTTCAAAGGAAGCTTTTCCACTGCAACGGCAGTATGGGGCTTCCAGTAAACAGGCGAAAATTTCTCGGCCCTGTAACTCCAGGTACAGTCGATAAAAAGATTATGAACATACACGCAATTTTCCATCGAAGTGCGTATGTCGCCCGAAAAGATATTATTATCGACCAGCACCGGGCCATGCGCATTCTGCAAAAACAAGGCTGAAGCCTCCATGTCGTACACCACATTACCGGTAACCCGCGTACCCTGCGCACCCCAGTCGATCCATATTCCGGCATACTGCCCCGGGCCACCAACGTAAACTCTCCGAATAATGTTGTTCCGGATAATGACATCAACGGCATCATGAAGTTTGATGCCCCCCGTTTCGTATCCTCCGAATTCTTTGTTGGTACTTATATCTTCAATCAGGTTGTTTTCGATAATACTGCACGACCAGCCTTTAAAGCCATGGATGCCTGCCTGCCCGCACCGTCGTATTGTGTTGTTGCGGATGATATGATGGCCTGCTTCCTCCACATCAAAACCTTCATCTTCCCGTGAGGGATCGTTACCGCAAACCAAACCTGTACAGCGGGCATCGGAAATTTCACAATTTTCGATAATCCAGTGCTTTCCCCAGTAAGTTCCAATCAATGCTTTTTGCGAAGCTCTGAAACACGCCCAGTTTGCGGCAGCATGCATCATCTTAAAGCCATCAACAGTGATGTATTGCAAACCTTTAATTTCTGGGAAAAACACACACTCGCGAACGTTTATTTCAGTTAGTTCTCTATTGGGATCGTTTTTGCCAAAATTGGCATAAATCGTGGTGAAGTTCGGCCCATCTTCGATAAAGTAGGATTCCTTTTTTGAATAGATGGTATCCAGATCGAATTTTTCGTTCAGCGAAGTTTCATTCATATACAGGGCGCCGAGGTGATATGCGCCGCCATATTTCAGCCAGCCTCCGCTTACATTGGTTTTGAACGGATTGAAACTGCCAAAAAAAGCATCTGGTAATTCAAGGCGCCAAACACTGCCTGTATGTTTGAGCCAGCCCTTTACCTGCTCCAATCCTTTGATAACTACCTTTTCGCCCGGTGCAGCTTTGAAAACAATGCGTTGTATTTCGGAAGTACCTCCCCTCACGGGCTTTACCCATTCGCGGTAAACTCCTTCATGCACAATGCAAACATCACCCGGCTGCATGATATCAGCAGCTTTTTGTATGGTACGGAATGGTTTTTCTTTTGAGCCACCACTCGCATCGGAACCATTTACCGATACATGATATTCCGCAGCCATTGCGGTTGCTGTAAACAGAAAAAACATCAAGCACTTAATTAAAAGCTTCTTCATAATATTACTTTTTCACCTCCGGAACCTGATAGGCAATTGTTACAGGATGGTTATATTCCTGAGCCGTTTTCTTCACATAAGCCTTGAATAATTCAGGGGTATTATATACCACACCTTCGCTCCAGGCACCTGCAATCAGGTATTCGAAGGATAAATCGGGAGTGACATCGATTTTGAAAATGTGATTTTCGGCAAAAGACTTGATCTTTCTGTATTCAGGATTGTATTTATCCTTGACAACCAGTGCCGTTCCAACAAAATCCACTTTGTGCGAACGCAGTCCCAGATCGTCGTCGGGATCAGCAGCTAATTCTTCACCCATACGAATGACGATGCCCTTTTCGATGTGGTTTTCTTTTTCGTTCTCGTTTGCACGGATGCCACAGGCAAAACTTACTCCGTTGTGATGGGGCATAAACCTCGAATATTTCACCTTGCAGGTGGAATAATTCTGACGGGTGTATGAAGTGTAATCCTGTGTCAGTTCATAAAAGCCATTTCCGCTGTTCCAGTTCATGGTTTTAACACGGATGGTGCTGCGCAGCGGGCCGTTTACAATTACTTCAAAGGCATACCGGGTATCGGTAATCTGATCTTCGTTGAAGTTGGCCTCCGAAATTTTGGTACCCTCAAAAGGGGTGAAACGAGGGAGCGAAACAGAATCGGGCTTATCAGGAAATTCAAGCAGACCAATACCTCCGGCACCAAAAGAATTGCTTACCCTCATAATATCGGAGCCATATTCCCAGTTCACTTTAGGAATTCCGGAGTAACCGCAGAGATTTCCAATGCACATCACCTGCGAAATAAGGTGAGGCTTTCGTTTTCCGTACATATCCACCGAAGTTGGAAACCAAAGTTTCCAGCCTATGTTTTCCGATTCCCACCAGGCTATCTGGTGCCGGCAGTAGCTTCCAATAGTGGCATAGGTGCCGAAGGGATTCCAGCCGCGCCCTGAGAAACCAAAATAAATATACATGACTTTGGATTGGTTGGCTTTTATGTCAGTCTGAAAGAAAAGCTCATCCCAGACTCCGTCTTTATCGAGGTCGTCGAGTTGATAAAAAACCTGATGCCCGTTCGATTCTTCGCGAATGCCATGTCCTCCCACAAACGAAAGTTCTTCATCTGTTGGCTTGGCTTTTGGAGGAAGCGACGGATCCACAACAGTAACCCACATCTCGTGAAGCTTTTTAACAGGAAACCCGTCGCGTGTAATTGCCACCGGACAATCTTTGCGGTCGATATTCAGGGAATTATGCAGGGTAATCCGTATGCGTTGCGAAGGTTTGAAATCCCCTTCGGTGTACCAGTCATTCTGCCCGGAGACCTGTGTAGGCAGGGCCAACATTAAAATAATAAAACAAAAAAGGTGCGAAAGAAATTTTATGTTCATCGTTAACTCATTTTAAAGGGTTATTATGTACTTAGCGCCGGTAACCGTATCAAACTTCACCTGGTTGTTGTCCAGACTGGTAGTTTTTACAGGTTTATTCTGATAGAATATTTTCACTGGTTGCGTGGTGCGCAGACAACATTTTCCCGAATACTTCGATTCTATTGTGGATGTCTTCAGTCGTCCACCATCCCATTCAATGCCGACCAGGTAACCACCGCGCGCCCTAAGACCTTTGATGCTTCCGGTCTGCCAGTCAGCAGGTAAAGCAGGCAGTAGGAATAATTCGCCAGCATGACTTTGCATCAGCATTTCGGCAATGCCCGCTGTAACTCCCTGTATGGCCTGATTGCCTTCGTACGATGGAGTAATTTTACTGTCTTCCTCGTAGGGATGGAGGCTAACATCGGTAAGCATTTTCTGTAATACCACATAAGCTTCTTCGGCTTCCATAAGCCGGGCATTCAGGTTGATTTTCCAGGCACCGGCCCAGCCTAATCGCGCAATGCTGCGGCGTTGCAATGCCGTGGATACAGCCTTAGCCAGTTCGGGTGTTTTAAAAAGCGTGATATCATCGTCGGGGTAAGCGGCAAACAAGTGCGACAAATGTCGGTGTTTTACGTCAAATTCTTCAAAGTCGTAAAGCCATTCCTGTAATTGTCCATGCTTGCCAATCTGATGCGGAGGAAGTTTTTTCATAGTTTCGCTGAGTTGTTTCTGCAACTCATCATCTACATTCAACTTTTTTGCTGCTGCTATGCAATTTCGGAACAAGTTTCGGAGAATCTGGTTATCCATGGAAGAACCCATCGATAGTTGACATTTCTGCCCATTATACATAAAGAAATTTTCGGGTGATGAAGATGGGTTGGTAACCAGCCAGCCTGTGGCAGGATCAGGAATCAGAAAATCAGTAAAAAATTCGGCAGAGCCTTTCATGAGCGGATAAATGCGCTTGAGATAATTTACATCGGGATTGTACTGGTAATGATCGTACAACTGCTGCAAAATCCATGCTCCTCCCATATTCCAGATGGTAGCTTTGGGATTGCGGTCGGTTGGAGCAGTGTTGAACCAAATATCGGTACCATGATGAGCTACCCACCCGCGGCAATTATACATTTCTTTGGCTGTGCGTGCACCGGCCTGAGCCTGTTGTTCGGTAAATTGAACCAGCGATTCGTTTACCCGGGGCAAGTTGGTATTTTCAACCGGCCAGTAACATTCCTGGATATTGATATTCAGTGTCCACCGCCCTTGCCACCGGCCTTCCATATTGTTGAGCCATATATTATGGTTATTGAAGGCTAGAGTTCCTTCCCTCGCAGCCGCCAGCATCAGGTAACGGCCAAACTGAAAATATTGGGTTGCAAACAACGGATCGGTACCTCCGGCACGTAAAAGCTCCATGCGTTCGGAGGTGTTGATCATGTTTTTATTGTGTCCGCCCAGATCGAGTTTACAGGTGGCAAACAAAGGGCAATAGTCGGCAATATGACTCTTACGGAGGTTTTTATAATCATTTTTTACCGCTTTTTCAATATAGGCAGCACAGCGTTGCTTTTCGTCGCCGCTGATATCATTCCAGCTTTTCCAGTTGGTGGCGCCAGCAATGATAAAAGTGACGGCATTGGCATTTTCGACCCTGATGGCGTCGGAATTCTTATCCACAGCAGCTTTGGCAGAAGTTATTTTTCCACCCTCGTTGAGAATGCGTACCCGCGACTGCCATTTCATTAACGAAGGAATGACCCGTTCGCTGTATGTTTCTTGCGATAGCTCGGTAGTGCCGCCATTCATTACCAAGTCAGCTTTCTCTACGAACGAAACTGCCGACGGTTGCAAGCTGCTCATCCATCCGGTGACATTTATTTTACCGGGCTTATTGGCCGAAATCCGCATCACAATCACCTGATCGGGGTAGCTGGCAAAAACTTCGCGTTTATACTTCACCCCTTCAATTTCGTAGGAGATGGTTACCAGGGCGCTGTCCATGCTCAGTTTCCGGCGATAATTTCTGACCTTCGATTCATCCTGATTGTCAAACTTCAGGTTCAGGTTACTCATGGGCTGATAATGCTGCACGCGCATGGGGCGACTGCTGAACGCTTGCGACACCGAATCGGCTTTGAAGTATTCCTTGTTAAAAATGAGGCGACGCATTTCGGCAAGTTTCTCTGGGCAATCGAGGCTATTCGGGTTGTTAGGACTTCCCGCCCAAAGAGTCTCCTCGTTAAGCCAAACCTGATCCTGGGTAACTTTACCCATGATCATGGCTGCAAAACGGCCAGTTGCAACAGGAAGACCCTCCCAGTATTTGGAAGCAGGTTTTTCGTACCACCAGCACATTTCAGGCGATTTTACCTGCGCCATAATTTTGCTTTGAGTAAAACCAGAATTTGACAGCAGCAGGACTGATAAAAAGAGTAGTCGCTTCATATTATTAAAATTTTACAACACCAATTGTTAACAGAAGATTGGCAAAACGTTTCATTTCGCCTGTTGCAATAACCAGACAAGTGTCGGGCGATTTGGCTTCGCTGTAGAATTCCATCCGTTTGGTTTTTTCGAAAGGAACATCATTGCCGAGAATTCTAGCATATTCCTCATGAATAGATTGCGGAGCCTCGTCAGGGGGAACCATCACCAGGGCTTTTTCTACCGGGACATAATCGGCCAAAACCGATAACACATCAGTTACCGAAAGCATACCGGGAGCCAGGTTCAGGAAGACTTTTTTTGCTGAGGACGGCGTACAGGTTGAGAACGGATAGTTGCCATCGGCAATTAAAATTTTAGCGCCATGGCCATTGCTACCAAGAGCCATTAGTATTTCGGGATGTAATAATTTAGTTTTAAGCATTTTATTTGATGTTTAAACTTAAAGCAATCTCTTTTAGCGATTTTATAATTTAGAATTCTCATATTCTACCACAAGTAAAATGGCTATTAACAGCCACTTGTCACTTTTTTATGACCAAAAAAGTAACCAAAAAAGTCTTTGACGGCGAGAACGCGTTCCGTCTCCTGCGTCGACTTCACTTGAACAGCTCGCCGCCAGCAAGGAATTAGTATTTAAGGCTTCGCCGCGCTTCGATAATAAATCTTAACTAACTTAATGAGAATGTCCTATCAAACTATATAGTTATCAATTCAATTCCCTTGTTTTTTCCCAGGTTCCTGGAATATTTTTTCTCGGCAACATTGTTCCAATGCTCGTGAACGCCGAGACTTTGCATTTTAACACCATCGCCATTTGGAGCATACACCACTTTCGACGGAGGGTTATGCGCCAGGGCAGCCTCGTGTAAAAACGTATCGCAATTACTCATATCAACTTTCTTTCCTTTGGCATTCACCCCAACAGGAATATCGGTGCGCGCATCAAATTCGGCAGTAAGGAAGTCGGTTGCTACCGAATCGCATGCGATAGGATCTTGCGACACAAAAATGCTTGCAGGCCACGAATTGTTAAAAGGAGCCATTTTCCATTTTATGGGAAGGGCATCGGAATGATAACAACTGTAAAGCATATCGCAAACGTACAGCAAGGTTTTTGCGCCAAGATCCCTATGGCCCATCACTTCTACAAGTGGATTATATTGATTATATCCCATTTTTGCCCCTTTGATATAATAATGATCGCGACCATCGATACTGCCATAATGATTTTTGGCACTCAGGGTTACGCCCGTTGCCGGATGACCTTTGGCGGTGTAAATATTGATAAGATAATCGGCTTCCGTGGCGCAGGTTGCGATGCCAGGTCCACATTTATTTTCAACAGCGTAAGTAATCTTTGCAGAGGTCCATTCGCTTTTGATTCTTCCGGGCAAGCCTCCGTAGCCATCTACAAATTTCAAACCGGGGAAAGCCTTGTGTATATAATCGTACATATGCGGTGTAACATAGCGAATGGCGTCAAAGATGGTGATGTTCTCCTCAGCCACCCCTGACTCCTTCACCAAACCTTTAACAACTGCAAAAATCACCTGGGGCGAAGTGTTGATCCAGGGTGTGTCGTCGTAACTGGTCCTGTCGTTATTCAGGTTGATTTTGATGGCAACTTTTTCGCCTTTGGAATACCCTTTATTGCCTTTCCCACGGTTTTTGTTGAAATCAGCAAAAAGTGCTTTCCAGGCTTTTTTGTCCGTTGGCTCGTTGGTAATACTTTGAACCGATTTGGAAACCATGGTTACAATTCTCTCCTGATCGTTTGCTGCCTCGTCCCACCAATTACCTGAAGTTTCGTTCCAAAGAACGGCCTTAGGGTCGTGAGCCCAGGCAACTCGACCAGGCACTATGCCAAGTTCAGTGCCCATAGGATTGTTAGGGCCTTCCGGAGAAGAAAATTTAGGGAATACGGATTCCTGCAACAGTGTGATTCCTGCAATTCCTTTCCGGAGAAAAAGTCCGGATAAAGCGCCGGTGAACATAGTAGCAATAAAAGAACGACGGTGTGTTGGATTGCCTGAAAAATGATTATTCTTTCCCATATTTTATTTCTTAAGATTTTACATTCACTTTATAAATTATGAGTTCTTTTGCGAGTCCTCAGTGTATTGGTTTAATTCCTTGTCTTGCACCAATGGTCCCATTACAAACAACACGATAGAAAGCCCGATAATTGCCATTATACCATATCCGAAAAAAACCGAGTTATAAGCCACAGAATAGCCATGAGCATCCGAGAGGTTTTTAACCGTAATTCCCGATAATGCCTGAAACAAAGAACCTCCGAGTCCGGCCCCAACACTGGCTACCCCCCATACTGAAGCGGTTGCATTGGAAGGGACCACATCGCCGGGGAAAGCCATGGTATTGGCTGTATAGGCTGCATAGCCAAATCCGGCAATGGCAAGCACCACCAGTGCCGACGCAGGTGATACAATAACAAAAGGGCCTGAAATAAGCGACAAAGCCATTAATGAGCCAAATATCCCAACTGCCAGTTTTCGTGCTTTAGGTATAGGCATGCCCTTTTTTATGATAAATTGGGTGAAAAGCCCTCCGAGGATATTGCCCAAATCGGCAACAATAAACGGAATGGTTGCAAAGATGCCTATTGTGGCCAGGTTCCATCCATGAACGTCGGCAAGGTAGCGGCCAATCCAGAAGGTGATAAAGTACCAAACCGGATCCATAAATACTTTCGACAGGGTAAGTGAAAGTACAAACCTGGATTTAAGAAGCTTTAACGGAGGTATTGGTTTCAATTTAGGAGCATTGGCAGCTTTTTCAGGAGTATAATAGGTAAACCAGAAAGCCACAAGCCACAGATAGCCTAATGCCCCAATTACCACAAATGTTGTTTGCCATCCAAACGATGTTCCAAGCCATGCAATGAGTGGTGGAGCAACGATGGCCCCAACGGCAGCACCACTGTTAAAAATCCCGGTAGCTGTTGAGCGCTCTTCGGGAGGAAACCATTCACCGGATAGTTTTATCGCAGCCGGCCAGTTCCCTGCTTCACCTATCCCCAATAAAAACCTGAAGATGCCAAAATGAAAGGGAGCCATAGCCACTGCATGTAACAAACCTGCTGTAGTCCAGAAGGCCATACAAATAGAATACCCAAGTTTTGTTCCAAGCCGATCGATCACAAAGCCTGAGAACGCATTTGAAATCATATATGCTACAAAAAAGGCTGTACTGATATATCCAAAAGCATCATCAGGAATCATATCGTGCAATGGCCCTTTGGCCGTGAGATAGTTGAACGACAAGCGATGCAGGTAATTCAGCACTGTTGCCACGAAGGCAAAAGAAATCATCACCCAGCGCATGCGGCTAAGCTTTTTCTCAGGGGTGTCAGGTAGATTGATTCTCATATTCTTTAGTTACATTCTATCTTGAAAGTAAAGGCAAGCCGCTCGGCTTCGGGAACACTGTTAAGAAGCGATGCAGGAGTGGAGATGATGATACCTGTTTTTTCGATGTACTTCCATTTTACCGGGACATTTGTGCCCATAAAAATTACCTTCGATCCTTTTTTGGGTTTTACAGTTTTAAGTACCAATTGCTCGCCAGGCCATTCGAGGCAATGCGCGTAGATAGTTTTGTTGTCCTTCGACCGGGTATAGCGGATGCTGTCGCCTTCTTTCCAAAATTCTGATTCACGCGCCCTGGTGGCATAAATGGAAGCGCCATTTACCTTGAGCCATTTGCCAGCCTGCTTCAACTGTTCCAGAACGGTTGGGTGGAACTTTCCGTTTTCGTCGGGGCCGATTCCTACCATGAAATTACCGCCTTTGGCAGCACAATCAATAATATTATTTACAATCCATTTAGCACCCTTATGCTGGGAGGGATCAGTTTCGTAGGAGAATGTCCGGCCCAACGGATAAATCACAAACCAGGGAACCTGGGAATTTTCTTTACTTCCGGGGACAAAGCCTTCGGGAGTATAGTAATCGCCGTAATTACCAATTCCTCTTGCCCTAAACATTACATTGGGCTGAATTTTGCGCAGCTCCAGCATGGTTTGTCGTAATTGAGGCCATACCGAAGGGCCGAACCACATATCGAGGCACACCATATCAATTTTACCGTAATTGGTGAGAAGCTCCTTTAGCTGTTCGCGATGACGCGTCATCATCCTGTTCACTTCTTCGGGTGATGGATCGGGCGCCATAATGGGGCCGTTGTTTCCAAAATGTGATTCAATAGCGCCTTCGGGTGCAAGATCTTTCCCGCGCACAGCCAATGTTCCGGAAGAAGGCACCTGTAACGGATGCCATACATAAGGGCGGAAATCAGCATCGTACCAGTCGGGATGCGAATAATAAAGATCGATTTTGATATCTTTTTTATGAGCTGCATCGCAAAGTTCTTTCACAATATCCCGTTTAAACGGCGATTCCATGATACTGTAAGCCAGATCGCAGTCTTCGATTACCGGTCCGCCGGGTGCCAGATAATTTACACGTTTTTTTACACGGGTTTTGGTGTCGAACATCGAAAAGCCTTCGTGATGCTTGGTGGTGAATGCAAACATTTTCATTCCGCTTTCCGAAAAAAGGTTCATCCATTCATTAGCGTTAAAGCCCGCAGGATTCCAGGTTTTGTACATATCAAAATAAGCCTGCTTCTCGGCATTCGTTTTCTTTAACAAAGGCCACGACTCTTTCTCCTGACGAATAATAGAATATAATCCCCAGTGAATACGGACACCATATTTCATGTCCTGAAAATCCTCATAGGCTTTTTCTGGAGCCCAGGAATATTCCGGAACCGGGTTTTCTTCAATATATCCGCTGGTATAACGGTACTGACGATCGGTTTTCGGAAGATAATGCCGGCTATTTTTTAAAGAATCTGTTGCGCTTTGTGAAATAACCGTTTCACCAAAGGTGAGTGAAAGCATCATAAGTAGCGCCGCCAGCAACCAACGGTTCACAAGGTTTTTGTTTCTCATCATTGTAATTTATTAGTATTCTTATTAGACTGAATTCTATACTTCTATTTTAAAGACAAATGCCAGTTGCTCTTCATGCAGCAAATTGCTCTTCATGTTTTCCGTAAGAGTAATTACCAAACCTTGAGAAGGATCATTTTCCCATTTTACTGAAACTGGTTTTTGCCCCAACATATAAATCTTTGAGGCGGGTTTAGGATTAACTGTTTTTAATACCAGCTTATCACCAGGCCATTCAAGGCAATGCGCATAAATTGTTTTTTGATCTTTGGAGCGTGTAAACCTGATTTTTTTACTCTCTTTCCAGTTCTCTCCTTCGCGTGACCGTGTTGCATAAATGGCTTCTCCGTTAATTTTAAGCCATTTGCCAACCTGTTTCAATTGTTTAACGGCTTCGGGGGCAAAAATACCGTTCTCGTCGGGACCAATGCCTACCATAAAATTTCCTCCTTTTGAGGCCGAATCAATGAGATTATCCACAATCCATTTAGCGCCTTTATAGCTTTCGGGTTTAGGATCGTAGGAGAACGAACCACCTAAAGGATAGATGACAAACCAGGGAGCATCAGAGTTTTCTTTTTCGCCGGGAACAAAACCTTCCGGTGTGTAGTAATCGCCATAGTTCCCTATTCCGCGGGCACGGAACATTAAATTGGGCTGTATTTTGCGAAGTTCCAGCATGGTTTGTCGTAGCTGTGGCCAAACTTTTGGACCATGCCAAATGTCGAGGCAAACCATGTCTATTTTACCATAATTGGTGAGCAATTCCTTCAATTGTGTCCTGTGCCGCTGAACCATCCGGTTCTGCTCCTCAGGCGAAGGATCGGGAACAATCACAAGGAAATCTTTCAGACGATCTTTTGCTCTTTCGAATTCAGTTTTTGGTTCATCGTCGCTTTTGGATTTGCAATAGTCTTCGCTCGAGGGGATTTGCAGCGGATGATATCCGTAAGGACGAAAGTCGGAGTCGTAGAAATCGGTATGAGAGAAATAAAGGTCAATTTTTATATCGTGCCTGCTGGCAGCATCGCATAACTCTTTTACTACATCGCGTTTAAACGGGGTTTCCATAATGCTGTAAGCAAGGTCGCAATCTTCCATCTGAGGGCCACCGGTAGCTGTCCAGTTTGCGCGCCTTTTTACACGGGTTTTGGTATCGTACATGGAAAAACCCTCGTGGTGTTTGGTGGTGAAGGCAAACATTTTCATGCCACTCTCCCTGAACAGTTCCATCCATTTATTTGCATCAAAACCAGTGGGATTCCATGTTTTGTAAAGTTGATTGTATTCCTGACGTTTTGCAAAATCGAAAGCAGGCTTACGGTTGCCCAGAAAGGGCCACGACTCGCCACCCATGTGCCAGATGGAATAAAGTCCCCAGTGAATACGCACGCCGTATTTCATATCCTGAAAAGCTTCGTAGGCCTCATCGGAAGCCCAAGAATATTCAGGGATCGGATCATCTTCTATGTAGTTTTTGGAACGCTTGTAGTTCTGATCAGACTTGGGGAGCCGATGGGAATATTTCGATTTTAGCCGGTTCGCCAGAACCTCCGGGACAGCGGAGCATTCATGAAGGTTTTCTTCGTCGAATTTCAGATTACCTGCTGAGACAAGTGTGCCAGCTGTTAAACCCAAGCTGCTTATTAAAAACTTTCGTCTATCCATTTTGTGAGGTTTATTTTATTTGAATTAGGCGTTTATTTAATACTGACGATACCGGAGGTATCAAATGTTTATAGAAATAAGGAGAAGGTTTTTAAGTGCGACCCCAGCCGGGGTCGAATATTCCTTTCTCATAATAAGCTATAATCATATAAACCCTCTGGGTTTATTGGGGATCATTTTTATTCATTATGTGATAATTCAATTATTTTATTAATCTTCCGTCGAAATCATTGCGGTCATATTCAGGTTCCAAAGGGAATTTCACAGGCTGGTTGTCGCGTTGCGAACGGTAAATTGCAGTAAAAAGCTCAACTGTAACACGACCTTCTTCACCTGAAATCATAGGCTTTCTGCTGTTGAGGATCGCATCGGCAAAATCTTCGTTCTGCAGCTTCATGTAATATTCCATGGCGTTTATGGAGGTAAAGAATTCGGAATCTTCTTTCACCCACCCCTGTAGTAAAGTTTCTTCCCCGGGCACAGTCCAGAGGTCGTTTACTGGCGGCTCGGCAATAGACGACATGCCGGCAATAAACATGGCACCGCCATCGGTTTGTACACCTACAGATGCGCCATTGCTTCCGTGAATCTGTACTTTGCCATAAATCCCCGGCTTTTGGGAATTGCTTACAATAATATTTCCTACAGCTCCACTTTTAAATTTCACAATGGCCAGAGCTGTATCTTCCACCTGGATATAAGGATGATTCAGGTTTCTCCATATACCGTAAACTTCCTCTACAGCACCCATGAGCCATTGAAAAATATCGAGCTGATGAGGAGCCTGGTTTACCAAAACTCCCCCACCTTCCATCTCCCAGGTTCCCCTCCATGCATCGCTCTCATAGTATTTCTGGTCGCGCCATCCCAGCATGTTGATTGTACCCAATGCCGGCTGACCAATTTTTCCTTCATCAATTGCCTTACGCACCCGTTGTACAGGAGCATAAAACCGGCGCTGACTTACCACGCCAAGCTTTACCTTATTTTTGTTACAAGCCTTTATCATCGCATCGCAATCCTGTAAAGATGAAGCCAGCGGTTTTTCAACAAGGCTATTCACACCCAGAGCAGCACATTTTATAACCGCTTCGGCATGAAAAGGGTGCGGAGTACAGACTACCACCGATTCGGTTCCGGTTACCCGGATCATTTCCTCAATATTGTCAAAAGCTGCAATCTGATATTTTGCTGCAAATTCCTTTGCCTTATCTATCGACCGGCTGCAAATGGCTGTAAGCTCAGCATTTTTTGCTTGCTTAAGTGCAGCAGCATGCAGGTGCGACACTTTTCCACATCCTATGATGGCTGTTTTTATTTTGCGTGACATTTTTTTTAAGGTTTGAGTATTACTTTCATTAAGCCGGGTTCGCGGTTATAGAGTTTATTAAACCACGATTCGCCTTCAGTCAGGGGAACAACAGCACTGATGAGCGCATCCACATCGAGCTTTCCCTGACTTATCAATCCGAGAGCAGCTTCGTACTCTCCGCAGATGGCGCAGCTTCCCTGAATTTTGAGCTGACGGGTAACTACCACTTGAAGCGGTAGTTGCACCTCGGCTGACACGTTTCCCACAAGGGTAACTTGAGCACCTTTCCTTACCGATTCTATCAAGGTTTTCAAAACCGGGGTTATCCCAACCACTTCGAAAGCAATATCAGCGCCTCTGCCATTGGTTAGTTTTTTCACCTCAGCGGCAACATCGGCCTTATCGGCCAAAAAAGTATGCGTTGCGCCAAGTTTTTTTGCCAGGTTAAGTCTGCTCTGATCGATATCGAACGCAATGATTTTGCCGCATCCGGCAATTTTAAGGAGTTGAATGACAAAAAGCGCAATCATGCCCGATCCGCCAACCATCGCACTATCGTTTAGGGAGATATGAGTAAGATTAAGTGCATGTAGCGCCACAGCAATAGGCTCCACCATGGCAGCATGTTCAAAGCTAACATTGTCGGGTAATTTATATAAAATGTGCTGCGGAACGTTTACATATTCGGCAAATGCACCATGACGCCGGTAATCGCCACACGACACTCCTAGTACCATGCGGTTATCACTTAGATTATACAATCCATTTTGGGTAAACCAATCATTCAAAGGGTAAATTGTAGAATCGAAAGTAACCCGATCGCCCTGCTTCCAAAGTGTTACCTGCGAACCAACTTTTTCGATAACACCTGCTGCTTCATGGCCCATGATAATTGGAGGAATGCGCCTTCCGGTACTTCCGTCCATCCCGTGAACATCGCTGCCGCAAATGCCAACGGCTTTAATCCGTATTAAAACCTCATCAGGCTGAATTTCGGGAACCGTAACTTCCTGAAGTTCGAATTTTTTATATTCAGTTAAAACCAGTGCTTTCATATATTTTGCTTTATAAGTTTTCTCTTAAACTGTTCTGTCATCTTTTGCATTCTCGTAGTAATCGAAATTATTGCCCAGCTTTTGCTTCAGATCATCCGTTACCAGATTCAGTGTGGTAATAATCTCATTATCGAGCGATCCTTCCGCAGCTTTCACATTTTCCTCCAATTGTTTTGCATTGCGGGCGCCAACCAGCGAACAGGTAATACCTGCTGCAATAGCCCATTTGGTAGACAATTCGGACATGCAGATGCCTGTTTTTACAGAAATTTCTGATATAGCTTTTAATGATTGCCAGGTTTCATTTTCGAAACCACTTTCCCCATGCCGGCACAAAGGCGTTCCATTGCTGCTGAAATGACGTGTACGACGCTGATATGCAGGAATATCACCGAGTGAAGGATATTTTCCCGTAAGGATGCCTTGCAGCAATGTCATGTACCCGATAATCCCTATCCCGTTTTCATGACAATAAGGTTTGGTATCAAATTCTATGGCCCGGCACAGCAAGTTGTAAGGTAACTGGTTTATGGCTACCGGAATATTGGCAGGTATATCGCTGTGCATGCGGTTTCGTCCAAAATTACTGATACCGATGTGACGGATTTTACCTTCACGCTGAAGTTCAAGCATGGTCTCAAAAGCTTCGCCGATCGTCGGCGGGTGACTTATAATTTTTTCATCATCAGTGAAATGCCGTATAGAATGCGGATGTACCGGCCAGTGAATCATATAAATATCGATATAGTCGGTTTGAAGTCGTTTCAGCGAAGCTTCACAATGCTGTTCCACTTTTCCGGCATAAGCGTTGGAGGGTGAAATTTTAGTGCCGATCACCAGTTTCTCGCGCGACAGTCCTTTTAATGCAACTCCAAGCGACGATTCACTTCTTCCCTCATTATAAGCCTCGGCAGTATCAAAATAATTAATTCCGTTGGCAACCGATGCATGTACCACATCGGTTGCATCCTTCTGATCCTGCGCTCCCCAGTAATCGCCGCCGCCAAAAGCCCAGCATCCTGTTCCAATTGCTGATAACCTGAGACCCGACTTATGAATTGTATTATATTCCATTCGTGTTAATTATTTTTAAATTGTTGTTTTGAGTTCAACCTTCTGGCCGAATAAGCTCCCGAGTAATAAAGGAATAGTGCTTAGCAGTTTTCTCCACATATAAATAATCGTATTAATTAGTATTCCGGAGACTTTGAATGTTCTTCCCAATGATCAAAAATCAACACTTTCTGCGAACAAAACAACATGCAAATTACAGTAATTCAATCGCAAAGCTTTGCACAAAGCTTTGCGGAACAAAAACATGTCGAAGAACATAATAATAAGAATAAAGCAGACGTAAATTGGATTATAAACCCATTCTCCAGAACTTTGTTTCATCATTAACTTCCCGCAAACCTTTGATTCTTCGGGGAATTTACATTAACTTCGAAACCGGAGACTTTAAATATGAGCCGAAAACCCATTTCTTTAAAGGATATAGCAAAAGAATTAAATGTGTCGATTTCAACTGTATCGCGGGCATTAAAAAACCACCCCGATATTAGTGTGGCATTGACAACCAAAATTCAGGCTCTGGCAAGGGAAAGGGAGTTCTCGCCTAATCCGTTGGCAATGGGACTGCTGAAACAGCAAACCCGGATTATAGGTGTTATTGTTCCCAACCTGGTTACCTTTTTCTATTCTTCCATCATCAGCGGAATTGAGTCGGTTGCCCGGGAAAACGGGTATTATGTACTCATTACCTCTTCGTACGAATCTTACATCAAGGAAAAAGAATGTGTGGAAAACCTGCTCTCGTCGAGGGTAGAAGGTTTGATAGTTTGTTTATCCAAAGAAACCAAAGATTACAGCCACTTCGAAAAAATCATCAACAAAGAAATTCCATTGGTATTCTTCGACAGGGTTTGCCGGACCAGCGAATTTTCATCGGTGGTTATCGATAACCGCGATATGGCTTTTCAGATTATAAAGCATTTTTATGAATCGGGAGCCCGACGCATAGCCCATATTGCCGGGCCACAGCATCTAAGCATTGCCTGTGAACGATTCGAGGGATACCAGGCTGGATTGAAAAATTGTAAATTAAAATTCGACAAGAACCTTGTTGAGTTTATTGATTTAACCATAGACGATGCTGCTAAAGCTGCCAATAAATTACTCTCTTTACCTGATTCTCCCGATGCCATCTTTAGCGTGAACGATATGGTTGCCTATGTTACCATGAAAGAAATCAAACGAAAAGGATTGCGAATCCCTGAAGATGTTTTACTGGTTGGAATAACGGATGAATTTCATGCCACAGTTGTGGATCCGCCTCTCACCTCCATTATGCATCCAACTTTTGATATCGGCAGGGAATGTGCCAGTTTGTTCTTTGCCCAAATTCAAAGCAAAGAAAAAACACCTCCAATTCAAAAAGTGATGAAAACTAAATTAATTGTAAGAGAATCCTCTGTCAGGAAAGATCGAACGTGCTAAAATGAAAGATAAAGGGTGTGGCCAGATACGTGTAGTTGCTGCAATAATAAGAAAAGAGAATAAGTACCTGATTGCACGGCGCGCTCCATCAAAGCATTTGGCCGGTTTTTGGGAGTTCCCGGGTGGTAAGATTGAAGACGGAGAAACAATTGAAGAGTGTTTAATACGAGAAATAAAAGAAGAGCTGAACATTACAATCAGGGTAAATTCTTTTTTCATGGAAAATGAACACATATATCCGTCCAAAAACATCATGCTTATTGCCTTTTTCTGTGAATGGGCGGAAGGAACCATTTCTTTAAAAGACCACGATCGTTATGAGTGGGCAGTTAAAAGTCAACTTATCAACTACAAATTTGCTCCGGCCGATATTCCGTTTGTTGAGGTGTTACAAAACTCCTAATCGATGCTGCTTTTCAGATAACAACTTGTCGTGTGCCTGCAATTATGCTGATATTTATGCGAATAAAATAAGGTTGTACCTCATAGTTCACTTTGACATTCCCATCTTCGACGTATTCTTCGTTTTAAATATTTTTAAGATAAGCATAGTTTCTTATCTCTAACTTTGTTCTTAAGTTTGATAATCCTTATTTTGAACCTTATGATGACTGGAAAGTGGAAAATGAGATTTTCGGGATTATTGGTTGCAACAATAGTTTTCCAGATTGCTTCATCTCAATGTATCAAGACGATTAACTCATTTGATGCAGGCGAAAAGTTGAGTTACAAAGCGCTATATACCTGGGGATTCATTTGGATTCATGCTGCCGATATCCAGTTCACAGTAGCTTCCCAAAAAGTTGGTTCAGTTCCTGCATTCATTTTCACAGCAACAGCCACCAGTTTAAAAACTTTTGACTGGTTTTTCAAAGTAAGAGACAGCTTTCAATCCCTGGTGACAGCCGAACAATTTACGCCCGTATGGTTTAACCAACATACTTCCGAAGGCGGCTGGGAAGTGCGGCAGACCTATTCTTTTGATCCCTCCGGAAGGAAAATGTTTCATAAAGGCAAAATTGGTCGCCGTGCACCTGTAAACGATACCGTACATATTCCTTCCTGCACATTCGATGTTTTGTCTGCCGTATATTATTGCAGAGCTATTCCCTTTAACCAATATAAAGCAAACGACAAATTAACCGTAAACACCTTGATTGACGGAAAGCTATATCCCATCCGGTTTCGGTTTTTAGGCAAGGAGACCATCCCTGGTCTGCACGGAAAAGAGAAATATAGCTGTTACAAGATTGAGGCCACTGCCATTGAAAGTACAAACTTCGAGGAAGGACAGAAGATCAATGTCTGGTTCACGGATGATGATAATCACCTGCCAATTTTGATGGAAGCAAAGGTAGTGGTGGGATCGGTGAAAGCTTATCTAAATTCTTTTGAGGGTTTGAAGCATCCGGTGAAATCGAGAATAATCTCAAATTAACCGTTATCTGTATCAACTGCTGAAGCTAAATCCGGAAGGGTAGAGACGATTTGATTCTGCTGCCTTAGCTTCAAGAGCTAAACCTTTGTTTGTCGAAGATGACCTCTTCAAAACGGTTATTTCCTTCAGACAAGAATTTTGGGATAATAAGACAAGAATGATAATTGAATTTTTAGGCTTACTAATATCTGAGCTCGGTGAAAAGCGGTTATCAGAATTGGCTGAAATTTCTCTTTCAATGAGTTTGGCTCAATTAAAGGATAATAATGAGTTCCTTTTCAGTTGGGGGTGTTAGTAAAAACATGAATATCAATACGTTATAGCATGTGGTTTCCAAAAGTAGAAATTAAAACAGGTAACCTAAAAGGTAACCTAAAAGATGATTTTTTGAATTTCTTTGAATTCGAAAAATAAAAAAACCGCTTAAATTGTTATATTTAAGCGGTTTAGATTGAGTTTGATACTTTTCTGTAGTCCGTAGGGGAATCGAACCCCTGTTACCAGGATGAAAACCTGACGTCCTAACCCCTAGACGAACGGACCAGCTCTTAAAATGCGAGTGCAAATGTACTATTATTTTTTTTCTATCAAACTTTTTTAAAATAATTATTGCGTTATTTTTTCATTTTTCCAAATCCAATTTTCATGGTATTGAAAATCAGACGATTTCTCAAATCCTGTCTTAACCATACTTTTGCTTAAATGGGGATTTTGGGCGGGAACAATGGTTTTTATGGTCTCAATCTCCTCAATATTCGAGGCCCAAACAGTAATAGCATCCATGCTTTCCTTAATAATTATATCCTGCTGAATATCGCTGTAAACTTCAAAATATAATTCAACTTCCCCTGCAAGGTTTGGGCTACCGTTAAAAAACATATGGCCAACGGAACATTGATCTTCCAATCGGATTATTAACCAAATGGTATAAAAAAGATAATCTTCCGGATTTTGATGCAAGCTTTCTTTTAAATTGGTTTTCAAATAATCGACAAACATTTGATTGCGATACCGGTTTGGGATAGTAACAAAACCTGGCTCTTCATTGGTTGAAATTGCCTGAATCAGAACTTCAAGTTCACTTAGGTTAAGAGGTTTTATGAGAAAAGTATTATTTACAACACGCATAATTTTTCAATTATTTCCAACGAATCATTATTTTATTTAAGGACAAATAAAGGGATTGTTACTTCACCAGGCAATGATAAATCCCCTCGTATTGACCGATTTAACCGAAAAATTGATTAAGCGAGCTATTAACGGGGTAAAAAGATTCTATTTTCTTTATATTGCGATAATAATAAAAAACAATGACTTGGAATTTTTACACGAAGGAAATTATTTCTTATGTCGGTATCATATCATTCAAAAGATTGATGTCTTTATTAGGGAACTATGCCGGATACTTTATTTCAATTCTTCTAAAACGGCCGGTAATTTTATGCTTGCCTTATAGCAGCAGCATTGAGCCAACTACCAATTGCAACTTAAAGTGCCCTGAATGTCCGGTTGGGAAAAGTAGCCTGACGCGAAATAAAGGTTCTATCTCGTTTCCAAATTTTAAAGAAATTATTAATAAAATTGAAAAGCATACTTTATACCTATCCCTATATCTTCAGGGCGAACCCTTGCTTAATTGTGATTTAGATAAGATGATTGCATTTGCTTGCACCCGTAAAATTTATACCTGCATATCTACCAATGCTCATTTTTTGACAGCACAGGTATCGGAAAGATTAATAAAAGCCGGATTGAAGAAAATAATAATATCCTTAGATGGAGTATCGCAGGAAACATATAGCAGCTACCGAATAAATGGCGAGTTTGAAAAAGTCGCCCAAAACATACGGATTTTAACTAATACCCGTAAGGAGTTAAAGTATCAATATCCACTGGTAGTTTTACAATTTATCGTTTTTCGAACGAATGAGCATGAAATTGCCACCATAAAAACACTCGGTAAAGAATTAGGAGCCGATCGGGTAGAAATTAAAACAGCACAACATTACGATTTGTCTCACAAAAATCCGTTAATCACCACAAACAGGAAATTCAGCAGGTATCAACAGAACCAATCTGGCAATTGGGAACTCAAAAAAAAGCCTCAAAACAGATGCCTCCGTTTATGGACCAACTCTGTTTTCACCTGGGATGGAGCAGTTATACCATGTTGTTATGACAAAGATGCAACCTATAGCTTAGGAAATATTTACCAAAGAAGTTTTAAAACAATATGGAAAGGAATTGCTTTTATGACGTATCGTAGAGGAATTCTAAAAGACCGAAAGCAGGTGGATATTTGCAGGAATTGTGGGGAATGAAAAACCCCGAAAAGCTCGGGGTTGAATATCAGATGGTCATAATTTCCTTTTCTTTTAAGGCAATTACCTCATCAATCTTTTTATAATAGGCTTCTGTCAACTTATCAACTCTCTCTTCGGCAGTTTTGGCAACATCTTCTGGCAAGCCGTCCTTTTGCATTTTCTTAAACTCTTCAATGGCGTCACGGCGGGCATTCCGGATGCTCACTTTCCCATTTTCGCTTTCGTGTTTAACTTGTTTTACAAGCAATTTCCGACGTTCCTCGGTTAGAGGAGGAAAATTTAGTCGTACCACTTCCCCGTTATTCATCGGGGTTATCCCAATATTGGCAGCAAGAAGCGCTTTTTCAATAGCATCAATCATTTTCTTTTCCCAAGGCTGAATTACCAGGCTTTTTGCATCAGGTGTATTAATATTTGCAATTTGTGATAATGGAGTGCTTGCACCATAATAATCTACATGAACACCATCGAGAATTTGAGGGTTTGCTTTACCCGCACGCAATTTCATCATTTCATGTTGTAAATGCGAAACTGCTTTATCCATTTTTTCTTTGGCGTCGTCGAGGTATAATTGAACTTCTTCGTCCATAAATTTAAGGTTTGATTTTTTGCAACACAAATATATAATAAAAGTCGAAAAGTGTAAGTTAAGAAACGCTTGCCCCTGATTAAAACTTACTCAACCTTTTTAGCCTGTATAATTCATAAAATTCGCATAATCACCTCTCCACCAGCCCCTCTCCTAAAGTGAGAGGGGAGCATGATCCTTACGGAATCAAAGTCCATCTCCTAGTAGGAGAGGGATTTAGGGTGAGGTAATTTAAAGTTTATGAATAATGCAGGTTAGATAGCTAATTTTCTGTAAAATTAGTTATGAACTAAGGTTCCAATCTTTTCGCCATTAACCAGCTTAAGTAGGTTACCTTCTTTGTTCATATCAAAAACGATGATCGGTAAATTGTTTTCGCGGCACATTGTTATCGAAGTTAAATCCATAACACTCAGGCCACGTTTATAGGCTTCATCAAAGGTTATATCCTCAAATTTAACAGCAGTAGGGTCTTTTTCAGGATCGGCAGTATAAACTCCATCTACCCGTGTACCTTTTAATAAAACATCGGCATCCATTTCGACAGCTCTAAGTGCAGAGGCTGTATCGGTAGTGAAAAACGGGTTACCCGTTCCAAATGCAAAAATTACAATTTCGTTTTTTTCAAAGGCTTCTTCGAGTTTCTGTTTTGAATATCTCTCCCCCACAGGTTCCATAGTAATAGCCGTAAGCAATCTTGATTTCACTCCCAGGCTTTCTAAGGCTGACTGAATTGCCAATCCATTAATTACAGTGGCAAGCATGCCCATATAGTCTCCCTTAATACGGTCGAACCCTTTGTCAACACCTTTCAATCCTCTGAAAATATTGCCGCCACCAATAACAATTCCAATTTTAACACCGGTTGCAACAGCTTGTTTTATTTGTTTTACATAATCCATTAACCGGTTTGTGTCGATACCGGCAGGCATATCGGCCATTAAAGCCTCTCCGCTTAGTTTAAGCAGAATACGGTTGAATTTTGCCATACTATATGGTTTACTAGTTTAATCGAAGATAGTAAAAGTAAAAAAAAAGAGAGCTTGAAGGCTCTCTTTTAAATTATTTGTAAGGGAATAATCTACGCATTTAAAGTATAGCGAGCAAACCCGGTAATTTTTAAATCTTTATCAATGCTTGCAAGATATTGTCCAACAGTTGACTTTGAATCTTTAATAAACTCCTGGTTAACCAGGGTATTTTCTTTAAAGAATTTTTCAAGTTTCCCTTCAGCTATTTTTTCAATGATATTAGCTGGTTTACCTTCGTTTTTCTTATCCAAACGAGTTTGTTCTACAGCAATATCACGTTCTTTCGCAACAGTGGCAGCAGGAACTGATTCTTTATCAACAGCAACAGGATTCATTGCGGCAATTTGCATTGCTACGTCTTTCCCAATTTGAACATCGCTGAGTTTTTTGCTAAATCCAACCAAGGTAGCAAGTTTGTTACCCGGATGAATATAAGCTACAACTTGAGCAGCCTCAATCTTGGCATAAAAAATCACATCACTTTTTTCACCAATAATCCCAACTCTTTCAGTAACTACATCACTAATAAGTTGATTTCCTAATTTCAATTGTTTCAGCGCAGCTAAATCAGCCGGTTTGTTTTCAATTGCAGCATTAAGAATTGAAGTGGCAAATTGCACAAATTGATCATTCTTGGCAACAAAATCCGTTTCGCAACTTAGTACTGAAAGTGCACCAAAGGTAGAATCAGCGTTTGTTTTTGCAAGAACGGCGCCTTCTGTAGCTTCACGATCAGCACGCTTAGCAGCAACTAATTGACCTTTTTTACGGATTATTTCGTTTGCTTTTTCGTAATCGCCATTTGCTTCTTCAAGCGCTTTTTTGCAGTCCATCATTCCTGCACCGGTCATCTGACGAAGTTTGTTTACTTCAGCAGCAGTTATTTGAGCCATAATCTTATTCTTTATTCAGTGAATTAATCTTCTTTACGTTTGCGGGGAGCAGGTTTTTTCTTAGGGTCGAATTTTGCTTTTGCAAATTTCACAACACCATCTTCTTCTCCTTCACCTTCTAATTTCGAGTCAATTCTATCGAAAGACCTTCTGGATTTAGTCTTTGTTTTATCAGATTTTCCTTCTTTATCCGATTTTTCGGTTTCTTCTTTATCGCGATCCGATTTACGTTCGTCCAACCCTTCCTGAATTGATTTTGCAATCGTTCCAACAATTAAAGAAATTGAGTTTGAAGCATCGTCATTCGATGGAATAGGAAAATCGACCTGATTTGGGTCAGAATTGGTATCGACCATAGCAAATACAGGAATGTTTAACCTTTTAGCCTCACGAACAGCGATATGTTCTTTCGAAATATCTACTACAAATAAAGCGGCGGGTAAACGGGTCAAATCAGCAATACTGCCTAAATTCTTTTCAAGTTTGGCACGTTGACGACCTACCTGAAGTTTCTCACGTTTCGAGAGATTATCATAAGTACCATCAGTTGCCATTTTATCAATAGAGCTCATTTTTTTAACAGCCTTACGAATGGTAGGGAAATTGGTTAGCATACCGCCTGGCCAGCGCTCCGTAACATAAGGCATAGCTATTGTCTTAATAGTTTCTGCTACGATATCTTTTGCCTGTTTTTTGGTTGCAACAAAAAGGATTTTGCGTCCTGATTTGGCAATCTGCTTCAGAGCAAGAGAAGCTTCTTCTAATTTAATTTGTGTTTTGTGAAGATCGATAATGTGAATACCATTGCGTTCCATGAAAATATAAGGAGCCATGGCTGGATTCCATTTTCTGCGTAAGTGGCCAAAATGCACACCTGCATCGAGCAATTGTTCTACGGTAACTCTAGACATTGAATTTATTTTAATTGTTTACATTCTGTAACAGCAATTGCCAGGTAGTTCCAATTTCCTTGGAAGTCGAGGCAATTTAGATACTAAACAACCCGTTAAGTAATTTCTAACGTTTACTAAACTGGAAGCGTTTGCGAGCTTTTGGACGACCTGGTTTTTTGCGTTCAACTTCACGTGGATCACGTGTTGTAAAACCAGCGGCCTTTAACTTTGGTTTGCAGTTTTCGTCAATTTTGATAAGTGCACGGGTAATGCCAAGACGCAATGCTTCAGCCTGACCTTTAACACCACCACCATCGAGACAAACTTTAATATCGTACTTATTGGCTACTTCAATAAGGTTAAGCGGTTGCTCAACAATATAATGAAGAATAGGACTGCCAAAATATTCCTTATAATCGCGTTCGTTTATGGTAATATTACCTTTTCCTTCGCTCAGATAAACACGAGCTACGGCTTGTTTTCTTCTACCAACTGCGTTGATAACTTCCATACTATTTATTTGATAGTGTTGATATTAACTTCTTTTGGTTGTTGAGCTACATGAGGATGTTCAGTTCCTGCATAAACATGCAGGTTTTTAAATATGGCTCTTCCTAATCTGTTTTTAGGTAACATATTTTTAACTGCATTTTCGATAACTGCCCCAGGTTTTTTCTCCATAAGCAATTTTGCAGTGATGAAACGCTGTCCACCAGGATATCCGGTATAATGGATATATTCTTTAGCTGCCCACTTATTTCCGGTTAATCTGATTTTTTCGGCATTGATCACAATTACATTGTCGCCACAATCAACATGAGGAGTAAACGAAGGTTTGTGTTTTCCCCTGATGATCTTCGCGATTTCAGAGCTAAAACGACCAAGAATTTGGTTCGTAGCATCAACAACGATCCACTCTTTTCCGGCAGTCTCCTTATTAACCGATACCGTTTTGTATGTTAACGTATCCACTTTTATTTACCTTTTTAATTAATTACCAATTATATGCCCACTTTTGGTTTCAAAATGTGGACTGCAAAAATACAATTAATTTTATTATTTCAGCATATATAGAATATTTTTTTTCTATAATCATAAATATCTGAAAATACCACTGTTTTTTACCTCTTTCGATCAAGCGACGAACCTTATTCTACGATCTTTACCTTAAGTATTTTTTGCAGCGCGAAATTAATAGAATGTTGAAAAATACATGCTATTTTTGAAAAATATCTTTCAATCTACATGAGAAACTTCCGATTAAATTTTCAAAAGCTATATTATTATGGGCTCATATTATTAGCTATAGCCTTACCTTTATCTATATTTCTGTTATCGGTAGCTCAAATTATCCTGCTTATCAATTGGCTGTTGGAAGGAAAATTTATTGAAAAATGGCGAAATATTGCATCCCGTAAAAGCATCCTTGCATTCCTTATTATATATGGCGTTCACCTTATTGGAATATTTTACAGCAGCGATTTAACCTATGGATTACACGACCTGCAAATCAAACTTCCGCTGCTCATTTTACCAATTATTATAGGTACATCCCTGCCGTTGGGGCAAAAACAGTTTTATCATTTACTCTTATTTTTTTCGATCGCCGTTTTCATCAGCACCATTATTAGTACTGGTAAATTATTTTCCTGGTGGGGAGACCCGGTAAGTGACATTCGTGACATTTCCATATTTATATCGCATATCCGGCTTGCACTAATGATTAATCTGGCAATCTTTTCGATAGCCTGGTTTTTTCAATTACCTAAACCGAAATACCAAAATATTTTATTGGGATTATTACTTGTGTGGTTTGTATTATTTCTCTTTCTGTTAAAATCGCTGACTGGAATTATTGTCTTTGCGATAATTACGATATTCTTATTATCAAAATGGACAATTAAACTACAGGGGTTGATCCCAAAGTGGTTTTTAGGGCTGGGTATAATAACCGTATTATTAGTATCAATGACTTATCTAACTCATTCCATATCGCGGTTTTACACCATGGAAAACCTGGAATCGGTTGAATTGGATGCAGTTACTATAAATGGGAATCAATATAGCCATAATGTTAACAGTAAAGATTTTGAAAATGGCAATTACACCTGGAATTATGTGTGTGAGCAAGAACTCCTGACAGCCTGGAATCAAAGAAGCAAGCTTGACTATAGAGGAACTGACCTGAAAGGTCAGGAATTAAAGTATACGCTTATTCGGTATTTAACATCAAAAGGGTTAAGGAAAGATGAAGCCGGAGTGAAAATGTTAAGTGATATCGATATTCAAAATATCGAAAATGGGATTGCTAACCATATATTTACTCAAAAATTTAGTTTCTACCCACGAATATATCAACTCCTTTGGGAGATAAACCAGTATAAAAATGGAGGAAACCCAAGCGGGCACTCGTCCACACAACGAATTGTATATTTGCAAACAGGCATACATATTATTAAAGACAACTTTTGGTTTGGCGTGGGCACTGGCGATGTAGCCAAAGCATTCCATATGCAATACGAAAAAGATCATTCATCACTGGCTCCCCGCTGGCAATTGCGCGCACACAACCAGTTTATAACCTTTTTTATCGCATTTGGCATCGTTGGACTTTTTATAATTTTAGTTTCGCTGGTTTATCCTATATATAAGGAACAAAAGTGGAACAGCTACTTCATGATTGTTTTTCTGTTAACCGGCTTTATCTCTTTTTTAAATGAAGACACGCTCGAAACTCATGCGGGAATATCATTTTTTGCTTTCTTTTTTGCGTTGTTTTTATTCACGCCAACACCAACCAAAGAATGATGAATAATCCGGTTTCCCTTCGTCGTTTAGGTTCTGATTTCTTCGAACGAGATATATTAGAGGTAGCTCCCGACCTTTTGGGAAAATACCTCTGTCGAAGGTTTGAAGATGGCTCCGTTGTGAAATATAGAATTACGGAAACCGAAGCATACCATGGAGATGGGGATTTAGCCTGCCACGCCAGCAAAGGCCGC
>JFJP01027029.1_pt1 | contig 36095 bp, 49 predicted proteins | sample 431651 | NCBI WGS metagenome assembly JFJP01 (sample SAMN02602958, study PRJNA72255) | Microbial mat metagenome, whole genome shotgun sequencing project. | biome: fresh water; feature: sink hole; material: water; isolation source: purple microbial (photo- and chemosynthetic) mats found in... | reverse complement strand
ATAGAAATAGTGTACTCTGCATATAGCTTATTTAAAAAGAAAGTTTGAACTTTTTGCCTTTGTGGAAACGACAAGAATTTGCTTTGCAACAATTCCTTGCATAATTGCACGCAAAAAGAGCTTGCCCATGAGGAAAAAGTCAGAATTCGAAAATAAAACAACCATAATGGCAAAAATATCCAAGGATTGATGCATAAATCGGAAAAATAAATGTCTTTATGTCAATGCCAGCTTCCCCTGCTTTAATTATTCGACCTTTTAAAGTCCTCAAACTGAGGTAATCTAAATGATTTTTTGCACAATAATCTACTTGAATTAACATATCTTCTGATAAATCTAAAGGACCTCGGATTTCGTTTGATCGCCAAAGGAATCTATTGTGTTATTTTGGTAGAAAATCTTTAGACTGATTCGAAAAAGACCGTATAATTCGAGGAGTTTTATTTTCTTCTTGGTTTCGAATGAGGCACAGTTGCGGGGGAAGGAACCCATCGGTATTCTGATGGAAAATTATTAATTATTTTATTTTTTTTTTATTTTTTTTTTAAATTTGTTTGAAAAAAACTTAATTTATCTAAATTTTTTGTTAAAAATCTAAAAAAAAAAAATTTTTATCATTTTTTTAAAAATTTTAAAAAAATTATTTTTTGATTAAATTATATATTCATTTCAGGTAAAATTTCAAAAAAAAATTTATTTACACAATTAAATTATTTTTCAAATTATTTAACAGATGAATTTTGAAAAAAATTTGCGTCAAGAAACAGAAAAATCTACCCAAACACCTCTAGAAATTTATTTCTCTGATCTTGACCCCAGTCTAGGTTTTTCAAATTTAAGGAAAAATTTATGTAATTTTGCATAATTTAGAAAACGGCTATAAATTGATTTATCAAGCGAATCTCTTCTTAGAAATCATTATCGATAAAAAACCTCAGGAAAATTTAGAAAGAGTATCATTAAAGCTTTTAGAAAGAGTAGTTCTTAACCAACCGTAATTTGAAGTTATTAATTAATTTTATTAGTTAGGCCGACATGAAATAATTGATTATAAAATTGAATTATTTAATGATAAAGATCCTTTTAACCATTTTACTTCTATGTATGATTTTTTAAAATATTTCTGTTAAAATTTCAAAAGAATAGACAAGCGAATTTTTGCTATATATAAAAATTCTGAAAGATTGGATTGCAATTTTGACAATTTTAAGCAATTTTTGAAACAATTATTCAATTATTTAAAAGATGACAATAAAAACTATGAGAAGTTAAAGAAAAAAATAAGATAATACAAATAAAATTTATATTTGTTAGGTTCAATGGTTCTTTTAAAATTTTTAAAAATGGAATGGGGGTTTTATTGTTTTCAAAAGCTTTGGAGTTCAAAACATTGAATATTTTATCTTTGAATTTTGATGCTTCGAATGATTTGCTGGTGAGAAAAAGCATCATTTTTCGCTATAATTCAATGAAAGCGAATCATAAATTAATTGAAAGAAAAATCAATGATTTAGTTTCAATACTCAAAGAAAAAAATCCGATTTTGCTTAATTATTTACAAAAAAATTTAGATTTAGTCCCCAAATATTCTTAATCCTTAACAAAATTTCAAAAATTTGTTTATTAATTTTTAAGGAAAAAATAAAAAACAACATCTATGGAATTAAATTATATAAACATAAACAAATAAAAAAATAATCTTAAAAAAATGTCCAAAAAAATTAAAAAAAGAACAACTATCTTCTAAAAGAAGATCGATCTTCAAAACACCTACGAAGTATCAATTTAAGAAAAAGATCATTATTATTTTATAATTTTCCTTTCTTGTTAACTGAAGAATCCATTAAAAATAGGATTCTCAAAGACATTGAGTTGGCTTTTTATGTAGAAGAAAGAATCATTCTAGGCAGCAATTTAAAATATTTTGGGAAAAAAAAGATATTCTTAATACTAAAGAACCAATTGTTCATTTTATTTATGCTCATGAAGGCAGCGAAATGGGAAATAAGTATAATGTCATTACTTTTAGATACGTTTGGGAAAAAATATTCAATAAATGATAGAGAAAATTTGAAATCATTGAATATTTGCAATTTTTCTTTGAAAAAACCTTTAAGAATATTTTAAAATTAATATCAAAGAGGTATGTAGAAAACAATAATATTCAATTGAAAAAAAATCCTTCAATTAAACTTATTCCCCAAAACCTAACATTCACTGCCATTGGTTCGATATTAATCAACCATTTATCAGATTTTGACCCAAATACCTAATTTACAAAGAAAAAGTCTAGAATTATCGATTGAAAGATAATCATTTTCATTTATTGGTAATGAAAGGAATGAAAAATGAATCTTTAATTAATGAAAAAAATATTCGGTTTAATAAATTGAAGATTCATTCTGGGGATTGCATATGGAAAATGGATCAATTGGGAATTTTAATCGATATGATAGATTTTGAGTGTGATGAGGAGGAAAACGCCAAACTTTCTTATAAAAACCCAATGTTAATTGAATGTGTTCATGATAAAGATTAATTCAATTAAATTTCAGATAAAAAATTATGAATAATTTGATTTATTAATTCATAATTTGTATTTTTCAGAAATTGTATTTATTTTAAGACATCACACAGCTAAAAATCTTCAATTTTTAAGAGACTCAAATAAAATTTGTTAAAAGAAATTTTATTAAAGGATAATTGCTATCATCATTCAGTCTGCATTGAGATTGATCCACTAAATTGGAAGGCAAAAACTCGTCCCTATGTGTTATTAAAATCTTGATTTCCTTCTAAAAAATTAAAGTTCTTTATTTGAGGTAAATTGGTTAATAACTTGAAGAATTATCTTCTTTCCGAAGCTTTGTACATATATTTCATAGCATCCGCAGCATAAAAGACCAAAAATTATATTGAGTTCAATGAGCTATTGGGAGAAATTCATAATTTTTGAAGGTTGGCAACAAATCACAGAAGTATTAATTTTTTAGTAGAAATAATTATTTTTCTCTCTAACTTTTATTAATTTATTATACACATTGATGAGGGTTAGCAAAAATTGTTTTGCCGATTATATCTCAAACCTCCGCATTGACGATTGGTAATGAGACATAATTTGCAAAGCACTTATGATAAGGATAGCATAAAGTCTTAGAAACATTCAAAATTTATGGTTCAATTTAAGTTTGGACGAAAAGAAATTTATTAATTAAATTTTATTTGGAAAAAATCAAAACAAGGTGATAGCAATAATTATTTTGATGGGATAGATAATAGATCGATTTGATCGAATGAAAAAAAAAATTTCTTTTATAAATCATTTTTTAAATTCACTAAAATCAATATCCTTAAAAAAAAAAAAAAAATTATTTTTTCACAATTTTGTATCATTTCATTCCCTCAAAAACCCAACCCCAAACTCAATGTCAGATCAATCCAAGAACACAAAAAATCAAAAAGCGAAGGCTTCCAAAAAAAAGGCCCCCCATACTGAAGTCCTGGAACCAGAACTAGAGCCGAAACCTAAAACCAGCAAATTTTTCATTCCTGATGAAGAAGAAGATTCAAATGAAAATGAAGAAAATCCTCCAAAACAGGAAATAAACAATGAAAAACCAGTCAAAAGCAAATTCTTCATCGAGGAGGAAGAAGAAGAGAAACACAAAAAAGAGAAATCTGAAGAAAAAATGGCTAAAAGTAAATTTTTTGCAGAAAATGACGAAGAAGAACCAGCTGAAAAAACTAAAAATACCAAGAAAAAAGGAAAAAAGGGGAAGAAAGAAGAGAAAACTCAGAATGAACCTGCTCAAGTGCCAGAACAAAAGCCTGAAAAAAAGTCCCAAAGCAATTTTTTCCAAGAAGAAGAAAAAAATATTGAGGAAAAAGTTGAAGAAAAAGTAGAAAAAAAAGTTGAAGAAAAAGATGGAGATAAATCTGAAGAAAAAGGTGGAGACCCAACTGAAGATAAAGCTGATCAAGATAAAAAAGACAAGAAGAAAGAAAAGAAGAAAGCCAAGAAAGACGCTCAAAAGGAAAAAAAGGATGATAAAAATGAAGAGAAAAAAATAGATAAAAAGCCAAAGAAATTGACAGGAGCGGCAAAGCTGGCTCAAGAGAAAATGATTAAGCTTAAAGAAGAAGAAGATATAATAAGAAAAGAAGAAGAAGAAAGAAAGAGGATAGAAGATGAGCTTTTGAAAAAAGAACAAGAAGAGGAAAAAATAAGAAAAGAAATAGAAGACAAGAAAAAAAAGGATAAGGAAGAAAAGGTTGCTCAAATGAAAAAAGAAGGAACCTACATGACAAAAAAACAGAAGGAAAAACTTGCTATAGATCACATGAAGCGGAAACAATTAGAAGAAATGGGATTTTTCCAACAAGCTGAAAAGGAGTCAGAAGAGATTCTTGAAAAAAAGCCTGAGCCAAAGAAAAAGTTTATTAAGAAAAAAAACGAGCTTCAGGAATTAGAGGAAAAACTTAGACAAAAAGAGCTAGAAACACAAACAAAAATAATAGACCCTAATTTCAAGGCTGAAGAACAAAAGGCTCAAGAATTAGCACAAGTTGCAGAAGATTGGAGCCAATTAGTGAATGAAAATTCAGAAAATTTAGAAAATGATTCACAAATTCCCCAAAATGAAAATAAATTAGAAGCTCCAAAAGTTGACAAAAAGAAGGACAAAGTTAAAAAACAAGAAAAAGAAAAAGAGAAAGAGAAAAAGCAAGAGCAAGCAAAAGAAAAAGAAAAAGAAAAAGAGACTTCTCTTGAGGAAGAAAAACTGTCTCATCTCTTAAAAAACACAGACCAAAGTCTCACATCAGGACAAAACCTTATGGAATTACGATCCCCTATTTGTTGTATTCTTGGTCACGTTGACACAGGAAAAACTACCATATTAGATAGAATAAGGAATACTAATGTACAGGAAGGAGAAGCAGGAGGTATTACTCAACAAATTGGTGCTACATTCTTTCCTGCAAATAAGTTAATAACAGAAATTGCCAAATTAGCAACTTTTTATGAGATTAATTGTTCAGTACCTGGATTGTTAATTATTGATACACCAGGACATGAGAGTTTCAGTAATTTGAGATCAAGAGGTTCGAGCCTTTGTGATATCGCGATTTTGGTGATTGATTTAATGCATGGAATTGAAAAGCAGACGTTGGAATCGTTGGAATTGCTCAAAATGAGAAAAACACCATTCATTGTGGCTTTAAATAAGATTGATAGAATATACGGATGGAACACTTATAAGAACGAATCCTCCTATATTTCATTAAAAAAACAAGCGAAAGCTTCTCAAGGGGAGTTTAAAAAAAGGTTAGATGGAGTTATAACAGAACTAGCTGAAAAAGGATTCAATGCTGCTCTTTTTTGGGAAAATCCTGATGTCACTACCTATGTTTCTTTGGTGCCGACCTCGGGAATCACAGGCGAGGGTTTGCCAGATCTTTTGGGAGTAATTTTGAAATATTCGAGCAAATTTTTGAGACAAAAAATCAAAATGTTAGGTGATATCTTTGATTGCACTGTGCTTGAAGTCAAAATGATTGAAGGATTAGGTACCACTATTGATGTTATTCTTGTGAATGGTGAGCTAAAAGAAGGAGATAGAATAGTTTTGATGGGGTTTGATGGACCCATTGTCACAACAATTCGTGCACTTTTGACCCCACATCCCATGAAAGAAATGAGGGTGAAAAATGAGTACATACATCATAAAGTAATTGAATTTTATTAAAAATGATAGTTAAATGGTTTATTTGTTTTTTCAGTGTATTCATGCTTCTATGGGAGTTAAAATTTCAGCTAATGATTTTGAAAACGCTGTTGCGGGGTCACATTTATATGTCGCTAATGATGATGAGTTGCTTGATGACTATAAAAGAGAACTTTTGGCAGATTTTGAAGGGGTCAGAAAGAGGATTGAGTTGGTTAACCAAGGAGTTTGTGTGGCTGCTTCCACGCTTGGCTCGCTTGAAGCTTTGCTACAGTTTTTGAAAACCTCAAAAATCCCAGTCGCACATATTGGTATTGGACCTGTTTCGAAAGAGGATGTGACAAAATCTTTGAAGGCTATTTTAGCAGATGATGAGAAAAAGAAGAAAAAAGAGTATATTTTTTTTTAATTTTAAACAATTTCAAGTTGTGATTTTCTCAAGATTTGCGACAGTTTTGGCTTTTGATGTAAAAATTCTTCCAGAAGCTCAACAGTTCGCTGATCAAAATGGGATTAAAATTTTCACTGCGAACATCATTTACCATCTTTTTGATCAGTTTATGGCTTATGTTAATGAAGTTAGGTGAGATTAGTTTTTGCAATGAAGTTTTTTTATCATTATTTATTCAATAGAGAGGAAAGAAAAAAAGAAGAGGGTAAAGATGCAGTTTTTCCTTGCATTTTAAAGGTTTTTTAATTTCATTTTTCTGAAATAATTTGGTTTAATTAAAAAGACGGTCGCTTTTATCAATAAAAAAGACCCCTTGATTTTAGGAGTTGATGTAATGAAAGGAGTTTTAAAATTAGGAACCCCCATATGTATTTTTGATTCAACTGTAAGCCAATAAACTTTTTGATGCAAATTATTATCGATAAACTTTTTAGAAATTGAAATTAGGAGTTGTTGAAAGCATTGAATTAAATAAAAAACCATTAAAAGAAGCTCATCCTTCAACGGGTAAATTATTAGAAACTCTTTATGTTTGAGTGATATATGTTGTTATATTACCTAATAGGGAGTGTGGCAATCAGAATTAAAGGAGATACGAACATTATGGCCGGGAGACATTTTGAAATGAATGCTAAATTTGTGAGCATTGTAAAACAAATATTTTAATTATCTATTTTTTTTTCAATAAATTTTTTTTTTTATTTAATAGCTGACCAGAAATTCATTAGATTTGTTAAAGGAATACTTTAGAGAAGATATGACGAAAACTGATTGGGATTTAGCAAGAGATTTGAAGCCTTACTTCCAAATTTATTAAGAGCAGGGCTGTATATTTCTCATATTTAAAGAAATAAATTGAAATTGAATTTATCTATTTCATTTTATTTATGTTGTTGTTAGTTATGATAAAATCTTGAAGATAATTTTTTTTTTTTAATCGATAAACTAATATCAGTGATGGTTTTTATTTATTATTGATTTTTCTAAAGGAGGTATTTTTTTAATTAATGTTGGAATATCTATTTTTTTTCTTTCTCTAAATACAAGAACAATTCATTCATAGTTAGAAAAAAAAATCTCTGTTTTGTTTTTTATTTTTATGAAGCAATTTATAAAAAATATCTAAAAGACTTAGAGGAACTCGTATGTTCAATTTTACTCATAGGTGAATTTTTTGTGGGGAAAGCAAAGTTAACCAACGTGAAGCTCTGATTCTTCAAAATATTTTTGATTAATTTCTTTTTCTCAGCTTGTAATTGGTTGAGGAATTCAACATTGTTGCTATTATTGAAAAAAGCATTACCACTGCTATCATTTAAAAGTTTGGTCGAGAATTCCATCGAACCTGTAGTATTGATTTTCTTCATCCAAGTATTAATTAAACTCTTCGTTTTTACACTTTTTTGATTACGGAAGGCTGCTTTCTTATAGAAAATTTGAGATTTATCTACTTTTTCTAAAATTCTATCTTGTTCTGTCATAAGAGGTTTTGAAGAAAGCAGCCTGGACTTTTTATTGACGAACGGTATATCGAAGTCCTTTTCGTTAAATGTGTTTGAAATATTCATAGAGGAATAAATTTCAGTTTGGGTCTTTGTTTTTATATGCTTTGGCCTTTTTTGAAAATTTAGTTTGCTGTTTTCCTCATTAGTTTCCGTGATTTTTTTTCTGGTGAACAATTTATGGAAACGTGTTTTGAAGGAAAGATTTGCGAGATCGGGATATAATTTATTCTTGACATTGAATTCTTTGATTTCTGTTTTTGAGTTAACTGAAACTTTATTCCAATTGTCATAAATATGAAATGGTTTGGAAAATTCATGATTACAATCAGAGTTTTTACTTGAAATTGTATAATAATAACGATTGTTGGACTCAGATTTTGATTTGTCAATTGGACTGTTTTTCTTTTTTGGCTCAATGTTCATTTTCATCACTAAATTATCAGAGACAGATTTGTTTGTGGGAGAGATTAATTTGAATTTATTGATGAATTCATTCATTCTTTTGATTCTGCTTTTCTCTTTAACATCTATCTGCGCTGAAATCGAATTGAAGGCATTATGATTTGGGATTATTCTATTATCAAATTCCTATTTTCAAAAATTTAGTCACTAATACAAAAAAGTTTATTTACCTTTTTTTTAAGCATATATACATCAGCAAACGTGGAGACACATGTTACTGTCACATTTCTTTTTATTTGTTTCATTAATTCTTCTTCGCCAAAAGTTTCTCCGACAGATAAAAGAGCGATCTATCAGATTTTTAAAGGAGTTTAATTATTATAAATTAACAAAGAATTTTCATTTTTAAAATCAAAATTCAAATTTGAAATTTGAAATAAAAAATCAAAATTTTCTTTGTATTACAAAGAAAATTGATTTTTAAAAATTAAATTTTAAATTTTCAAAACAAAAAATTAAAAAAAACTTTGTTTTTTTGTAATTTTTACTTGAAATTGTTTTTTAAAAAAAATCGCATCACGAAAATGATTATCTCGTAAACTTTCGCTGTTTTTTTCTTTGCAAAATTTTATTGATTTTGAAACCTATATAAAAAATTCAATTTACTTTATTCGAAAATTTAAAAATACTCGGAATTCTCCTGATTTGATCATATAAAGACCATCAGACTCATCCCCCTCACAAAAAATTTTTTGATTTCTGAAATACCTTCTTTGATCAGTGTATAAAAACAAATGCTTAATCATGTTATAAGACCATGAATCAAAGATTTTCATCGTTGAGAAAAACTCTATTTGTTGATACATTTTTTTTTGTTCATTTTCCTCTATTTTATTCAAAAAAAAATAATCATTTATTTTTCTCAATTTTGATTTTTACTCAAAATCAAATCAAAATTTTTCTTGTCTAAAACTGCAAAGCCACAATCCTCTTTGCAAATTATAGTTGCCGCCCTTGGCTTATTTTCAATCAAAGCCAATTCACCAAATGACACTCCCGCATTTAAAACCTTTATCTCTTTCAAAACAAAATCATCCGGCAAAAGAGGGTTCAATTTGGCTGAAATGACACTATTGTTTGAAAAATTATTCAATTTCGCTTGCTCGTTTTCTTCTGAATTAATTTTCAGAAATTTCACATTAACTCCAACTGAGCCTTTTAAAATCACATAAAATTTCATGCCAAAAGTTCCTTTTTTATTGATAGATTTTAAAAAAATGTTTAATTAAAAAAAATTAAAAAAACAAACCTGCTTCAAAAACAACGGTGCCTTTGGACATTTCAACATAAGTCATATGTTTCATGCATTTTTCATGTGTGTCTTTACCAGTTGTTTGAAAAAAAATTACGTTTTCTGTTGCCTTTTCCAAAAATTTTATTTCATTAATTTTCCGGCTCGTTGGAGGTTTTTTCAACAAAATCATAGTCAACTTTTATTGAAATTATTAGATTCTCATTAAAAATAAATAAAACTTCCAATAATTGTTGTTTGGTTATTAGCTCAATGTTTGCGGGGTCGTCGAAAAATGTGGCGCAGGGATTTTTTTTGAAAGCCTCCCATTCAAAAATTTGCTTTTCATTTGTAAAAATTTCCAGCTTTTTTTTCTCATTTTGATCAAACATAAATGATGATCGTATGATCAATGAACTGCGACCCATTAAAGCTGAAGATTGACGATGATTCTGTTTTTTTTGAAGGTTTTTGTAACTTTCATTTGAGCCAGAGCATTCGATTTTTGAATTTTTTGTGTTTATCATTTTCTTTTTAAAAATTTTATTTTTTATTCAAAAATACTTTTTTTTTATTGAAAGAAGAAGAAAAAACAACAAATTAGAAAATTCGATACAATTTTGGAAAAAAAATATTTTTTGTAGAAATGTGATTGATATAAAAAAATTAAAATTGACATATATTCCCAAAATAACAAATAAAATTTTATTTTCTTTCTATTTTTTTCGAAATTTTTTTTCAAAGGTTAATAATAATAAAATTATATGTTGAAATTCGAAAGAAAAAAAAATTTGAACTTGATTAAGTTTTGCCTCAAATTTCAAATACTGCTTTCTATTCAAAAATAATATTTAAAATTTTCAACATGCAAAAATCTTCAAATATTGCCAACAAACGTGAACAGCACCGTGTTGAACTTCGAGCAGAGAAAGTCACCCAAGCTTTGAATCTTAAAAGACAAAAGTTTGCTCCATATCACCAAGAATCCAACATAATTATACAAGTGCTTTTTTATTTCACTTTTTTCTAATAGATAAAAATTATTAATTACTTAGAATCCTGATAGTGGATCAATAAATGCATTATCTAAAGAATTTCATCAAATTTTATCTACAAAAGATGAAGTCCAAACCATAGAAATATTAAAAAAGCTAAGAGTTATGATATCCGAAGAACAAGGTCCTGATGAAAAAATAAAGAATGAAGTTTTTAAAGAAGGGATTTTCAAAGAATTGATAGGATTTTTGGAGCCTGAATTTTACAAAATCCCAAAGTTATTAAATGAAGTTATCTGGATATTAATAAATTTGTCTTGTGTTTCAGATGAAGAAAAATTAAAAATGTTATTCAAAGAAAAGCTAATAAACAAATTAATAAAATTGATAAAATTTGAAGAGAACAGTTCTTTGGGAGATGATGTAAAATTTGTGTTTTGTTTTCTAAATCATTATTTATATTTAAATTTGAAGATTTTGTGGTGTCTTTGTAATATTATTCAAATTTCAGAAGAGGCTAAGCATGATATTGTGAATGAGGGAATTTTAGAAATGAGCCTAAGAATTATGAAGAGCGTTTCAAAGGATTTTATTGATTTTGTAAAGCTAAAAAATTTTTCAATCCTTTATTTTCAATGCACACAAGCTAAACCTCCAATAAAATATGAAAATGTAAAGAAAAATTTGTTTAAATATTTAAACTTTTTATGTTTAGATTAAAAAATATTTACCGATTGTTATAAACATCATTAAAACAATTAGGGATAATGATATTTTATACCCATCACTTTTAGCACTTTCCAATGTCTTTGTGAATTATGGGGAAAACTTAGAAGAAACGATCCATACTTTTTCATCAATGAAGGGTCTCCTTTTTATGAAAGAAATGATGGATGATCGAAATGCAAATAAATTTTTTGTGATTATTTTATTGAAAATTGTTGGGTCCATTGTAAACGGCAATGAAAATGCTGTTAAAGTATTTAATTTTACATAAATTATTATTTTAATTAAAAAAAAAAAAGGAAGTGTTAGATATTGGGTTTTTGAAGAATTTTAATGAATTTTTAATTCATTCAAGTTTGAAAATCAGACATTATTCAATATGGTCCTTATCAAATATAATTGTTTCGAATGAAATTTTTGCAAATAAGGTTTTTGTCTTTGAGGATGTTTTCGAAAAAGTTCTGAAAATACTTATAGTGGATGAAGAAATAGTATTATTTAAAAAAAAAAAAATTAGACAATTTTTTCTTTAGGTTAAATTAGAAGCTTTATATTGCATTAGTCACATATTAACTTATAAAAAACAGCTGCACGTTGATTTTCTTCTTGAAAGAAATATCATAAAATTATTGATTGGCATTATAAAAGACACTCAAAGCTCTAAAATAATTTTGGTTGTTTTCGCATGTTTGGAGAAATTGTTGGAATATGAAGAGCATTCGAACAAAAATTATAATATAATTATAATGAAAATGTTAGAGGAATCAGGTGGATTGCAAAAATTAGATGAATTACAACATCACCCTGATGATGCAGTCTACAATAAATTAGAATCAATTATAAAACGATTTTTTGAAACTTCTTAATAAAAGACTAAAATGGTTTAAAATTGTTTTTTCAAAGAAAAAAAAAAAAATTATATCAAAAACCCCCCTTTATGAATATTTATTTAAAATTGCAAACAAAAAACAATTTCTCACTCATTTATTTTATTTAGCAAAAAAACTTGATTTGCAGATTATTTGTTTTTGAAAGGAATAATTTAAAAAAAACTTTTATTTATAAAAAATTATTAATTTTTTCTTTTGTAATTAGAATGAACGAAGAAGATGAAAATAATGTTGATTCCCTCTTGGATAATTTGTTTATCGTTTGCCATAAGGCGATAGTTCCAAAAAATATAATTATGACAAGTGAAGATGAATCTGCTTTAAGAATTTGTTATTCGAGATTTATGAAATCTTTTGGGATTGTTTCTGAAATAGCCAACTATTTCAACAATCAAAATCAAGAAAAGAATGACGAAAAATAGTCGAATCGTTAAAAAATTATAGATTAAAAACATAAATATTTTTTTATTTTTTCTCAAAAACAAAACAAAAAAATTTTTTATTTTTAAAATGCTCTTATATTTTAGTTTTTTTTCATCTATTTTTTATATAAGTTCATTCTCTTAAAAATTCACTGAATTTAAGAATAAATTCTGTTTTTAAATATTTTATTTTTTTCTTCATGATTCTCTCAAATAAGAATTCTGAAGAATTTAAAAAAACAATTAAAAAAAATTTTTCAAAGTAAGATGTTCCCTCGTATCATTTTCACTGAAGCTGGCAAAAGAATGAAAAATGAATTACAGGAGCAGCAGAAAACTGAGCTTTTTCAACAATCTCTCAAGAAAAAAATTCCATCGAATCATGCTGCCAAATTAAATCCTGAAAATCATCTTTTAAATAGTGCAACTATTTTAATGACAAATGAAGACAAATTTTGTAGTGAAATTGTCGAATCTCAAAAAAAAATCACTGGTTTATTGAAAGTCAAAGGAAAAGAAGAGAAACTGAGCTACATAAAAGAAAACTTAATGCCCAATCTTAAAAATGTTTATTTGCCAAAATTCGTGGAAAAGAAGCTTCAAGATTCAGTGGATTCAATTACATGTAATTATGCACCCTCGAAAAATTCAGGAAATTCCAGAATAAACAATGCTGATTTATTTAATGAATCTTTGAAAATGGTGCAGACATTTGAAAGCAAGTTGATGAAAATTTATGATAAATATCAAACTTTTCAACTTCAAGAAGAAAAAATTAAAGAAGAGCTTCAGGATAAATTAAACAAAAAATATAATTCTGACAAAAGAAGACAATTTGTCGATTCAAAAAAAATGTTAAAAGAATTTTACTGCAATCATAAAGAAGAAATTAATATTATGGAGAAGGTTTCGGGAGAAAATGATAGAAAAAAAAGCAGGATTTTGAAAATTCATGAAACCAAATATCAGGATTTTTGGAAGAAAATCAGTTTTCCTGACAAAAAAGAAAGAAGAGTAACTATTAAAACTGAATTTGATTATTTGGATTATAAAAATGTTGTGAATAACCGATTGGCTGCAAAGAACAATTTTTTAAAAAAGTTAAGCAAATCAATAAATTATAACATTAATTGAAACTGCTTTTTTTCGTTCTTTTTTCATTTACTTTTTCGAATTGTGTAAAATAAAAATTTTAATTTTAATTATTTTCCAAGTGGAAAGAAACTTTTTCCAAAACGTTTTTAGGATCTAAAGTGGAATTGACTTTAAAGAGACTTTTAGAAAATTGGGTTTCAACGCATTTAATAAACTCTTTCCATCTTGCAAACCTAAAACATTTCTATTCTTCTAAATTTTTTAAATTTTTTGAACCGATTTTGTAAAATTTCCATTGTCTCTAAAGGAATCGTTTGCAATCTTGTTGAAATTTCTTGAGAAAGTTTAATTGGACTTTGGTTGCTATTGCTATCATACATTTCTCCAGTCAAAGGATCGATTTTTCGATAGGAAACTCTTTCAAACATTCTTTCTTGAGTTGATTCAATAGCAACTATCAAATTTGGATTCAATTTTAAGTCTTCAAGACATTTTATTTGATTAGAGGTTTTGGGAAATCCATCAAGGACAAAGCCTTGCATTTGGCAGTCAGTTTGTTGGATTCGGGAGTTTAATATCGGTATCATAATTTCATCAGGTACTTTACATTGATTTTCTTTATTTTTTTTGAAAAGGAAATTTACTTAAATCTCCTTTTGTAACTAATTCCAGAACTATGGGTGCGAGTTTCGTTTTTTTTCTAATGATTTCTTTGATCAATTCAAAAGTTGAGACAAAAATTAGACCGTATTTTTTTGCTAAGGATCTAGCCAAAGTGGTTCTTCCTGAGGCTTTTAAAATTTAGTTATTATTCGTTAATATTTTATGTTATAAATATTGAAAACCAGGAGCTCCAACAATTAAGATTTTCGTAACTCTTTTTGGTGCATTTGATTTTATTCTATATTTGATTAATCTCTAAATTTTTTTTGAAAAAAAATAACGATTTTAATTTTCTAAAATAAATCATAAAAAATACAGCAATATCTTCCAAAATTTCTTCTCTATTATTATCGGCATCAACCTGATAAAAGTAATGGGTATAAATTTCTTTCAGTTCCTTGATATTCCTACAAAATTTTAAAGAAAAAATATTAAAACAAAGAAATTATTTTTCATTATAAAACAGATTAAATTCCAAGAGATGATTATTCACTAAAGGCACTTTTTCTTCTTCTGAAATATGATGCTGATATTGATTATTCTTCATTTTTTCTCTAATTTCAATGAAATGAATAAATAAAGAATTATTAAAAAATTACAAGCATCCATCAAACACTCGATCATTTGATAAATTCATAATTATAAAAGCATTAGGAATGATGCCAGCTCTTTGCATAGACAAACCTTGTACTCTTGTCTTCGGGAATCCTTCAATAATATAATTTTTCTTTTCTTTCTCCAACAAATTGATCTCTTTTTTAACGATCTCTATCACCACATCATCCTTTACATAAGTAAAATTCTTTAATGAACTTTCGATTTCTTGCCCCAAGTTTGTCTTTTTGCTAATTTCTTTTTTCAATAAATCCCCTATTGAAACACAGGTGTATCCGAAATAATCGCAAAGCTCTAAAGCTATTTCTTTGGAATTTGAACCGACAGGACCAACCAAAAATATTTTTTTGGCTTTTTACAAGTTTTTAAGAAATAAAAATAAAAAAATTTTTACTTTCTTGAAAACTTAATTTATCGATAAGAAAATTTAAAGGATCTGTTGGTTTGTGAATGACTAGCATCTGCATAAGATCTTGAAACATATGATAGATGTTTTTGTCTTCGAGGTATCGTTCGAGACGCTTTTGGTATTCAAGTTTTCCTGCTTTATCCATTCAAAAAATAAATTAAATTAATAATTTCGTTATATTTTTTTGAAATTAATTTTGTTTGTTTTAATTTTATAAATTTTTTTTTTTTTTTTTTTAAAAATCATAATTTTATATATATCATAATTTTATATTTTTAAAAATATCAAAAATATAAAAAAAAATTTAAGAAATATTTAATTAAATCCCATAATTTTCATTTTTTTTGTTGAATCAAAGGAACTTTTAAAAGATTTTGCAATCAACACAGTCATTATTTTTTTCGATAGGAATTTCTGGTTGTTTTAAAGTTGCGGGACTATTCTGTTGTTTTACAATACTGTTTCTTAAAGTGACAGAAGCATGAATCATAACTTCCTTAAAAGACAAATCATAAAGCTTGTTTAAAATAAGATCTTTAAAAATTTGTGAAACTTTGAAAGTTTTATGGAATTACCAGATAAAATCTCTCCATTTTTCAACTCTCTTCCCATGTAAAAAAATCTGATTTTTACAATATTTTGTATTTCGCACAAATCTAATAGAATAAAAATCTAAAAAATAAATGTAATTTAGCTGTTACTATTTTGGTATAACAATTCAGGCAAAAGTTTAAATCTCAAAATGTCAACCTTTTTTTTAAAAAAAAAAAAAATTCTAAAAAAAATCTGTTATTTATTTAAACTTTTGTTTGAATATTCATGGTTTGAGTCAGTTTTTTTCCTGAAAAGCTTGTAAGGATAAAAACTACATTAACGATTGTTTCCTTGGAAATCAAATCTTTTTCTTGCATTCTCAAATCAAGTTTTTTTTGTTGTCGTCTTTTGTTTTTTTATTTTAAAAATTATTAATTTAAAAGAAATTGGGAAAAATTCAATTATTTAATAAAAATCACATCTTTTAATTTTTAATTTTTGATATAATTATTATGCATTCTCAGACAAGTCAAAATTCAGAAGAGAATCTTAACTTCGTTTTCGAGAGAGACAAAAGCACTAAAAATCGCTATAATAAGATTGACTATTCAAAAAAAAAAGTATTTCCTGCAAACAATTCTCTCGAAATATTGAGCAACCATACAGAACCTGATACTGAAATGTTTATTTTTTCCATTTACTTTGTAAAGGACTTAAATGAATTTAAAAATAAAGTGGTTCTTTTGTACTGGGAGAATTGGAAGATAATCAGAATAATGGGCTAGAAGATGCTCGAAGGACTCGATTTCTATACCAAAAATTAAATGTTTCTGAATTAAGTTGCCTTGTTTTTTCTCTAATGGGCTTAGGATTGGCTATAATGTCGGTAAAACTTGATTTATTTTAAAAAAAATTTACGAAATTTAATTTTAGTATGATATAGACTTTGTGCAAGAAACTGGCTTTACAGAGCTTCAAATTACCTTAAATTCTGACGAAATAAATCAAGTCAAGATTTTATTGCAGGCATTGACCATGGTATCAACTGGTTTCCTATATGTTCTTATAATAATTCGTTACGATCTCCGATTGAAATGGATGAAAGCGAAAAGATTTGTGGCAAAGGATGCCACATTAATGTCAACTGGTCGTATACACTACTTAATCATAGAATTAATTATAATTAGTTTTATTCCAACCCCTTTTTATTCAAAAATTTCTTTCATTAACTATAATGAAAGCGAACAAGTTGAAACCATTTATCACATTAACGATTTATTCAGTCTTTTAGTTTTGTTACGAGTTTTTGTTGTTTTTCGCATTTTTCTAAGCAATTCTCGATATTATACTAATGTTGCGCATAGAATTTGTTCATTAACTGGTTGTGGTGATTCTGGCTCTAATTATGTATATGTCATGAAATGCATAATGAAAAAAACTCCATTGGAAATGCTGATAACCTCAATGCTTTTATATATCATAACTTTTGCATATGCAATCAAAGTGTGTGAAAGACCATTGATTTTCGCCATTATTATCAAAAATAAAGATAATTCAAATTTCACTTTGCCGATCCCAAATGATATTAGTAATTATTATAATGCTATGTGGTTGATGATTGTCACAATGGCCACAATTGGATATGGGGATTTCTATCCCAGAACTTTGCCTGGAAGAGCTATTACCTTTTTTTCTTGCATTTCTGGTGTTATAACAGTTTCTTTATTGACTATAACTTTGCAAAATTTGATGGAAATGAGCAATTCAGAATCGAGATCTTATAGTATTATAGAGAAATTAATCTTGAAAAAACGTAAACAGAAACATGCAGCGTTTGTTTTAACGAATTTGACGAAGTTGGGGTTTTGGGGAGGACTACTTAATAAGGATATTAATGAGCAGCAAAAGAGTTATCATCTCAATCAAATCAAAAAACATTTGAATAAATTCAGATTCTTACGAAAGTTTTTTTTTTTTCAGGTGTTTTATTAAAAATTTTGGTTTGTAGAGGAGGTAAGACAGTTTTCGGAGGATCAACCTTGCAAGAAGAAGTTTCAAGACATTTTGTATTTTTGAGAGAAGATTATAAAAATTTGGAGAATAAATTAAATGTTTTAGCAGATGCCAATCTAAATTTACTTAAACAAATGGGTTTATTGGATGACAGTCAACAAAACTCCCTTCTCAATATCAATGAAACAAAATCTCCACGTTATTCACCAATGATGAAAAGAATGAGGTATAAGACTGCATCACCTCAAAAAAAACCAAATGCTTCCACAAAGCAACTGATTTAAAATAAAATTGTTTTCATGAAGATTTTTGCAGTCAAAAATAAAAATAAACAAATGAAATTTTTTTTGGATTTTAATTAATTAAAACAAAATAAAAAAAACTTAATTTTAATACTGAATAAAGTTTCTTATTTTCATAAAAAAATTAAAAATATTGAAGTTTCACTTCAATAAAATAAAACAGGAAAACTGAAAACTAAGAACTTCTTCTTCATTTAAAAAAAAAAGCTTAGAACAAAAATCTTTTTGAATGCTGCATTTTTTCGCCAGCCATTCTTCTTTCGTTGAAATTATCTTCATAAAAATTCTTCAATTTCCTTTCGGTTCGACTCTGATGAAGGAGATTCCTTGTTACATGTTTTCTTTCTGTCTCAATGCTTCTTTCTTGCTCCAGAAAAATTTCAAATTGTTTATCATTCCTTTTCCTTTCTGTTTGAAAAGGATCATCACCCTGTGTATACTCATTTCTTATTTCTCGATGACTCTCATACCCATATTTTTCATAATTCTTCTGAAGCTCTTGATTTAGGATTTTCTTATAACCTCTCATAAAAAAATAATCCAATTTTTCATTTTTTTCATACTGTCGTTTTTCAAATAATTGAGAATTTGGAATTGAAGAAATGTAACAGCGGTTCAATGGAGAATTTAAGTTACAATGTTTGTGATAAAGATCTGAAGAAAATCTATAATCATCCTTTTTGAGGAATTTCAATTTGGGCAATTCTGAATAATAGGGAACATTTCCGCAATATTGTGTGTAACAATAGGCTGGTTGCAGTTCGGAAGAATGTTTTTGTTGGATCATTGGAAAACTTGATAAAATTTAATTATTTTCTTATTTATTTTAATTGTGATTTTTCGCGAGATTTATATTAATCTATATTAAATTGTTATTTCTTAACTTGTGGGTTGCCATCCTTATCAATAACAATTTCAGCATCGAATTTGTTCTTATCTTCCTTTCCTTTTCCTTTTTCTTCATTTTCTTTTTCTTTTTTTAACTCGTTCAAAATAGAGTTGATCTTTTCTTCAGAAAACTCTTCAGTATTTGCTGATCCTCTTTCAGCTTCTACTCTGAACTGCGAATCATCAAATTTTCCTCCAGTTGGATTATTCAAAATATGAGACATTAATTTAGTCACTCTTGTGATGAAATTCTTTGGGTCAGAGATCAACCCTGCTGCTAACATGGTGTTATCCAGCAATTGTCTCACCAAAACTGAGGCTAAATTACTGTCAACTTTACGCATTCTATTCAATTTAACTATGATTTCATGGTGTGGATTTATTTCTAAGGTGAGGTTTTTATCAAGGTTTTGCGACTAATTTGTTTGTAAAATAATTAATTTTAAAGGAATTAATATTTTTATTAATTATTTACGTTTTCTTTGTCCAACATACTCATAACTTGTCGCATTCCGCTTGACATTTGTCCAACAACGACGGCTGGTGAGTCTGTTAGTCTTTTAGAAATTTGGACTTTGTTTACAACAGGTTGCAATTCGTTCTTGATTAAAAAGGATTTATTCATATTAAATAAGTGATTCTATTTAAAAACCTTGATCCAAAGAGAGTAAGGAGCAATTTCATCTTCAGGGACATTATTATCAGGATTAGTCGACTTTTCAGGCTCTGGTTGCTTCAAATCCTTGGATAATTCTTCATAAGATGATTCAACGTTCACGAATTTGTATTTTTTTTTGTATTCTTGAATGCTTCGAAAGACCATTTCATCGAGATGCATATAGATAAAAAGAACAGGAATATCTAAAAATAAATTAAGTAATTTTATCGGTGTTTAATAAAAACCTGTATTTTTAAAAGGTTCCATATAAGGAGAATTAAGTGCACCTTCTCGGCTGGGAGCCAAAAGAAAATATATTTTATTCTGATCTGGCTTTAATTGGGCTACATATTCATCGATTGTAACATATTTATCTGAGAAATTTGCCTGATAACGCACCAATGGAATTATAAGATCAGTGTTTTCCTGATCAGATGCCAAGCCTTCTTTAATGAAGTATTGAAAATCCTTATACCAAGTCAAATATCCCTCTTCATCTTTGTGACTCTCTTCTTCTAAAGTCTTGATCATTCTCTTTGTTATAACTCCTCTAAAACTCATTTCAAATAACCATTTAATTATAAATTTACCGAAGTTTTGCAATTAAAGCTGAGTCTTGGTAGTTTTCTCTTGAAATATTCAAAGGAATATCCTCACAATCAACTACTCCCTTCACAAATCTCAACCAATTTGGAAGAATTTCTTTGCATTTAGCCTTGATCAACACCTTCTTAGAATAGAGATTGACCTCATTCTCCTCTGCATGCAAACCGTATTTCTCTGAATGGGTTGTTGGCACATAGATCAATGATTTGATCGACAAAGGCGCATCTGTTGAATAATGAAGCTTGTATTTATAAGGCATTTGACTATTTGAGATATACTCCCAAAACTGCTTATATTCATCAGGTGTGCATTCCTTTTTGTCTTTAGCCCATAAGGCTCCAATTAAATTCATTTTCTCACCATTCAAATGAATTGGGAAATTAATGAAATTGGAATATTTCTGAACAATCTTCTTGACCTCTTCAAATTTTGAAAACGTCAAACAGTCAGGTCTCAAATGAATTATGATTTTCGTGCCTCTTTGAAACCCAGGGTCTTTAATCTTGGAGATTTCAAAACTGCCTGATCCATCAGATGTCCAAAGATAGGCATGAGGATCAGTGTTAGTTTTTGAAATGACCTGAACCATATCTCCTACAATAAAAGATGAATAGAACCCAACTCCGAACTGCCCAATAATCTTATCGCTGATATTGATATTGTTGGAATCTTTTGCTACTTGATCAAGAAACTTCTTAGAACCGGAACTAGCAATGGTTCCTAAATTGTCTATAAGATCTTGCTTGCCCATACCAATCCCTGTGTCTTGAATTATAATTTGTTTCTTAGACTCAGAAATAACAATTGAAATCTGAAGGGGATCACCTGGAATCACGTCTTTACCACTCATTTGCATATATCTTTGCTTTTCTAAAGCATCTGCTGAGTTTGATAACAACTCACGAACGAAAACCTCTTTGTCTTGGTAAATAGATTTAGCCACTATTTCTAGAAGTCTTTTGGTTTCGGTTCTGAACTCCAAATTTTCTGTTTGTTCTTTCTGGAAATTCATCTCTTCAGGCTCAACAAATTCTTTGGTTGGTTTCGTCTCTTCTGTTGAAAAAGGAAATGAAGGTTTTGAGATTAGAGAATTATTCGAAAAGGATTTTATGGAAAAAGAAGCAATTCTAAAGGAAAAAAGCTTGGGAATTCGGGGAAGAAGCTTGAGGATTTGAGAGGATCTTTGCATTTTTTAAAGGATTTTTGTTTTTTTTTGTTTGAGATTATGGAAAAAAGATATAATTTTTTAGTTAAATTTTAATTCAGGTTTGTTTTGATAAGTTCTGTTAAGGTTCTAGAAAGCTTTTTTTTGATTTGTATTTGAAATAAAATTTTGAGCAATGCTAAAAAATTAAGAAATTTTCATATATCTGGGAAAATAAAATGCTAAAATTTAGAAAACTATTGAAATTTTCGTTAATAAAAAACTGTTTAAGACCCTTTTCCGAGGTTTCTGACTACCAAAAAAAATGTTTTGAGTTTGAGGAAAATTGGCAAGCAATTTCTAATGAGAAAAATGTTCAATTAACCAAAACTCTTGAGGAAGAATTGACCCTAGATCAAAAAAATTACATCACAGCCTTAGCCAAAGCCTTTGCAAATCTGACAATCTACGAATTAGATTATTATTATGATTTGGTTATTCAAGCCACAGAAAAAATCAAACCACCGCCAACAATGTCGATGCTTTTCGATTGGCCAAGTTTGAAGAAAAATGGTTCATTTATAAAAAAATTGAGAAAACATTTTAAAATTTTGGTTTAAATTGTAAAAGAGGATGGAAGGTACCCTGTTGCAGACGCTTCGTGGTTTTTGCAACAGGAGAAATTAGCTGAAATGTGGCCTGGAGGCATACAAGAATTCGCTAAATTATTTGAAAATATGAAAGGAAGTGGAGGTGGTGAAGCTGCCAAACAGGCAGAAGGTGCTGAAGAAGGAAAAGAAGAAAAAGGTGAAGCAGCAGAGGCTGAGGTCGAAGTGATCCCAGAAGTTTTCATTTTTTATAATAATTTTTACAAGAGGCTTTTTGTGGTTTTGGATTTTCATGTTTTTTTCTAGAAACTAACATGTGAAATTGAATTAGCCGCGTTCGATCCTGCACAAAAAATAAAGATTATTAAGGAGATTAGACAATTGTTCAATATGGGATTAAAAGATGTAAGTTTTATTAGTTTTTATCAGGGGAATTAATAAGGTTTGTAGGCGAAAGATATGGTGGAAAAAGCACCTATTTCGTTGAAGAAGGATGTGAAGAAAGAGGATGCTGAGACTATAAAAGATAAGCTGATTGCCTGTGGATGCCAGATAAATTTAAAATAATTGGGTTTTATGTGGTTTTTCATTTTGTTCGCTTTTAGAAAGAAAACAAAATTTCTTAAGAAATATTTGCGAAATAATTTTTTCTAAAAAAAAAACGAAATAATCATTTTTTTCAATTTATACAATAATTTAAATGTTCGGACTGATCAAAGGACTATTGAACTCTTTTTTCGAAAAACCCACGATAAAAATTTTGATAATCGGATTGGATGGAGCAGGGAAAACAGTTTGATTAAATGCTTCTTTTCTTATTTAAAAACTTCATTACTTTTTTATGTCTTTTTAGACCCTTCTTAATCAAATGAAAAACCTTGCAGGCCAAAAATGCCTTCCCTTTGATAAAATAACTCCAACAGTAGGCTTAAACAGTATTTTTTGCCAAATATAATAAACTATAAGATAAAGTTTCTTATTTAAATAGTTGCAAGAATCGAAATGGGTAATTTTTTGTGAAATTCTGAGAGGGAACTCTAGAATTTGCCATAAATCGTTCTAAATTGTTATAAGCTAGGCGAGTATATTTCCCTTTTTTGGGATTTAGGCGGCCAGAATATCTTAAGAACCATTTGGAAGAAATATTATCAGGAATGTCATGGCTTTATTTTCATTGTGGATATTACAGATAATGCCAGATTAGAAGAAGCAGCCTCTGCTTTCAGTTCTTTTTTATTATAAAAATTAAAATGAATAATTTCATTTAAATTTATGAAGAGGAGGTTCTTACTCATAAAGAATTAGGCAATGTCCCCTTTTTAATCCTTTTAAACAAAACAGTAATTACAAGCTTTTTTCATGTTTATTTCAATCAAAAAAAAATATTCAAAAGGATAAAGGAAAAGAAATAAATTTTGAAAGCTTAGAAGAGAAATTTGGGCTGAAAAACCTTAAAAATCACAAGTTTAAATTTGAGAAAGTTTCTGCATTTCAAAAGTTTTTAAAAAAAAAAAAAAATGAAACAACTGATAATTTTTGTTAAAATTCAAGATCAAATCTAATAGAGTCAATCTCTTGGCTAAATTCTTCAGTTTTTACGTATTATTCTCGTACAAAGCAAATCTCTCAATAAAAAACCCAAAAAACCGCAACAACAATAAAATTTAAAATAAACAGAATTAAAGTCTGATAATTCCAGATTTACCCCCTGTTCTTGTTTCTATAATAGGCTGTCCTTCCACAACTTGTCCAAACTCATTAGGAAATTCAATAGGTTGTCCAATAATGACATTTTCTATAGGCACCCCTTCAATTTTTCTATTTGCAGAAGCTTGCAAATTATTTTCTTCAGGAACATTTTCTTCATTTCTAACTCTATTTCTACCAGAATTTCTTCGTTTTAACCGTGTTAAACAGAGACAAGCTGTGAAACACAGCACACAAATCCCGAAAATTGAAATAAGTACAATTATAATTGCAAGGGTTGAGGATGCAGCACATTCAGATTCAGTGCCACACCGTTCATCCACACAACATTGATGTTTACATGATGAGGTTCGACAATAACAAGAACCAATGTTTTGTGCACAATAGCCAAATAAATTGCAGCATCCAAACGAACAATCATCACAATTTTGTGAATTTGTTAGGAAGAAAAAAAGTAAGAAAGGGAAAAATCGCATTTTTTTATTGGATTATTAAAAAGTCTTGTGTTTGAGGTAGAAAGTTTTATAAAAAAATTAATTTTATTATTTAAAATCTCGTTTCCTCTTATAAAATCTAAAAAAATGTTAAGAACTCTTTTAAGAGCCCCTTCAAAATTCCTTAGATTCCCTTTATTCCAATTTTCAACCGAAGAAAAGGCAGTTTCGGAAAAGGTGAAAACCCCTGAAAAGCAAAGAAATCTTCAAAAATACATTGATGGGCAATTGGTGACCCGAACTGCCCTTATCTTGAAAAAAGAAGAAGATATTGAATCTTATGTTGTAACTCTGGTTAAAAACTACTTCAGAACCACGAATAAAGCAGCATTGAATTTAGAAAGCAAATTAGAGGATCATGGTTTAGATAGTCTTGATTCTATTGAGCTTTCCATGCAAATAGAAGAAGATTTGGGTTATGTGATTTCGGCTGAAACTTTACCTGTGCTTAATAAGATCAAGCATTATGTCAATTTTATCAGACATGTTGAACAGTTCAAACAGGAGTATAAGAGAGCTCCTTTGGCTTAACCGAGATTTTTTTTTAATAAAAATAGAAAAAATAGAAAATTCATGAAAAAAAACAAGAAATAAACAAAAATAAATGATTTTTAAAATTAAATAAAAAAAATTCTTTATTTGTTTTAGCTATCTATCTACATCGTTTGGAAAATTAAGGTTGGTGAGAGATTTGTCTTCATTTTTGATAAAGTTGAAAGAATTTGGACTTTTGGGATTTTCTCTAGTTTTTTTTAAGAGGAGATTGTTGTCAAAAATAGATTTGAGATTTTAGGAGTTTTTGATTTTTTTGAGTCATTACATTATTTTGAATTAAATACAGGTTTTTTTTGCTGAGAATTTAATGTTTTTTGTGGTTATTTTACAGCAAAGATGAGTTTTGAAATAATAAAATTTGGATCACTTCTTAATTTTTGTTTTGAATCATACCTGCAAAAATTTCACAAGAATTTTTTCCGATAAAAATCTGTTGTGTGTTTTTTTGTGTCTTGATCGTATAAGTATTTTGTAAAATAAATAATTCTGAATTAAAAAATCTAGCTGTTTATTCTTTTTATTTTCAACATAAAAAAAAAAGAATTTTTAACTTTATTATCATTTAAAACATAAAAAAGCAAAAAATTATAAAAATCAAATAATTTAATCAAAATATATAATATAGACAAATTAGATAACCGATCATCATAAATCGTCTCAATACATTATCAATTATTATTGGTTTTTTCTAAAAATGCAAAATAAAAAATTAAATAATTTAATCAAAATATATAAAAATAGCATTTTTTGTTGTATTCAGAAAACCTAAAAAAATAAAAAGTCAAAAATTTTTCAAATTTCAAAAATTAGAATATTTTTTTGAAAATTTTAAGAAAATTATGAAATCAGAATAAAATGGTGTAAATTAGGAAATAAGAACAAAATTCTAGAAAATTTACTAAAAAAATTAAAAAAAAAATGTCATAAAAAAAATAAGCCATATATTAAAAAAAAATCCACCAAATTTTATTTCTTTTTTAGATTCAATTTCTCCAAATGATAGCCTAATTTTTTATAAGCTTCAAGATCAAGATCGAGTTGGCCCTGAACTTTTCTACAAATTGCTAAATTCTTCTTCTAACACTTTGAACTTTTCTTGAATCAGTAAAACATCCCTATGTTGGCCACTCTTTAGATATGTTAAGGATTAAACACAAGCCTCATGAAGGAGTGAAAGGTTTTATAATTTTGGAAATAAATGTTATATTTTTTAAAGCATTCATTCTTCGATGAAGAAATATTTCATAATTCTGATTTTGAACGAATTATCCATGCAAGCAATCTCCTTTGAGTTTCAAAAATTATTTAAAGCCCATGCCTATTTAAAATAAATATGTGAAGATAAAAAATCAATTCCGAAATCAAAATAAAAAAATTCAATCGTTTAAATAAGACTTCTAATAAAATCCTAATATTTTTTTCTTTCAAAAATAACAAACTAACTAACAGCTCAAAATGAATAAGAAAATCATAGATCTTGACGATATTTTTCAGCAGTATTTCCCTTTAATTTTCCTTAATTTGACAAATTTTTTAAGCATATTACAAGACCCAATTAAATACCCTGGCGTTCATAACATTGAAACCCTTCGAACGAATACATCTTATGATAAATTAAATCCATTTCGCCAAGTAAAAAACATCAAAAATTCAATAAAATTCTTTATAATAAAGTTGCAAACAATATTCAAATCCTTTTCTCGATTGGTTGAGGATAAAATTCTTGAAGGACAAGTTTAAATTAACTTTTTTTGTTGTTGAATTCATACAAATAAAAAGGGAGTTTATTTAAGAAATTTTGGAGCTTTTTGTTTTGAGATAACAACTGAAAAGAAAAATATTTTGAAAAAAGGAGAGGAAAAGAAACACATACATAAAATTCGGCCTTGTTTTCTCCCAGCCCCTGAACTTATTAGTAATTTGGTAAAATATATGTATTGCTACAGTAAAGAAGAGATCTCTTCAGCTAAAAGCCAAAACTCTTTGTATCAACAGGGATACGCTATGGTTAATTGCAATGCTAGTATTTTGGCTCATGCTTGGTTTTTTAATATTTTTCATTTAATTTATTAATAAATATTGATATATTTTTTATAGTTTTCTTGAAAAAAAAGTGGTGGAATCGGTTTTGGAAAATTTTGTGAAAGCTGTGATTGAATTAATACAAACTGGTATAAACAAACAAACAAAAAATGTCATTATCAATTCAAAAAAATAGGCAAAAACATTGAAATGGATTTCGGAGTTTGCAAAATAATTATTTTGGAAAAAAACATCACTTATCATTTCAATGAGGATTTCGTAAAGATTGTGAATAATGAGAAATTTGAGCAAAAACTGAAGAAATCCGAACTTCCCTCTTCATCTTGCTGGCGAAAAGACTCTGTTCAAACGAAATTCATAAAAAAATCGTCTTTTTTTTTATTTTTTAAGAATAAAAATCCAAAAAATTGGTTTAAAAAATAAAAAGCAATGTGCACCTCTCAAAAGATGAATATAATGGCACTTTTCCCAACGAACTCAAAAATAAGTCGACTGATTTGTTAGATAAAGGTGCTTTGGATTTAACAAGTGTGGAGAAAACTAGAATAATAACCTACTTATAAGCAAAAAAATAATGAAAATATTATTTAAAGACATATATTAACATAATAATAAATTCTCAGAGATTAAAATTTATAATATATATAAATTAATTCATAATTTTTATTTGTTTCTATTGAAAACTCTCTCTATTATCCTTATCCCTCCCATAAAATCTTAAACTAATGACCGATTCTTTTCAATATATTGACGACGAAGAAGAAGATGAAGAGGAAGGTTTTATTCATAATTTTTCTTTTGAGAAAAAAATAAAAAATTGCTAATTCCATATAATTTCTTTTCTAAAAAAGAAATACAAAGTTCTTCCTTTTTTGAAGAAGAAAGAACAATGATTAGGATTTCAACAGCTCCGGCACGTCCTTTGACTGATTTAGAAGAGTTTAAACGTTCACCTGACTTCCTAATATTGGAACAAGTGGTTATTACTTCGACGCAGCTTCTGCAGAAAAGTAACCAAAAATACGATTTAGATAGTTCTGAAGGACAAAAAATTTGCAAAAAATACCTGAATTTATTGGAAAAGCTATGCGATGTAACAGATTTTTCTCTTTTCAAAACAGTTTTTTCTCATTTTTAATCTTTTATTTTTAAATTTATGTATAAAATTTTAACAAAAGGCTCTAAATGTCAAAACATCATCACGTGATTATAGAAATGAGTTTTCTAAAGCCTACAAAATCTTATACAAAGAAGGATGTTTATGCTATTTGACTGAAATCTTAGACAGTGCCCAAGAAGGTCTTAATTTCATAGAATTTCTTTAATTAATTATTTAAATTCTTTAAAAAGGTTTTCCATATTTGTGGGTAAACGCAGAAAAATATGTTTTTGCTCCGGAAATCCTTGATTCTGGAACTAAACTATTGAATTCTTTTTCAAAAACACAACATTTACTCCGCAACATTTACAGCAAAATTTGTCAAGAAAATATTAATTTTTCATCAGAACAGATCAAATTCGAAGTTTCGAAAATTTTGGAAGAATTCGATTTCGATTGGTCTGAATTCGAAAAAGTTTTAAAAAACTTATAATTTTTAGTTTAATAACTTTTATCATCTTTTTATTTAGATTTATGTGAAAGAACTGATGAAAATTGAAGCCGATGCGCGACGCTTCATTTGTAAAGCGATTAATATAGAGAAAGAATTAGCTAGTATTGAGATTCGGGAGAAATTGAAAGGCCGAATTGTGCTGAACAATGAACATTATCATTCACTTCGCAAAAAATTTGTTAAGATCCTGAATCAAATCAACTCAGTGGCAAATGTTGAAGGAAAAGGCAGAGATGATCTCGGGTTTAATATTCTTTTAGAAGCAGAGGGAATTATTCGAAGGATTTCAAAAGAACAATCTAAAGCAGTCAGGAACCTGGCAGAACAGATTCGTAATATTTTTATGAAATTGAGGAATTTATTCGCAAAATATGAGAAAAATATTGAAATGGTGGACCCACAATTGAAGAATAATAATGATTTAGTCGAAAATCTTGCGGAATTCGAGAAAACTTGGGAAAAGGGCAATACTTATTTCTTGGATAGTAAAAAATTGAACCATTTGATATTTTTCTCACATATTATTGAGGCAACATCAGAGAAATATAAGGAATTTCAAGAGCAATTGGAATGTCGAGAATGTGATATTTTCGTGAAAATCCCAAGTTTGATGCTTTTGAAGAATCTGGACAATGATGATAAAAACATTTGCCTCTATTTTTTGCCGCAATTGTTTGATGAGAAACAAGAAATAAATAAGCTGCACATGAAATTGCAGAAAGAATTCCAGATTTGGAAGAAAGCTCATTTAAAGAATTATGAATATTTCAATATAATTGAGAAAAAAATTATTGGGATACAAATGAACGAAAAAGAAAAATCTTTTGATAAAGAAGATGTTAATAATATAGTTCACAAAATCAAACAATTGGCGATTGAGTTGGAAAGGAATAATCCCATGGAATGGAACACATTTTTGGAAGCCGCTTTGGAGTATTTTTAAAAAATTAAACTCGTTTTTGCAAGAAAAACTAATATTTTTTTGTAAATTCTTAAAAAAAAAAACTATTTTTTTTTTAATTTTCATGAAAATTTTTTTTAATTATATTTCTGAACTACATCCCTCATGTATTTTATTGCTGAAATCGAGTCCGAATGCTCTAAAATGCCTGTTCCTGAGACTATAACATTGGCTCCAGCTTCTGCAGCCTTCTCCACATTATCACATTTGATTCCCCCATCAACTTCAATAAACAAATCAGAGTATTTATCTCTTAGACTTCGCACTTTAGACATCATTTCTGGCATGAATTTCTGGCCCCCGAAGCCAGGCTCTTTTAAAAAAAGTGAAAAACTATTGATTATTATCTTATTTTATTTGTACCAACCGTCATAATTAGCACCATATCTACTAGATTCTTATCGAGTAAAGCTAGAATTGTATGGTCAATCAGTGTTTTCGGTTTAATTGCCAAACCAGCTTTCATATTATTTTTCTTAATTTTCATTAATAATTCCTCAATGTTTCCTTTTGGAATTATGTCTTAAAAAAAATATTTTGAAAACAAACCTGTATCAGATTCATAATGGAAGGTCATTTGATCAGCACCTGAATTAGCTAATTCTTCAATCCATTTTGAAGGTTCTGATATCATACAATGACAATCAAAGAAAGAAGAAATCCGTTTTTTTAAAGATTTCAAGATTGGAGGTCCTAATGTCAAATTTGGAACGAAATGTCTATTTTCATATGATTTTTATTATTGTTTTATTATAAAAATAACCCGTCCTATCGTGAAAAACTTAGAAAAATTAAAGAAAATTTTAAATTTTCTACCATAATGTCTATATGGAGCCAATCTGCACCAGCTTGAATCAATCTCTCACATTCCTCCCCCAATTTCGAGAAATCACATGAGAGGATTGATGGCGCTATAATTGGTTTTAATATCGTGTTAGAAGTTGCCAATTTCATGGAAATGTAAGATTTTTTATATTAAAGAAAGAAAAAAAAAGTTTACTTAAAAAAATTCACTTTAAAAAAAAATTTAGTTTAATAAAAATTTTCGGATCTTTTTTTTCATCAAAATTTTGGATTTTTTTTTATTATAATTTTATTTCTAAAAATATTTCCAAATAAATAATTTCCCAAAAAAAAAATCAATTTTTAATTTTTTTGGAGTTTTTTTCATTTTAATTTCTTTTTTAATAAAATTTAAATTGATTTTTTAAAAAAAATAAAAAATTATTGAATTTTAAAAAATCGGTCAAAAATATGTAAAAGCCCCTCCATTTTCCCTCCAATCCTCAAAGCTAAGCTCCCAAACTTTGCATCCACTCTTAATCTTGCTTCGAACCCATTTCCAAACAACTGATAAAACTTCTTAATGATTGGAAGTTTGGGCAATTCGAATTTAGGCAACTCCTGTAAGAAAAAACTTGATTCTGGCAAAAACTCAAGATATCCGCTATTTTCAATATCTTCAGCTGTCAAATTATTCAGAAAAACCTTCATTTTTGCACTTTTTATCATAAGAACCAAACCCAAAATGTCTTCTATGAACGAATTTTCGAATTTTTCTTTAGAAATTTCAAATAAATTCTCGGCAATTTTTGTAATAGACCCCGAAATTTCTGCGTTTGAATCAGAAAAAGCTGCTACTAATCCAGCAATAGGGCTTTCTAGCATTTTTTTCATTATAAAATTAGCTGAGTTTCTTAAAGAAATTTTTGCATGAAAAATTTCTGATTTCTGATGATTCTGAAAGAAATTCTGGATAGTTTCTTGGAAGTCAAAAAGAAATTTCGAGAAATTATCAGAGAATTTAATGGTAAGACACAGATGGTTTCCTTGCAAAGAATAAGCGAAATTCAACTCCTTTAAAATATCTCTTAATTTCTTATTCAAATTTTGCGCAACTATCAATAAACCTTTGAAATTCTTCTGGAATTCTTCAAATATTTGCTCGATATTTTTAACAGATTTCTCCAAGCGAAATCTCAATAAAATGACATAATCCATATCCTTTAAGTATTTATTGGAAAAATTTCCATTGAAATCGAGGTTAAAAACCAATTTACAGCTGGATTTCTGTTGATTTTCTCCAAAGTTTATTGAAAAAAGCCCAGAATTAACATTTTTCTCAAAAAAGCTTTCTGGTAATGGTCCTGTGGTTTTGCTGAAAAATTTGTTGAGATGGCGAAAAAAACTAAAGGCTTTCAATTTCAAAAAGATGAGATTATCCAAAGGATTCAATGAATGGAGATTGAAAAACCAGAACTTGAATTCTTCATAAGAAATTCTGTTATCAAGATCTTTGTCAACTTCTGAAAATAAGGTCAGAAGCTCTTTTTCTGAGAGGGGCAAATTTAAAGAAGAAAAAGAGGAGACTATTTCTTCTTTGGTGAGAACATTATCGAGGTTTTTGTCAAGGGATTTGAAAATCTGCATGAGAATTTCTTCTTTGGATTTGGAATCGTTCATTATGATTTTATTCTTGTTTTATTTAAAAAAATTAAAAAAATTTTCTTTGTTAAAAATTATGAATGATTTTTTATTAAAATGACCTTATCAATTCTTATGGGCTGATGAATTTTTTAATAAAAAAATCCTGATTAAATATAGAAATTCTTATTATAAATAATTTCAAAGTGTAAAACCTATCATTTTTAAATTTTGTGCTAATTTCAATAGAACAATACAAAAATGGACGATTGCGAGATCATTTACAGTCAATCGAATTTAGAAGCAGTAAAATCCGATTATGAGAAACAGTTGGCTTTTTTAAAGAAACAGCTTGAAGAAGCAAAAGCTTATTGTTCAAAGAAAGATATCACCATTTCTGAGCTTCAAATGCAAGTAGAAAAAATGAATGTCACGCTTGAAGACAAAAACGAAGAAATCGCGTTTCTTTCAAAAAAACAAAAGGAAAAGCAAGACCAGCAGAAATCTTCCAAAGAACAGGTCGAAAAAGATTTGAATACAGCACTTTTAGAGCTTTCAACACTTCAGGATCGGAATTTATCTTTGTCACAAGAGAATAAGAAATTCATTGAATTAGTGGCTGTTCAGAAAAAAGAAATCGAAAGAAGTTTCGAAACAATAAAGAAATTGAACAATGAACTTAACGCTTTAAAGGCAGAATGCAAAAAACATGTAATTTTTCTAATTTATAAAAAAAAAATTAATTTTTTCTTTTGAAAAAGGTTATTCCCATTCCCGTTACCATTATGAAAGTAAATAAGAATAAACAAGAAGAAATCCTTTTTGAGATTAAGAAAAACCTGAATGATTTGCATGTAGCAACAAAAAGATTGTACGAGGATTTGGAAAGCAGAATTGAAGTGATAAAGGCTTCGGAGGTGGACAAAAAGAGTGAATCTTTAAAGAAAGCTTATGAGGGTGATTTAGTCGAGATAATGCAAAAAATGAAAGAAATAATGTTTTTCAAGGATATTGCAGAAGGCGCCTTATTTTAAATATTTCATATTTCATAATTAAATATTTGAGATAGATAGCGTTTTTTTTAAATTTGATGTTTTTTAAAAAAAATTTACGTTTTTTAAAAAAACTTAATATTTAAAAAAAAAATTAAAACTTTTTAATTTTTGCAAAATCTCTAATTTAAATGGAAATCGGCGATGAAAATATTATAGATGACCTGCCATCCTCAAAAAACGTGTCTAAAGTTCAGAAATTCCCCTCACACATTGGTTTTTTTCCTAAATCATTCCAGTCATTCTCAAAACCTCTCCAATTCACAAAATACTCTATAAATGACAGCAATGATTCTAATGGGGCATTTGATAATATTGAAAAGTTGAATTTCAACCCAAAAGCATCAACTTTAGCCTATATTAACAAAGAAAATCTCAATTCTGTACATAAATCTCTTATTGAAGAGAATAATAATTCAATTACTAATTTGAATTATCAGAAAGACTTCGATAAAAATATTGAAAATTCAATAATACCTGCAAAAGTGAGAAAAAAAACTATATTTGCAGGAGAAGTTAGTCAAATAACTATTCCTATCAACAAAAAATTGGATCAAAACATGATGATCTTTGAAAAAGGCAAAGAATTTCTTGAAAAATTTCTCAATTTTTCAATGGCTTTTGTTACTTTATTGACAATTTACTGCTTGTTTGGAGATGATTTTAGAACGGCATTCGTTCCAAAAGAATCTGATATTATTTTTAATATCATTTCTATTGTTTGCCTTATTGTTTTCTCTTTAGAAATCATCATCAGCATCATTGTCAAGCCTGCTTACTATCTCTCTTTCTTCTTTTTTTTGGATATTATATCTACTTTTTCGATTTTCCTTGATTTGGTTTGGATCCAAAATCTCATTTTCATGTAAGTTGATTTAAAATTTTAAGGAATTTTCTTGAAAATTTTTAAAAAAAATTCTTTAAAATCTTTCAAAATTTTTTATTAAAAAAAAAAAAACTTATAAAATTCATTTTTTAGGGGTGGACAAACTTCAAACATTGCTCGAGCAAGCAGATTTTCAAAATTTGGAGCCAGAGCAGGTCGACTGATTCGTTTAGTCCGTTTATTTCGAATCATAAAACTCTACAAAACAGTTTTTGAGAGGCAAAGGGAGAAAGAAGTTCAAGAGATGATTGAAATCCGCAATAACTCCATCTTTGTTCAGGATATGTCTTTTAATTTAAAAACTTCTGGTTCGATTAAAAACAAAAAGAAGAAAACAAGTGAGAAAAGAAAAGAAATATTTACATCAGAAAAACATAAAAAATCAATTTTTTCTCCAAAGAATAAATCTGATAAATGGTATCTTAGTCCTTCTCTCAAACAGATTTATAAAAGAAAAACTTTAGAACATGGCAGTGTTACAGCTTCTGCACTTTCGCGATCCCCGGAATTTTCGAATGGAGCTTTGATGGGGGAAGCAGAAAATGAAAATAATGAAACTACAATGCAAGGGGAAGGAGAAGAAGAATCACGAGTTGGAAAGAAATTAACCGATTTAACGATAAAAAGAGTGTTGATTTTAGTGTTTTTTATGATTTTTCTTGTGCCTTTGTTCTCTTCAAATTATTGGTTTGATCCCACTTTATCCTTTAATTTCGGGCTTGATGTCATTCAAAATTACACAGAGACTTTTCGAAACACTTCAAATTTTTCCATCAATTCCGATGAAAATCTCATGAGTTTATGTTCTAGCTATATTTTATTTAACACAATAGGAGACAAAGTGAATTATCCCTTAATTCTTTTGAAAACTCCGATCAATAATACAAATTGTTCTTACAGCAATGAGGAATTGATTAATAAAATTAGAGATGATGAAAAAGACATATTTTCTATTGGAGAATATGAAGCGACTATTGATAAAAGGCTCTTCGTTATAAATAATTCAATTATATCGATATGTCGAACTTTATTTATTTGTTTTATTTTGGGAATAAGTGCACTTTTATTTTCAAAAGATGCTCAAGAATTAGTTTTGAGACCACTAGAGCGAATTTTGAACAAAGTCAACAATATTTCCAAGAATCCTTTAGCTTCCAAATACGAAAAATTGCAAGAAAAACCATCAAAGAATGGTCAGGATTTAGAAACAACGTTTCTTGAAAATGCTATCGTCAAAATCAGTACATTATTGGCTTTAGGCCTAGGTTTAATATTTTTTTATTTAACTTTATAATCAAATTAAATTGAAAAGGAGATGCAGGAGCTGAAATAATTACATCAAACATAGCGAAAATGGGAGATTTGGTCTGCATAACACCTGGTGTGAAGAGACTCGGCATTTTTGGTTTTTGTGACATTAGAAATTTTACAGATACTACAGAAGCTTTGCAAGAAGAAGTGATGATTTTTGTGAACACTATCGCTGAAATCGTGCACACAATGGTGGATCGATTTCAGGGTTCACCCAATAAAAACATTGGTGATTCCTTTCTACTGGTTTGGAAGTTTCGATTAGATGATGATTCCTTTATCAATGAGCGATTGAAACGATTGAACAATAATTTAAAAGACTCGAGCAATTCAAAAGATGTAGCTGAAGATTCCCCATTCGCTGAAATTATCAACAAAGACGCAGATTATATAACTGATTTATCAGATTTGGCATTGATGAGTTTTTTAAAAATTATTTGCAAAATCAACAGAAAAGAAAAAATTCTTAGATATCGAGAAAACCAAACACTTCACAATTTTTTTAATGTTTATAAGGTGAAAATGGGATTCGGATTACATTTGGGCTGGGCTATAGAAGGGAGTATCGGATCTGATTATAAAATAGATGCCAGCTATTTGTCTCCAAATGTAAACATTGCTGCTCGATTGGAAGCCGCTACAAAACAGTATGGTGTTCCTCTGATAATTAGTAATTCAGTCTATGAATTTCTATCAAATAAAATGAAAGAAATTTGCAGAAAAATTGATTTAGTGACAGTTAAAGGCTCAAAGAAGCCTTTGTTTTTGTATACTGTGGACATTGATGTGAAGAATCTACCAATTAAAATGGAATCTTCAAAAACTTTAAAAGAGATCAGAGAAATTCATGCTTTGAAAAAAATGGGGGTGGCTTTTGGACTTGACAATAAAACATTTCAATTCGAGGAATTGTTCAAACATGATAAGGACATTTCTTTGGCTTATAAACCTTTAAATGAAGATTTTAGAGTGAATTTTCAAAATGCTATTGAGAATTATTTGAATGGGCATTGGCAAGAAGCTGGAGATTTATTTATAAATGCTATAAGTTTGAAAGAAAATGATGGACCTTGTAAAACTTTGCTGAATTTTATGTCGGGGTTCGG